>OGJD01000062.1_pt1 | contig 108817 bp, 92 predicted proteins | sample 1571971 | NCBI WGS metagenome assembly OGJD01 (sample SAMEA2582117, study PRJEB24529) | metagenome | biome: Human gut stool | place: China | collected 2011
GGCTGCTTCCTTGCACTTTAATATTGCCATTATTGGATTGAAGGTGAATTTTATCTGCGTCAATCATGGAAGCTTTAGCTAGGTCATAATCATGCTCATGTTTAATCACTCTTGTTACTTTACTTAGCCCCTTATCTACAGTTTTCACACCACTGCTTAAGTGTTCTTTATTACGCCCTTCTTTAATTTCAATATCACCTTTTGAAGCAATCAGTGTATTACCGTCAGCATGTAAATCATTGCCAACAATACTCACTTTCTCACCACCAATATACTTTACATCACCGCCAACATTCAGCTGATTACCTACCTGCATGTTTTGCTCTAAACGATAATAATTGTCACCAGAACCATAATGCTCTTTATTATGGGTATCTAATGCGCCTAGCTCTAATTTGCCCTTTGCATTAAATACCCCATGACCAGCAATATTGGCTTTCGCACCTTTTACCGTAATATCTTCATCAGCATAAATTTGTACCTCACCCTCTTTATTGGTGAGATTAATCTCTGCTACTTTACCAATTCTTTTTTGGTGGAATTTGCCATCATCTCGGGTCTCAGAAACGCTTCCCTCAATTTGAACTTGTTTAGCTTTAGCAAGAATGGCATCCTTTCCTTCAATCACTCCACCAATATTTTTGAGTGTATTTTCTGCCGCTAAGAGCACCACATCACCCTGCACACGTCCTTTGTTATTCGTGATGTTCTCCGAATTAATGCTAACGCCTTCGTTCCCTAAAATAGTGCCGCTATTCTCAACTTGTTGAACACCATTAATCACGACTTTATTCGCCGAAATAATCGCCCCTTCACCATTCACCTTAACATTACGTGGCGCTAAATAAACTTTTGGTGCCAATACTGAAACCTTCTGACCATTTGGTAAAACGGTTTCCTGTTTCTCAAACCACACCAAGTCAGAAGTAAGTTCTTTCATTTGGGTTTCAGTTAATGCCACGCCCGGTACTAACTGCCATTTTTTCGCATAAAGCACCCCATTATCCATCAAGCTCTTATATTGAGCGTAATCGTTATCATAACCATCTAAGAAACGTTTACCCGTTAATTGGTTAATCTGTTCATTTATCAAACGTTGTTCGTAATATCCATCCCCTAAGCGTTTTAAGAGATTTTGTGGATCATTTTTCAATGCATTAAACATATAATCGCTACTTAACCAAGTGCGTTTATCTGCAAACTGTGGATCGGTTTCGACCACATAATGACTTTGTGGATCTTGGTTAATTTTATATAAGCTCGCATTTGGCAAACGAACTGCATTATTCACCGCACCCACGGCATCAGACTCATTACGAGTACCAATAGTGTACTGGGAACTCGCCTCTTTCACCGCAGCTAAATCACCAATGTTATTTTTCACCAAATTGAAATTGAAATATTCTGTAGCATGCTCATGATGATAATCCTCTTTCCATTCCGTTTTATGACCATAACGTCGTTTAGCCCAGTTTTTATCTCTATAAGAAAGTAATTGACCATACTTCCCGTCATCTACTTGATGAATTTCCCCAATCTTATCTTCATTGATAAGCTTGGTCGCACCCGCAACTAAATCTTTATGGTTTGCATTAGCAGATACAGCACTCTCTCCCAAATAAAGGGTTTTACCCACTAATAATTTGCTATATTGGTTTTTTAAATCATCACCAGAAAGGGAAAGATTGCCACCAATTAAGATTTTACCTGGGTCTTGACTATCGATGCGGTCAGTTTTTGTGGTACGTGTATATTCCCATTTATGCCAATCATCTTGATTAAGGCGAGGGCGTCCATCATTAAAATTAAACCAGGCATTACGGCTTTTTCTATTCCAATCAATTTCACCCACACCTTTAGGTCCAGTGCGATAGCGAGTACTATCCTTATGTAAAGCATATTCAGTAAAGCCTTCATAAGAAGTATCAACACCAAGAGTTAAATGTAAATCTGTATTCAACAATTTCGCCGTGTTAATTTTTCCATCACCTAATGCTTCAATCGTTGCACTACCATTAAAGACTTCACCGGCTTTACCTACCGCTTTACCTTGTTCATCAAGCTGGCCGCCAATCGCAAGATCGCCTAAACTTAAAACCAAACTATGATCTAAGTTTTTCATCTTATCCACACCTAAATCTAGGCGTTCACGTGCAGCAATAGTGGCAGAAGAATCACCTTCTTTATCGTTAGTCAGATTTTTACTAGCAATGGACAAATGATTACCGTAGAGTCGTCCAGTACCAAGGTTGTTGAGAGACTCCGCGTCAATACGGTTTTTAACCCCATCAATTAAACCGCGGTTGGTTAATTGACTAGTGACAATATGGGTAACTTGAGAAGCGATTTCGCTACCATCCGGATTATCAATTTCTGCCGCTTTAACAGTCACACCTTGTCCTGTGCGTAACTGGGTTTTATTGGTAAACTTACCGTCAGTAGAGAATTGTAAATGTCCATCTACTTGGAACGCTTTATTTAAAGTAAAGCTCTCTTTCAGCGCAATATCAGCATCGCCCGTAGAACTAATTTGACCTTCATTCTCGAGTTTTTTCGCGGTTATGGCGAGTTTTTCTCCAGCATGTATACGCCCTCCATTGTTATCAATACGAGCCGTATTTTTATCCCCTTTAATGTGAAGCTCACCATCAGATAAAATTTCTCCTTGTTGGTTAACTAATTTATCAGTCAGAGAAATATCCGCTTTTTGGGAGACATAAATACCGCCTTGCTGATTTGTTAGATTATCAGCTTGTAACTCAAGAGCCGTTGCTTTTATTCCCTGCTCATTTTGACCATTCGATTTAGTACCACTGTTATCTAAGTTTTTCGCTTTAATTGATACTTTTTCAGAAGCCACAATTAAAGAACCTTTATCCGATTGCTTGCGGTTATCCACGTTATTTGCGTTAAGCTGAACTTGTTTACCCGCAATAACACCCTGTTTGTTATCAATATTTTGAGCATTAAGTTGAGCCTGAGCTTTAGCATAAACGGTGCCACGGTTCTCAATATTCTTTTTCGCATTGAGTTCGGCATTTTCGCTACCACCAATAAAGCCTTCATTCACAATCTTACCTTGGCTATCAATCTTCACCTCACCAGCAGATGCACCAATGTGCCCTGCATTGCGTACACCAAGGCCTTGGCCGTTATCCACTAAATGGATTTTTTCAGCATACATCCCACCTAATTGGCTCACATCCACGCTGTAAGCTTGTGGGTTTTCTAAAGTGCGGTCGCTTTCAACAGTGTTTTTATCGCCTACATAAACCACCGAATCACTCGTGCGATCAACTTTGTTTTTACCAGTGGTGACTTTAATGGCTTTTTTCGACCACACACCGCCATCAATTTGCGCATTTTCTGCAATGATATCGGTGTAATCCGCCTGGCGGTTATCCATGCCCTTGCCGGTCACCTTAACCTTGCCGCCGTTGACCTCATACCCTTTGAGCTCACCATTTTCTAATTGAGCTTTCCCCGTAGTCATGGTGGCGCGTCCTGCGTTAATGACACCACAACCATCGCAATGGATACCACTCGGGTTCGCAATCACAACATCGGCCTTTTGACCGGCCACTTCTACATAGCCCTTTAACCGACTCGGAGCGGATGAATTGACTTCGTTTAAAATCACCTTCGCTTCACCTGCGGCTAAATTGGGGTTGCCTTGTACCCAACCTGCCGTTTGGGTTTGTACCGCCTTACGAGCGTTGTTTAATACCGCCCCCTTTTCCGCCACATCAAATTGCGAATATTGGTTACGCGACACACCGCCTGCACTTGGTGTTTGAATGTTGACTTGTGGCAAGCCATTCGCCGTCTGTAACACCGTTGGTTGTTGATTACCCGGTGTTGATTTGTCTGCGCGAATCGCCATATCCGCATTTGCCAATGCAGCAGGAGAAACGAAAACAAATCCCAAGGCTAACATAATGCTGAAATGAACCGGTGTGAGAGTGCCGAATAAAGTGGAAAGTGCGGTGGTTTTTAACGTTGTTTTTATCTCTGCACTTTCAATATTTTCGCTCGTGGCTTTGCCTTTTGATTTGGCAAGTTCCGATACAACCACAAGTTGATTCAATACTTGGCTGAAAATAACTTTGTAATGTTTTTTATTCATGATGTTTCCTTAATAATAAAATCTGCTTATTTTTTAAAATACTTAAAAACGATAGCTGAGGTTAAACCCTGTTGTTACATGACTTGTTCTGAAACCTTGCGGTTTTCGAATTGGTGTGCCAACAAAATACTCATAATTTAGTCCCCAAAGATTACCGCGCATCCCCAATGCACCACCGGTTAAACTATTTCCTACTTGTAATTCCTCATTGCTTGAACGGACAATGCCTCGGTCGAGTCCGAGATAAATCTCATGTCCTTTGTTCATCACATTCCATGCCAGTTCGTTGCGCCAAAGCCAACCGCGCTCTCCTGAAAGAGTCAGTTCACCGTCAAACCCACGTACCGTATAGCGGCCACCAATGCTGAATTTGTCTTGTTGCACGAGCGGTGATTTATTCCATTGCGCTTGCCAATAGGTATTAAAGCGCCAAGGTTGTTTTCCAATATTGAACGGATAACTAAAATCAAGGGAGGCGGTCAAAATCCGCATTCTTGAGGTGCCTTCATTAAATCGTTCTTCCGGTGCACGAAGGGCATTATTCGCACCGGTCCCCCGTTTGTAATTAGCGGAAATAGAAAATGTCGCTACGCCTACATAGTGCGTGTGCGTAAGACCTAGCTCCCATCCGGCTGTACGACGACGTTGAACCTCAACTTCCGTATCATTGATATAGTTGTGGGACTTTTTCGTCCATAAGGCAATATTCGTGTAAGTTTTATGTTGTGCGCCACGGCTCAATAGACGACTTAAATTGAGCTTCATTTGTTTACTTTCGCCGGAATACTCATAAGACTCAAAAGCACCCGCAACAGTTTGATGATAGGTATAGCGGGAGCCTGAAAGCGTCAGCAAATAGTTTTTCCACGGAATGGAATAATACAAGCTCAGATTATGACTGCCATAATCTCCCTCTGCCGCATCACTATGTCGTTTAAAACTACGCGTACCGCTAACATAAAACATATCATTTAAGCGAAGCGGGTTATCCCAAGAAAAAGTAGCAGCGCCCTGTAAACGTCCTGTCGATTTGGAGCCCGAATCATCCAATCCTAACGTTAAATGAAATGGAATGCGGTGTTTATATGCCACCACAATATCTGTCTCACCCAAAGCCTCTCCAGGCTGAAGCTCAATATTAGCGTCAGCACTTGGTACTCTCTTAAGGTTTTCTAGGCCTTGCTCAATTTCCCGCACATTCAATAAATCCCCAACAGCCATCGGCATAGCAAACCAAAGCATGCTTCTTGTCGCAAAAGGAACAGCACTTTGATCTTGTAATTGGATATGCCCCACTTTGCCCGGAATCACCGTTAATCTCAATACACCTGTACGTAAATCTTGCGGTTCCGCAACCACCCGTGTAGTCACATATCCCTGCTCAATCAAATAATTTTGAATCCGGCGTAATAACACGTTGATTCCTTGAGCACCAACACAGGCCGGTAATGCAAAATCGCCCTCAGAATAGACCGCACTTTTTGCCCAGGAAAATGAGCCGGGAGAAAAAGAGGCAGATTCTGAAACTGTGTGTTGATAATCGGTAAGAACAAGCTGATGAATAGGAAAACAGAGTTCTTCATTTTTTGGAAATCCAAGTGTATGTACCTTTTCACTTTCCAAGCGAACCGTTGGAGCTTTTACTTGTTGGGATTGAATTTCGGCATTTAAAATATTTTGTTGCTGTTGTTGGCGTGTATCGACTGCCTGCTGGGTAGTATTCTGTATTGAACTAGGTTCAGCAAACGCAGGTAACATAGCTGTAGAAAGACTAAAAGCAGTGAAATAGGCAAATCTCATGTTTTATTGGTTCCATATATAATGAATAAAAATACTATTCCTTCTAAACGCCAATCACTATTGGCATTAACAGTTAAAAAAGTGCGGCCGAAATTCACCACAAAAAACGACCGCACTTTTTAATGGGTGATGGGGTTAAAAACCTTCTTTCAAGCTCACCGTTAAGTTAAACACCAAATGTTCCGGGTGGCTGTCTTTGCTGTCAGCACAGAAATAGCCTTCACGTTCAAATTGGTAGCCTTTTTCTGCTTCCGCATTGCCAAGGCTTTGTTCGACAAAACCGTGTTTCACCACTAAGGACGTTGGGTTTAGCACGCTTTCGATGTTTTCTTCTGCACCCGGGTTTGGCACGGTGAAAAGGCGTTCGTATAAACGGAATTCTGCCGGGTGATTGTGCATGGCGGAAACCCAGTGGATCACGCCTTTCACTTTACGACCATCTGCCGGGTTTTTACCTAAGGTTTCCGGATCATAGGTACAGAAAATCGTGGTGATTTCACCGTTAGCATCTTTTTCCACACGTTCGGCTTTAATCACGTAAGCGTTGCGCAAACGCACTTCTTTACCTAACACTAAGCGTTTATATTGTTTGTTGGCTTCTTCACGGAAATCTGCACGATCGATGTAAATTTCTTTGGTGAATGGCAATTGGCGTTCGCCTAATTCCGGACGATTCGGGTGATTCGGCGCAGTTAACATTTCTTCGCCCTCAAAATTTTCAATCACCACACGAACAGGATCGATAACTGCCATGGCACGCGGCGCGTTTTGGTTTAAATCATCACGAATGCAAGATTCTAATGCGCTGTATTCCACCACGTTATCTTGTTTGGTCACCCCAATACGGCGACAGAATTCACGCAATGACGCCGGCGTATAACCGCGACGGCGTAAACCAGAAATGGTCGGCATACGCGGATCGTTCCAGCCATCTACAATACCTTCATTGACTAATTTCAACAATTTACGTTTAGAAGTAAGCGTGCCTTCTAAATTTAAACGGGAGAATTCATATTGGTGCGGCAATGGGCGCTCAATGCTGATATTTTCCAACACCCAGTCGTATAAGCGGCGGTTGTCTTGGAACTCAAGGGTACATAATGAGTGTGTAATGCGTTCGATAGCATCGGAAATACAGTGGGTGAAATCGTACATTGGATAAATGCACCATTTGTCCCCTGTTTGGTGGTGGCTGGCAAATTTAATACGATAAATCACCGGGTCGCGCATCACCATAAACGGCGACGCCATGTCGATTTTCGCACGCAAACTCAACGTGCCTTCTGCAAATTCGCCGTTTTTCATTCGCTCGAATAATGCGAGGTTTTCTTCTACGCTACGATCACGATACGGGCTGTTTTTCCCCGGCTCAGTTAACGTGCCGCGATATTCGCGCATCTCTTCCGGTGAAAGTTCGTCCACATACGCCAACCCTTTTTTGATCAATTCAATAGCATAGCCATAAAGTGCATCAAAATAATCGGAAGCATAACGCGGCTCACCTTCCCATTTGAAACCTAACCATTCCACATCGGCTTTGATGGAATCCACATATTCCACATCTTCTTTCACCGGATTGGTGTCGTCAAAACGGAGGTTACATAAACCGTTATATTCTTTTGCTAAACCGAAGTTTAAACAGATAGATTTGGCATGACCGATGTGCAAATAGCCGTTTGGCTCAGGCGGAAAACGTGTGTGAACGCGTTGGTGCTTACCGGACGCTAAATCTTCATCAATAATTTGGGTAATAAAATTGTGCGGACGGGCATTTTCCGTCGTTTCTAAGATAGTTTCTGTACTCATAATTTTCTCAATTAAAACGCATAAAAAAATAACCGCACTATTCTACACATTTTTCCTTGAAAGCTGAAATTTATCTAAAGAATCGCAGTGTTATTTGTTTCAGCACAAGGCAAAATCTTGCGTGGACTTTTGAAATTTCTCGTGCAAAAAATTTAATTTCCCATTAAAATGCGCCACTAAATGAACGTTCATTCATTAATAATTAAGATTTCCTTAATCTTTCTCCTGTATTCTATTTTCACTGTGTCTTCTAACCCTTGAGAAAATATGACAAAAAAACATTGGATAATGGCCGCACTGGCTGCCGCGGTGATCACCGGCGGTTATTTTTTTATGAGCGATTCCACGCCTAAAACCACTTATTTAACGGAAACCGTGCAACGTGGCGACATTGAAAAAAATGTGGTGGCGACCGGCTCAATTGAAAGTGTCAACACCGTTGATGTGGGGGCGCAGGTTTCCGGCAAAGTCACCAAACTCCATGTAGCTTTAGGTCAGCAAGTGAAAAAAGGCGATATGATTGCGGAAATTGACTCCACCACGCAAATCAACACGCTAAATACCCGAAAAGCGGCGCTTGCAAGCTACCAAGCCCAGTTTGTCGCCCGTAAAACCGCCTATGATGTGGCGCTTTCTAATTACCATCGTTTAACCAAATTGTATGCGCAAAAAGGCACGTCCTTGGACAGCTTAAACAGCGCAAAAGCGACCTTAGATAACGCCAAAGCGGAAATGAATGTGGTGCAGGAAAACATCAAACAAGCCGAAATTGAAGTAAATACCGCGGAAACCAATGTAGGCTACACCAAAATCACCTCACCGATTGACGGCACAGTCATTGCTACGCCGGTTTCTGAAGGTCAAACGGTAAATTCCAATCAAACCACGCCGACCATCGTCAAAGTGGCGGATTTAAGCAAAATGCGCATTAAACCGGAAATCTCCGAAGGCGATATTACGAAAGTGAAAGCCGGACAAGAGGTGACCTTTAGCATTTTGTCCGACAGCAAAACCCTTTATCACGCCAAAATTGAATCCGTTGATCCGGCGACAACGACGATTAGCAATAGCTCTACGTCCAGCACCACAAGTTCAACGTCAAGCACCAGTAACAGCGCCGTTTATTACTACGCCAACATTATCGTGGAAAATCCCGACCAGATTTTGCGCATCGGCATGACCACAGAAAACAACATCAAAATTGCCAATGCGCAAAACGTGCTTTCCGTGCCGAATATGGCAATTCAAACACAAAACGGCAAAACCTTTGTGAAGGTATTGAACAGCAACAACCAACCGGAACAACGTGAAGTAGAAATCGGCATACAAAACGATTACCAAACAGAAATTAAATCCGGCGTTGCTGAAGGCGAGAAAGTCATTGTGTCACAAGTGGCTGCCGGCGAAGCTGTCGGCAATATGCGCGGACCACGAATCTTCTAAAGTGCGGTGGAATTTTCCAATGAATATTATTGAAATGAAAAACATCAACCGCCACTTTGGCACCGGCGAAAATCGTGTTCATATTCTCAAAGACATTTCATTGAATATTGAAAAAGGCGATTTCGTTGCCATTATCGGGCAATCGGGGTCGGGTAAATCCACGTTGATGAATATTATCGGTTGCCTAGATACTGCGACCAGCGGTTCGTACAAAATCGATGAGAAAGAAACCATCGAATTAACCGCCGATCAGCTCTCCGATTTACGCAGTCAAAAATTCGGTTTTATTTTCCAACGTTACAATTTATTGAGCAGCCTTACTGCAGCAGAAAACGTGGCATTACCGGCAATTTATGCGGGCATGCCTCACAACCAACGTTTGGAACGCGCCAAACAATTATTGGAAAAACTGGGGTTAAGCGATAAATGGCAGAATAAACCGAATCAACTCTCCGGCGGACAACAACAACGTGTAAGTATCGCCCGCGCCCTAATGAACGGGGGAGAAATCATTTTAGCTGATGAACCCACCGGTGCGTTGGATTCGCAAAGCGGTGAAAACGTGTTGGAAATTTTGCGCCAACTGCACCAAGAAGGTCATACCATTATTATGGTTACCCACGATAAACACATCGCTGCCAGCGCCAATCGGATGATTGAAATCAAAGACGGCGAAATTATCAGTGACACGCAAACCCAGCCGGTGAAAAGTGCGGTCAAAAATTCAGGTGTTTTTAAAGGACGTTTCGGCTTCAGCAAAGATCAGCTGATGGAAGCCTTTCGGATGTCTGTCAGTGCCATTGTGGCACATAAAATGCGTTCCCTACTCACCATGCTTGGCATCATTATTGGGATTACCTCCGTGGTGTCCGTGGTGGCGTTGGGCAATGGTTCGCAACAAAAAATTCTGGAAAATATTCGCGGCATCGGTACAAACACCATCACCATTTTTAACGGCACCGGCTTTGGTGATCGCCGTGCGGAACAAATGCAAAATCTTACGGTTAGCGATGCCAACACATTACGCCAACAAACCTACGTGCAAAGCGTTACGCCGAATAGCACCTCAAGCGGCACCTTGATTTATGCGAATAAAGCGTTTTCGACGACGTCCTTAAAAGGCGTGAGCGAAGAATCTTTTGATGTGGAAGGTTTAAAATTAAAACAAGGTCGCCTACTCTCAGCGCAGGATGTCGCAGAAAACGCGCAAGTGGCGTTAATTGACGAAAGTGCCAAAAAAGCCATTTTCCCCAATGAAGATCCGCTCGGCAAAGTGGTGATATTTAACAAACGCCCGTTGCGTATTATCGGTGTCGTAACCGACCGACAAATGGGCGGCGCCAGCAGTTCCTTGAATCTTTATGCGCCCTACACCACCGTCATGAACCGTATTTCAGGCAGCAAAAAAATCGGCTCGATTACGGTGAAAGTGGCGGAAGAAATTAACTCAACGGCGGCAGAAAAAGGCATTACGGAATTGCTGACGTTACGCCACGGCAAAAAAGATTTCTTCATCATGAACAGCGACACCATTAAACAAACCATCGAAAGCACCACCGGCACGATGAAATTGCTTATCTCCTCGATTGCTTTTATTTCCTTAATCGTCGGCGGGATTGGTGTGATGAATATTATGTTGGTGTCAGTGACAGAACGCACCAAAGAAATCGGCGTGCGCATGGCAATCGGTGCAAGACAATCCAACATCCTGCAACAATTTTTAATTGAAGCCGTGTTGATTTGCCTCATCGGCGGTGTCACCGGTATTTTGCTTTCCGGTGTGATTGGAGTGTTGTTTAACACCTTTATGACCGATTTCACCATGGCATTTTCCGGCGGTTCGATTATTGCCGCAGTCGCTTTTTCCAGCTTAATCGGCGTAGTGTTCGGCTACACCCCGGCAAAACGTGCTGCACAGTTAGATCCGATTACGGCATTAGCCCGTGAATAGATTTTGTAAAACCTAAAAATGCGGTTAAAATCGACCGCACTTTTGAGGCATAAAATAGCCCCCTTGAACCTTAAAGAAGGATAAAAAATGTTAAAAATGAAAAAACTAGCCCTTGCAGTGGTGATGGCAACAACGCTCGCCGGCTGTGCCAATATTGGCGATTCTTATCAAGCCAGCCTCGATAATTACAAACAATATGAAGATATTACCAAGCAATATAACATTAAAGACAACTGGTGGGCGCTTTATAACGATGCACAACTCAACCGTGTGGTCGAACAAGCCCTTGCAAATAACAAAGACTTAGCCAAAGCAGCGGTTTCCGTCAACCGTGCGCTGTATAGCGCCAACCTTGCCGGTGCAAGCTTAATTCCGGCTTTTAGCGGTTCGGCAAAATCCTCTGCCCAAAAAGACATTAATCGTGGCGGCAATTCAGCAATCACACATACCGGTGCGTTAAATGTGTCTTACACCTTAGATTTGTGGCGTCGTTTAGCAGACACTGCTGATGCGGCAGAATGGTCACATAAAGCCACCATTGAAGACATGGAATCTACCCGTCTTTCTTTAATCAACTCGGTGGTAACAACCTACTATCAAATTGCGTATTTGAACGATGCCATTAGCACCACTCAAGAAAGCATCAAGTATTACACTGACATCAGCAACATCATGAAAAATCGCTTGGCACAAGGTGTCGCAGACAGCGCTAGCGTAGATCAGGCACAACAAGCGGTATTAACGGCGCGTAATAATTTAATTACGTTGCAAACCAACCGTAAAAACGCAGAAAAAACCTTACGTAATTTGCTGAACTTAAAACCGGATGACGCATTAAACATCAACTTCCCGCATATTTTGAGCGTGAAAACTGTGGGCGTGAATTTAAACGTGCCGGTTTCCGTGATCGCCAACCGTCCTGATGTCAAAGGCTATCAAGCCCGTTTAAGCAGTGCATTCAAAAATGCCAAAGCCACCGAAAAAAGCTGGTTCCCGGAAATTACCTTGGGCGGGAGTTTAAGCCGTAATGCCACCAATCAAACCGGCGCGACCACGTTCTCCTCTATTGGTGCCGGCAACGTTGGCATTACATTACCGTTCTTAAACTGGAACACGGTTAAATGGAACGTGAAAATCTCTGAAGCGGATTACGAAACAGCCCGTTTAAACTATGAAAAAAGTATCACCACGGCATTAAATGACGTGGATACCAACTACTACGCATTCACTCAAGCACAAAGCCACTTTAGCAACGTGCAACAAACGTACAATTACAACCAACGCATCACACAATATTACCGCAACCGCTACAACGCGGGCGTGTCTGAGTTGCGCGAATGGCTGACGGCAGCCAATACGGAAAAAGCCACCCAGCTTTCCATTTTGCAAGCCAAATTCAATGTAATTCAGGCAGAAAATGCCGTTTACAGTTCAATGGCAGGTTACTACTCTCGTTAAACAAAAATGCGGTGAAAAACCACCGCACTTTCTCTTAAAAAACAAAACGGCGCTTGATTAACAAAGCGCCGTTTTTTATGAAGTTCACTACGCACAAATCAAGTGCGATGATTTTCTAGCGTATTTTTATGCTTTCTTCAAAAACTCGGATTTCAACATAATTTTGCCGCAATCCACATTGTGATCGCCGCGAGCAAGGCGAATACCTTTAAATTTTGTGCCTTTTTTCAATACTTCGGAAGACCCTTTTAATTTCAGATCTTTGATTAACAACACATCGTCACCATCAGCCAGTAAATTGCCGTTGCTATCTTTGACAATAAGCGCATCATCGTCATGCTCTTCGACTTCGTTGCCGGTCCATTCGTGGCCGCAATCCGGGCAAACAAATTGGATGGAATCGTGATAGGTGTTTTCGCCTTTGCAAGATGGACAAATTGGATATTCCATAGATTTCCTCGTTTTCAATGTCATTTTAAAGTGCGCTATTGTAGCGGAAAAACAACTGTTTTTGGGGAATAAATTACGCCTTCGTTTTCCCTTGGCCACGCATTCTAGCCAATAAACTGACTGACACAATGATCACCAAAGAGCCAAACCAGAAATGCACTGTCGGCACATTCTGCCAAAACAGCCAGTCACAGATGCTGGAAAAAATCACACCGGTAAACGCAAAAGGCGTGATGACATTTGCCGGAGCATATTTAAACGCACGCGTCAGCAAAAGTTGGAAAATTAAGCCAAAGCCACCAACCAATAAAAGCATGAACAAGCCATGCGCTGTCGGGAGCGTCCACTGCGCCATAAAAAATAACGGTAACAAAATAGCGCCAAGCAAATGGAAATAAAAAACAATATTTTTCGGCGAATTATGCTTATTTAATTCCTGCAAACTGATAAACGCCATGGCAGCTAACGTCGCACCGCCCAATGCCACAAAAATATAATAGGGATCTACCTCGCCATGGTGCTCGGTGAGTAAAATAATCGCTACGCCAATAAATCCCAGCACACTACAGGCAATGACTTTCAGCGGCGTGCGAGTACGCAAAACAAAGAGCAATACCGGCACGAATAACGCAGACGTATTTAATAGCAAAATAGAAATGGAAAGCGGCAAGTATTTGATGGCATAAAAAGTACATAACATGCTACCGATGCCGGCAAGGTTGCGAATCACCAAAAACGGCCACTGGCGCATTTCGACTCGAAAATCACCATCGCGAATCATAAAAGGTAACAAGAAAACAAAACCAATCAGAAAGCGAGAAAATAAAATTTCACTTGCCGGTAATTCATCTGAGGCATATTTCACGAACACGCCCATCAAGGCGATACTGATATAGGCAAGCACCATGCAAACAATGGCTTTGTGGTATGAACTGGTTATGATCTTATTCGGCATTGGCAACGTTCCTTGATTCGCAGCGCCCAAAGTGCGGTCAATTCTTAAGGTGTTTTTCGTTTTCACCATGAAGATATTTTTCAATGTCATGCCAAAAACGTTGAAAAATTTCACCGCACTTTTCGCTCTCATTAATCGGTGTTCCCTTAATTTGAACCTTCAAACCAGAATAGTCAAACGATAATTGGTAGGCATGCAAATAGGTTCTATCCGCCTTATCCCCACCATATAGTTCATCCCCTAAGATCGGGCTGCCTAAACTTTTCATTGCGACACGAAGTTGATGGGTTTTACCGGTTTTCGGCCGCAGGATAAATAAACGCAAATTAGGTGCCAAACTGTGTGAAATAAAATCTGTCACCGCGGGATTTTCTTTGCTTTGGCAAAGTTTCCATGCGCCTCTTCTTGCCTTTTGCATATCACCACTGATTCTGCCTTGTTTTTTCTTCGGTTTATGCGTTGCTAATGCAATGTATGTTTTCTGAATTTGATGTTGCGCGAATTTCTGCGACAACGTCACAGCTGCACGTTCATTTAAGGCGAGAATCAATAAGCCTGAAGTGACTTTGTCTAACCGATGCACCAGCCAAACCTTCGGTACGCCAAGTTGCTGCGCCACTAATTGAGTTAATCCCACATCTGCGTCATCTTTATGGACGCTAATGCCATTAGGCTTATTGATCACAATAAAATCAGGATGTTGAAATACAATTTGGAATATCATAGGGGAATACTAGAGGGAAATAATGCCCGAAAGTATAGCACAATCAATGACGTTAGCTTTAGTGTTAAACCTCACCGATAGGCGAAAATAGGGAAAAGTGCTATACTCTGCCACCATATAGCATTTGAAGGTGTCAACAGTGTACGAAGGATTACTCATTATTTTAGTGCCGATGTTTATCGGTTACATGGTGAAAGTGAAAAATCACGCCATTTTGCAATCTTTCGGTCGTGTGACCATGATTTTGTTGTACATGATTTTATTCACCATGGGTTTTTCCCTCGGGCAACTGGATGATTTAGCACAACAATTACCACAAATCGGCGTTTATGCCCTCACCTTTATTCTGTTTATTCAAGGCCTAAATTTCATCGGCTTATTTCTTTACGACAAGCTCCAGCCGCAGCCACTAAAACACGTTGCAGAAAAAATTGCCTCGCGTTGGCATATCATGTTGGATTCATTGAAATTATGCACGGTGGTGCTCATTGGTTTTGTGGTTGGTTGGCTGTTCAAAGGTCATTTTGCTTTGCCCCACGACGCCACCACTTATGTGCTGGTTATCATGATTTTTTGTGTGGGCGTACAATTGCGCAACAATGGCATTTCCATGCGTGCGGTATTTTTCAATAAACGTGGCTTGGCGATGGGCGTGATTTTCATGTTCACCTCATTACTTGGCGGCATTATCGCGGCTTTCATGTTGTCAGTGCCGGTGATACAAGGTTTAGCTGTATCCTCCGGTTTTGGCTGGTATTCGTTGTCCAGCGTAACCCTCAGTAATGCTTGGGGGCCGATTTGGGGCAGTATTGCGTTTTTTAATGATTTATCGCGTGAATTGATTAGCTTATTTATTATTCCTCTATTCATGCAAAACTACCGTTCAACGGCAGTGGGTTTTCCAGGAGCAACTGCCCTTGATGTCACCTTACCCATTATTCAAAAAGCCGGCGGCGTAGAGGTTTTACCGCTTGCTTTTAGTTTTGGGTTTATCACAAACATTACACCGCCAATTTTGTTAATGATTTTTACCTCGACACCTTTATAATGCGGTCATTTTTATGAATATCGAACAAATTATCGCCTACATTATTCCTGCACTTATCTGGGTTCTCACCATTGCCATTACCATTCGTTTGGTCATGAAAAAGCAATCTGTCGCCGCCATGCTATCTTGGTTGATGGTGATTTATATCTTCCCTATTGTCGGCATTGTAGCCTATTTGATCTTCGGGGAAATTAATCTCGGGAAGCGCCGCGCAACACTATTCAACCAGCTCAAACCCCAATTTATGGCGTGGTTCGACAGGCTATCGAAATGCGATAATTTGGTGAATACGAAAACTAATCTACTCTATCGTTCGATTTTCGACTTAGCTAAGCAACGCTTGGGTATTCCTTGTGTTTTAGGAAATGAACTGCATATTCTGGACACCCCGGAAAACATCATGTGCAGCATCATTGAAGACATTAAATGCGCAGAAAAATCCATCAATATGGTGTTTTATATTTGGTCGCCCTATGGTTTGGTGAACGACGTCAAAGAAGCGCTTATCGCAGCCTGTCAACGTGGGGTAAAAGTACGCATTTTATTGGATTCCGTGGGCAGTCGTCCGTTTTTAAAAAGTGCGGATTGTCGCGCAATGCAAGCCCAAGGGATTGAGATTGTCGAAACCTTGCATGTGAATTTATTCCGTATGTTTTTCAGTCGAATCGATTTACGTCAACATCGCAAAATTATTGTGATCGATAACCAAATTGCTTACACCGGTAGCATGAATATGGTGGATCCGAAGTTCTTCAAAAAAGACAGTAATGTAGGCGAATGGATTGATGTCATGGTGCGTATCAATGGCCCGGTATCTGCCGTTCTCAACGGTTTGCATGCGTGGGACTGGGAAATTGAAACAGGACAATCCGTGCCATTGCATATTCCTGATTGCCCGTTATTGCCTTTGGAACAAAACAATTCTCACGCTGTGCAAATTCTTGCCACCGGCCCGAGTTTTCCGGATGATTTAATGGCGCAATCTCTCGCCATCGCAATTTTTTCCGCACGGAAAAGCATCGTCATCACCTCTCCTTACTTTGTTCCAAGCCATAATATTGCCGAAGCATTACGCACGGCCGCCCTACGGGGTGTGGATGTCTCTATCATTCTGCCGAAAGAAAATGATTCGATGATGGTGCACTGGGCGAGCCGCACGTTTTTTGATGATTTACTCGCTGCCGGTGTAAAAATTTACAATTTCAATAAAGGCTTACTGCACACCAAAAGCATGCTAATTGATAATAAATTGGCGTTGGTCGGCACTGTAAACATGGATATGCGCAGCTTTTTATTGAATTTTGAAGTCACCATGGTGGTGGAGGATGCGGCATTTGCTAACGAAATTGCTCTGTTGCATGAAGGCTACATCAAAAACGCTGAACTGCTGAACTACGACGAATGGGCAAATCGTTCCGTTTATCAACGCATTATTGAAAAACTGTTTTTCCTTTTCAGCCCGCTCTTATAAAAAAAGTGCGGTCATTTTTTTCTGCGTTTTTATCTAAACAAGATTTAACAGGATAATTCATGAATAAACATCTCACGTTCTATTTCGTCCGCCACGGACGTACTCTTTGGAACGAGCAAGGACTATTACAAGGATTCGGCAACTCCGACTTAACAGAACAAGGTGTTAAAGGCGCCAAACAAACCGGAGCAGCACTGCAGCACATTCCTTTTGTTGCTGCCTATTCCAGCTGTTTACAACGTACCATCGACACAGCGCAATATATTTTAGGCGAACGTGATGTGCCGCTGTTTCAACATAAAGGGTTAAACGAACAATATTTCGGGTCTTGGGAAGGTTTACCGGTGGAAGAATTGCGTTCTTTAGATGAGTTTAACCAAATGCTCAAAGATGCCCCAAATTACAAAGCGCAAAGCAATGGCGGAGAAACCTTTGAACAACTTGCCAAACGAGCAATGAAAGCACTTCAGGACATTATTCAAGTACATGATCAAGGCAATATATTGGTTGTCTCGCACGGACATACATTGCGTTTATTGCTTGCCTTACTTGCCGGAACAGGCTGGCAAGAACACCGCAATGAAGGAAAAAGCCAATCTTTGTTAAATTGTGCGATTAACATCGTTCTCTATGAACAAAGCAATGAAACAGACGGAAAATTTATTATTAAAACCATAAATGAAGCGGGACATTTAAGTTAAAAAAAGCGCCAAGGGTTATTCCTCGGCGCTTTTTATATGGTATTTAGTAAAATACATTTTGATTAGGCTTGAGCCAATGTCAAAAACTCGCCAACAGTATGAAAAGATCCGAACACCAGCACGGTATCATTTTTATTAGCCACTTCCACCGCACTTTTAACGCCTTCTGCCACAGAATTTAAATAACTGCCCTGCACGCTCAAATGCTGTTGAGTCGCAATCTGTTGCAACGTCACAAATAAATCCTTGCCATGTTGACCACGATAACCGCCTAATGTGACACAACACCACTCATCCACCAACGGCAGTAAAGGCATCAACACACCGGCCGCATCTTTATCTTTCAAAATCCCGCAAACCGCGATCAGTTTTCCCTGCGATTGGGCTTTAAGTGCGGTCAGTTTTTCTGCCAAATAACGTGCTGCGTGCGGATTATGCCCCACATCAATAATCATACGCGGTAGCGCTTCCACTTCACGCTGAACCATTTGCGCGAAATGCGTTAGGCTTGCCGGTTTCATCGTTTGAAAACGCCCGGTGAGTTCCACCTCAAGCAAGGATTTTTTCACGATTTCAAGGGAAATCTCAAACGGCAATTTTTGTACAGCCGCCAATGCAGTTGCGGCATTGGCTAACGGAATTTGGCAAAGGGGTAAATCCGCGAGCAAATTCCACCGCACTTTTTCGTCTTCACGCGTGGTTTGCCATGTCCAACCTTGTTCTTGTTGGCTAAAATCCCAGTCAAGGTGACGGCAGAACAATTGACAACCCAATGTTTCAGCATGCACCAACATGGTTTGCGGAATATTGGGTTCGCCAATAATCGCCGGTTTATTAGCGCGGAAAATTCCCGCTTTTTCAAAACCGATTTGATCGCGCGTAGAACCGAGGAAATCCGTATGATCAATGTCGATACTGGTAATGACTGCCATATCATTGTCCACGATATTCGTGGCATCCAAGCGACCACCCAGCCCCACTTCTAAAATCACTACATCCAATTTTGCCTGTTTAAACAAATGTAACGCAGACAACGTGCTGAATTCAAAATACGTTAATGATTGCGTTTTGTTTTGCTCAATATACGCAAAAGAAGCCGTGTGCTGTGCATCATCCAACTCGTGATTTTGAATGCGAACACGTTCGTTATAACGTAACAAATGCGGTGAAGAATATACGCCAACACGATAACCGGCATTTAATAAAATAGTTTCTAACAAACGGCAGGTGGTACCTTTGCCATTTGTACCACCTACGGTAATTACGAAAGGTGCCGGCGTGAGCAAATCCAATTCCTGTGCAACAGATTTGATGCGTTCCAGCCCTAAATCAATCGCTTTAAAATGACTGTTTTCCAAATAAGAAAGCCACTCGTCGAGTGGCGAAGTGGCTTTTAAAATTGTGTTCATATTTATTCTTCTGTGATTAATTCGCTTTCCACAAAAGGAGATGGCTTATTCATCAGTTTGCTGACCAAACTCGCCAAGGTATTACGCATATCAGCACGTTTTACGATCATGTCGATAGCGCCTTTTTCCAATAAAAATTCACTGCGTTGGAAACCTTCCGGCAATTTTTCACGCACGGTTTGTTCAATAACACGTGGACCGGCAAAACCGATTAATGCTTTTGGTTCAGCAATGTTGATATCGCCCAACATCGCAAAACTTGCAGAAACCCCACCTAACGTTGGATCCGTCAATACAGAAATGAATGGCACGCCTTTTTCACGCATTTTAGCCAACACGGCGCTGGTTTTTGCCATTTGCATGAGGGAGAACAAGGCTTCCTGCATACGTGCACCACCACTGGCGGAGAAACAGACAAACGGGCAATTTTCTTCCATGGCTTTTTCTGCGGCTTTGACAAATTTCGCCCCTACCACAGACCCCATGGAGCCGCCCATAAAGCTAAAGTTAGAGGCAGCAGCCACAATCGGCATATTGTATAACGTACCGTAAAATGCAATTAAGGCATCTTTTTCGCCGGTATCTTTCTGAGCGGCGGTAATACGATCTTTATATTTCTTCAAGTCTTTAAATTTCAAGATATCTTTCGGTTCTAACTCTGCCGCTAATTCTTGTACGCTGTCTTGATCCAATAAGCCCAATAAACGCTCGCGCGCATCAATGCGCATATGGTGTCCGCATTTTGGGCAAACTTCCAAATGACGTTTTAATTCTTCACGATATAACACCTGATCGCATGAGGTACATTTTGTCCACACGCCTTCAGGCACATTGGCTTTGCGGGAAGAAGTCGAGGTATTTTTACTAAAAATTCTATCAATCCAGCTCATATTTAACCTTTTTCTCTTGATTAACAAAAAATTACGCGCTATTAGACCATAATTTTGAAAAATTTTATAGCAATTTATACTGATCTGATTAGTCATCAAGTGCGGTCATTTTTTCGGGTATTTTTATCTGATAAAAACGTTAGAAAAACTGGCCGCACTTTGCTACGCTAACGCAAAAAACTCACATAGGAACATGTATGAAACCGTTATTATTGGCACTCTCTTGTGGCGTATTCTTTAATCTTGCCGAGGGGCATCAAGCAACTTCAATGGGCAATTTAAAACCGGCAATTCTCCCTAATGCACAAGAATATGTGCTTCACAGCCAATTTACGAAAAAAGATTATCGTATTCAGGTGATGCCCGTTGGAGAAGTAAAGCATATCGGCTATTCCGTTCTCTACGTGTTGGACGGCGATGCCCTTTTCCCCGCGGCTACCAGCATGGCACAAAACATGATGGCGCGCTCACAAGAAACCAATGCCGTACCATTTTTAATCGTCGGCATCGGCTACCCGAATACTCAACTTCTTAATCCGGCAGAACGCGCACAAGATTATACGCCACCGTCAGAAAGTTACGATAATACCGGCGATAAAACCAATAAAAAATTTGGTGGTGCAGAAAATTTTTATCGCTTTATTCAGGAAGAACTCTCACCGGATTTGCATCGCCGTTTTTCAATTAATACGGCGCAACAAAACATTTTCGGGCATTCTTATGGTGGTCTATTTAGTTTATATAGTTTGCTTAATCACCCGAATGGGTTCCGCAACTATCTTATCGCCAGCCCTTCAGTATGGTGGAATCAGCAACGGATTTTGCAAGATTTACCTGCATTTTCCGAACGCCTACAAAAAATAAAAGAAAAAATTGGCGTGCGTTTTACCGTTGGGGAATATGAACAAAAATTGGCGCCTTATATGAAACAAGATCCCGAACGACAAAAGCAGTTAGATCAGCGCGCCATGGTGACGCAAGTCAAAAATGTAGCGGAAAAACTGAATGGGCTGCCTAATGATAAGCTAGCGGTTGTGAGTAAAATTTATCCTGAAGAAACCCATATGACCAGTGTCATGCCGGCTTTATTAGATGGTTTGAAATGGCTTTTTTCTCGCTGTAAAACACAACAAAATTGTGAACATTAACCCAAAGTGCGGTGTCTTTTTCAGTTGTTTTTTTAGAAGAAATTATTCACCGGAAATACCCTAAATTCGCCCTAACAATAGCGATAAAAATCAAGTACAATACGGCAATTCTATTTTGCTGCAAAAAAGGATAAGACCATGGCGCGCAAAGCAGCTGAAAAAAACGAACCGGATTTTGAAAATACCTTAAAACAACTGGAAGAAATTGTCTCCCGTTTGGAAAATAACGACCTTTCTCTTGAAGAGGCATTAAAAGATTTTGAACAAGGCATCAAGCTAGCTCAGTTAGGTCAAGAACGCTTACAGCAAGCGGAACAGCACATCCAAATTTTGTTACAAAAAAACGAAAGTGCCAAACTTAGTGATTATCAAGCGGAAGAATAACGGGGCGGCAATGTATCAGTTCTCAGAAGATTTACAGCAAGTTCAGCAGCGAATTAATCACTTTTTAGCAGAGCAATTTGCCCACCTTGATAGCTCGCCGGCGCCTTTAGCTGAAGCCATGAAATATGGCTTATTGTTGGGTGGAAAACGCATTCGCCCCTTTTTAGTTTATGCCACCGGCAGAATGCTCGGTGCCGATTTAGCACAGCTTGATTATGCGGCAGCCGCCATTGAAGCCATTCATGCTTATTCATTGATTCATGATGATTTGCCTGCCATGGACAACGACGAATTACGTCGTGGCCACAAAACTTGCCACATTGCGTTTGACGAAGCCACCGCGATTTTAGCCGGTGATGCGTTGCAAGCCTTTGCCTTTGAAATCTTAACGGATATTCCAACGCTATCGGCGGAACAAAAGCTGGCACTCATTAAAACCTTAAGTACCGCCTCCGGTGTAAAAGGCATGTGCTTGGGACAAAGTTTGGATTTAATGGCAGAACAAAAAGTCATCAGCCTGCAAGAATTAGAACACATCCATTTAAATAAAACCGGTGCCTTGCTCACTGCAGCGCTCACGATGGGCTTTATTTGCTCGCCTCATTTTGCAGACAAGGCTTTAGCACAACAGCTGGAACGCTACGCCACGGCAATTGGGCTCGCCTTCCAAGTGCAAGATGATATTTTAGACATTGAAGGCGACAGCGAAACCATCGGCAAAACGGTCGGCTCCGACTTGACGGCAGATAAAAGCACTTATCCGAAATTATTGGGGCTGGAAGGTGCCAAACAAAAAGCACAAGAACTTTACGAAATGGCATTAGCCGAACTCAAAGATTTACCTTTTGATACCACCGCACTTTATGCGTTGGCGGAATTTATCATTAAACGAAAAAGCTAATGCGCCCCCAAAGTGCGGTGGAAATTAGTGCTGTTTTAAACGTAGTGATATATAAATTTTAACGTTGGAATTGATTAACCCTTATGCAAAATTACCCCCTTTTATCATTGATTAATTCGCCTGAAGATTTACGCTTGTTAAACAAAGAACAACTCCCTCAAGTGTGTCGAGAGCTACGCGAATATTTGCTGGAATCGGTGAGTCAAAGTAGCGGACATTTAGCGTCCGGTTTAGGCACGGTGGAACTTACCGTTGCACTGCATTATGTCTTTAAAACGCCTTTCGATCAGTTAATCTGGGATGTTGGTCATCAAGCCTATCCTCATAAAATCTTAACCGGTCGTCGTGACCAAATGTCGACTATTCGACAAAAAGGCGGGTTACATCCCTTCCCTTGGCGTGGTGAAAGCGAATTTGACGTGTTAAGCGTAGGACACTCTTCCACCTCAATCAGTGCAGGGTTAGGCATTGCCATTGCCGCAGAACGAGAAAATGCCGGAAGACAAACGGTTTGTGTCATCGGTGACGGCGCCATTACGGCAGGTATGGCATTTGAGGCATTAAACCACGCCGGTGCATTACACACCAATATGTTGGTGATTTTGAATGATAACGAAATGTCTATTTCGGAAAATGTCGGCGCATTAAACAACCATCTTGCCCGAATTTTCTCTGGTTCGTTCTACTCTACCGTGCGCGACGGTAGCAAAAAAATTCTCGATAAAGTGCCGACGGTGAAAAACTTTATGAAAAAAACCGAAGAACACATGAAAGGCGTGATGTTCTCACCGGAAAGTACCTTATTCGAAGAATTGGGTTTCAACTATATTGGCCCTATCGACGGACACAATATTGATGAATTAATCGCGACATTGAGCAATATGCGCGATCTAAAAGGCCCTCAATTACTTCACATAAAAACCAAGAAAGGCAAAGGCTATACACCGGCAGAAAACGATCCTATCGGTTTCCATGGCGTCCCAAAATTCGACCATTTAAGCGGTCAGTTACCTAAATCTAATGCCACCCCAACCTATTCCAAAATTTTCGGCGATTGGTTGTGTGAAATGGCAGAACGAGATCCAAAACTTATCGGGATCACCCCGGCAATGCGCGAAGGTTCCGGCATGGTGGAATTTTCTCAACGTTTCCCTCAACAGTATTTTGATGTGGCGATTGCTGAACAACACGCGGTAACCTTTGCAGCCGGTTTGGCGATTGGGGGATACAAGCCTGTGGTTGCGATTTATTCAACTTTCTTGCAACGTGCTTATGACCAACTGATTCATGATGTCGCCATTCAAGATCTGCCGGTTCTCTTCGCCATTGACCGTGCCGGCATTGTCGGCGCCGATGGACAAACTCACCAAGGTGCATTTGATATCAGTTTCATGCGCTGTATTCCAAACCTTATCATCATGACACCAAGCAATGAAAATGAATGCCGCCAAATGCTTTATACCGGCTATCATTGCGGTAAACCTGCTGCCGTGCGTTATCCACGCGGAAATGCCGTGGGCGTTACCTTAGAACCATTGCACCCCTTGGAATTGGGGAAATCAAAGCCTGTTCGTGAAGGGAAAAAAATCGCGATTTTAAATTTTGGTACGCTTTTACCAAATGCCTTGATTGCTGCGGAAAAACTGGATGCCACCGTGATTGATATGCGTTTTGTAAAACCGTTGGATATCACCCGTATTAACGAGATTGCCAACAGCCATGAACTCCTTGTGACATTAGAAGAAAATGCGATTCAAGGCGGTGCAGGAAGTGCGGTGGCGGAAGTTTTGAATCAGCAGCAACACCAAGTGAAATTGTTGCAATTAGGGTTACCGGATTTCTTTATTCCTCAAGGATCGCAAGCTGAAACACTCACCGATTTAAAATTAGATGCCGCAGGCATTGAACAGCAAATCGTGGATTTTCTTGCTGAGAAATAATCCTACCACCATAAAAAACGACAGGTGATTTAGCATCTGTCCTTTTTCTTTTTGCGATTCATCCCATTTTCTAAAAAATAAAATAAATTTTTCTTTTTTATTTGAACTATTTTAAAGATACCTAGTCTTAACAATTGCTAGTGCACTGCAAATGCAGTTGTCTTTTAACGTTTTCTTATATTTAAGACCTCCCCGCTATTCAGAAATTGGATAGCGGTTTTTTCTTTTTTGAGGAAAAGGAAAAAGTGCCGGTCTATTTTAGGTAAGTTTTAAAAGAGTGAATTAAAATATGATTCTATTTCTATTACGCCGAAAACAATAAAATCTAAAAAATACGCATAAAAAAGGACGCCCTAAAGCGTCCTAATTTTTTACCTAAACTTTAACGAATTAAAGTGCAGATTTTGCTTTTTCAACTAATGCAGCAAATGCCACTTTGTCGAATACTGCGATATCAGCAAGGATCTTACGGTCGATTTCAACAGACGCTTTTTTCAAACCGTTGATGAATTTGCTGTAAGATAAACCATTTTGACGAGCCGCTGCGTTGATACGTGCAATCCATAATTGACGGAATTGACGTTTACGTTGACGACGGTCACGATATGCGTATTGACCAGCTTTGATCACCGCTTGGAAAGCAACGCGATACACGCGTGAACGTGCACCATAATAACCTTTAGCAGCCTTAAGAACTTTCTTATGGCGTGCTCTTGCAATAACACCACGTTTTACACGAGCCATTATTTAATCTCCTATGTAATATTTTTAACTAAAATGAACTGACGTACGTTTGTGCTTATGCGTATGGCAAGCACGCTACTACTAATACTAAGTCGGACTTAGCAACCATGGATTTATGGCGTAGGTGACGTTTACGTTTTGTTGTTTTCTTAGTCAAAATATGACGTAAGTGAGATTGTTTACGCTTGAAACCACCGGAAGCAGTTTTTTTGAAACGCTTAGCAGCACCGCGTACTGTTTTAATTTTAGGCATTGTTAAATAACTCCGCATTTTTAAGTTTAAACAACATAATCAGGCGAACCGTTTTAAGGCGATTACTTGTAGGCACTGATTATTTCCAATCAAGACAATCTAAAATTGCCCTTTTCAAACGTCATTAGGCTGCGTAGTGTGCCCAATGTACTGTTGTATCTTCACCGAAGTGAAAATTCCGTTATTCAGATGAAATCTGAACAAAAAATTATTTTTTCTTAGGCGCCAATACCATAACTGCTTGGCGACCTTCTAATTTCCCCGGCGCAGATTCAACCACAGAAATATCGGCTAAATCATTTTTTACACGCTCCAATACATCAAAACCGATGTCTTGGTGAGCCATTTCACGACCGCGGAAACGTACGGTAATCTTAGCTTTATCGCCGTCTTCCAAAAAGCGGATTAGGCTGCGTAACTTAACTTGGTAGTCACCTTCATCTGTGCCCGGACGGAATTTAATTTCCTTCACTTGCACCACTTTTTGTTTTTTCTTCTGCTCTTTAGCTGTTTTGCTCTTTTCGTAGAGGAATTTACCGTAGTTCATAATGCGACACACAGGTGGTTCCGCATTTGGACTGATTTCTACAAGATCTAAAGCTGCGGCTTCCGCCATTTCTAATGCTTGTTGAATCGCAACAACCCCAACTTGCTCGCCGTCCTGATCAATCAAGCGGACTTCTTTTACTCTAATTTCGTCATTAATACGATTCGGGCGATTTACTGCAGGTGCTTTTTTTACGGTTTTAATAATGATATTCCTCTATTAATTAAGCCTCAAAACTGCTGTTTTACTATACAAAAACAGAAGCTAAATTCATTTTAATGCTCTAAGAATGAGCAAAAACGGGGTGCATTTTACAGAATTTCACTACGTTACGCAATAGCGGAAAACACAGTAATTCCGCCTTTTGTTTGTATTCAAATCTGCTTGATTTTGTTAAAAATAAACGTCTATATCTTGGGTTCAAATTGGCTAGGTAAACCTTGACTATCAAGCAGACAAAAAGTGCAGTCATTTTTGACCGCACTTTTGTGTTTTTTAACAATTATAACAAAGAAGGTCTAACAAACTGCTGTTCTAACTGCATGTCTCTCGCTAAATTTCTTTTACTTATTTTTCTAATGATTTCAGATACTAAGAATTGAGATTTAATTGCTATATCCACCAGTTTTTGTTTACTTAGATTCTGAGGGTTATATCTTGAATCGACATATTCAGGTAACGAATCATATATTTCAAAAAAAACATTATTTTCATTTATTATCTTATAAGAAATTAGATTTTCTTTAATCTTCTTCTTGCTATGCCTTAACGATGTTACATATTCATAATTACAACCTAAATACATTAAACTAGACTTTGCTGCCAACTCAATCGAAATCAGTGATGATTGAATTGCATTAGCAAGATTAATATTCTCAGACAAAGCAAACGCAGCAGACATAGTTGATGATAGAATCATTTCTAACCAATACGTTAAGCTTTCATTAGATTCCTTCTCTTTAAAAATATCATCTATGCCAAAGGCAATATCAAATAAATCACAGATTGTATATAAAGCTCTTTTATATTGTTCATAATAAATGTTATGCATTAATGCTAATTCAGAATGATCAATATCAACAAAATTGAAGAGACTACCACTTAGGGCTCCATATCCAAATGGGATTCTAGCTATATATACTTGATCTCTAAAGCTAATTCCCCCAATTAATAAGTTAGGAAAACTAAATTTTTGCCTTGGATAAAGAATCTTATATACCTCTCCCACAGATTTTAAAAAAGCTGAAATATCTCCTTGAATCTTGTTTAAACTCATCCATTCCAATGTAGCCTCAAGAGGTCTCTGATAAATCAATACATTTTTTGCAATTAATTTATCATCAATTTGTCGAATATCATCTATGGAAATTAAAGTCATTTAATTATCAATCTTAATATGAAAATTAGTATTCCAATCTTAATAAAAATTTTAAATAAGTATAAAAAAATCGGCGCACCTTTTAGTGAGCCGATTTAATTAACTACTCTTCACCCAACAATTTCAAGTCGCGATTTCTCACTTGTTTTTTCAGAATCTCTAAGAATTCTTCCACAGTGAATGTGCCGAGATCTTGACCTTTACGGGTACGGACTGCCACTTTGCCGGTTTCGATTTCTTTATCACCGCAAACCAGCATATAAGGCACGCGGCGTAAGGTGTGTTCGCGGATTTTGAAACCGACTTTTTCGTTACGCAAATCGGTTTTCACGCGTAAACCTGCATCAGATAACTGTTTCGCTACTTCTTGCACATACTCGGATTGAGAGTCAGTGATGTTCATCACGACCGCTTGCGTTGGCGCTAACCATGCAGGGAAGAAACCCGCATATTCTTCGGTGATGATACCAATGAAACGTTCAATCGAACCTAAAATCGCACGGTGAATCATTACCGGCGTACGGCGATCATTATCTTCCGCCACATAAGACGCATTTAAACGGCCCGGTAGTGCAAAGTCTAATTGGATAGTCCCGCACTGCCATTCACGATCTAAACAGTCGCGTAAGGCAAATTCGATTTTCGGACCGTAGAACGCGCCTTCGCCCTCTTGAATTTCATATTCAAGCCCATTGTGTTTCAACGCGTTCGCCAAACCTTGCTCTGCACGATCCCACATTTCATCCGCACCGATACGTTTTTCCGGACGTGTGGATAATTTAACCTGAATATTTTGGAAACCGAATGTGCTGTAAATGTCGTAAACCATTTTGATACAACTCGTCACTTCGCTTTCAATTTGATCTTCGGTACAGAAAATATGGGCGTCGTCTTGCGTGAAACCGCGTACACGCATTAAACCGTGTAAAGAACCGGAAGGCTCATTACGGTGGCAAGAACCGAATTCCGCCATACGAATTGGTAAATCGCGATAAGATTTTAACCCTTGATTAAAGATTTGAACGTGTCCCGGACAGTTCATCGGTTTGATGGCATATTCACGGTTTTCCGATTGTGTGGTAAACATCAAATCGCCGTAGTTTTGCCAGTGACCGGTTTTTTCCCACAACACGCGGTCCATCATGAACGGACCTTTCACTTCTTGATAATCGTATTGTTTTAATTTGGTGCGTACGAAGGTTTCCAATTCGCGGAAAATCGTCCAACCATCGTTGTGCCAGAACACCATGCCCGGTGCTTCTTCTTGCATATGATATAAATCTAACGCTTTCCCGATTTTACGGTGGTCACGTTTTGCTGCTTCTTCCAAGCGTTGCAAATAGGCATCCAGTTGTTTTTTATCTGCCCAAGCCGTGCCGTAAATCCGTTGCAACATTTTGTTTTTGCTGTCACCACGCCAGTAAGCACCGGCAATTTTTTGTAATTTGAAATGATGGCAGAAGCGCATATTCGGTACATGCGGGCCACGACACATATCAATATATTCTTGGTGATGATAAAGCGCAGGCGTAGCAGTACGTTCGATGTTTTCATCTAGGATCGCCATTTTGTACGGCTCGCCACGTTTTTCAAAAGTATCTCTTGCTTCTTGCCAACTGACCGGCGTTTTAATCACATCGTAATCGGTTTTCGCCAATTCCAACATGCGTTTTTCCAGGGCATCAATATCTTCTTGGGTCAAAGAGCGGTCTAAATCCACGTCATAATAGAAACCGTTGTCAATCGTCGGGCCGATGGCCATTTTGACATCCGGGAATAATTGCTTAATCGCATGACCGAGTAAGTGCGCCGTGGAGTGACGAATAATTTCCAAACCGTCTTCGTCTTTGGCAGTAATAATTTCTAATGTGCTATCTTCAGTAATCAGATCGCAGGCGTCTTTACGTTCGCCGTTGACACGACCGGCAATGGTCGCTTTGGCAAGACCGGCACCAATACTTTGTGCAACTTCTAATACGGTAACAGGTTTATCGAATTGACGTTGTGAACCGTCAGGTAAAGTAATAACTGGCATAATGCATCCTTATACAGTGGTCACCCATACGCAAGGTGGCTTGTTTCATTTAATAAAAAAACGTTTTAAAAAAGCACCGCACTTTTATCATCCTTACAAACGGACAAGCCAAGTGCGGCGCGCAATTCTAGCATATTTTAGGATGACAACCAAATGCCTAAATTTTGACTTGAGTCACAGTAATTTTTTCTTAATCTTTTACACTAGAAACATGATTAACTGAAAAGAAGGAACAGAGTATGTGGAAGTCGATTTCTCAAGTTTTAGCTGATCAATTCGGGGCGTATTATTCCATCAAAAATAAAACCAAAATTCACACCGGCGAAATGCATGAATCTTGGATCATTGATGACGGCATTCAGCCTGTCTTTGTAAAAATGAATGAAAAGTCCTACCGCTCCATGTTCCGTGCCGAAGCGGATCAGTTAATCATGCTGGCAAAAACCAATACCGTTCGTGTGCCGGAAGTCTATGGCGTCGGTTGTTCGCAAAATCATAGTTTTCTGTTGTTAGAAGGATTAGCAATGCAGCCTAATACGCCACAAAATATGGCGGAATTTGGTAACCAATTGGCTCGGCTACACCAATATCAAGGTTCGGAAAATTACGGTTTATCTTTTGATACCTGGCTCGGGCCGCAATATCAACCGAATGAATGGGGTTCCCGTTGGGCAACATTCTTCAGTGAACAACGCATTGGTTGGCAATTACAGCTCTGTGCGGAAAAGAATCTGTATTTCGGTAATAAAGAAGAAATCATAAAAGCCGTAGCAACCTTGTTAGCCAAACATCAACCTAAACCATCGCTCTTACACGGCAACTTATGGATTGAAAACTGTGCGAATATTGATGGGCATACCGTGACTTATGATCCGGCATGCTATTGGGGCGATCGGGAATGTGATTTGGCCTTTACCGAATTATTCGAGCCGTTCCCACATGAATTCTATGAAAATTACCACCGCACTTTCCCGTTAGATGAAGGTTATCAAGAGCGGAAAATCATTTATCAGCTTTATCATCTGCTTAATTTCAGTAGCCGTTTCCATGGCAACTATGTGGCACTTGCCAATAAGCTTGTACATGATGTGTTACAACGTTACGAAAATCGCTAAAGGCGACACAAAAAAAGAAAGGGCTCTATGCCCTTTCTTATTGTTTGTATGACACAACCTTACATCAGCGTTCTCTCATTTTTCTTCAGCCAACGCAACGCGATATTATCAACACTCTCCTCTGCTTGCTTTCCTACTTTCTGTAGCAACGATTTTTTCACCACATATTTCACGCCAATAAGTTGTTTTTCTTTCATCGCTTGTAGCAATAAATCATCGCTGGTCATAATCTCATCCACGAGATTCAAATTTAATGCCTGTTGACCAAACCAGTGCTCACCGGTTGCCACTTGCTCTACATCCAAGTGCGGTCGATTTTGCGAAACAAATTGTTTGAATAATTGGTGGGTTTCTTCTAACTCTTGTTGGAATTTTTGTTTTCCTTTTTCGGTATTTTCACCCAACATGGTCACCGTGCGTTTATATTCGCCTGCCGTCATTACATCCACGTCCACATCATGTTTTTTCAATAAACGATGAATATTGGGGATCTGAGCAACAACACCGATAGAGCCAATAATCGCAAAAGGCGCGGATACAATTTTATCAGCAACGCAAGCCATCATATAGCCACCACTTGCCGCGACTTTATCCACGGCAACCGTCAACTTGATATTATGCTGTTTCAAACGCATTAATTGCGAAGCAGCCAAACCATAGCCATGCACCACACCACCGGGGCTTTCCAAGCACAGCAACACTTCATCATTTGGCTTCGCCACTTGAACAATGGCGCTGATTTCTTCCCGTAATGCCGCCGTTTCCGAAGCAGAAATATCCCCTTTAAAATGCAATACATAAAGGCTTGGTTTACGTTCAGATCCCGTATCTTCACCTTTTTTACGTTGTGCTTTTAAGGCTTTTGCTTTCGCCTTTTCTGCCTTTTTCTCTGCTTTTTCCGTTTCTTTTAATTCATCTTCGCTGAGGTGAAAGTTACTCAATATTTTGCTGTTTTCCTCAAATTCTTTTGATAAATCGGTAATCACCAATTCACCGTGCAAATGCGCTTTTTTCTGTTTCATGGCTATGATCATGGCAACCACTGCCGCAACCACCAATAACAAGGTGATCACTTCCAAAATAAACACGCCATAACCGACAAAAATATCAGACCACATAATTGTTCCTTAGTAAGAATAAATAAGGTCGAGGATTATAAAGTATCGCTTATCTCAATGCCACCTTCGCAGCCAGCTGAAAAATAAAGGATTATTAACCCAGCATTAATAATGCTTTTTAAAAAGCCCTATTTATCTTTCTTAAATACCCGTTAAAATGACCGCACTTTTCATTTCATGATTTCAAAAAGGAGCTAACATGAATAATGTTCTCGTCTTAAAATCCAGCATTCTGGCAGACAATTCACAAACCAACCAATTATCCGATTATTTCGTCAGTAAACTTGCCGACAAAAATGTGGTTATCCGTGATCTTGCTGCAAATCCACTACCGAATTTTGATGCAACTGCCGCAACAGCATTGCGTGGTCAACCAACAAGCGCTGAAGAAAATGCATTATTGGCGTTATCTGATGAATTAGTGGCAGAAATTAAAAAGGCAGACACGTTAATTATTAATGCGCCGATGTATAACTTTCATATTCCGACCCAATTAAAAAGCTATTTTGATTTTATTGCGCGCCCACGTGTGACTTTCCAATATTCAGAAAAAGGGCCGGAAGGTTTATTAAAAGGCAAAAAAGCGGTGGTGTTAGTCGCGTTTGGCGGTTTTCATCAAAATCAACCAACAGATTTGGTGACGTCATACATGAAAACTATCTTAGGCTTTGTCGGTATTACCGATGTACAATTCGTTTATGTGGAAGGCATTGGATTTGGTCCGGAAGCCATCGAAAAAGCACAAGTGCAAGCAAAAGCAGAAATTGATAAAATTGCGACCGCACTTTAAATAACACTCAAAACAAAAAAGCATCATAAAGGTGCTTTTTTTATAGCTAAAATCTAACGCAAAGTGCGGTCATGTTTTCCCACATTTTTATTAATGTAGTTTTAATGACGGTCTTAAATAACGATTCAAGTGCCCTACCACAATAATTAAACCGGTTTTAAAGCAACCATGTAATGCCGCTTGGTGCATGCGATAAAGGGAGACATACATCCATTGTGCGATTTTACCTTCAATGGTCATGGAAGAACCGCCGGTAATCTTGCCACCTAAAGCGCCAAATGCGGTAAATTCAGATAAAGAGACTAATGAACCTTTGTCGTTATATTTAAAATCTTTCAATGGCTTGTTATCAAATAAAGCAATGATATTTTTCGCACAACGACTTGCCATTTGGTGCGCGGCTTGGGCTTTTGGCGGCACCGGTTTGCCATCCTCTTGCATAAAGAAACAACAATCGCCCATGGCAAAAATCGTGTCGTCATTTGTGGTTTGCAAGGTTTTCTTCACGACTAATTGGTTAATTCGGTTGATTTCCAATCCGTCAAAACGTTTCGTAATGCCTGAAGTGCGAATGCCTGCCGACCATACGATTAAATCCGCCGGAATATGTTGTCCGTCTTTTGTCACCAACTGTTTTTTCTCCGCTTCAACAATCATCGTATTGGTTTTGACATCCACGCCCAATTTGCGGAGTTCTTCCGTGGCATCATTGGAAATGCGTTCAGGCAATGCCGGTAAAATACGGGAGCCGGCTTCGACTAAAGTCACGTTTAAACGGCTACTATCAATTTGCCCATAACCATAAGAAGACAAGTGCTCTGCAGCATTATACAGCTCTGCAGAAAGCTCCACGCCCGTTGCCCCGGCCCCCACAATCGCAATATGAATGTGGCCGTCTTGTACTAACTCCTGTTTACTTTCCGTCTCACCAATATCGTCCAATACTTGGTTTTCACGAAATTTCAGGAAAAGCGCCAACATTTTTTGTTGAAAGCGCATGGCTTGTGCCGGACTATCTAAAAAGATGCAATTTTCTTCAACCCCCTTTGTGTTGAAATCATTAGATTTGCTGCCAATGGCAATCACTAAATAATCATAAGGAATGCGGCGGGAAACCACGATCATATCGCCGTCGTCGCCATAAACCGGCGCCAGTTCCACATATTTATGTTGACGATTTAAGCCAACCATGGAACCTTGCTCAAAGTTGAAATAATGATTGTGAGCATGGGCGCGGTAACTTAATGCTTCTACGCCGTCATCCAATGCACCTGTCGCTAATTCATGTAACAACGGTTTCCATAAATGAGTTTGGTTGCGATCAATTAAGGTGACATTGGCACGTTTCTTACGCCCAAGTTTATTGCCTAAATGGGTGGCAAGCTCAAGCCCGCCGGCGCCACCACCGACAATGACGATGTTTTTCATAAATACCTCTAAACTAAAAAATAAAAATTAATTAACAATATTTTAACACTGGTTTTGCCATTTTTCTTAAACGCGATTTAGAAAAGTCAGAAAATACCTCATTTCTGTTAGGTAAATGAAAACAAAAGTGCGGTAAAAATAACATTATTTTTCACCGCACTTTCCTTTCGATATTCCGTCATGCAATAGTAAAAAAGAAAAAGGCAACATGATGTTGCCTTTTATCTTAACTTCAGGAAAAAAATGAAAATTAGTTTTGTGGCGCGTAATCCACGAGCAAGTAATGTTTCGCAATGCTTAAGAACGCTTCTACTTGTTCTTTTTGCCATTGTTCATCTTTACCCAATTCTTTTGCCATGACGCTTGCCACTTTTGCCGCACTGTCGATGGCTGCACGGGCATCGAGGAACAATAAACGAACACGACGTGCAAGAACATCTTCAACAGATTGTGCCATTTCTTCACGCACCGCCCAAACCACTTCAGCAACAGTATTTGGATGACGCGGATGAATTTTTTCCGCCATTTCCGGATGTTCAGCTTCCAATGCTTTAATTGCCGGAATGTCAGCACCGTAAATATACAAGTGATTTTTCAAATCCACTTGTTCTGCCGGAATTTTACCGTGAATCGCCAAATTCGTTGTAACACATGGTTTTTTCGCTAATTGCGGATGTACGTTTAATGCTTCATCTACAGTGTCTTCAGACATTTGACGATAAGTCGTCCATTTACCACCGGTAATGGTCACTAAACCACTGTCGCTGACCACCACTTTGTGGCTACGAGACACTTCTTTGGTACTTTGACCGGCTTTTTCCGGCGCGGCTAACGGACGAAGGCCGGCGAAAATACTTAACACATCATCGCGTGTTGGTTTTCTCGTTAAATATTGACCGGCAGTGTCTAAAATAAATTGAATTTCTTGTTCTAAAGCAACCGGCTCATAAGACGGCTCATTAACCAACGTATCCGTTGTACCAACCACTAATCTTTCATGCCATGGCACCGCAAACAATACACGACCGTCAGAGGTTTTTGGAATCATCAATGCGTCATCACTTGGTAAGAAGGATTTATCCAATACCAAATGCACCCCTTGGCTTGGCACGACGAATTTTTTATCAGTACCGTGATCCATAGATAAAATATCATTCATGAACACACCGGTAGCATTAATCACCGCAGTACCTTGTACGCTATATTGTTCGCCACTTAATTCGTCCGTAAATTTAACGCCGTTGACTTTGTCTTGTTGATCTTTGAGCAATTCGGTTACTTTCGCATAATTCAACACGGTACCGCCTTGTTCCACAACGGTTTGTGCAATATTCACCGCTAAACGGGAGTCATCAAACTGACCGTCTTTATACACTACGCCGTTTTTCAAATCTGCACCGTTTAAGGTTGGCAAACGTTGCATTGTGGTGTTTTTACTGATGGCAATGGTTTTACCTAAACTTAAATTACCGGATAAATAATCGTATAAACCTAAACCGATGCGGTACTTCACGCTATCAATAAAATTGTAGTTAGGAATGATGAAATTTTGGTTTTTAAATAAGTGGGAGGCATTTTTTGCTAAACGACCACGTTCACGTAAAGCCTCTTTTACTAAAGCGACATCGCCTGCAGCTAAATAACGCACACCACCATGTACTAATTTAGTACTACGGCTTGATGTACCTTTTGCAAAGTCATAGCCTTCCAATAACAATGTTTTATAGCCACGTGATGCTGCGTCTAAAGCAATACCTAAACCACTGGCACCGCCACCAACAACAATAAAATCCCATTGCGCTGTATTTTTTACGTTTTCAAGCTGCGTATTTCTTTGCATTTTTCACCTCGAAGATTGATATCGAATTGTTTACTTTTAATACGAAATGTTCGTTTATGCTCATTTTATCACATCAAACGAAAACAAAGGAAACAAAAGAAAATATAAATTTCTAAATTTGTGATCATGATCACGATTAACGCTCAAACATTCTAAAATTTACGCAAACGTTTGCTTAAACGATTAAATATTCTGTGATCCTGCTCACAAATTAAACTATTTTTGTTTGCTTGGCGAAAATTTATTCATTAATTTGACGCCGCATTCTGTTTTAAAACGAAATGCTTCTTATTAATTCCTTCTTATTAAGGAGAGCTTATGGCTACAAATCACACACTTAAAGGTGCTTGTATTGCGGAGTTTTTAGGTACAGGTCTTCTTATTTTCTTTGGTTGCGGTTGTGTCGCAGCAGCAAAACTAGCAGGTGCAGCCTTCGGTCTTTGGGAAATATCCATTGTTTGGGGGATCGGGGTCGCTATGGCGGTATACTGTACTGCCGGCGTATCGGGAGCCCACTTAAATCCGGCGGTAACCATTGCTTTATGGAAATTTGCTTGCTTTGACGGCAAAAAAGTTATTCCTTACATCATCGCGCAAATGGCCGGTGCATTTGTTGCCGCTGCGTTGATTTATTTGCTTTATCAAGATCTTTTTGCAGCAACGGAAGCCGCACAAAATATCGTTCGCGGAGAAACCGTTGGTGTTGCCAATGTATTCTCAACCTATCCGCATCCACACATCACATTTTACAAAGCATTTTTAGTGGAAACAGTGATTACCGCCATTTTAATGGGCTTAATCTTAGCCTTAACCGATGATGGCAACGGCGTACCCAAAGGTCCTATGGCTCCCCTATTGATTGGTTTACTTATTGCCGTCATCGGTGGTGCAACCGGTCCATTAACCGGCTTTGCCATGAACCCGGCGCGTGACTTTGGCCCGAAATTATTTGCCTATTTTGCCGGCTGGGGCGACATTGCGCTCACTGGTGGTTTAGCCATTCCTTATTTCCTCGTCCCTTTAATTGCACCAATTGTCGGTGGCTTGCTTGGCGCTTGGGGATACCAACGTTTTATCGGTAAAAATTTACCGTGTAACTGCGGCGAATCCTAGTTCACCCGCTTTATTTCTATATAAGGAGAAACTCATGACTCAAGAATACATTATTGCTCTCGACCAAGGCACCACAAGCTCCCGTGCGGTTTTATTAGATAAAAATGCCAATATCGTCGAAGTGGCACAGCGTGAATTTACCCAAATTTATCCGCAAGCGGGCTGGGTTGAACATAATCCGATGGAAATCTGGGCAAGCCAAAGCTCAACATTAAACGAAGTCGTTGCTAAAGCAGGCATTACCTCCGATAAAATTGCCGCCATCGGGATCACGAACCAACGTGAGACCACCATCGTCTGGGAAAAAGAAACGGGCAAACCGATTTATAACGCGATTGTTTGGCAATGTCGTCGTACTGCCGATATTTGTACCCAATTAAAAGCCGATGGACACGAAAGCTATATTCGTAAAACCACCGGACTTGTCGTTGACCCTTACTTTTCCGGTACAAAAATCAAATGGATTTTGGATCATGTTGAAGGCGCCAGAGAACGGGCGAAAAAAGGCGAATTGTTGTTTGGTACCGTGGATACTTGGTTAGTTTGGAAACTGACCCAAGGTCGCGCCCATGTCACCGACTATACCAACGCATCTCGTACTATGCTGTTTAATATCCACACCAAGCAATGGGATGACAAAATGCTTGAGTTATTAGATATTCCAAAAGCCATGTTGCCGAAAGTATGCAATTCCTCTGAAGTGTATGGACAAACCAACATCGGGGGTAAAGGCGGTGTGCGAATTCCGGTAGCGGGTATCGCTGGAGACCAACAAGCCGCGCTTTATGGCCATTTATGTGTGGAACCCGGTATGGCGAAAAACACTTACGGTACCGGTTGCTTTATGCTCATGAATACCGGAGAAAGAGCGGTCGAATCTAAAAACGGATTGCTCACCACCATCGCATGTAATGCCAAAGGTGAACCTTGTTATGCCTTAGAAGGTTCTATTTTTATGGGAGGCGCCTCTATCCAATGGTTGCGTGACGAATTGCGTTTAATTCACGACAGTGCCGACTCCGAATATTTCGCGACTAAAGTGAAAGATACCAATGGCGTTTATGTGGTACCAGCCTTTACCGGTTTAGGTGCGCCATATTGGGATCCGTATGCACGCGGTGCGATTGTCGGTTTATCCCGTGGTGCTAACCGAAATCATATCGTCCGAGCTACTCTGGAAGCGATCGCCTATCAAACCCGTGAAGTGTTGGATGCAATGCAATCTGACAGTGGCGAGAAATTAGCGGCTTTACGCGTGGACGGTGGCGCGGTTGCGAATAACTTCTTGATGCAGTTCCAAGCAGATATTCTAGATGTGAAGGTTGAGCGTCCAAAAGTGCGTGAAGTTACCGCGCTCGGTGCCGCCTATTTGGCTGGGCTTGCCGTAGGGTTCTGGAAAGACTTGGAAGAATTGCGTGGCAAAGCTATTGTCGAACGGACATTTGAACCGAAAGAAACACCGGAAAAACGCACCGCACTTTATCAAGGCTGGAAGAAAGCAGTTCAGCGTGCATTGGCGTGGGAAGAGGAATAAAAAATTTAACCTTCCTACATCTTTTATATATGGGCGAGAGATTTTCCTCTCGCCTTTTTATATGGAAGAAAGCGTTTATTATGGAAGAAAATGGAAATGGTATTTCGCGATTTTCAAGATAAAAAATACTTAAAAAACCAACCGCACTTTTAGCTTAAAAATTCTAAGCCGAACTGATACAACTGATTTTTCTTATAGCCATAAAGCTCCGCTACAATAGCCGCCGCCTTCTTCAATGGCAATTCTTGACTAATCAATTCAAGGGCTTTTACCGCTTGCGGAGAAATTTCATCATTGTTTTCTTCTTGTGTTTTTCCCTCAACAATCACCACCATTTCTCCTTTGGTGCGATTCGGATCTTGCGCCAACCAAGAGATTAAATCGGCTAACTTGTCGCCATGAATCGTCTCCCACGTTTTGGTAATTTCACGCGCCAACACCACATAACGTTCGTCGCCAAACACGGTTTGCATATCTGCAAGGCTGTCTAAAATACGATGGGTCGATTCATAGAAAATCAAAGTGCGGTCTTCATTCTCCACGTTTTTTAGTTTATCCAAACGCGCTTTACTTTTTGCCGGCAAAAATCCCTCAAAGCAAAAACGGTCAGAAGCAATCCCCGAAGCACATAACGCGGTAATTGCCGCACAGGCACCCGGCAACGGCACAACTTGAATTCCCGCTTGGCGACATTGACGCACTAAATGAAATCCAGGATCGCTGATCAATGGTGTTCCTGCATCAGAAATTAAAGCAATATTCGTGCCTTGCAATAACTTCTCCACCAACGCGCCCGATTTTTGTTGCTCATTATGATCGTGCAAAGCAAAAAGCGGCTTTTTAATGCCGTAATGGCTTAACAATAGTCCACTGTGGCGAGTATCTTCCGCAGCAATTAAATCGACTTTTTCAAAGGTTTCTAATGCCCGTTGAGTGATATCTTGCAAATTGCCAATCGGCGTGGCGACGATGTATAAAATTCCTTTTGAATTGCTCATTTCGTATTTCTTTTATTTGCTTTTAGTGAGTGACATAAGTAAGATCGCCCCAATTGTTTCAACAAATGGAGTAATTATGTCTATTCTATTACAACGCATTAATTTTAAAAAAGGATTAATGCCTTTTTTCTTTACGCTGTTGCTCGCCGGTTGTACCACCAGTTTTTTTGGTGGCAATACCGCTAACATGCTAAAAGAGGATGCGAATGCCAGTTCTGATTTTTATATGAACAAAATCGAACAAACACAAAAAATGGAAGAACAACAAACCTATAAATTGTTGGCAGCGCGTGTCTTGATAACTGAAAATAAAATTCCTCAAGCACAAGCCTTATTAAATGAATTAAAAGATCTCACCCCAGATCAACTTGTCGATAAATCCCTTATTGAGGCACATATCGCGGCAGTAAAAAACGATAATACCAGTGCAGCAAACGTATTAAAAAGCGTGAATTTAGCGCAATTAAGTCCATCTCAAACCGGTCGCTATTATGCTGTAAAAGCACGCATTGCAGAAAATAAAGCAGACATTATTGAAGCAGTAAAAGCTCGGATTCAAATGGATCAAGTGCTTAGCGATGTACAAAGAAAACAAGAAAATAACGACCGCACTTGGGCGTTATTACGCAGTGCAAATCGTGGCATCATCAATAACACACAAGATGAAGGCAACCTTGCTTTAGCCGGCTGGTTGGCATTAACCCGTGCATATAACGACAATATCAATCAACCGACACAATTAAGCCAAGCACTACAAAATTGGAAAACCTCTTATTCAAACCACTCTGCGGCTTATTTATTCCCGACAGAATTGCAAGGTTTGTTTAATTTCCAACAAACTTCTTTGACCAAAGTAGCCTTACTTTTACCTTTAAGCGGTAATGGTCAAATTCTAGGCAATACGATTAAATCAGGTTTTGATGCAGCAAGAGGCGGCGACACCTCCGTTCAAGTACAATTTTATGACACCGTAGCAACACCGGTGAATGACATTATTGCGCAAGCAAAACAAGCCGGTACCCGTGCGATTATCGGTCCGTTATTGAAACAAAACGTTGATACTCTTCTCAACACCCCTTCCGCACTTCAAGATCTAAGCGTGTTAACCTTAAATGCAACACAAAATGCCCGTGCAATCGGTCAAGTGTGCTATTACGGTTTATCTCCGGAGGATGAAGCGGAATCTGCAGCCAATAAAATGTGGGCAGACGGTATTCGTGAACCGATGGTTGCGGTACCACAAAATGATTTAGGACAACGCACCGCAACTGCATTTAACGTACGTTGGCAACAATTGGCGGGTACGGATGCAAATATCAAATACTACAATCAATCTGCAGATGTCGGCGTTGCATTACAAGGTCAAAATCTACAAGGATTATATGTTGTGGCTAAAAGTGATGAGTTGGCTGATTTAAAAACAGTTATTGATAACAGCGGTAGCAACATCAAATTGTATGCAAGCTCACGCAGCAACTCTTCCAATAACAGCCCTGAATATCGTTTATTGATGAACGGATTACAATTCAGCGATATTCCGTTCTTTAAAGATACGGACTCCGCCCAATATCAAAAAATTGCCAACAATACGAATGGCGATTACTCTCTCATGCGTTTATACGCAATGGGCGCAGATGCTTGGTTACTTATCAATCATTTCAATGAATTACGCCAAGTACCCGGCTATCAAATTGACGGTTTAACCGGTAAATTAAGCGCCGGTCCAAACTGCAATATCGAACGCGATATGACTTGGTTCCAATACCAAAATGGTGGCATCCAGGTATTAAATTAAGTTGAACGTATGTTCTCTCTAAAACGTCAACAAGGGGCGAGATTTGAACACAAAGCTCGCCTCTTTTTAGAATCTCAAGGCTTAACTTTTCTTGCAGCCAATCAGAATTTCAAATGCGGTGAATTAGATCTCGTCATGTTAGATCAGAATACTATCGTGTTTGTAGAAGTACGCCAACGTAAAAACGATCATTTCGGTTCTGCCGTAGAAAGTGTTGATTGGAAAAAACAGCAACGTTGGATGGATGCTGCAACGCTTTGGTTAGCACAACGAAAGCAAAGCTTAGAAGATACGGATTGTCGTTTCGATTTGGTTGCTTTTGGTCATTCCGAGCATGACATTCAATGGATTCCTAACTTTCTTGATTGATGACTATGTTAAATAAACTCAATGCGTTATATGAAGAAAATATCAAAACGCATATTTACTCAAAAAGCTTGCTTAGCCCACAAATCGCTGAGGCCACACAGCTATTAATCAACAGTCTCTTACGCGGAAATAAAGTTATCGCTTGCGGAGAAGGTCGTTCTTATATTAACGCACAATGCTTGGTAGCAAATTTACTCAATCGCTATGAATTAAAACGCCCAAGCTTTCCCTCCGTCCTATTAAGTTTAGATAGTGCGGTCGGTTCTACTTTCGTTTCTGACAATACCCTAGAAAAGCTTTATCAACACCAATTCAATGCCATTGCACAGCAAGGCGATATTTTGGTGGTCTTTGCGCCATTAGGCAATGAGAGCAATATTCTCAATATTATTACTCATGCCGTGAACAAAGAGATCAATGTGATTGTCTTAACGGGAAACAGTAACGATCATATTCAAGGGATTTTAACGGAAAAGGATTTACACATTTCCGTACCAAGTTCAAAAGAAAGTCGAATTTTGGAAAATCACTTATTCATTATTAACAGTATTTGCGAACTGATTGATTTCAAACTATTCTCACATTCGTAACTTGACAGAAAGTAAGCGTTCAAGTCACACTAACGCTAATAATTAAACATAAAAAGGAGATGACTATGTTACCAAGTTCACTAAAAAAACTGGCATTCATTTTTGCTGGCGCCATGTTATTACAAGGATGTGTTGCCGCAGCTATCGGCGGTGCAGCCGTTGCTGGTGCCACCAAAGTCGCAACAGACCCAAGAACAGTAGGCACCCAAATTGATGATGAAACCTTAGAAGAAAGAGTAAAATCAGCCATCTATAAAGATCAACAAATTAAATCCGAAGCACGCATTAGTATCACCTCCTATAGCGGCCGCATCTTATTAACCGGTCAAGTACCTAATGATAATTTACGAGAAGTCGCGACATCTTTAGCTAAAGGTGTACAAAATGTAAATGATGTTTACAACGAAGTGCGCGTCGGACCCAAAGTGAGCTTTTCTCAAATCAGTAAAGATGCTTGGATTACGAGCCAAATCAAATCCAAAATGCTCGTAGATTCCAAAGTGAAAACCAGTGATGTGAAAGTTATCACCGAAAACAATGAAGTCTTCTTATTGGGTAACGTAACGCATGACCAAGGCAATGCCGCGGCAGAAGTTGCCCGCAATGTTTCGGGTGTGACTAAAGTAGTGAAAGTCTTTAATTATTTGAATTAATACCTGAAAAGTGCGGTCAAAAATGACCGCACTTTTTCAACCAAACATGACTCAAACTAAAAGGGTTGAACATTTACGTTCAACCCTTTTTATATTATTCCACCTCTCGCTCGTGATCTTTTTTCAACATTTCTTCTTCGTTTAATTTCAATAAACGAGCAATCGCATTGCGGTAAGAGATTTCTAAGGTTTCACAGCTGGTAGCAATAACACCTTGATCGACCAAGAAACCATCATTTACGTCATAAACCCAACCATGCAGAGACAATTTCTTGCCGTTTTTCCATGCATTTTTCACAATGGAAGTGCGTCCCAAATTATATACCTGTTCCGCCACATTTAACTTAGTCAACATATCGGCACGTCGTTCCGGTGAAAGATTTCCAAGCAAATGACCATGTTTGAACCAAATATCTCGGATATGCAATAACCAGTTATTAATTAAGCCTAAATCTTTATCATTCATTGCAGCATGAATACCGCCACAATTTGTATGACCACAAATAATGATGTGTTCAATATTCAGCACATCCACAGCATATTGCACCACAGAGAGGCAGTTAAAGTCCGTATGAATCACTTGGTTAGCCACATTACGATGAACAAATAATTCTCCCGGCTCCAAGTTCGTCAATTTCTCTGCCGGCACACGACTATCTGAGCAACCAATCCATAAATAATGCGGCTGTTGATGCTCGGCCAATTCTTGAAAGTAAGTGGAGTTTTCCTCTTTCATTTGCGTTGCCCACGCATAATTGTTGGCAAACAAGGTTTCTATTTTTTTCATCGCTAATCCTCTTTCCTCAAAAATCAAAAGGTGCTCAGTATAGCCCAATTATTTTTTCGATAAAATTTCTTTTTATTATCCCCTCTTCTTCTATTCATGATTTAATTGTGCCCAAAATTTATGAAAAATGTGTAAGAAACCTCTAGCCACTTCGTCTAATAAATACAAAGGAATCGGCATTACACTCTTTTCAAGTTACTAAGGAGACCTTATGAAAAAATCAAAATTAGTCCTGATATTGACCGCACTTTTATCCTGTGCAGCAATCCCGACAAGTGTTATGGCAGAAAATCACGTTCAACCAACCATGGAGAAAAGCAATATGTCTGAAGCAACAAAAGATCTTCACGAGATTTATTTAGCCGGTGGCTGTTTCTGGGGCATTGAGGCTTACATGGAACGTATTTACGGCGTGGAAGATGCCGTGTCCGGTTATGCCAACGGCAAAGGTGACAAAACTAGCTATCAAATGATCGGGATTACGGATCACGCAGAAACGGTAAAAGTAACCTATGATCGTAATAAAATTTCGTTAGATAAATTACTGAAATATTATTTTCAAGTGATTGATCCGACCAGTGTCAACAAACAAGGTAATGACCGTGGCAGACAATATCGCACCGGTATTTATTATCAAGATGTCGCGGATAAAGCTGTAATTGAAAAAGAACTTGCCACACTGCAAGAAAAATACAAAAACAAAATTCAAGTTGAAGTGGAACCGTTACGCAATTACGTGTTAGCGGAAGACTATCATCAGGATTACTTAAAGAAAAATCCGAACGGCTATTGCCACATTGATTTGGAACAAGCCAATAACATCATTATTGACGAAAAAGATTACCCAAAACCAAGCGATGCGGAACTCAAAGCCAAATTAACACCGTTGCAATATAGCGTGACACAAAACAAAAATACCGAACATTCTTTCAGCAATGAATATTGGGATAACTTCAAACCGGGTATTTATGTGGATGTCACCACCGGCGAACCACTGTTCTCCTCTAAGGATAAATTTGAGTCCGGTTGCGGTTGGCCGAGTTTTACCAAACCAATTGCCAAAGAGGTGGTAACTTATCAAGACGATCACAGCTTTAATATGCTCAGAACGGAAGTCATCAGCCGTAGCGGAAAAGCCCATTTAGGTCATGTGTTTGACGATGGCCCGAAAGATAAAGGCGGTTTACGCTATTGCATTAACAGTGCCTCCATCAAATTCATTCCATTGGAAAACATGGCAAAAGAAAACTATGGCTACCTGATTAATGCGGTGAAGGAGTAAAAGATGTTTGATCAGCAGTTATTAATCGGCACGGTTTTCCTTGCCGGTCTTGCCTCCTTTTTGTCGCCTTGTATCTTCCCCATTATTCCTATTTATTTTGGTATTTTGGCGAAAGGCGGCAGAAAGATTCTGAACACATTTTTGTTCATTGCCGGCTTGTCCTTAACCTTTGTAAGCCTTGGATTTAGCTTCGGTTTTCTAGGTAATTTGTTCTTTAACGATAACGTCAGAATCATTGCCGGCATTATCGTCATTATTTTAGGAATTCACCAATTAGGCATTATCAAGTTGAATTTCTTAGAAAGAACCAAAGTGGTAGAAGTGAAAACCGAAGGCAAAAGTGCCTCCTTTGAAGCATTTTTCCTCGGATTGACATTTAGTCTTGGCTGGACACCTTGTATCGGTCCGATTTTAGCTTCCGTGTTGGCGCTTTCCGGCGACGAAGGATCTGCATTATACGGTGCGGCGATGATGATGGTTTATGTATTCGGCTTGGCGACGCCATTCGTGCTGTTCTCCTTGTTTTCCCAAGAACTGCTTAAACGTACCAAAGCACTGAATAAGCATTTAGGTAAATTCAAAATTGTCGGCGGATTATTAATTATCGTCATGGGCGTTTTACTCATTACCAATAACTTACAGTAAAAGGAAGTATCAACTATGAAAAAAATTATTGCATTATTATTAATGGCATTCAGCATAAATAGCTTTGCAGAAGGAGAAAACACATTGAAAGACGTTCAATTTAAGGACTTAAATAATAACGTGGTCACACTCGAAAAAGTTACTACCAAAGGTAAACCGGTTTACGTCAAAACATGGGCGTCTTGGTGTCCGATTTGTCTTGCCGGTTTGGCGGAAATTAACGAACTCAGTGCCGATCAAAACAAAAACTTTGATGTGATCACGATCGTTTCACCGGGAGCCAAAGGCGAAAAGGAAACCCAAGATTTTATTGAGTGGTACAAAGGGTTGGATTATAAAAACATCATTGTGTTGCTCGATGAAAGCGGCGAAGTCATTAAACGCGGAAAAGTACGCGGTTATCCGTCCAGTTTAGTATTGGATGCCAATTTTACCCTTCAAAAAACCTTACCGGGGCATTTAGGCACGGCACAAATTAAACAATTAATGGAAAATTAAATTCTCGCCCGATGAAAAAAGTGCGGTGAAAATTCACCGCACTTTTTTATTCTCTTGTCACTGCAAATTGTCTTTAAGACTGATTAAACCAGGCTACATAATCAAATTGATCGTAATATTTTTTGCCGTTCCAACCAGAGAATGCAAATAAATCGCCCACCTGATCATCTTGCTCAAAACCACGAATATAAAACGCCGATTTCAAGTGCGGATAAGGTTTATGGGTAAACACCACTTTATTTTTAAAGGGTAAGCGATCAAAGGCTTCAAGCTCTTCTTCAATCATACCTTGAGGGCTGTCTTTATCCGTCATCATGATAAATAAATTATCCAAATTGACACGTTTTAAACGGGTTTCCCATTTTTCTTGAGCCTCCTGCTCGCTGTGGTAATGCATAAAATGAATGGGAATGTCGTCCAACCAACCAATGGGATACGCTTTATCACTCGGCTTAAATACCAAGGTTTGCTGATGATAGTGAGGCATATTTTGTAAGTAACGAATAAAATCCCGCGGTTTAATAAATAAATTCACAAAAGGCGAATTAAAAGGTTCATTTAAATCGTGCAAAATAAACGCGCCGACACAATTACTCGACAGCACAGACATCCCGTGATTTTGTAATCGAGCTCTTAATTCGCGATTAATAGATCGTCTGTAATATTTATTGATTGCACTTATGATTTTTGAAAATAAAAACATGATGAATTCTCTGACAACAAAAAAGTGCGGTGAATTTCTACCGCACTTTTCACTTAAACTAATATCCTTTTTGATACACCAATTCCGCTAATTTCACACCAAGTAGCGCAATATCAAAGCGTTGCTCATCGGCAACCAACCAAAATTGCATGCCGTTTTCGAGTGCGGTTAAGCCGCCAATATGCAATTTAGGCGCTTCACCTGCTTCAGCTTCCCCGTTTGTGACCGGTGTCAATGCAGACGCTTCACGATAATCTACAAGCTCATTGGCTTGCCATGCTTGAAGCTGTGCTTGCGCATCAAATTCATACTCCGAACGCAACGTCACCATTTGCGCCATGCCATAAAATACCGGCACGTGCACTTGATGAAAAATCACATTCGATAATTGAGGAAAGATTTTCTCCACTTGTGCCGCAAGACTTGCAGGCGATTTCGGAGACGGGAACACGTCAAACGCCAAGCGTTGTTGTTCTTCGTCTAATGGGATACCGTTTAACAACTGCGCGGTTTGCCCAGCTAGTTTATTCACGGTATCACTGTCAATATAAGATGCCGGTAATAAGGATGTTACCAGCACCTGAGAAAGCGTATTTTCGCGGGCAAATTGTGACACAGAGAAAACAAATTGAGTGACTTGCGGATCTGGTAACGAAACAATGTTACGTTGTAATACAACTAACTGTTCATCATTAATACTTGGCACAATCAGCGGCACATCATTTAACGAAGCACACACACCTTTCAAATCAATCACGACACAACCGGCTTGTGCTGCTTTAGCCATATGCGCGGCATGCGTTACATCGCCGGCAAAGAAAACATAATTGAAATCTGACCATTCCGTTTCGTCTAATGGACGTTGTTCGACACTTTTATTATTAAACCGAATGCCTTGTTCTTCACTGAAAGGGAAAAGCTCAACGACGGACAATTTCTCAATTTCTAAACAACTCTGCTCTAACGCCTCCGCCAACTTCTCGCATAAATCAAATTCCGCGACAAGGGCAACATTTAAACTTGTACTCATTTTTTTCTCCGCAGTAAAATAAACGGGCTACATTTTACTGAATTATCATGAGGAAATACAATGACACCGGCGATTGACTTACTGAAAAAACACAAGGTGCCTTTCACGTTACATCACTACGATCACGATCCTGACAATACGCATTTTGGCGATGAAGCCGCTGAAAAATTAGGCATCAATCCCGACCAATCTTTCAAAACCTTATTAGTGGCAGAAAACGGTGAACAGAAAAAACTCGCCTGTTTCGTCTTACCAACCAGCCACATGCTAAGTTTGAAAAAAGCCGCGAAAGCCCTCGGTGTAAAAAAAGTAGAAATGGCAGACAAAGACGCCGCCCAAAAAAGTACAGGCTATTTGGTAGGTGGCATCAGTCCATTAGGTCAAAAGAAGCGTGTTACCACCGTCATTGAACATTCCGCCTTAAACTTTGATCACATTTACGTTTCCGGCGGCAAACGTGGCTTAAGCGTGGAACTCGCACCGCAAGATTTGGCGAAGATCTTAAATGCACAATTTGTGGACATTGTGGATGAAGGATAAAAGTGCGGTCGATTTTCAGGGCATTTTTATGATTCAACCTCTCTCCTCACTCAAAAATGCGAGGAAGATATTTTTTAATGTCTTCCCCAATTTGTCCTAAGATCCCACCGCACTTTTTACAGCACTAACTGCTTATTATGAAACGGTTGCAACGTGCAACGATGGCCGACACTGAGAATAATCATGTTTGGGAAACGGCTGCGGATGATTTTATACAGCAATTCTTCCGTCGGTTCGTCCAGTGCCGATGTGGTTTCATCTAAAAAAATCACATCGGGTTGCATAAGAAGAATGCGGATAAACGCCACCCGTTGCAACTCTCCCGGCGAAAGAATAGCTTGCCAATCGTTGGATTCGTTAAGAGACGGAATGTATTTGCTCAAACGGCACTGCTCCATAGCCAACTCCAATTCGCCACGTTTAGGCTCAATATTCGGATAACAAATTGCTTCGCGTAACGTGCCCTGCGGCATATACGGGCGTTGTGGCAGGAACAGGCTGTTGCTACATGGACGCTCTACCCGACCTTCCGTATCAAACGGATAAATCCCCGCAATGGCTTTAAGTAACGAGGTTTTTCCTGCGCCTGACGGGCCTTGAATGAGCAAAGCATCGCCATTTTGCAAATCCACGTTCAGATCCTTCAGCAAGACTTTTCCGTTGCCGTCTTTAATCCCGAAATGATGCAATGACACCCGATGAGAACATTCCACCGGCTGGTGAATCTCCGTGCCGTCCAATTCGTCTAATTTGGTAAAAAAACCATACAAACGATTGAGACGCGCTTGATACAACGTGAATTCTTCATAGAACAAGCGGAAGAAAGACAACGCCCGCATAAGCCGATTGAAGGCTTGCACCGTTTGGTGCATATCGCCTAATTTCACCTGTCCGGCAAAGAAACGTGGCGCTTGCAACATGAGCGGTAGAATCATGGCAATTTGCGTCACGCCGGTATTAAACCCGTCCAACCCCAACATACGGCGCACAATCACCCATCGATTATGAATAATGGCGTGAAATTTCGCTTGTAAATTTGACCGCTCTTTTATTTCACCGTCGTAAAACGCAATACTTTCCGCGTTATCACGCACGCGAATCAAGGAATAACGGTAATCCCCGTTCAATCGTTCTTTATCAAAATTCAATTTAATCAGCGGGTGCCCAATCCAAACGGAAAGTGCGGTAGCTACGATGATAAAAATATAAATAAAGAACACAACGCCTTTCGGAATTGGCACGCCGAGCAACACCAATATCCCTGACAAGCCCCACAGAATAATCGTAAATTCAATGGTGGACATCACGGAATTAATCAAGCCTTGCAACATGGTAACCGTGCCGCTAATAAATTCGCGGGCATCTTGTTCGATACGTTGATCGATGTTATCCGGCAATTCTTTTTCGTATTTCAGACGATAATAATTTTTATGGCGCAACCAACGCACCAGCATTTCATTATTGAGTTTTTCTAACCAACGAATTTCAAACAGCTGGCGTACAAAATAATTGATAATGGAATGCACGATTTTGAACATCACCAACAAAGCATTCAGCCCGGCAAAAAACCAAAAGGCATCAGCTTTTTGTTCTTGTAACGAGGTATAAAGCCCGTTATAGAAAAAGGAATTCAGCACGCTGATTCGCACTTCCAGCAAAATCAAGGTCAGCAGCAATAAAAGCAAACCGATAATTTTGTATGCCGACGAGGTTTGCACACAAGGTTGTGTAATCAGCCAAAAGCGTTGCCCAAAGTCTGTTCGCTTAAGCGCCAATGCCAATACCACCAACACCACCGACACGCCCAAAAGTGCGGTCAAAATCCAAGATAAACTATTATTAACTTCTGTTTGCCAATCCATTTGAATATCCAAAAAGAAAGGGCGTTAAACGCCCTTTAGGGATGAATGTATTTAATTAGAATTCCACTTTGGTATTAAAGATAAACTCACGTCCATACCCCAACGCCACCGGAATCAGCGTGTTTGTTGCATTACCTGAAGTAGATGGGAAATAGGTTTTATCCGTTAAGTTTTTACCGTTAAGTTGGAATGATACTTTCTTGCCGGAGATTTTGGTGTCGTAGGCAATGAAGGCGTCATACACTACGGCGTGTGGAATTTTATACGATTTCGCGTAGTTATTTGTATAGGCATACCAAGATCCCAAATAACGAGCGCCACCGCCAACACGGATATTGCCGAAATCAAATTCGCCCACATTATAGGCTAAAAATAAAGAGGATTGATGCTTAGGTACACCGGAAAGCTGTTTATTCACCGCGTCAGGGTATTTTTTATTTTCTAAGGATTTCACTTTGGTGTAAGTATAGTTCGCCGCCACGCTCAACTGATCGGTAAGTTGACCGTTTAAGTCAAATTCCACACCGCGGGAACGTTGTTTGCCGACGATATTTAATTCGGCATTAGCGCCGCTACCCACCGCTTCTGCCACATGACGTTTATTGATGTTAAATAACGAAACCGTTGCATTAAAACCGGCATTTTCATACTTCACACCAATTTCAACGGATTTGCCTTGTTCAGGTTTCAAATCGCCGTTCACAGGAGTTGCAACGCTCATTTGCGGACGGAAGGATTCCGAGTAATTAGCAAAAGTGGCAAAATCAGGCGTAAATTTATATACCGCACCTAATTGATAAAGCAACTTACCATCGTGCTGATCCGTATTACCGGTCTTCGTTACGTTTTGTCCTTTTGATACATCACAATTTGCTGCATTTAAACAATGGCGGCCGGCAAATTGGTCAAAATATTCATAACGCAAACCGCCGGTCATAATAAAGCGGTCAGTGAAATAAGCCGTATCTTGAACGTAAATGCCGACAGTTTTTAAATAGTTATATTGGTAGGCATTGCCGTTGCCGTTTTTCTTCTGCGCAACAGGATTGGTGTAGTTTGGATGATCGATATTAATATCAGAATCCATGATGCCTTGGTTATAAATCGGACCAATATCACGAATATTACGCATGACATCCACACCAGCGACAAAACGGTTAGCAATCTCACCAATACCGAATTCACCAACAATATTTAATGTGCCGTTATGCACGCGTTGATCGCCTTGCTGTTGCTCAATAGCTCGGCGTACATGGCGTGCTTTTAATTCCGGAGAGGTGATCACGCCCTTTTTATTTTTAACCGCAGGGATCGGTGTATCTGCAACATTAATATTCGAAATACGCGCTTGATTATAGAAATATTCATAACGGGCATAGTTATAACCAGCGTTTAACTTCCAGTTATCGTTAAGTTTATGCTCAACTTTAAAATCAATGTTATCGGTTTTTGCCGTAGTTTCATTATTCGGTTCGTCTAAACGACGGGAGACCGGAATATTCGGCAGAGAATTTGTCGCCGTTAATAAATTCGTCCCACGATCAAACGGCTCAAGAATATCTTTATGTTCATACGCCACCAAGGCTTTGGTAGTGTCATTTTCCCAAGAAAGAGAAGGCGCGTAAGTGGTATTTTTAATTTTGCCGAAGTTACGCCAATAATTCTTTTCTTGTTTGTCATAAATAAAACGATAAGCAAAGCCATTGCCTAAGCCGCCGGTGAAATCCACTTGTGTTCCCCACAAACTATGATTTCCCAATGTGCCGCCCACTACATATTTCGGCGTTTGTTGAGGTTTTTTGGTAATGATATTGACAACACCGCCCGGATCTTGAATGCCATAAAGTACAGAGGCAGGGCCTTTTAAGACTTCGACGGTTTCCGTGGTGGCACTAAAGTTCTTGGCAGGGCCGGCTTGCAAGCCGTTACGCATAATCGAGTTATCACGATTGCCGCCGAAACCGCGTTTTTGAATGGAGTCAAACATGCCGCCTAAGGTATTGGCTTGACTAACGCCACTCACATTGTAAAGCGCATCAATTAAGGATTCGGGTTTACGATCTTTTAATAATTGGGTGGAAAGAATATTGACCGTGTTCGGTGTATCCAGCACAGGCACTTCGGCTTTTGAGACCACAGAGGTCCCGGTGGTTTGATAACCGTTTTGCTTAATGCCGGTATCTTCAACAGTGATTTGTTCAAGATTTTCCGCTTTTTCTTCCGCATAAGCAGACATGGATACCGCCGTTACAAGTGCGGTGGAAATCACGCTTAATTTAAATTTCATAACATTACCTTTTCGAGTCAAAAAACGGCGACAGTATAGCTGAAAAGTTTTAGCTGAAAAAGAGAATTATTCTCTTTTAAGCACTAAAAAACATCTGAAAAAACAACCGCACTTTAGATGAAAAAAGCCTGCTACAACGGTAACAGGCTTCTCTTTATTTCAATTTTTCTAAGCGCGCTAACAACACTTCGTCCGGCAAACGCTGAATTTTTCGGAGACGATAAATTAATAAAATCGCGGCTAAGGTTAAACTCACAATAAAGGCGATCCAGAACCCTTTTGCCTCAATACCACCGGTAATGATCCAATCGGTACGCGCCAATGTGTAACCGAGTGGCATACCGACAACCCAATAGCAAAATAATGTGATGTATAAAATTGCTTTGGTGTCTTTATACCCACGCAACACGCCACCAATAATCACTTGTACTGTGTCGGAAAATTGGTATAGCGAGGCAATTAATAATAAGGTGCCTGCCATGGCTATCACTTCAACGTCTTTCACAAAAATAGCGGCGATATGTTCGCGTAAAATCACCGTTAAAAATGCAGTGACTATCGCAACCGATAATCCGACCGTCAAGGCAGAATAAGACACCAGTTTTGCCCCATGTGGCGATTTTTCGCCTAAACGTTGCCCGACTAAGATCGTCGTAGCCATACCAATCGACATAGGCAACATGAAGATAAAGGAGCTGGTGTTTAAGGCAATTTGATGACTTGCCACCACATGAGCGCCAAGCGGCGATAAAAGCAAAGACGTCAATGCAAATAACGCCACTTCACAACACAGCGCCATGGCGATAGGAAACCCAAGTTTCAGCAACTTGCTCAATGTACGCACATTCGGACGTTCGATAATCTTGTCGAAGACCTTTAAATCACGTTGATTTCTCGCGCGCATACAATAGGTCAACATGAAAAGACACATCATCCAGTTCACGATTGCCGTCGCAATACCACAGCCCACCGCCCCAAATGCCGGCATACCGAGTTTGCCGTAAATGAAAATATAGTTAAGGGGAATGTTGAGCATTAAACCGAGGAAAGTAATCACCATGGCAGGCTTGGTTTTGGCAATACCGTCATTTAAACAACGAAAATTAATCATTAATAAATAACCCGGCAAGCCCCAAATCATGGCGTGTAAATAGCCGCTTGTGATCTCCGCCAAACGGGGTTCCATATCCATGTTTTGCAAGACAACATCGCTGTGATAAATCAATAAACCGAGGGGAATGCAGCTAAAGAACACAATCCAGATGCCTTGGCGTACCTGATGAGCAATCCGCTTACGCTGACCGGAGCCATTCAAATAGGAAATAGTCGGAGGCAAGGCGAGTAACAACCCGTGTCCGAATAACACCAACGGCAACCAAATGGAGGCACCCACGGAAATGGCTGCCATGTCTGCTGCGCTCACGCGCCCTGCCATAATGGTATCCACCATCCCCATGGAATTTTGCGCAATTTGCGCAAGCAAAATCGGTATGGCGATAGCAATTAATTTTTTGGCTTCAATATGATATTCTTTGACGAAGTTTACATTCATAAATAAATAGATTTCGAGGTCATTATGTTTACAGGCATTGTGCAAGGTACGGCACAAATTAAGGCTATTACAGAAGGGGCTAATTTTAGAACACACGTGGTGGAAATGCCACAAGAAATGCTGAAAGGCTTACAAATCGGTGCGTCCGTTGCGCACAATGGCGTGTGCTTAACCGTCACCACAATCAAAGACAATTTGGTCAGTTTCGACTTAATGCAAGAAACCTTGAAAATCACTAATTTAGGCGAATTAAAGGCTGGTGATTTCGTCAATATCGAGCGCGCCATGCAAATGGGCACAGAAATCGGCGGGCATATATTATCCGGTCATGTGTATTGCACCGCGGACATCGTTGAACGCCTTCCATCCGAAAACAACCTGCAAATTTGGTTCCAACTGCCGAATAAAACCATGATGAAATATGTGTTAACCAAAGGCTTTATTGCCGTGGATGGTATTAGTTTAACTATCGGTGAAGTTCGTGAACAAAGCTTCTGCGTCAACCTGATTCCGGAAACCATTCATCGTACGCTAATTGGCAAGAAAGAGGTGGGCGAAAAAGTCAATATTGAAATCGATCCGCAAACGCAAGCTATTGTGGATACGGTGGAACGTTATTTGGCGCAGAAAGAAGCCTAAAAGTGCGGTGTTTTTTTACGGCGTTTTTTATCAGAATTTATTAGCTAAAACGCCCGTTTTGCTTTAGAATCAGCCATCAAATTTTTCAACGAGATTATTATGTCAATTACATTATCAACAAAACAAAAACAATATTTAAAAAGCCTTGCCCACCATTTAAGCCCGGTCGTCATGCTCGGTGGCAATGGTTTAACGGAAGGCGTGTTGGCAGAAATTGATTTGTCGCTTAATCATCACGAATTGATTAAAGTGAAAATCAACGGTTCTGATCGCGAAACCAAACAATTGATTATTGATGCTATCGTGCGTGAAACCGGCGCTGCGGAAGTACAAACTATCGGTCATGTATTAGTGTTGTATCGCCCAAGTGAAGAAAATAAAATTCAACTTCCGCGTAAATAAGACAAAACGCAAACATAAAAAAGGCAGTTATTTAACTGCCTTTTTTGTTATTGATAGCGAAAAAAGTTACACATATTCTACTTCAATAATTTCAAATTCAACCACGCCACCCGGTGTGGTGATATTGACGACATCGTCCACTTCTTTACCCACCAAACCACGAGCAATCGGCGAATTCACAGAAATCAACCCGTTTTTAATGTCGGCTTCATCATCGCCCACAATACGATAAGTCACTTCTTCATCTGTATTGGTATTAAATAACACCACCGTTGCGCCAAAGATCACTTTCCCATTATTAGGAATTTTGGTGACATCAATGACTTGGCTGTTACCGAGTTTACCTTCAATTTCTTGAATACGCCCTTCACAGAAACCTTGTTGTTCACGCGCTGCATGATATTCCGCATTTTCTTTTAAGTCACCATGTTCACGTGCTTCTGCAATGGCTTTGATAATTTCCGGGCGACGTTCATTCTTCAAATAATCCAGTTCTTCACGCAATAATTGCGCGCCACGAACGGTCATTGGAATTTGTTGCATTCTTCTTTTCCTAAATTTAAACAAAAGAAAAACCGTGGAATCCTCTGGATTCCACAGCATAAATTAATCCGTTATAGAGGGAGAAAAGCATTTACTCCCGCGTATTCGCGTACTATTATTGTTCGCCTGAAAAAAAATAGCAACCTCAAGTCTAAATTATGTGCCAGTTTTACTCATTTCGTATGTTCAAAAAAATCTGTTTTCTCCTTGGCTTAACAGCAACCACTTCGGCTTTTGCCAATGTTGATGTAAACAATTACCTCGACAAACTACCTGAGGGTGCAAATTTGGCTTTTATCGCCAAAAACATTAATCAAAATAAGATTGTCGCCGACTATCAAGGGCAAACCTTCATGTTACCCGCCAGTACACAAAAAGTGTTCACCGCGTTGGCGGCAAAATTAGCGCTCGGCGATTCATTTCAATTTCAGACCGCACTTTTAACCAACGGAAAAGTGCAAAATGGTCAACTCAACGGCGATTTAATTGTGCGTTTCACCGGCGACCCGGATCTCACCAGCGGCCAATTATTCAACTTATTCGCAGAATTAAAGAAACAAAACATCAATAAGATCACCGGCAATTTGATCTTGGATACCTCTGTGTTTACCGGTCATGATCGCGGTTTAGGTTGGGTTTGGAACGATCTGACCATGTGTTTTAATTCTCCACCTGCGGCGGTAAACATTGATAATAACTGCTTCTATGTAGATATTGATGCAAACCTGCCGGAAGGACAACAAGTCAAATTTAACGTGCCGTCGCAATATCCGATTCAAGTGTTCGGACAGGTTTATGTGGCTGGTAAAGAGGAAGCCGGCTATTGTCAATTAGATGCGGTGGTACACGACAATAACCGCTATCAAGTGAAAGGTTGTTTAGCACGCCAAGCCAAGCCTTTTGGATTGAGTTTTGCTGTACAAGATCCTGATGCTTACGCTGCGGCGATTATTCAACGTCAGCTAAAACGCCTAAACATTGAATTTAACGGACAAGTGCAACAACCCTATCGTCAGCAACAAGGACAAGTTTTAGCACAACATCTTTCGAAACCATTACCCGAACTCATCAAAAAAATGATGAAAAAATCCGATAACCAAATTGCCGATGCTCTGTTCCGTACTATTGCTTATCATAAATATAAACGCCCGGCATCGTTCCAATTGGGAACATTAGCCATGAAAAGCGTGTTATCACAGGTAGGCATTAAATTCGGCAACAGTATTATTGCTGACGGTTCCGGGCTTTCCCGCCATAATTTAGTCGCACCACAAACCATGTTACAGGTGTTGGATTACATCGCTAAAAATGAAGACAAATTACATTTGCTGGACACCTTCCCGATTGCCGGTGTTGATGGCACCTTGAGCGGACGCGGGTCCTTAATCAATCCGCCGTTAATAAAAAATGTGATAGCCAAAACCGGGGCATTAAAAGGCGTGTACAATTTGGCAGGCTACCTCACCAACGCGCGAGGGGAAAAAGTGGCATTCGTACAATTCATCAATGGATATTCTACCGGCGATTTAGAAAGTAAAACCAAACGAGCTCCGTTAGTGCAATTTGAAAGCGGCGTGTATAACGCGCTCTATCAAGATTAATGTAACCGACTAAAACTAAAAAAAGTGCGGTGGATTTTTCAAACGTTTTAAAACGCCTCTAAAATCCACCGCACTTTTAATTTAATTGAGCGACCGACGAATCCGTCGCAAGATTATTTATTAATCAAACTCAAAAATTCTTTACGGGTTTCACGATCTTCTAAGAACACACCACCAAACGCAGAAGTGACGGTATAACTGTTTGCGTCTTTAATGCCACGACATTTCACACAGAAATGCGTCGCTTTCACATACACGGCAACATCGTCCGTTTCTAAAATCGTTTGGAATGCCAATAAAATTTGCTCTGTTAAACGCTCTTGTACTTGAGGGCGTTGAGCAAAAAAAGACACTACGCGATTAATTTTAGATAAACCGATAACCCATTTTTTCGGGTAATAGGCCACAGAAACCTTACCGTCGATGGTCACGAAATGATGCTCACATGTACTGGTTAATGTGACATCATTGACTAACACCATCTCGCTGACTTTCATGCGATTGGCAATATTAGTAATCTTAGGAAAATTAGCGTAATCCAAACCACTGAAGATTTCATCCACAAACATTTTTGCAAGGCGTGACGGGGTTTCTTCAATACTGTCATCATTTAAATCTAAACCGATTAAACGCAAAACTTCTCGCATGTGTTGTTCAATTTTTGTTCGGCGTTCATCTTTTGTTTCATTCAACACCGTCATCGGTGTTTCAATTCCTTTCTGAACCAGCGCCGTGCGGACTTTCTCTGCTTCAGGTGAAATATCGTTCATTTACTGCTCCCAATAAAAATAATGCCGCATTTTAACAAAATCACCGACAATAATAAAATGAAGATAATGACTAGCTTTCATGAAAAGTTTTATTTAAAACCTGTTTCAACCTGTTCTCTTACAAGTATTTTTTGAAACATCCAAAAGCCCGAGTATAATGAGCGGACTTTTTTATTCTTACAAGGAATCCTTATGTTGCCGCTATCCCAAGCACTTGAACAAATGTTAAATCAACTTCCTTCTCCAACCTGTACAGAGGTGCTGCCAATCCATCAAGCCAGCCAACGTATTTGTGCTGAAGATGTTATTTCTCCGATTAATGTGCCTTCGTTCGATAATTCTGCGATGGACGGTTATGCCGTGCGTTTGGCAGATTTACAACAATCCATGACACTAACTGTTGCAGGGAAAGCCTTTGCCGGTGCACCTTTTGAGGGAGAATGGACGGCACAAAGTGCGGTCAGAATTATGACCGGTGCGATGATTCCACAAGGCGCTGACGCGGTGGTGATGCAAGAAGATGTCCAAGTGAACGATGATGGCTCGGTGACGTTCACCAGTCTGCCTAAATTGGGTCAAAACATTCGCCGTATTGGCGAGGATGTGAAACTGGGCGATGTGGTGTTACAACAAGGCGCGTTGTTAAACGCAGTCTCCTTGCCTTTGCTCGCCTCTCTTGGTATTGAAAAAGTGAAGGTTTTCCCACGATTAAAAGTGGCCGTGCTTTCTACAGGTGATGAATTGGTTCCGGTCGGTCAACCGTTACAAGCCGGTCAAATTTATGACACGAACCGCTTCACCGTAAAACTGTTGTTAGAGAAACTCAATTGTGAGGTGTTGGATTTTGGCATTTTACCGGACAACGAAGCACAATTTGAAAAGGCCTTTTTGGAAGCTCAACAACAAGCAGATTTGGTCATCACCAGTGGCGGCGTGTCTGTAGGCGAAGCGGATTTCACCAAACATATTTTAGAAAAAGTCGGCAAAATCAATTTCTGGAAAATCGCCATTAAACCGGGCAAACCTTTTGCTTTTGGTAAATTAGAAAAAGCCTGGTTCTGTGGCTTGCCGGGCAATCCGGTGTCAGCCTTGGTGACCTTCTATCAATTAGTACAACCGGCAATTGCAAAACTGAGCGGTTATAGCCAATGGAAAGCACCAATGCGTTTACCGGCGATTGCAGCAACCAATCTGAAAAAAGCGCCGGGACGCTTGGATTTCCAACGAGGTTTCTACCAACTCAATGCACAAGGCCAAATTGAAGTACAGCCGGTAGGCTTCCAAGGATCACATTTGTTTAGCTCCTTTGTGAAAAGCAACTGTTTTATCGTGTTGGAACAAGATCGTGGCAACGTTGCTACAGGCGAAACCGTCACCATCGAACCGTTTAACGATTTATTACGCTAATACATTGGGTTTGCTATGGAATTAAGCCATCAGGAAGAATTGCGCTACAACCGCCAAATCGTGCTGAAAGACATTGATTTTGACGGACAAGAAACGTTAAAAAGTAGCAAAATGCTGATTGTTGGTCTCGGCGGATTAGGTTGTGCCGCCGGCCAATATTTAGCCGTTGCCGGTGTGGGGCATTTAACCTTACTGGATTTCGATACCGTGGATTTATCCAATTTACAACGCCAAGTGTTGCACGACGACAGCCGCCTTGGCATGCCGAAAGTGGAATCGGCGAAACTCTCCCTGCAACGTTTAAATCCACATATTGAGGTCAATGCAATCCATCAATTATTGGATGAACCGCAACTTCACGACTTGGTTGGCAAATTTGATGTGGTATTGGATTGCACCGACAACATCACCACTCGCAATCAATTAGACACGGTTTGTTCTTCCCATAAAATTCCGCTCATTTCCGGCGCAGCTATTCGTATGGAAGGACAGGTTTCTGTTTTCACTTATGAAGAGAATACGCCGACCTATCATACCCTCAGCCGCTTATTCGGTGACAACGCCTTAAGCTGCGTAGAAGCCGGGGTATTGGCACCGATTGTCGGTTTGGTTGGTTCTATTCAAGCCTTAGAAGCCATCAAAGTGCGGTTAAAAATCGGAAAGAATTTGTGTGGCAGGTTATTGTTGATTGATGGCATGACCATGTCGGTAAGGGAAATGAAATTGCCGAATAGCAGTCTGTAAAATAATGGCAGCATGCAAGAGGAAAATGCATGCTGCCATTTCAGTTTTTAAATGTTCAATTACGCATTTCTAAAAAATACCGTTAAAATCCACCGCACTTTATCACTCTCCATCTCAATCATAAACAATCGCTCAATAAAAATGCGTTACGTTATTTCAAAAAATGGCTTCTAAACGTAAAAATGCACCGATATGATGGCGGCGATCCTGGTTTTTATCATTGTAGTAATTTAGTTCAGGCTGAATAAAAAACCACTGACGCAAAATCGGCTGACGCCAAGTAATAAAGGGACCGTATTGGTTAAGATGAAATTGTTTATTATCGATATCACCACCAACAAAAATGCCATAATTTAGCCGTTTATAGTTATTGAAATCGTGTTGACGATAAAAACTGTTCCCCCAATAGTTTCTTTCATCTACATCATGTTCGGACTGCAAATACAGCTGATTAGCGATAAAGGTGTTATCTGAAGTCCGATACTTATTTTCAAAGTTCGTCCGCAAATAATGTTTGCTATTGGTTCCGTAGCGGTAAATTTGCTCCAATCTGGTAGAGAAACGATCAGTAATAAGCCATTCTTTTCCCGCTTTAAAGCGCAAATAAATATCGCTACCGGAACGAATACCTAGATCGATGTCGGTGTCAATGCCTAATTTTTTAATAGAGTCGGACCAGCGTAAACCGACCGAGGCATTATCCTCGCGCGTTTGACGTCGATCATAATGTTTATTTTTATTCAATGGCTGGTTATAAACCTTACCGATATGGTTTTTGTCTCGTGATTCATTATCTAAATCTTCATCCCCGAAGACCAAACTCAGCTGTTTTTTCAACGTCGGTAGGCGAATCTTCCCACGGATACGTGGTTTCATAGAAAAGTGATCGTAATGATTCCACTGGCTATCCAACATGATACGCAAGCCGGCAGTCGCAGGCTGATTGGGATCCGGCTCTCCCATCCACTCGTCCATCGCATGCGCCCAACTATGCAGTTTGGTGCGTATCTCTTGATGTTGTTCATCTACCCATGTTTTTTCCTGTTCTTCAGCCAAAACACCGAAAGACGGTAACAAACCGATAAAAACCGATGCCGCCAACAAAGAGGATTTTTTCATATGTAGCTCCTTTACTTATATCGATGCCGTATTCACCGTATCTTATGCAATTTACGATAAACCTGTCACAAAAAATCCACAGGTAAATGACGTTTCTATTAAATTTCTTATTTGCTGTCTTCTCTATAAAACAAACGGCGCCTAATGCGCCGTTTGTTTTGATAAATGGAAGCCTCTTTATCTCTCGTTATGGATCTCAAGATTCGAGGAATCCTTTTCGCGTTTTTTCTTTGCCGCATCGTTACGTTGTTCAGCGATGTTATCCAGATAGGCTTCTGTAATATCACCGGTCACATAACAACCAGTGAACACGGAACAATCAAATGCTTTAATGGATGGGTTTTCTTGTTGCACAGATCCGGTTAAATCCGCTAAGTCTTGGAACACCAATTTATCGACACCAATAAGTTTGGCGATTTCGTCAGTATTACGTTCATAGGCGATTAATTCGCTGCGTGTCGGCATATCGATGCCATACACATTCGGATAGCGAATTTCCGGTGCGGCGGAAGCAAAATACACTTTTTTCGCGCCGGCAGCGCGAGCCATCTCCACGATTTGTTCAGAGGTCGTGCCACGCACAATGGAATCATCCACCAATAACACATTTTTGCCCTTAAATTCAGAGGCAATGGTATTCAATTTACGACGAACAGAACTCACTCGCTGCGCTTGCCCCGGCATAATGAATGTGCGGCCGACATAACGATTTTTTACAAAGCCTTGTCGATAAGGTTTGTTCAACACATTAGCAATACGCAATGCAATATCATTTGAGGTTTCCGGCACAGGAATCACCACATCAATGTCGATGTCTTGCCATTCACGAGCGATTTTCTCCCCTAGACGTTGCCCCATATGCACGCGGGCAGCATATACCGAAACGCCGTCAATGCAGGAATCCGGACGGGCAAAATAAACATATTCAAAAATACAGGGGGTCAGCACGGGATTGTCAGCACATTGTTGTGCATACAACTCACCATCAAAAGTTATAAAAATGGCTTCTCCCGGCGCCACATCACGCACAAACTCAAATCCCACAACATCTAACGCCACGCTTTCCGAAGCGAACATATACTCGGTTTTGCCATGCTCTTCACGTTTACCTAACACTAAAGGACGAATACCATGAGGATCACGAAACGCCACCATGCCGTGATCGATGATCATGGCAATACAGGCATACGCACCGCGAATATCTTCATGGGTTTGTTTCACTGCATTAAAAATATCTTGCGGTGTTAACGCGTATTTTTGAGGTTGATCGAGGTGATACGCAAGAATGTTCAGTAAAAGTTCTGAGTCGGAATTGGTGTTCACATGACGGCGGGCAAGGTTGAAGAGTTTTTCCTTCAATTCAACAGAATTTGTTAAATTGCCGTTATGTACCAAGGTTAAACCATAAGGTGAGTTCACATAAAACGGCTGGGCTTCAGAGACACTGGAACTTCCTGCTGTCGGATAGCGTACATGACCGATACCGGTATTGCCCGCCAAGCGCAACATATGCACTTGTTGAAACACATCACTCACCAAGCCGTTCGCCTTACGCAAACGAAAGCGATTTTCGTCATCAATGGTGACGATACCTGCCGCATCCTGTCCGCGATGCTGTAAAACGGTTAAGGCATCATAAATTGCTTGATTTACCGGGGTTTGACTGACAATACCGACAATACCGCACATGCTCGTTGTTCCTCTACTGATTCTGAGTTGAAGTTGGGATTGGATTTGAAGCCGGCGTAGTCACTTGCTCCAAATTCAAGGTTGAATTTAAAAAACTGGAATTTGCTTGTATCTGTTGAAAGAACCAATCCACCACAAAACGAAAGTGCGGTATTAATTTTGACTCTTTCCACCAATCACTTTGATTTGATGCGGTGAATGTATCCAAGAAAAATAACATCGCCGCCACAATCAGAACACCGCGTAATAACCCGAAACAAGCACCGAGTACACGATCTGTTCCACTTAAACCGGTGCGATCCACTAACTGACCTAACACATAATTCACGATACTGCCGACAATCAACGAGGCAATAAATAAGATCGCAATGGCGACACCGTTACGGATATACAAGGATTCAATGGAGGTTAATAACCCCGCCAGATACACATAAAAATTACTTGCAATAAAAAATGCCACAACCCAACTGGCTAATGACATCACTTCGCGGACGAAACCGCGCAATAAGCTGACAAGAACGGAAAAAACAATAATGCCGATAATAATATAATCAATCATCAAATCATCTCTAAAGTGTTGAAAACGACACTTCTATTTGCAACGGGCGGTATTCTAGCAAAAAACGAAAACGTTTGCGCAAAAATTTACGCGCTAAAAAACGCCCTTTTGCATAAAAGAAGCAAGGGGGCGTCACTATACCATTGTTATGTTTGGGAATATAGAAAAAATCGGGGAATTAAAGAGCTTGCCAAAAATCCCGTGGTAATTTTTTCTGAGCCATTTTCAGTAAATTGGCTAAATCCAAATAAGTAGGCTTATCGGAAAAATTCGGTATGACTTCTTGCTTTTCTTTTAATTTTTCCAAAACGTGGTGAAAACCGACCGCACTTTGAGGGGACAATGGCGTTTGTGCGCGTTTACCCAGCCAATAGAATCCTTGTAGCGGCAAACATAACGCAAATAATGCACTCAATACGGCAACAGCAAGCGCCATATTGTCGCCTCGGGCATATATTTGCTGCCACACCACAAATAATACCGCAAGAAACGGCATCATTTTCTGAGCAAATAAGGTTGCTTTAATAATGCGATTCTCGGGGAAAATAGCGCCTAACTTTGGTTCTAAAGGCCAAATATTTAAATATTGTTGCCCTACTTTTAATGTGCGATAAAAACCCATTTCATGCTTATCCTTAGTTTTAATCTGAATGAAGGTTGCTCAACATACCATAAACCGATCTATTTTTTCATTTTCTACATAACCACCTCTTCTTTGGTAGTCTCTTTTTTCGGGGAAAATGAATCACTTATCAAATGTAAAAAATTTGCTAAATTTTTTGATTCAGGTCGCATTTTTTGTCGTTGAGAATTTATTTTAAAGAGTGAAAGGTGTATCCTATGGCAGTTTAATTTTCTATTATTCGTTCAACATTTGAACGAATTTTGTTTAACTCAAACCAGTATAGGTCGCTTATGTCTGAAAAATTAGTCCTAATCCTCAATTGTGGTAGTTCTTCACTAAAATTTTCTATTTTGAATCCTGCCACCGGCGAAGAAAAATTGTCCGGCTTAGCCGAAGCGTTTTACTTACCTGAAGCCCGTATCAAATGGAAATTACACGGCGAAAAAGGACAGGCTGATTTAGGTGCCGGCGCCGCTCACGCCGAAGCGTTAAATTTTGTTGTTAATAACATTTTCTCGCTTGATCCTGAATTACAAAAAGGCGTTGTTGCTATCGGTCACCGTATCGTACACGGCGGCGAAAAATTCACATCTTCCGTTATCGTTACCGATGAAGTGGTTAAAGGCATTGAAGATGCAATTCAATTTGCACCATTGCACAACCCTGCACACTTAATCGGTATCAAAGAAGCATTCAAACTCTTCCCGCATTTGAAAGAGAAAAACGTGGTGGTATTTGATACTGCATTCCATCAAACCATGCCGGAAGAAGCGTACTTATACGCATTACCTTACTCTTTATATCGCGATCACGGTGTTCGTCGCTACGGCGCACACGGTACAAGCCACTATTATGTCAGCCGTGAAGCAGCAAAACGTTTAGGCGTCGCAGAAGACAAAGTAAACGTGATCACTTGCCATTTAGGTAACGGCGGTTCCGTATCCGCGATTCGTCATGGCGAATGTATCGATACCTCTATGGGTTTAACCCCGTTAGAAGGTTTAGTCATGGGTACCCGTTGTGGTGACATCGACCCGGCTATCGTTTTCTACATGCACGACACCCTCGGCATGTCCGTTGAAGAAATCAACACCACCTTAACGAAAAAATCCGGTTTGCTTGGTTTAACCGAAGTCACCAGTGACTGCCGTTATGCCGAAGACAACTACGACAAAGAAATCCCGGCAAAACGCGCATTAGATGTTTATTGCTACCGTTTAGCGAAATACATCGGTTCTTACATGGCCGTTATCGGTGAGCGTTTAGATGCCATCGTCTTTACCGGCGGTATTGGTGAAAACTCTGCTCACGTACGCGAACTCACTTTAGCGCACTTAAAATTGTTCGGTTACAAATTGGATAATGAGAAAAACTTGGCAGCCCGTTTTGGTAACGAAGGCGTGATTACTGCTGACAACACCCCAATCGCCATGGTTATTCCAACCAATGAAGAATTAGTGATCGCACAAGACACCGCACGTCTTTGCATCTAAAACGTAATCTATAAACTGCCGATTTATTCGGCAGTTTCTTTTTAATCCTCTATTCCAATCGAAGGTAAATTATGTCTCGTACTATTATTTTAATTCCGATTAGCACCGGCGTGGGTTTAACCAGCGTAAGTCTTGGTTTAATCAACGCACTTGAACAAAAAGGTGCCAAAGTCGGTTTCATGAAACCTATTTCTCAACCAAATACCGGTGAAGATATTATCGACCGCACAACCTCTATCGTGCGCACCAGCACCGGTTTAGAAACGGCTGAGCCGTTTATGCTAAGCGTGGCAGAATCGCTGATCGGTCAAAATCAATCTGATGTTTTATTAGAAAAAATCGTTGAAAATCACCAACGCCTTGCTAAAAACAATGAAATTGTCATTGTGGAAGGCTTGATTCCAACCCGCAAACATTCTTTTGCCAATAGCATTAACTACGAAATCGCCCAAGCACTTGATGCAGAAATCGTATTAGTTGCGGCACCGGCCACAGAAACGCCAGCACAATTAAAAGAACGTGTAGAAGCAGCTGCTTCTCTGTTCGGTGGTCAAGGCAATAAAAATCTTCTTGGCGTGATCGTGAACAAATTCAATGCGCCAGTGGATGAATCCGGCAGAACCCGCCCAGATTTAAGCGAAATTTTCGATTCTTTCCAACACAGCCACAACAGCGAATCCGAGTTGGTAAAATTATTCGCACAAAGCCAGCTCAACTTACTGGCATGTATCCCATGGTCTGCTGATCTTATTGCAACCCGTGCGATTGATTTAATTAAACATTTAGGCGCATCCATTCTTAATGAAGGCGATGTAAACCGTCGTATTCGCGGTATCACTTTCTGTGCAAGAAGCTTGCCAAATATGGTGGAACACTTCCGTGCCGGAAGCTTACTCGTGGTTTCTGCTGACCGGCCTGATGTAATCGTGGCAGCGGCCCTTGCGGTGTCCAACGGTATTGAAATCGGTGGTTTATTATTAACCGGCGGTTACAAATTAGATCCGCAAATTAAGAAACTTTGCCAACACGTTTTTGAAAACAAAAAATTACCGGTCTTCCGTATTGAAGGCAACACCTGGCAAACGGCTTTAAGCCTACAAAACTTTAACCTTGAAGTACCGGTTGACGATAAAGAGCGCATTGAAAACATCAAACGCTATACTAGCGAAAAATTAGATGCCGCCTTCGTTAACGGATTAGTTGAAGCTTCAAGCCGTTTACGTCGTCTATCACCACCGGCATTCCGCTTCCAATTAACGGAATTAGCACGTGCGGCGAATAAACGTATCGTCTTACCGGAAGGCGATGAACCACGTACAATCAAAGCAGCCATCTTATGTGCCGAACGCGGTATCGCAGAATGTATCTTGTTAGCCAACCCTGAAGAAGTAAAACGCGTTGCTGAATCTCAAGGTGTGAAATTAGTCAAAGGTATTACGGTTGTTGACCCGGCAAGCGTACGTGAGAACTATGTCGCACGTTTAGTGGAATTACGTAAAGCTAAAGGCATGACAGAAACCATGGCACGTGAACAATTGGAAGACAATGTTGTACTTGGTACGATGATGTTAGAAGCCAACGAAGTTGACGGTTTGGTATCCGGCGCAGTTCACACCACAGCCAACACCATTCGCCCACCGATGCAAATTATCAAAACTGCACCGGGTAGCTCCATTATCTCTTCCATCTTCTTCATGTTATTACCGGATCAAGTATTGGTTTACGGTGACTGCGCGGTGAATCCGGATCCAACAGCAGAACAATTAGCCGAAATTGCCATTCAATCTGCCGAATCGGCGAAATCCTTCGGTATTGAGCCGAAAGTGGCGATGATCTCCTACTCTACCGGCTCTTCCGGTAGCGGTGCAGACGTTGAAAAAGTGAAAGAAGCGACTCGTATTGCGAAAGAAAAACGTCCTGACTTACTCATCGATGGTCCATTACAATACGATGCGGCAGTGATGGAAGATGTGGCTCGCTCTAAAGCGCCAAATTCTCCGGTTGCCGGTCAAGCCACCGTATTCATCTTCCCAGATTTGAATACCGGTAACACCACCTATAAAGCGGTTCAACGTTCCGCCGACCTTGTTTCTATCGGCCCGATGCTCCAAGGTATGCGCAAACCGGTGAACGACTTGTCCCGTGGTGCGTTGGTTGATGACATCGTGTACACCATTGCATTAACAGCAATTCAAGCAACACAATAAAACGCTTGAAAAACACACCGCACTTTGGTGCAAAAGAAAAGGCTTTCGTGATGAAAGCCTTTTTATTTACCGAAACGATTGAATGAACAAATTCGTTCTTTTGGACAAATCGTCTTTTATTCAACGGGAAAAGTGCGGTCAGTTTTTGAGGTGAATTTCATTTTTGTGCTTCACAATCATCATTTGGTGATCGGCAAATTTCTGCACAAGCGTTTGGATTGATTGCCCATTTGGCAACGAAAGATGAGGAGCAATTTCTGCCAACGGAATAATCACAAATTCACGCTGGTGCATATCATAATGTGGCACTGTAAGGCGTTCCGACTGAATAATGTGATCAGCGTAAAGCAACATATCCAAATCCAATGTACGTTCTCCCCAACGACGCAGACGAACACGACCTTGCTCATGTTCAATGCGTTGTAATTCATCTAACAATGCAAGAGGTGCAAGCGAAGTTTCCAAACAAGCAACAGCATTGACATAATCAGGCTGATCTTGTGGGCCAAGAGGCTTACTTTTATAAAAAGAACTCACGGCCACCAATCTTGAGCCAGGCAGTTGATTCATCGCCTGTAATGCAGAAATGAGTTGCGCCTGAGGATTAGCAAGGTTACTTCCCAAAGCAATATATACCTTATCCATGGTTAGACTTTTTCGCAGAATGATGTCGTTTACGACGATGATATTTGCGTTTTCTCGGTTGACTCGGCAGCTCTTTCACCAAATCTTGTCGTTGGCTTTCGTTGCTAAATTGATATTCGTGCCACCATGCCGCCAATTCAACGGCTTCACCGCCCTCAATTTCAGCACGCATCACTAATAAATCAAAGCCCGCACGGAATTTTGATTGCTCAATGGCACGTTGTACAGATTTTGGCGTGCGTTTTAAGAACTGCAACTGTAGCGACCAAATATCACGAATCACCGTGGTGTGACGACGAGGCACAGCTAAGGCATTACATAACAGATCCAACAAATCGTTAGAGGCCAATGCATAGGCATCATTGTTATTTAAGCCACCTTCATTTTTCAGAATTTCGACTCTTTCACGCAACGGATACCAGAAGAATGCGGCAAACAAGAAAGCAGGATTAATCGGTAATTTATCTGCCACGCGTTCATCAGTGGATGTCAACGCACGCAAAATCATTTTTTCTGCCATGCTGTCTTCACGCTCAGTGAAATACGTTGGCAACAACGGGAACAGTTGTTCAAATAAGCCATATTTACGCAATAAATGATATGTTTTTACACCATGCCCGCTTTGCAATAACTTCAAGCTTTCTTCAAATAAACGTGCCGGTGGAATATTTTTGAGTAAATGCGCAAGAGATTTAATTGGCGCTTCACTTGGTTTATCCAAAAACATGTCTAATTTCGCCATAAAGCGAATAGAGCGTAGCATGCGTACCGGATCTTCCTGATAACGGGTAACCGGATCACCGATTAAACGTAATTTACCGTTTTTTAAATCGTCAATACCGTTGAAATAATCTTTCAACGTGTTGTCTTGTGGATTGTAATACAGCGCATTAACACTGAAATCACGGCGTTCCGCATCTTGTTCCAAGGTACCGTACACGTTATCACGCAACAGCATGCCCTCTTCGCTTTGCTTGGCAAGCTTTTCATTATGATGCTCCGCATGACCGGCGCGGAAAGTCGCCACTTCAATAATCTCGCGGCCAAACATCACATGCGCCAAACGGAAACGACGTCCAACCAAACGACACTGACGTTGAAAAACCGCTTGAATTTGTTCCGGACGGGCATTGGTCGCCACATCAAAATCTTTCGGTTTCTTACCGAGTAATAAGTCGCGCAAACAGCCGCCGACCACATAGGCTTCATAGCCTTGACGTTGCAATTTTTCCACCACCGTCAATGCATTACGATTAAACATACGTGGCGTAATGCCATGCATGGATGCCTTAATGCTATGTTTGAAATCTTTTTTAGGTGTGTTTCTTTTATTGTGGGATGAACCCTGAGCCTTGTTTTTTACAGGTTCAGTCACTGTGATAGAGGGTCTTTTAGGTGAGGCTTTAATGTCATTTTGAGCAGCAGGATGTTTTTTGATTTTCTTGCTCAAAAGATTTTTAATATAGGTAAAGATAAGACATCTCCGTTTATCAGAAAAATAATGTGAAAGTGCGGTCGAAAAATAAGGTGTTTTTTGACCGCACTTTTATCTGTTTTGAGTCGAATTAACCGACCATTTGTTTTTCGCGAATTTCCGCTAATGTTTTACAGTCAATACACAAATCTGCTGTCGGGCGCGCTTCTAAACGTTTAATCCCAATTTCCACGCCACAAGAATCGCAATAGCCGAAATCATCTGTATCCAATTTTTTCAATGTATTTTCGATTTTCTTCATTAATTTGCGTTCACGATCACGAGCACGTAATTCCAAACTGAACTCTTCTTCTTGTGTTGCGCGGTCAGCCGGATCCGGGAAGTTAGCCGCTTCATCTTGCATATGAGCAACGGTCCGAGAAGCTTCATCTCTAATTTGATCATGCCAGGCTTGAAGAATTTTTTTGAAATGTAGCACTTGATGCTCATTCATGTATTCTTCGCCTTTCTTTTCTTTGTAAGGCTCAACGCCGGCTAAAGCCAATAAACTTAAAGACGCTTTACTCATGTGTATCTCCTAATAAAAAATTCATCCATTTCATAGTGTTAAGCCCACAATCAGTGTCGCTTAATATGATTACTACTCCAAAGTAAAACCGATTAAAAAATGGACCCAAATTTTGAAGGCGTATAAATAGCAGAACTCACCCTATTTATCAAATAATATTTGCATATCCATTCAGTATTCTAAGGATTTTTTTTTAATTTTGTGATTCAGATTCCAATATTTTTGAAAGCGTATTTTCCCTCTTTCACAATTCTTCCATAGTCTTCCTATGGAACAAAAGTGCGGTAAAAAATGTGGGTGTTTCGTTAGATAAATTTGCGGGAAGTTTAATTGTAAGCGGTATCACTTTGGTGTTTTTACCCGATAGGTTTTTAGTCTCTTGGCAAACGGCACTTTATTTATCCCTTCTTTTATGTCCGCTCATTTTGCTTGCCCGAGGTTTATCCTGTCATAAAACGAAATACTCGCTTCTTTGGCTACTTTTGTTCACGCTCAATCTGGCTTATGTACATCAGCCGGCAATACAGTTGCTGAACCAAGCGGACAACATTGCCCATTTGCCGAAAACTATTCATACCGAATTTATCGTGGAAGAGATCCTACATCAGCAACAATATCAAACCTTAACCCTCCGTGCGAAGCTCGCGGATAAACAGCCGGAACAACGCCTCTACGCCAATTGGAAACTTAAACAAAATGTGAATATTGGCGAACGTTATGCCGGAGACTTACGCCTACGCCCTATATCTTCTCGACTCAATAAGGATGGTTTTGATCGGCAACAATGGTATTTCAGCAAACGCATCACCGCGTGGGCAGAAGTGAAAAGTGCGGTCAAAATAGATCACGTTTTTTCATGGCGGCAAAACGCACTTCATCATGCGCTCAAGCAAACAGAACAGTTATCTCAACAAGGGTTGTTATTAGCTCTAGGTTTTGGCGAACGGGCTTGGCTCGAAAATGCCACATGGCAAATTTATCAAAAAACCAATACGGCGCATTTGATTGCTATTTCAGGATTACATATCGGTCTGGCGATGATATTAGGCTTTGCCTTGGCACGCTTACTCCAATTTACGTTTCCAACCCATTACATCACCCCAACCTTTCCGATTTTCTGCGGCATGATTTTAGCCCTGCTTTATAGTCAACTTGCAGGACTGGCAATCCCCACGCTACGCGCCATAATTGCCCTCGCTTTACTCTATGCTATTCAGTATTTAAGACTGCATTGGACAGTGTGGCAACTGTTATTGCGAGTGGTCGCACTACTGATTTTTATCGATCCGCTCATGTTGCTTTCCACCAGTTTTTGGCTATCCGTCGGTGCGGTCACCTGTTTGATTATTTGGTATCAATGTTTTCCGCTGTCCTTATTACACTGGCGCGGCAAATCATTCACCCATTCGCCTTGGGGAAAAGTGCGGTACGTTTTCGGTTTATTTCATTTGCAACTTGGTTTGCTTTGGTTATTCACGCCGATTCAATTGTTCTTTTTTAACGGCATTTCCTTAAACAGTTTTATGGCCAATCTTATTGCCGTGCCACTTTATAGCTTCATTTTAGTGCCATTGGTGCTGTTTGCTGTGCTCACCCAAGGCAGTTGGAACACCTGGTGGCTTGCCAATGATCTGGCAGAAAAAATCACCGCACTTTTAGCCCCGTTGCAGGATCATTGGCTGGCTATTTCTATTCCCCACAGTTTATGGATTACGCTTGTTTTAACCTGCCTGTTTTTAGGCTTTCTTCATTACGTTTATAAACCCCAGAAACCCCTTTTTTCTACATTGGAATTAGCAAAACTCACTCGTTTAAAGGGATTTCACCTCGCTGCTGAACGCACCTTAAGTTTTCCCTTAAAAAAGACAATTTACGGGTTAGGTTGCGGATTGATTATATTTTGCAGCACCACATTCGCGTACCACTACCTTTCCCGCCCAAATTGGCAATTGGATACCTTAGATGTGGGGCAAGGGCTAGCCACCCTGATCATTAAAGATGGCAAAGGTCTGTTATACGACACCGGCTCAAGTTGGGAAAGCGGCAGTATGGCGCAGTTAGAAATTCTGCCTTATTTACAGCGACAAGGCATTCAGTTGGAATGGGTGATTTTAAGCCATGATGACAACGATCATTCGGGCGGTGCCCGTGCGATGTTGACCGCTTATCCCGACATTCAACTGACCACCGCTTCGCAAAAACGCTATGGCGAAAAAAACACGGAAGAAAACGACCGCACTTTTTGCCTTGCCGGCAAACAATGGACATGGCAAGGATTACATTTTACCGTACTTTCTCCCGACAACATCGTGCCCCGTGCGGAAAATCCCGATTCCTGCACGTTGTTATTAACAGACGACAAACACAATATTTTACTAACAGGCGATGCCGATCTCAGCGTGGAATACAACATTTTACCCAAACTAGATAAAATCCACGTACTACAAGTGGGACACCATGGCAGTAAAACCTCGACAGGAGAGGCATTAGTGCGCCACACACAGCCGGATATAGCGTTAATCTCCAGCGGGCGTTGGAATCCGTGGCATTTTCCGAACGATGATGTGATGGCAAGGCTAAAACAGCAAGGTACGCAAAGTTACAATACGGCAGAAACAGGTCAAATCACTTTATTATTTCATGAAAATAAAATAGAAATTCAAACTGCACGGGCGGAATTTTCGCCATGGTATCGCAGATTAATTGGCTTGAAGGGCAAATAAAGGTACAATGCGCCATTATTTTTGACCCAAAGACAGAAATTATTATGCAAGATCAAGATCTTTCTACTATGCAAACCTTCAAGCGTCTGTGGCCAATGATTAGTCCGTATAAAGCCGGTTTGATTGTTTCCGCTGTTGCCTTAATTCTCAACGCTCTAACCGACTCCGGCTTAATTTTCCTGCTCAAGCCCCTATTAGATGACGGTTTTGGCAAAGCAGATGCTTCATTTTTGAAATACATGTCTGTCTTTGTTGTGTTAATCATTATCTTACGCGGCGTGTCCAGCTTTATTTCCAACTATTGCTTGGCTTGGGTTTCCGGTAAAGTGGTGATGACCATGCGTCGGCGTTTATTCAAACATTTAATGTTTATGCCGGTCAGTTTTTTTGATAAAAATGCTGCCGGAAAACTCCTTTCCCGCATCACTTATGACTCAGAAATGATCGCCAGTGCCTCTTCCGGCTCATTGATTACGATCGTGCGTGAGGGGGCTTATTTAATTTCTCTCCTTTGCGTGATGCTTTACACCAGCTGGCAACTTTCTTTGGTGCTTTTTGTTATCGGGCCCATCATCGGCATCTTGATCAGCATGGTTTCTAAAAAATTCCGCAATTTAAGCCGTAACATGCAAAACTCCATGGGGGATTTAACCTCAACGGCAGAACAAATGTTAAAAGGACATAAAGTGGTACTGTCTTTCGGTGGTCAAATTATTGAAGAAGAACGTTTCAATCACGTCAGCAATGATATGCGCCGTAAAGGCATGAAAATGACTGCAGCAGATGCCATTGCCGATCCTGTGGTGCAAATCATTGCCTCGTTTGCCCTTGCCGCCGTGTTATACCTCGCAAGTTTCCCTTCCATCATGGATCAAAACTTAAGTGCGGGGACATTTACCGTTGTTTTCTCTTCTATGCTTGCCTTAATGCGTCCATTAAAATCCTTAACGAACGTCAACGCCCAATTCCAACGCGGTATGGCAGCTTGTCAAACGTTGTTCGGCATTTTAGACATGGAAACGGAAAAAGACACCGGTACGCATAAAGCAGACAAGGTAAAAGGCGATCTTGAATTTAAAAATGTCACCTTTCGCTATGAAGGCAAAGAAGAACTTGCCTTGGACAATATTTCTTTCCACATTCCTCATGGCAAAACTGTGGCATTAGTGGGGCGTTCCGGTTCCGGTAAATCTACCATCGCTAATTTAGTGACCCGCTTCTATGATGTTACTCAAGGTGAAATTCTATTAGACGGCGTGAATATTCAAGATTATCGCCTATCGGATTTACGCGAAAATTGTGCCGTTGTCTCCCAACAAGTGCACTTATTCAACGATACCATCGCCAATAACATCGCTTATGCAGCGAAAGATAAATATAGCCGTGAAGAAATTATCAACGCAGCAAAAGCGGCACACGCAATGGAATTTATCGAACATTTAGAAAATGGGTTGGATACCGTTATTGGCGAAAATGGCGCCAGCTTATCCGGCGGTCAACGCCAACGTTTAGCTATTGCCCGTGCGTTATTGCGTAATTCACCGGTGTTAATTTTAGATGAAGCGACCTCCGCTTTAGATACGGAATCCGAGCGTGCGATTCAAGCCGCATTGGAAGAAATTCAAAAAGATCGTACCGTTTTGGTGATCGCGCATCGTTTATCCACCATTGAAAAAGCGGACGAAATTCTTGTCATTGAAAACGGACAAATTAAAGAACGTGGCAACCACCAAGCCCTATTGGCACAAGGCGGGGCATATAAACAATTACACGGCATGCAGTTCAGTCAATAATTAACCTAAGGAGAAAGTATGCAGTTTTGGTATTCCCGTTCGTGGATCACATGGCTACTCTGCCCTTTCTCCTTACTATTTTGGCTGATTAGCGCTTTTCGCCGAGCTTTATTTCGCTTTCATGTCTTAACGTCTTATCGCGCACCGGTTCCCGTTGTGGTCGTTGGTAATTTGTCTGTGGGCGGAAACGGAAAAACACCCGCGGTGATTTGGTTGGTCGAAGAACTCCGCAAGTGCGGTCTAAATGTTGGGGTGATTTCCAGAGGTTATGGTAGCCAAACGAAAACCTATCCTTTGTTGGTCACGCCGAGCAGTGATCCGGTACAAGCCGGTGATGAACCGGTTTTAATTGCCACGCGTACACAAGCGCCCGTTTGCATTTCCCCTAATCGTCAACAAGCCATTGAATGTCTATTACAACATGCGCCTTGTGATGTCATCATCAGCGATGACGGATTACAACATTACAAATTACAGCGTGATATTGAAATTGTGATCATGGATGCTCAGCGTGGTCTAGGCAACGGTTTCTTGTTGCCGGCAGGCCCATTACGCGAATTGCCAAGCCGTTTACAATCCGTCGATTTCATTATTACCAACGGTGCAGAAAATCAATACAGCGATGCGGTGATGCTCTTAAAACCACAATACGCCGTCAATTTAGTAACCAATGCGCAACGTCCGTTAAATGAATTTAACCACGCAACCGCTATCGCCGGCATCGGCAATCCACCACGTTTTTTTGCAATGTTAGAACAACAGGGAATCACATTAAGCGAAACCCAAGCCTTTCAAGATCACCAAGCCTTTACAGTGTCTTTGTTTGATAAATTCGATAAAAATCAACCGCTCTTAATGACCGAAAAAGATGCGGTGAAGTGTCTCGCCTTTGCGCAGGAAAATTGGTGGTATGTGCCGGTAACCACGGAAATCCAAGGGGATAAAACACAACTATTGATTCAAAAAATCGTGCAAAAGTGCGGTCCAAAATCAAAGTAAAATACCATGAACAAACAATTATTGGATATCCTGGCTTGCCCAACTTGCCATGGACATTTGGAATACGATGAGCAACATCAACGTTTAATTTGTCGCATTGAAAAGCTTGCCTACCCGATCAAAAACGGTATTCCGATATTATTAGCAGAACAGGCAGAAACATTAAGCCAATCAGAGGAACAATAACATGACCCAATTCACTGTAATCATTCCCGCCCGTTACGCTTCAAGCCGTCTGCCGGGTAAACCGTTAGCAGACATTGCCGGCAAGCCGATGATTCAACATGTTTTTGAGCAAGCCAAACAATCCGGTGCGAGCCGAATTATTATTGCGACTGACAATGAACAAGTGGCTGCCGCGGCTAAAAATTTTGGTGCAGAAGTGTGCATGACGGCAGAAAGCCACAACTCCGGTACAGAACGCTTGGCAGAGGTAGTGGAAAAACTGACGATTCCCGACAACGAAATCATCGTGAATATTCAAGGCGATGAACCGCTTATTCCGCCGGTTATTGTCAAACAAGTGGCAGAAAATCTTGCGAAATACCCTGTCAACATGGCAAGCCTTGCGGTCAATATCGACGAGCCGGAAGAATTATTTAATCCCAACGTGGTGAAAGTGCTAACGGACAAAGACGGCTATGTGCTTTATTTCTCCCGTGCAGTGATTCCTTGGGATCGTGATCAATTCGCGCAAATGGACGACGTAGCAAAATTGCAACTGAACACACAATATCTGCGCCACATTGGGATTTATGCTTACCGCGCCGGTTTCATTAAACAATATGTGAAATGGCAACCGACCGCATTAGAACACATCGAAAAACTGGAACAGCTACGCGTGCTGTGGAACGGCGAAAAAATTCATGTAGAACTTGCCAAAAAAGTGCCGGCTGTGGGTGTGGACACGGCTGAAGATCTGGAAAAAGTGCGGTTAATTTTAGCGAAGAAATCACATTAAAGAAGATACACCCCTCTTTAGAAAAGAGGGGCTGGGGGAGATTTGACAGACGGAATTAACGGAGAAAATAATGTATTTCTCAACGCAATTAAGCAATTTACAATTCTGCCCCCAATAACCGCTGGCGCGCGTTTCCTAACGCGTGCCGAAAATCGATAAACATAATGACAAGCACACGCTAGGAAGCGTGCGCAATCAAAAGAGATCTTTCCTGTGCCTGATATCACTTTCGACGCCAAAAAATTCCTCGCTAACGTACCGCACTTACCGGGAGTTTATCGTATGTATGACGATAACAACACGGTGATTTATGTGGGTAAAGCGAAAGATCTGAAAAAACGCTTATCCAGTTATTTTCGTAAGCAGTTAAACAGCAAAAAAACGGAAGCGTTAGTGGCATCAATTCATCATATTGAAACCACGATTACCACCTCAGAAACAGAAGCACTCCTGCTTGAGCACAATTACATCAAAACCTATCAGCCGCGTTATAACGTGTTGCTACGCGATGATAAATCCTATCCGTATATTTTATTAACCAAAGAAACGCATCCTCGTATTACGTCTTATCGAGGCTCGAAAAAAATCCAAGGGGAATATTTCGGCCCTTATCCCAATGCCGGCGCGGTGCGTGAAACCTTGTCTTTGTTGCAAAAACTATTCCCTATTCGGCAATGCGAAAATTCTGTGTATAACAATCGCTCGCGCCCTTGTTTGCAATATCAAATCGGGCGTTGTCTTGCCCCCTGCGTAAAAGGTTATGTGACTGACGAAGCCTATGCGCAACAGGTAAATTTTGCCCGCTTGTTCTTACAGGGAAAAGATCAGCAGGTATTGGATCATTTGGTAAAACAAATGGAACAGGCAAGCCAGCAACTGAATTTTGAAGAGGCCGCACGGATTCGCGACCAAATTCAAGCGGTGCGCGCGGTAATTGAAAAACAATTTGTCGCCAACGACCGCCATGATGACATTGATATTATCGCCATCGCTTACCAACTTGGTGTAGCTTGCGTGCAGGTGTTGTTTATTCGTCAGGGGAAAATTTTGGGGAATCGCAGCTACTTTCCGAAAGTACCAAGCAATACCAACCTGGCAGAACTCACTGAAACCTTTGTTGGGCAATTTTATCTACAGGCACACCAAGGCAGAACCATTCCGAATACCATTATCGTGGATCAAAAACTGGAAGAAAAAGCAGATTTGGAAACCTTATTAAGCGACCAAGCGGGGCGAAAAGTTATCATTCAAGATCATGCCAAAGGTGATAAAAGCAAATATCTGCAACTCGCACAAATGAATGCCAAAGCCGCGTTAGTGACCAAGTTAAAACAATCTACCTTGCAACATGATCGCTATGCCGCCCTGCAAGAATTACTCGGCATTGATGTTATCAAACGCATGGAATGTTTTGACATCAGCCACACTATGGGCGAACAAACCATCGCTTCCTGCGTGGTGTTCAATCAAGACGGACCGCTAAAATCCGATTACCGTCGTTTCAACATCAGCGGCATCACCAAAGGTGATGACTATGCCGCCATGGAACAGGCATTATTAAAACGCTACGACAAAGATCTAGAAGAAGACAAAATCCCAGACATTATTTTTATCGATGGCGGCAAAGGACAACTCAACCGAGCATTACAAGTGTTTGAAAATCTCAAGGTAAAATGGAATAAAAACCGACCGCACTTAATTGGCGTTGCCAAAGGCGTCGATCGTCGAGCGGGCTTGGAAACCCTGATTTTAAGCAAATGGGATAAAGAATTGCATTTGCCATCGGACAGCCTCGCGCTCCATTTAATCCAACATATCCGCGATGAAAGCCACAATCACGCTATCAGCGGACACCGTAAGAAACGCCAACAACATTTCACCCAAAGCGGCTTAGAAAGCATTGAAGGCGTAGGCGCTAAACGCCGCCAAGCACTCCTCAAATACCTCGGCGGCTTACAAGGCGTTAAAAATGCCTCCCTCGATGAAATCGCCTCCGTCCCCGGCATTTCAAAAGCGTTGGCAGAAAAGATTTTTGAGACGTTACAGCATTAGATTTAAATAGAAAGTGCGGTCAGTTTTCTTGGTATTTTTCAAACGAAAAATGTTAAAGAAACTAACCGCACTTTTAATGCAATCAAAACAAAAAGCGCCATTTCTCTCGAAATAGCGCTTTTTTAATTTACTAACCAGCTCAATTAGTACTTAACGTTTTCGTTACTTAACTTCTCAATCCCCATAATCTCTTTTTTCGCTTCATCAATTTCAGCCTGAATGCCAAACGCTTTTGCCAAATTCTCAGCAGTTAACACCTGCGTTTTTTCGCCATTGGCAATGATTTGTCCTTGATTCAATAAAATTACTTCATCGCAGAATTTATAGGCTAAAGAAAGGTGATGGATTGCGACCACGCAGGTGTGGCTGGGCGTAAGAGATTTTAATTGTTCCATCATATCGATTTGATAAAACGGATCGAGGGCTGCGATGGGTTCGTCAGCGAGCAATAAAGGGGCATTTTTGATACAACAACGAGCAAGTTGTACGCGGGCTTTTTCGCCGCCGGAAAGTTGGCGAAAAGATTTTTCTAATAAATGTGAAATGGAAAACGTTTCTGAAATCGACCGCACTTTTTCTTGTTCTTTGGCTCGGTTAAGCGGATTTGGCAAACCCAACGCGATAACGTCATACACAGATAAATCCCAGTGAATTTCCGTGTTTTGTGCAAGATAAGCTAACTGTTGGCTTTTTTGTGTGGCACTCATGGCGGTCAATCTGTTGTCATCGAACCAAATTTCACCTTTATCAATAGGCAAAATACCGGCGATGGTTTTCAGCAACGTTGATTTGCCCGCACCATTAGCACCCATAATGCCGACCAATTTGCCCGTTGGGATAGTGCAGTGAATGCCTTTTAACCCGTAAGGTTGGGAGAGATTCTCGATTTTAATCATAAAGTTACCTTGCCAATCTGCGTTGTTCCGTCAATAAAATCCAAATCAAACATGGCGCACCAATCATTGCCGTGAGTGTGCCGATGTAAATGTGAGAGAAAAACGGCACATATTGCACACAAAGATCTGCAATGAGCAACAATAAAGCCCCAAATAAGGCACTTGTTATGTAAAGTTGTGATGGGCGTTGCTTCAATAAAATTCGTGCAAAGTGCGGTGCGATTAAGCCGATAAAACCGATGGCACCCGTTTGTGGAATGGTTGCGCCGACGAGCAACGCAACGCCAAAGGTGGTGATAAAAAAGCTGCGTTTCGGATCGATCCCCATGGTGCCGGCGGTATCTTCACCAAAACTGAGTAAATCCACATAACGGCGTTCGCGGTATAAACAAACTAAACCAAACAGAACGATCAGCAGTGAAATCACCAAAGTGTCAAGCTTCGCCCACACTAATGAGCCTTGTAACCAACGGTAAAGCTCTGCTAGCGCCCAAGGGCTTTCAGCGTTAGATAACAACAACGCAATGGTGGCACCAAGCAACATATTCACCGCCAAACCGCTGAGGAGCATCATGGTCGTGCCATGATTTTTAGCAATGGCATACACCAATAAAAAACTCGCTAATGCCCCCGCAACACCGCCGAATAGCAATACCGTAAATGGCACAGAAAAGTAATAAAGAATCAGCACACTGGCAGCAGTTGCCCCGGCGCTACTGCCGAGCAAACCGGGGCTTGCCAATGGATTTTGAAAAATACCCTGCATGGCATTCCCTGCAAGAGCAAGACAGGCGCCGGTTAAAATCGCCAAACCAATGCGCGGTACACGAACATCCCACAGTACAAGCGAACGCATATCAGTGAACACCCCATCCGCATTTTTGAGATGGGCAAAATCGCCAAGTTGATGATAAAGGGCGATGCCTGTTATCAACAGCAAGAATGAAAAAAGTATTGCGTTTAGACGTTTTGGATTCTTCATTATTATTCCGTAGGGACAGACTTTATGTCTGTCCTATAAATATTATTAGTAATATCAGACAGGGATAAACTCCTACGAGTGATAAAATCGATCTAATTCCCACTGCAAAGGATTATTTTCAATGTAAGTAGCAATTCGTTCATAATCTTTATCATCCCGAATAATATGTTCATAAAAACTACGTTGCCATAAAGGTTCATAAGCTTTATTTTGAGAAATCATAAAACTATGGTACTGCTTTGTTACATTTCCTTTAAATTTTTTGACAATTTCTGATAACTGCACATTATCTTGATTAAACCAAATAAAATGTAAATGGTTTGGCATAATGACAAAATCCGTAAGAATACTATTCGGATAATACTTCGTTAGACTTAATAAAATTTCTTTTAATATTTCACCAAATACATTTAATTGCATTACACCATCAATAATTTCGCTAAATACACACTGACGATTTTTAGTGCAAATCGTAACAAAATAACAACCGTATTGAGAATAATCGAAAAATGGTAATCGTAAATATTCACGGCGGCGATAAGATGACTGAATCATGTTGACCTTTTATTTTCTCTTGCTTTTGTAGAAATAAACTTATCTCTGTTCTATCAATATTTGTTATGCCATCGGACAGACATAAAGTCTGTCCCTACGATCATTTTTTCATAAGTTTCTGACTGTGAATACTTTGATTATAAATCCTCTCCGCCCCCTGCCACACGCCGTGATCAAAGCAATAAGTATATTTCATCGGAATGCGAAAGTGCGGTCGATTTTCAAAGTATTTTTTTAACAGCGGATGGTCAAGCAATTCTGCCTGTTCGTTATAGCTTTGTTGGTCAGTGATTTCGATTAACCCGTTAGGTTGGGCAAGCAACACTTTTTCCAATGAAAAATTTTGTGGGGTCAATGGGTATTTTAACGGTGTTAAACCAAGCAATGTTAATAGCACGTTATATTGCGGGAAAATGGGTTCCACTACGCCGGTTTCCGACAATATTAGCGTATCGGTCAAAGACACATTCAGTTTGGTCTTTTGTGATGTTAATTTTGCCACCAACTGTTGCGCATGAGCTTCATTACCGGTGATTTTCCCGAGTTGTAGCAGGAGTTCAAATAACTCTTCAGCAGTTTGCGGGCTGTCGTTAATCGGTACAATTTTTGCGCCTAGGCGTTTTAAATCAGCGACCAATTGCGGATAAAAGGTTTCATTAATCAACAGGGTTTTATCCAAATAAGGCAACAATGCGGTAAGTTGCGGCTCAAGGATAGGTTTATCTCGATTAATTTTATCCAGCATCATGCGCGGATTTTGAGAGTAAGGCGACATCGCCGCGATTTGTTCCGGACGGGCAATTTCCGCAAGCAGTCGGTCGCTGCACAAGGTGAGCGAAACAAATTGCTCAGCGTGTGCAGAAAAGGAAAGAAAAAGTGCGGTGAAAATAACGGATGTTTTTTTCATATAACGAAGGCGGGTTTTTAGCCCGCCATGATTAAAAAATTCGGCGGACCAAAGCCCGCCTTACGATTAGAACGATCCTCTCAAGCCAACATAAACATGACGTCCGTCTTGGCCATAGCCAAGGACGTTTTCGTATTTTTTATTGAATACATTGTTTAAATTCGCATAGATGTTGAGGTTTGACATGAGTTGGTAGTTCACGCCAAGATTTGCCAAGGTATATGAAGGCATTTTGAAATCGCCGGAATCAAGACGTTTACCCACATAAGACACATTCACATCAGAACCTAGTTTTTCTGTGATTTGATAAGCTAAACCAAGATTTCCTGTGTGTTTTGGACGGCGAACATAGTTTGAACCATATTGATCATTTTCAGATTTAATATAGGTGTAAGTGTAGTTTACATAACCTGAAAGGCTATCAGTGAATTTTCCGTTATACACAATCTCTACGCCTTTAATTTTGGTTTTACCATCACGGTTTACCGCACGATTTGTTGGATTCATGTAATTGCCGGTAAGGGAATTTTCGTCACTTAAAAAGTTATCTACATTACGGGCAAAATAGGTCATATCCAAACTATGACGCTTATCATCGGTTTCAAGTAAGACACCCAATTCGCCCCCCAAGCTTTTTTCTGCTTTTAAATTCGGGTTAGCTAACCAAGTACCACCCCAACCGTAATATTCGGACATGGTCGGATTGTGAATAGCTTTGCCCAAACTAGCGTGCGCTTTAACATTTGGCGAGAAGCGATAAGCACCGGCAAGACGTGCGGTGAAAGCATTTTCAAATACGCTGTTGTCAGTATAACGACCGCTAACAGAAAGGCTGTGATCTGCTTCAGTAAATAAACGGTACTCTGCGGCAACACTTTTCTCGGTTAATTTTTTCTCGGCAAAATTGTAAGCGGAAGCGATATATTTCGTATTTTGGTAATCCGCTAATACGCTGACAGCTTGTTTGACTTCACCTTCACGGTCGAAGTTAATATCAAGTTGATAGTTCGTATTCAACTTTTTGCTGTCGTATTCTGTTTTACCAACAACGGAAGTCCAACTTTGATATTGTGCAGTATCAGCGTCCGTTTTAACGTGACTTACCGCCGCTTTATGCACGAATAAATCTTCTGCATTACCGAAATAACCACTTAATTTATAGCGGGTTTCACGTGTACGGGTATTGTCATCAAATTTTCTTTCGTACTCTGCACTATTATCAAAATGAACCGTTTGAGATGAATGTAAAGCCAGGAAATCAACGCCTTTCTTACCATCATCAAAACCTAAACGCATAGACACGTTATCACGGTGAAAGCCATCCTTTTCAGTTGCCGGCACGTTTGTACTTTTCGCGCCGGATACGCTCGTATAATTAAATACGCGTTCACTACGCGCAGAGATCCCTTGCGTACGATGACTATCACCATGAAGGGCATAGTAAAGACCGTGATGTTGACCGGAAAGGGTGACAGAGCCATCACGGGTGCGGTGTGAACCTGCACCTAAGTCGAAATCAACGTTAAATTCTTTGTCTTTATATAATCCGCTTTTGGTGGTGATATAAACCACGCCACCCATGGCATCACTGCCCCAAAGTGCAGATTGCTCGCCACGTAACACTTCGATTTGTTCAATGTTACTTAACGCTAAACCACCGAAATCAAAGTTAGTATCAGCCGGATTAACACGAATGCCGTCAATAATGACCGCAGTATGTTTTGAATTTGCGCCACGTAGGAAAAGGCTTGTTATCGCACCGCGTCCACCACTGACTCCCATTGCCACTCCCGGCACGGTTTTCAACACATCGCTCACATAAGTCGCGTTGCGCTCGGCAAACTCTTTTTCAGTGAGAACGGTAACAGATGAAGCGGTTTGATCTTGGTTCACCGGTGTGGCGTACGCAGAATAAACGCTGATAGGTTTTAATTCGGTTTTTGCTTGTTCAGCGGCAAAGGCAAGCGCCGGTAAACTGAATAACATTGCTGTCGTAATAAGATTCTTCTTCATTCTAAATTTTCCAATGTGAAAGACGAAATTTGCCACAAAAAATGGCGCCCATTTTCAGGCGCCACATCATAGCACAGGAAACGAAAATTACTTACCGTGCGCCACAAAATCTTCGATATTTTGCGCGACTTTATTCACTAAAGTGGTTACTGCTGAATCACTCGCCCACGCAATATGCGGCGTGATTAATAAATTCGGCAAACGTTTTGCCGCTTGAATTAATGGGTTGTCCTTTTCCGGTGGTTCTTTGACCAACACATCCAAGGCAGCACCGGCAATTTTGCCGTTTTCTAGCGCATCTAATAATACAGCTTCATCTACCAATGGGCCTCGCCCGGTATTGATGAGATAAGCGGTCTGTTTCATTAATGCCAACGTTTCCGCATTGATTAAATTTTTGGTGGTATCGGTTAACGGGCAATGCAGCGTAACAATATCCGCTTGTTTCAATACGGTTTCAAATTCAGTGTAGCCTTCACGAATATGGCTTGCACCTTTGTGTTCCGCATACAACACGTTCATACCCAATAATTGCGCCAAGCGACCCACCTCTGTGCCTAAGCAACCTTTACCAAATACACCTAACGTCGCGCCTCGCACATCGGTAATCGGGTAATCGGTGTAACAAAATTGTCCGCAGGTGGCCCAGCGATCAGAGGTCACTTGATCGCGATGATACCCAATAAGACTATGTTTTAATGAGAAAATCATGCCCAATACATGCTCCGGCACGGTCACACCAGAATAGCCCGTCACATTTTTCACAGCAATACCCAAGTCTTTCGCGGCATCTAAATCAATGTTGTTGGTACCGGTGGCGGTAATTGCGATGAGTTTTAATTTCGGTAAGCGGCTTAATAATTCTCGGTCAAACACCACTTTGCTGGTCACCACAATATCGGCGTCTTTGCTGCGTTCAAAGGTTTCCTCCGGCAAAGTGCGGTCATATTCCGTCCATGTGTGTGGAAAGCTTAGACGTGGAATATTATGGCTTGCGGGAATACCGGTACGATCGAGAAAAACAATGTTCATCAAAAACTCCTTTAGTTTCACAACGTTTGAATATGACGTCTAACCTTAAAGAAGCCTTTGCGCAAAAACAAGGGAGAGAAAGGATTTTTATGATTTGTGTGATCTCGATCTAAAAACGCAGCGAAAAAGCACCGCACTTTGATGGTTCTTCTTAAGATTCCTGCAACCAATTTCGCAAAATTTGCTCACCATATTCCGAAATATAGGATTCCGGATGAAATTGTACCCCGTAAATCGGCAACGTTTTATGCTGCATGGCCATAATGATGTTGTCATCACAACGGGCGGTAATTTGTAATGCACTTGGGAAATTCAGCTCACTTACCGCCCAAGAATGATATAAGCCAATTTGAAAGGCCTGAGGCATATCTTTAAAGAGAAGGGATTCCGCCACACACTGCAACCGCTTGGCTTGCCCATGACGTGGTGACGGAAGATTATGTAATTCTGCACCAAAGAATTCACATAACATTTGATGCCCTAAACACACGCCCAAAATGGATTTGCTGTGCTGATAACGCGCCAGCAGCTCAAATAATTGTGGATAAGCGCGCGGCACATCAGGGCCGGGAGAAATCAATAAATGAGAAAAATCGCCCACGGCATCTAAATCCAGTTCTTCCACATTAACCACTTGAAATGGCACATCCAAACGACGGATGAGATCCACTAAGTTGAACGTAAAAGAATCGTGATTATTGATGATCAGTAGTGACATAACATCTTTCTCAAAGGGCTAAATAGGCGGTGAAGTATATAATTTTATGGCGATTTAAGCTAAAATTTTCGCCGTTTTTTCACGAGATAATGTTATGTGGCAAGATTTTATTCAACAAGCGAACCAATTTGGCGAAGCGAAAACGCCCTTCTTCTTTTTAATCGATTTTGAGCAACAAAAACCGATATTGTGTCCGCTAAATGAAATGGCTGAGCAAGGGATTTTCGTCCAATTTCCTGATTATACCAACGTGAATTGGCGGGAAGATTTGCCGATAGCGCCTTTTTATTTACATAAACAGCCAATGGATTTTGCCGCCTATCAAAAAGGTTTTGATTTAGTACAACAGGAACAGCACTTCGGTAATTCCTATTTGCTGAATCTGACTTATCCGACACTGATTGAAACCCATTATTCACTGCGTCAACTCTTCCAATACAGTCAGGCAAAATACAAGTTGTTGTTCAAAGATCAATTTGTGTGTTTTTCACCGGAATGTTTTGTCAATTTATACGACAACCATATTTTTACTTATCCGATGAAAGGCACGATTGATGCAACACTTCCCCATGCCCAAGCCACCTTGCTCAACAATCAGAAAGAACAGCGAGAACATTACACCATCGTGGATTTAATGCGCAATGACTTAGCCACCGTGGCAAAAAATATTCACGTAACGCGTTTTCGTTATGTGGAAGAAATCCAAACAGAACGTGGTGCCATTTTGCAAACCAGTTCCGAAATTCGTGGTGAATTGGCGGAAAACTGGCAGAAAGAAATCGGTTCTCTTCTTGCCAAACTGTTACCCGCCGGCTCTATCAGTGGTGCTCCCAAAGAAAAAACCGTACAAATTATTCAACAGGCCGAACAACAACCTCGCGGCTATTACACCGGTATATTCGGTATTTTTGACGGTGAAAAATTACAAAGTGCGGTGGCAATTCGTTTTATTGAAGACACAGAAAAAGGCTTTGTTTTCCGCAGCGGTGGGGGCATTACCATTCAAAGTGACGCACAGGAAGAATATCAAGAATTGATTCAAAAAGTGTATGTGCCGTTACAGAGGGCTTAACCATGGAATTTCCGTTATTTGAAACCCTTGCCATCGAACAAGGCAAGATCCGCAATATCGCACTCCATCAACAACGCTACGAACGCAGTTTACAGGCGTTTTACGGAAAACAAAGTGCGGTCGTTTTCCCTCGCATTTTTCAACTTGCCGAACATATTCGTGTCCCGCTCAAACTGGCTGCCGAACCGCTGATTCGTTGCCGAATCGATTACAATGCCGAGCAAATTCAATGCCGTTATTTTCCTTACCAACGCAAACATTATCGCACCTTTAAACCGGTTATCTGCGACCACATTGACTACGGCTTGAAATTCACTGACCGCACTTTATTAAACGAATTACTCGAACAAAAAGGCGATTGCGATGAAATCATGATCATCAAAAACGGGCATGTCACCGATTGCACTATCGGCAACCTTATTTTCCGCCAGGGCACACAATGGTTCACGCCAGACACGCCACTCCTTGAGGGCACCCAACGGGCGACATTATTAGCCCAAGGTCGTATAAAAGTGCGGTCGATTTTAGCCACAGATTTGAGTTTGTTTGAAGAAATCAGGTTGATCAATGCGTTGAATGGATTGGAATAAAAAATCATCTTGCAATATTTAAGCAAGAAAAAAGCCTTTCCGTTTGGAAAGGCTTTTATGTTTAAAAAAGCAAATTATTTTTTCTTCGCTTTTGGATTTGGTAAGTCGGTGACGGAACCTTCGAAGACTTCAGCCGCTAAACCGACAGATTCGTGTAAGGTTGGGTGCGCGTGGATGGTCAACGCGATGTCTTCAGCATCACAACCCATTTCGATAGCCAAACCGATTTCACCTAACAATTCACCTGCGTTGGTCCCTACAATAGCACCACCTAATACGCGATGAGTGTCTTTATCGAAAATCAGTTTTGTCATACCGTCGGCACAGTCAGAAGCAATAGCACGACCGGAAGCAGCCCACGGGAAGTTTGCCACTTCATAGTTCAAGCCTTCTGCCTTACATTCTTTCTCTGTTTTACCCACCCATGCCACTTCAGGCTCGGTATAGGCAATAGAAGGAATCACTTTTGGATCGAAATAGTGTTTTTTACCTGCGATAACTTCAGCAGCCACGTGACCTTCATGAACACCTTTATGGGCTAACATTGGTTGACCAACGATATCACCGATAGCAAAAATGTGAGAAACATTGGTACGCATTTGTTTGTCGGTACGAATGAAACCGCGTTCATCAACGTTGACGCCGGCTTTTTCTGCATCAAGCAATTTACCGTTCGGTGTACGACCAATAGCTACTAATACGGCATCATAACGTTTTGTGATGCTGCCTGCTTTTCCTTCCATAGACACATGGATGCCGTCTTCTTTCGCTTCTACGGCAGTCACTTTGGTTTCAAGCATTAAATTGAATTTTTGCTCAATACGTTTAGTGAAGATTTTAACGATATCTTTGTCCGCAGCAGGAATCACTTGGTCGAACATCTCAACCACATCAACTTTAGAACCTAACGCTTGGTAAACTGTCCCCATTTCCAAACCGATGATACCACCGCCCATGATTAATAATTCTTTTGGTACCTCACGCAATGCAAGCGCATCCGTAGAATCCCAAACACGCGGATCGTGGTGTGGAATGAATGGCAATTCGATTGGGCGAGAACCCGCTGCGATAATCGCATTATCAAATTTTACGTTAGTAACATTACCGTCTTTGTCGGTTACCGCTAAAGTATGGGAATCAGCAAATTTAGCTTCGCCTTGTACCACTTGCACTTTACGCATTTTTGCCATACCGGCTAAACCACCGGTTAAGCGAGAAACCACGCCTTCTTTACCGGCACGAATTTTATCTAAATCAATAGTTGGTTCAGCAAAAACAACGCCGTGATGTTCAACGTGTTTGGCTTCTTCAATAATTTTTGCAACGTGTAATAACGCTTTAGACGGAATACAACCTACGTTTAAACAAACGCCGCCTAAAGTAGAATAACGTTCAACGATGACTGTTTCTAAGCCCAAGTCAGCACAACGGAATGCAGCGGAATAACCTGCCGGACCTGCGCCAAGCACAACCACTTGGGTTTTCACTTCTTTACTCATTTTGTCTCCTTAAAAATGCGATTTTTTATGACCGCACTTCATTTAATCAAGCGCTAAAAATTTAAAAATGCCTCTCTCATTTGAGAGGCACAATAAATTACATAATTAAACGACGTAAATCTGCTAACACAGAACCGATGTAGCTAATGAAGCGTGCACCGTCGGCACCGTCAATCACACGGTGGTCGAATGACAAGGAAATCGGAAGAATTAAGCGCGGTGCGAAATCTTTACCGTTCCATACAGGTTCCATTGAAGATTTGGATACACCTAAAATCGCCACTTCAGGCGCATTCACGATTGGCGCAAAGTGAGTTGTACCCAAACCACCGATACTGGAGATGGTGAAACAGCCACCTTGCATATCGGATGCCGTTAATTTACCGTCACGTGCTTTTTTAGACACTTCCGCTAATTCACGGGAAAGCTCGATAATGCCTTTTTTGTTCACATCTTTGAATACCGGTACAACCAAACCATTTGGTGTATCTACGGCAACGCCGATGTTGATGTATTTTTTCAAGATCAAGCGTTGTGCATCTTCAGTAATTGAACTGTTGAAACGAGGATACGCTTCCAATGCTTTAGCAACCGCTTTCATAATGAACACAACCGGGGTGATTTTCACACCAAGTTTTTGTTTTTCGGCTAACGCATTTTGTTCTTTACGGAAAGCTTCTAACTCGGTGATATCTGCTTTATCGAAATGAGTAACGTGTGGAATCATAACCCAGTTACGATGTAAGTTCGCACCGGAAATCTTATTGATACGGCTTAATTCCACTTCTTCGATTTCACCAAATTTGCTGAAATCAACTTTCGGCCATGGTAACAAGCCTAAACCTGCGCCATTTGCAGCACCAGCAGTTGCTGAAGAACCACTTTCTAACGCTTTCACTGCCGCTTTTACATAAGCTTGAACGTCTTCTTTTAAGATACGACCTTTACGACCGGTACCTTTCACTTTATCTAAGTTAACACCGAACTCACGGGCAAGACGGCGAATCACCGGTGTGGCGTGTGCAAAACTTTTCGCTGAAGTGACATCAGCATCAGATGCCGTTGCTGCCGACGCAGAAGGTGCGGCAGCTGGCGCTGCTACCTGAGCCGGTGCAGTAGCTTGTGGTGCAGCTGCGGCAACTGGTGCAGAACCTGCCACTTCAAATTTCATAATTAATGAACCGGTAGAGACTTTGTCACCCGCTTTCACTAAAATTTCTTTAACAACACCGGCAAATGGTGCCGGCACTTCCATCGAAGCTTTGTCACCTTCAACGGTAATTAATGACTGCTCTTCTGTGATGCTATCGCCTACTTTTACCATAATTTCAGTCACGTTAACTTCGTCACCACCAATATCAGGGACATTCACTTCTTTCACACCACCGGCAACTGGTGCGGCAGGTGCGGCAGCAGGCGAAGATGCCGCTGGTGCTGAAGCAGACGCACTGCCGGCAACTTCAAAACGCATAATCAATGTGCCGGTGGACACTTTATCGCCCGCTTTAATAATAATTTCTTTCACGATACCGGCAACAGGTGCTGGCACTTCCATAGACGCTTTATCGCCTTCAACGTTAATAATGGATTGATCCACTTCAACGCGATCACCCACTTTTACCATAACATCAGTAACGTTGACTTCATCAGAACCGATATCCGGCACATTCACATCAACTACTTGTGCACTAGCCGGCGCAGCGGCAGGTGCTGCGGCCGGTTGAGCGGCTTGTGCAGGTGCCGCGTCAGCGCTATCTAGTACCAACATAGGCGTGCCGGTGGTTACTTTATCTCCAACTTTCACTAACACTTCTTTAACCACGCCTGCTTCAGGTGCCGGCACTTCCATCGATGCTTTATCACCTTCAACATTGATGATGGATTGATCCGTAGTAATCGTATCTCCAACTTTTACCATCACTTCGGTAACAGTCACTTCATCACTACCGATATCCGGAATTTGAATTTGTTTAGCCATTTCTTTTTACCTTTTAAACGTTTGGAAAACCAACCGCACTTTTATCAAGTGCGGTCGTTTTTTTCGTTATTTTTATGCGTATAACGGGTTCAATCTTTCAGGATCAATACCGTATTTTGCGATTGCTTCGGCAACCACTTTCTTGTCAACTGTGCCTTCTTGTGCCAACACATGTAATGCGGCGACCACAACGTGGTGTGCATCTACTTCAAAGTGGTCACGTAAGTTCGCACGGCTATCGGAACGACCGAAACCATCCGTACCCAACACATGATAATGTTTAGCCGGTACATAAGCGCGGATTTGCTCAGCAAAAAGCTTCATGTAATCGGTTGCTGCAACGGCAGGCTTGTCGTTCATCACTTGAGCAACGTATGGCACACGTGGTGTTTCGGTTGGATGTAACATATTCCAACGAACCGCATCCGCCCCTTCGCGAGCCGCTTCAGTAAAGGATGGCGCACTATAAACATCAGAGCTGATGCCGTAGTCGTTCGCCAAGATTTGAGCAGCTTCACGTACATGACGCAAGATCGCACCGGAACCAAGTAATTGCACTTCGCCTTTACCTTTTCCTTGTACGCGTTCAAATTTATAAAGACCTTTACGAATACCTTCTTCTGAGCCTGCAGGCATTGCCGGTTGATCGTAAATTTCATTTAAAGTGGTGATGTAATAGAACACATCTTCTTGTTTTTCACCATACATACGGTTAATACCATCTTGCATGATAACCGCCACTTCATAAGCAAATGACGGGTCATAAGAGACACAGTTCGGAATCGTTAAAGATTGAATGTGGCTGTGACCATCTTCGTGTTGTAAACCTTCACCATTCAATGTTGTACGGCCTGACGTACCACCAATCATGAAACCGCGTGCCAATTGATCACCTGCTGCCCACATCAAGTCACCAACACGTTGGAAACCAAACATAGAGTAATAGATGAAGAATGGAATCATCGGTACATTACTGATGGAGTAAGAGGTTGCCGCCGCTAACCAAGAAGAGGTTGCACCTAATTCGTTGATACCTTCTTGTAATACTTGGCCATCTTTCGCCTCACGGTAGTAAGCCACTAAATCGCGGTCGGATGGGACATAATTTTGACCATGCGGGTTGTAAATACCGATTTGGCGGAATAATCCTTCCATACCGAAAGTACGCGCTTCGTCTGCCACGATTGGCACAATGTGTTGACCCACATTTTTGTCTTTTAATAACGTATTTAAGAAACGAACGAATGCCATTGTGGTTGAAATCGGACGTGGTTGCGCTTCTAACAAGGCAGAGAATTCTGAAAGCTCAGGTACTTTGAAGTCCACGGTAAATTTCGGTTGGCGTGCAGGCACATAACCTTGCAATGCTTTACGATGTTCATGCAAGTATTTGTACTCTTCGGAACCTTCCGGGAAGGTGACGTACGGCAAGCTTTCCAAATCTTCATCTTTCACTGGAATGTGGAAGTAATCGCGGTAAGCTTTGATACTGTCAGCAGACATTTTTTTGGATTGGTGTGCGGTGTTTTTACTTTCTGCTTCAGCAATTTTATAGCCTTTCACAGATTGCACTAAGATAACAACCGGTTTACCGGCATTTTGTGCTTTCTTGAATGCAGCAAACACTTTAAGCGGATCATGACCGCCACGTTGTAACGCCCAAATTTCATCATCAGTCATATCAGCAACTAATGCAGCGGTTTCTGGGTAACGACCGAAGAAGTGTTCACGTACGTAAGCACCGTCTTTAGATTTGAATGTTAAGTAGTCACCATCAACCACTTCCATCATTAATTGGGTGAGTTTACCTGTGGTGTCTTTGGCAAATAATTTATCCCAACGACTACCCCACATGACTTTGATCACTTCCCAACCGGCGCCCACGAATAAACCTTCTAATTCTTGAACGATTTTACCGTTACCGTTTACCGGACCGTCTAAGCGTTGTAAGTTACAGGAAATGACGAAAATTAAGTTATCTAAATGTTCGCGAGCGGCGAAAGTTAATGCACCTTTAGATTCAATTTCATCCATCTCGCCATCGCCTAAGAACGCATACACTTTTTGATCAGCAGTGTCTTTCAAACCACGATTGTGTAAGTATTTTAAGAAACGAGCTTGATAAATGGCGTTCACCGGGCCTAAACCCATAGAAACGGTTGAGAATTGCCAGAAATCAGGCATTAATTTCGGGTGAGGATAAGAAGACAAACCTTTGCCATCCACCTCTTGACGGAAGTTGTTTAATTGCTCTTCCGTTAAACGTCCTTCTAGGAAAGCACGAGCATACATCCCCGGCGCCGCGTGGCCTTGGAAGAAGACTAAGTCACCGCCGTTTTTCTCTGTTGCGGCTTTGAAGAAATGGTTAAAACCGACTTCATACATGGTTGCCGCAGATTGGAAAGTGGATAAGTGGCCACCTAAATCAAGGTCTTTTTTCTGTCCGCGTAATACCATCATCACGGCATTCCAACGAACATAAGAACGAATGCGACGTTCAATCTCTAAATTGCCCGGATAAGCCGGTTGCTCGGAAACTGGAATGGTATTCACATAATCGGTTGTGATCCCACTAGGTAAAGAAACGCCACCGGCGCGAGCTTGTTGCATAACTTGATCGATAATGAACTGAGCGCGCTCAATGCCTTCCTCACGAATTAACGAATCAATTGCTGCCAACCAATCGTTAGTCTCGATCGGATCTACGTCATTTTTTAACAATTCTGACATAGTTTTTTCCTTATTTTGTTAAGTTAGAAGTACATTTAACGCTACTTTTGGTAGCAATTAAACAACGAATTGATAACTAAAAATGGTTTAATTTGTCAAAACCCCTATGTAAACTGTACAAAAAACATACATTACAAATTTTTAACAAATAATGTAAATCTTATTAGATTTTTTGAAAGAATGATAGTGATTTTTATCTCTGCAGCGGAAAATATCTGATTGCCGAGCTCTTTTAAATAACCATTTATACATAAATTTACTCGACAATCTTCAACACCCAAAAAAACACCTAAAAAAACCACCGCACTTTCTAAAATAGGTGATCGTCATCACGTATTAGCCATTGAAAAAAAGAATTAAATATTGCGTATTTTGCCCAATTAACCTACCATTAGACTCAACTATTTATATCACATAAAAATTTGGAGATAAAAAATGCAAAACGAACTTATTTGTTACAAAAAAATGCCGGTTTGGACCAAAGACAGCTTACCAAAAATGTTTCAAGAAAAGCACAATACCAAAGTCGGCACTTGGGGAAAACTCACCGTCTTAAAGGGTAAACTCAAATTTTATGTGTTAACGGAAAATGGCGATATTGTGAGCGAACACATTTTTACCCCACAAGATGAAACACGTTTCGTTGAACCTCAACTTTGGCATCGTGTCGAAGCCCTTTCTGATGATTTGGAATGTTTCCTTGAATTTTATTGCACCAAGGAAGACTACTTCAGCAAAAAATACAATATGACCGCTACTCATGGCGATGTGGTCAATGCGGCTAAAATTATCAAACCATGTAAGGTGTTAGATTTAGGTTGTGGACAAGGGCGTAACTCCCTCTATTTGAGTTTACTCGGCTATGATGTAACTTCTTGGGATCACAATGAAAACAGTCTCCAATTTTTAAACGAGACTAAAGAGAAAGAAAATCTGAAAATTCAGACCGCACTTTACAATATCAACGATGCAAACATTCAAGAAAACTATGATTTTATTTTGTCGACTGTGGTCTTTATGTTCCTCGATCGTACCCGCGTACCGGCAATTCTTGAAAACATGCAAAACCACACCAATCCGGGTGGTTACAATTTAATCGTGGCCGCCATGTCCACACCGGAAGTGCCTTGCCCAGTACCCTTCTCTTTCACCTTTGGTGAAAATGAATTGAAAGAATACTACAAAGATTGGGAATTCTTGGAATATAACGAAAACATGGGTGAACTGCACAAAACCGATGAAAACGGCAATCGCTATAAAATGAAGTTTGTGACCATGTTGGCAAGAAAGAAATAGTTTGCCGATTTAGAAAAGAAAAAGACCGCACTTTGTGATATAAAGTGCGGTCTTTTTTTATTGCGTTTTTAATTATTCTTCAATGGAACGTAATAATTCGTTGATGCCGACTTTTCCTAGCGTTTTGGCATCCACTTTTTTCACAATAACGGCACAGTAAAGGCTGTATTTACCGCATTTTGACGGAAGGCTACCGGAAACAACAACAGACCCCGCCGGTACACGACCATAATGAATTTCGCCGGTTTCACGATCATAAATTTTGGTAGATTGGCCAATAAATACGCCCATGGAGATCACACAGCCGTCTTCAACGATTACCCCTTCTACCACTTCAGAACGTGCGCCGATAAAGCAGTTATCACCGATAATGGTTGGATTAGCTTGTAATGGCTCTAACACGCCACCGATCCCTACGCCACCGGATAAGTGCACGTTTTTACCGATTTGTGCGCAAGAGCCGACTGTTGCCCAAGTATCCACCATCGATCCTTCGCCCACATACGCACCAATATTCACATAAGATGGCATTAACACTGTATTTTTAGCAATGTATGCCCCTTTACGCACGGTAGCAGAAGGCACTACACGGAACCCTTCTTGTTGAAAACGTTCTTCCGTGTAATCAGCAAATTTTAAAGCGACTTTGTCGTAGTATTTGGTTTCTGCACCATCAATAATTTGATTTTCATTGATGCGGAAAGAAAGCAATACCGCTTTCTTTAACCATTGGTGAGTCACCCATTCGCCATCAATCTTTTCTGCAACACGGTATTTACCGCAGTCTAAGCCTTCAATCACTTCTTCAATGGCTGCGCGGGTTTGTGCATCAACAGTTTTCGGTGTGATTTCCGCACGTTTTTCAAAGGCGTTTTCAATAATTTGTTGTAAATTGGACATCTTGCTTCCTATATCAGTGTTAATAAAAATAAATGCGTTAAGATTACAATACTTCTAACGTGACATTATTAAATAACTTTTTCACGTCGCTGTTATCATGCAACACCTCGGCTTTTTCGACATTGGTTCGAGTCAAGTGCGGTGAAAAATAATTAATAAAGTCATACATATAATTTCGTAAGAATGCACCATTCTTAAATGCAATTTGTGTCATGCTTGGGCGGAATAAATGATCTGCTTTGATAGCCACTAAATCCTTATCTGCCGATGTATGTGCCATAGAAGCCATAATCCCTACGCCCAACCCCATGCGTACATAGGTTTTAATAATATCCGCATCCGTTGCAGTAAACACAATGTTTGGCAAAATCCCCGCACTATTAAAAGCATAATCCAAATCAGACGCGCCGGTAAAACCGAAGGTATAGGTAATTAAAGGATATTTCCCCAACTCTTCAATTGTAAGATGTTCGCATTGAGCTAAAGGGTGATCGGGCTTCACAATCACCGAACGATTCCAGAAATAACACGGCAACAAAACCACATCATCAAAGAGATATTGCGCTTCGGTAGTAATGGCCAAATCCACTTCATCAGACATCAATGCATCATAAATTTGTGTAGGCGAACCTTGATGAATATGCAAACTTACATTGGGATAACGCTGAGCAAATTTTTCTACAACCGCCGGCAACATATAACGCGCTTGCGTGTTTGTCGTTGCAATACGCAATACACCTTGTTCAGGCTTGGTATATTCATCAGCCACGGAACGAATGCCTTGCATTTTCATCATAATCTCACGAGAGATCGCCACAATTTTTTTCCCGGGCGGCGTTAATCCTTTGATGTGCTTACCATTACGCTCAAAAATCTCTACGCCTAGCTCATTTTCTAATAAGCGTACCTGTTTACTAATCCCCGGTTGCGATGTGAACAGCACATGCGCCGCTTCCGTGATATTCATATTTTGATTAGCGACTTCAACAATATAGCGAAGCTGTTGAAATTTCATAAATTCTCCTTTTAATGACAACCGTAAAGTGCGGTTATTTTTTATAACGTTTACTTAATTCTGAATAACGTTTAACTGCCTTACGGATTTTCCCTGTCTTTGGCTTACGTCGTTGCTTATTCATGTCTAATTTGGTTTCGGTTTCCGGTGGTAAACCAACCAATTCACGTAAATAATTCACGTCTGCCAGTCCCATCTCCTGCCAGCCACCACGTGGTAAATTCTTCATCAATTTAATGTTACCATAACGAATACGAATCAAGCGGCTCACTTGGATGCCTTGCGATTCCCATAAACGACGCACTTCACGATTACGTCCTTCCATTAAGGTCACATCAAACCATTGATTCATCCCCACTCCACCAACAAATTTAATCTCTTTAAAATTTGCCGGGCCGTCTTCTAATTGAACGCCTTTCTTTAAGCGATTCAACATCGCGTCATCTACTGCACCAAACACGCGAACAGAATATTCCCGCTCGACTTCGCGGCTTGGGTGCATTAAACGATTCGCCAATTCACCGTCCGTTGTGAATAACAATAAACCAGACGTATTAATATCTAAGCGTCCAACCGCAATCCAACGAGCACCGGTTAAACGCGGCAAACGATCAAACACGGTAGCGCGCCCTTCCGGATCATGGCGAGTGCAAAGCTCACCTTCCGGTTTGTAATACATCAATACACGACACACTTCTTTCTGGGCCTGTGTCAGGTTAACCAAATTACCGTCAATACGGACTTTCACACCGGAATTCACGTTAATTCGATCACCTAGCGTTGCGATTTTACCGTCCACACTGACTCGATTTTCCGCAATAATGCTTTCGATTTCACGACGGGAACCTTGTCCGGCTCGTGCCAATACTTTTTGTAACTTCTCGCCTTCGGCTGAAGTCGTTTTCATCTCATTTTTTCCATTTGGCTTTACTGAAGTTGGACGATTTTTCGCTACGACAGGTTGGTTTTTCTGTGTAAAGTGCGGTCGATTTTGAACGCGTTTTTGTGTTGTGGGTTTCATAAATCCTCGTTGTCGCTTTCCCAAGCGTCTTTTCAAAAATAGGTTTAAATAAACGGAGCGACCGAACCACTGCCTTCACGCAAAATGACCGGCGTTTCTGTCGTTAAATCAACCACAGTGGTTGGCTCTTGTCCTAAGTAACCGCCATGAATAATTAAATCCACTTGATGCTCTAGGCGGTCTCGAATTTCTTCCGGATCCGATTGGGTAATATGTTCTTCGTTTGGCAACATTAAAGAACAAGATAAAATCGGCTCACCTAATGCCTTCAATAAATCCAAGGCAATTTGATTATCCGGCACACGAATCCCGATGGTTTTTCGTTTGGACGTCATTAAGCGGCGCGGTAATTCTTTGGTTGCCGTTAAAATAAAAGTGTAACGTCCAGGCGTGTTGTTTTTAATCAAGCGATAAGCAGAATTTGTCACTAAAGAATAATTGGATAACTCCGATAAATCACTGCATACCAAAGTAAAATTATGCCCTTCCGGTAATTGGCGAATTTGCACGATACGATCCATCGCATGCTTATCCCCAATCATGCAACCCAACGCATAGCCGGAATCGGTAGGATACACGATCACGCCGCCATTACGTAAAATTTCAACCGCTTGATTGATTAAACGCACCTGCGGATTTTCCGAATGGATATAAAAAAATTGACTCATATGTTTTCACTCTCCGAGTAAAATTGCGGCGTATTATAGCAGTTTAAGCGCCTGCAGGATAACGCTTTGTGCCGTGCCATTAAACATTTCTTGCGTCACTGGCTTGCTGTAATAATTGACGGCTTTCCTGTAAAAATTGTTCTGAATAATCACCGAACCAGTCGCGAATTTGATTGAATTGATCAATAAAGCCTTGACGATCATGGTTTTTGAAAAAATCAAAGCCGACGTCATAACTGTTTTTCAGATGTTCAATCACCGCTAAGTTTTCCGGTTTATCCGCAATAATATCGGCATATAATGCCGCATCCTGTGCAAATAGACGTCCGACCATTACCAATTCCAAACGATAAATCGGCGAAGATAATGCTAATAATTTCTCCAATTCCACCGGCTGTTGGGATAAATATAAGCCATACACAAACGTGGAAAAATGGCGCAACGCCTGAATATAGGTCATGTGATGATCATGTTCTGCCGCATCAACTTGGTAAATTTTGGCACCCCAAATTTGAATTTGTTGTAACAACCACTGATAGCGTTCGCTAAAACGCCCGTCACAACATGCCACCACTTGTTTTGCCATACTGGCGATATCCGGCCCAAACATCGGGTGTAACCCAACCACGGCACCTTGATGCACTTCCAGCATTTTTTGTAACGGCACTCGTTTCACAGAGGTTAAATCCGCCAACAACATATTTGGGGTAAGATAAGGCTTAAGACGCTCAATCACTTCAGTCGTATTGGCGATAGGCACAGAAACAATCACGACATCCGCCTCTTGCAAAATGCTCTCTGCCTGAGGCCAATCCTCCTGTTCCAACGCCACAACAGGATAACCGGAACCTTGCAAGTAACGGCCAAACAAACGCCCAAGTTTGCCTTGACCACCGACAATAACAATTTTACGAATATCAGGGTTTACGGTTTTAAAGCCGAAACGATTTTCACTGACATAAGACTCACGCATAATGCGGCGCAAAATGTCTTCGATTAAATCCGGCGACAGTCGAAGTTGCTCAGCCACTTCACGTTTTCGTTGCAGCATTTCGATTTCCCGCTGCGGCACATAAATAGGCAGGCCATGTTGTTGTTTAACTTCACCGACTTTATGTACCACATCCAAGCGCTTTGCCAAAAGCTGTAGCAATTCTTGATCTAATTGATCAATTTGCGCTCTTAACTCTGCTAACTGTTCCATCTTATCTCCGCTAAAAACACCCGAAAAACCGACCGCACTTTTATTTCACAGAACCGCAGGTTAAGCAATATAAATATTGCCCTTTCGGATCATTAAACGTATTTAACAAACCAAGTTGGTTTTTAAACTGCGTCATTTCTTTTGGTAATCCGACAGTTTCTGCCATCACACGCTGTAACCAAATGCGCCCTTCGCCTTTGAAATCACGCATGATTTTCTTAATCAACGTGCGCTCATCATCCACCATCCATTCCACAGAGAAACGACTTTCATCAATTTTCTCTTGCTCCGCGCGTCTTTCATTCACCAATTCCATGGCTTTTCCTATAGCGGTATCAAGATTACCTAACTCATCCACCAATTTATGCTCTAACGCTTCGGAACCGAGCCAAACTTGACCTTGTGCCACCTTATCCACTTGGGCTTTAGTTAAATGACGCCCCTCGCTCACTTTAGTTAAGAATTGATCGTAACCATGTTCAATTTCCAGTTGTAATACATCATTTAATTCAGCGGACAACGGACTTAAAAGAGAACCTAACGCCAAATCGGACGTTTTCACGCCATCGGCAGAAACGCCAATTTTCTTAATGGTGTTCTCGAAAGTAGGTAACACGGCAAAAATACCGATAGAGCCAGTAATGGTGTTTTTATCTGCCACAATATAATCCGCCGTGGAAGAAATCCAATAACCGCCAGACGCTGCCATGCCTCCCATGGAAACCACCACCGGCTTACCGGCTTTCTGTAAATGTGTCACTTCTTGGCGAATGATCTCAGAAGCAAAAGCACTGCCGCCCGGGCTATTGACACGCAATACCACACCTTTTACGTCTTTATCATCGTGAGCCTGACGTAATAACATCGCAATCGTATCGCCACCGGCATTTTCCTCATCACTTTCGCCGTCCACAATCGCACCCTCGACGTTCACCACGGCAATTTTATTGTCTGTTTCGCCGATTAAACGATCCGGTAAAGAGGCTAAATAAGTTTCAAAATCTACGGTTCTTGGCTGATGGTCTTTGTCTTCACCAAAAAGTGCGGTCAATTTTTTATTTAAATCGAAACGATCCAACACATCTGTAATTAATTTACGTTTTACCGCATATGCCGTACTGTCGCCTTTCAAGGCCTTCAACTCGGTTAAATAAGTATTTGCCGTCGGCGCAACAAGCGCTTTCGTAATGTCCCGATTGGTGGCCACTTGTGCCGTGTAATTCTCCCACATGGTGTTTAACCAGCGTTGTAAATTAGCCCGTGCTTCAGGCGACATATCATTACGCAAAAACGGCTCAACGGCTGATTTATAGGTGCCCACACGGAACACATGCGGGTTCACGTCTAATTTATCCAGCATCTCTTTGTAATACAGCGTTTCCTGTGCCAAGCCTTCAATAGACACGCTGCCGATAGGATTCATATAAATTTCATCGGCATAACTGGCAAGAAAATATTGAGATTGGTTGTAGCTGTCCGAATAGGCGATCACTTGTTTTCCGCTATCTTTGAAATTCTCAATCGCTTCACCGACATATTCAAGAGATGGCAAATCGCCTCCTTGAAAATAATTGAGATCCAACACCAAGCCTTTCACGTTGTCATCTTGTGCTGCTGAATCAATGGCATAAATGACATCAAAGGTCGAATATTGTTGCGCAATACGTTGATCATCCAATTCTTTCAACAGGCTTTTAAAACTGCTCTGATCATCGCGATTATCAGCCAAATAGCCATCCAGTTGTAATAGCAACGCCCCTTGATCACCTTTTAACACGACTTTTTCCTGTTTATCCGCCCCAACAATCAGGGTAAAAACGGAAAGCGCCAATAAAACAAAAATCAAGAAAACAATATTCATGACTAAATCACGAATAAAATTAAGGATACGCCAGGCAAACTTCACCAAAGAGACAATAAATTTCATATAACCTCGAAAAATCAACAAAATGGCGTTTAAAATACCATAAACCTACGTCTGAATAAACCTAGAGAAAAGCCTGTTTTAAAAACTGTGCTATAATCCACCGCACTTTATTTCCCCGATAAAAAGGAAGCAAAAATGGATGCATTACAACTCCTCACTGAACGCAGTTCACAAAAAAAACTCAATGAACCGGCACCAAATGAACATCAATTAAACCAAATCTTTCAAGCAGCCTTGCGGGCGCCGGATCACGGTAAATTACAACCTTACCATTTTGTTGTTATCGAAAAAGAAAAAATGGCCACCTTCGGCGATTTGTTAAAAAGTGCGGTGCATGAACTCAATCTGGGTGAAGAACGTTTGAAAAAAGCTGAAAACCTTGCCGGTCGCGCACCGATGGTTATCGGTGTCGTCGCGAAATTAGATCCAACCATCAAGAAAGTGCCGGAATGGGAACAACTTCTCTGCGCCGGTTGCGCCACTTATGCAATTCAACTTGCCGCCAATGCATTAGGTTTTAAAAATGTTTGGATTAGCGGCCCTTGGCTAGAGGGTTCGGCACTACGCAACGCTTTCCGATGTGAAGCGCAAGATAAAATTATCGGTTTTATTATGTTAGGTTCCGGTGAAGAAAAATTAGAAAGAGAGAAAAAAGCACTCAGTTTAGACGATATAGTTTCTTCCCTGTAAATCCCCTAAAAAAACAGTAAAGAAACAGACCGCACTTTAATAGAATAAGTAAAGTGCGGTATGTTTTTTTATTATTTTCAGCACAGCAAACGAACATTTTCTCTGTTTTAATCTATTTCCTTTATTTGTCGTGATAAAAAATAATGCCAAATAAATAGAAAAGTTTTGACAAAACATTACATCATATAATACTATTTTTATATGTTAACTCTTTGTTAACTATTAATTCAAACTTAAGGAGACAAATATGAACCCAAATGTTGGTGGTATGGATAAAGTTATTCGAATCGTTCTAGGCATCGTTCTCATTGCCTTGACCTTAACGAACGTTATCGGTTGGTGGGGCTGGATCGGTGTTGTTCCATTATTAACCGGACTATTCTCACGCTGTGGTCTTTATTCACTACTTGGCATCAACACCTGTCCATTAAAAAAATAATTCATTAACACATCATTTTCACTCGGCAGAAATGCCGAGTGTTTTTCTATTTTAAAGAAAACATAAAAATACTATGACGATTTCCATCATTTCTGCCTTAGAGGCAAAAAATAGATTAGCCTCCGGCGCCTTATTAATTGATATTCGCCAACCTGAAGAATATCAACGTGAACATATTGAAGGAGCAATGTTACAGCCCCTTTCTGAATTACAACGTCAAGGTCTAGATAAAACCCTAAAACAAGAAAGTTGCCTTATTTTCCACTGTAAATCCGGTGCAAGAACCGTTAGCCAATCGGCGTTTCTCAAACAACTGGCACAAGAGCATCATTGCGAAGCATACCTTCTTCAAGATGGGATAACCGGTTGGAAAAATGCCGGACTTGCCACACGAGTTAATCTCTCACAACCTATTGATATTATGCGTCAAGTTCAAATTGCTGCAGGAAGCTTGATTTTACTAGGTTCAGTATTGGGGTGGTCTGTTTCACCTTATTTTTATTGGCTACCCGCATTTGTCGGTGCAGGGCTCACTTTTGCCGGAATCAGCGGTTTTTGTGGGATGGCAAAACTCCTCATGCTGATGCCGTGGAATCGTAAATAGTCGATTAGATCATAAAATAGCGGAAAAAAATGATTCAGTTATTGGTTTCTCAGGGTAAGACGTGTAGAATACGCGCCCCTACCCATAATGAGTGAAGACTGAAATAGAATCTGATGAAAGACATATTGGAAAAAAGTAACGAAGCCAGCAACTTCTTAAAATTGTTAGCCAATCCGAATCGCTTAGCCATTTTGTGCTGTTTACATGAACAACGATATAACGTCACTGAATTGACTGTCAAAATGAACATGCCACAAGCGGCTATGTCTAACCAACTCGCTCTTTTGCGTAAAGCTGGCTTAGTGGCAAGTGATGTCAGACATCGGGAGCGTGTATATTATATTAACGATCCGAAAGTCGTTGAAATGATCAAACTATTGCACGGCTTCTTCTGTGACTCATCCGCTGAAAAATAAACATAAAAAAACGCAGAACCAACTTCTGCGTTTTTTCATTTTATAAAGTGCATACATGCATTTTTATCGAATTTTACGACCGCACTTTTGCACACCAATCAAGGTGCGTTAAATACCATTGAACGGTACTGCGCATCGATGCCATAAAATCCGCTTGTGGTTGCCAATACAATTCTTGACGAATTTTTGTGGCATCAAGTGCATAACGCACATCATGTCCCGGACGGTCAGCCGTATGCACGATAAGATCTTGATAACGTTTTATTCCCTGAGGCTTATTGGGGGCCAATTCCTCCAAAATAGCGCAAAGCACCTGCACAATTTCAAGATTCGTTTTTTCACAATGCGCGCTGATATTGTAGCTTTCCCCAATACGCCCTTGCTGAAGAACAAGATACAGCGCCTGAACATGATCCTCAACGTATAGCCAATCTCGAATTTGCTGCCCATTGCCATAAATCGGCAACGGCTCTCCACTTAATGCATTTAAAATCATCACCGGAATCAATTTTTCCGGATATTGGTAAGGTCCATAATTATTTGCGCAATGCGTAATGATTATCGGCAGTCCATAAGTGCGGTGCCAAGCACAAACCAAATGATCCGATGAAGCCTTTGACGCTGAATAAGGGCTGCTCGGCGCATAAGCTGATGTTTCTGAAGACAAATCTAACGTCCCTGCCACATCACCATAAACTTCGTCTGTCGAAATATGTAAAAAACGGAAGTTTTTTTTCTTCTCACTTGGCAGCTGTTGGTAATAATCACGCACAGCTTCCAACAGCGTATATGTGCCCACAATATTGGTTTGAATAAACGCTGCCGCACCATGAATAGAACGGTCCACGTGGCTTTCAGCTGCAAAATGCACAACACAATCAGGATGATGTTCTTTTAAAATGCGTTGAACCGCTTGCATATCACAAATATCGGCCAGTTCAAAAGCATAACGCGGATCATTCGCCACTTCATGTAATGCCTCGAGATTACCGGCATAGGTCAATTTATCCAAATTCACAATCTGATCTTGCGTGTGATAAATACTATGACGAATAAACGCTGAACCAATAAATCCGGCACCGCCGGTCACAAGAATTTTCATAGAGGATTAATTCGCTTTCACCTGATTAATGGTATCGCTTTCCCAGCCTACATACTCACCGGAAAATTTTTCCGCCAATCGTTCAAACTGCTCCACATAACGGAAAATATCATCGTTATCTAACGTCATTTCCTGTTCTATTTTGACGATATAAAACCCTTCTTTGTCGTCTTCATCCTCAAAAATCACCGGGGCACTGCTGTAACTCATGGAATGATAGGAAAGATCACGAAGATTGGCTTCCTCCATAAACTGGAACATTTGCTGTTCTTCTGCAAACTGGAAAGTATGTTCAACAAGATAGTTATCCGCTAAATCTCTGCCATTTTGTAGCAACATATCCAAAATTTCTTCTGTGACATTGAGTTTCATTTCCAGAGGCGATGGCAATAAAAAATCAAAATAAGTATCCCAGTTCGGATCCTCTTGCACCGTAATCTCTTCAATGTCTTCCTTAAACTGGTCAAGTACACCAAAAAGTGCGGTAGTTTCATCACAGTAAAAATAAAGCTTTAAATGCCCTTCAGTAAAAATATGTCCGGCATAAAGTAGCTCTGGCAATGCGGAAGCCTGTACCAAAATTTTGAATAATTCCTTCACCACCCGATGATGTTCATCTAACGTCGGCATCGTATTTTCATCCGCCTCGTAAGGCAATGAAACCTGCACGATCTTGTTGAATTTATCAGGGGTAAATTGTTCAAAAATATCTAAATTAACGGTGCACGAAGCCATATTGCCGTTAATTAACGTACGGTAATTTTGCCAATTTTGTCCAGGATTTTTTAACGGCATTATTTAAACTCCGCCCAAATCGGTGCGTGATCTGATGGTTTGTCCATGGCACGAATATCAAGAGCAATCCCGCTATCCACGCAATGCGCCGCCAACGCTTTATTTGCCAAAATATGGTCAATGCGTAAACCGCGATTATCATTAAACCCTTTGGAACGGTAATCAAACCATGAGAATTTATCGTTTACCGTCGGGTTCAAATAACGGAAAGTGTCTTCTAAGCCATACGCGTATAAACGTTGATACCATTCGCGCTCTTCCGGCAAGAAGGAACATTTACCGGTGCGCAACCAGCGTTTACGATTTTCTTCGCCGATACCAATGTCCAAATCAGACGGGCTGATGTTCATATCGCCCATAATGATCACCGGGTTTTGTGCATTGTGATCTTGTTCCAAATAGCGTTGTAAATCCGCATAGAACTTTTGTTTTGCTGGGAATTTGGTTGGATGTTCGCGGCTTTCACCTTGTGGGAAATAGCCGTTAATCACCGTTAATTGACCAAATGGCGTGTCTAAGTCAATCATGATAATGCGTTTTTGCGCCTCTTCATCATCGGTCGGGAAACCTTTTCTCACCAATAATGGCGCCTGTTTACTCAACAAAGCCACGCCATAATGCCCTTTTTGGCCAAAATGATTGACGTGATAGCCAAGATGATCCACCAACTCATAAGGGAAAACTTCATCTGCCACTTTAATCTCTTGCAAGCCGAGGATATCCGGTTGATATTTATCGATGATTTCTTCTAATTGATGTGGTCTTGCTCTTAATCCGTTGATGTTAAATGACATGACTTTCATGTTGATTCCTTAAATTTTCTTTAGTTTCCCATGCGCTGCTGAATTCTATCAGCAAACATACCGATACTCACGGCGAAATAATTCGACTTGTTCCAATGCAATAGCGTGCGATAGTTGTTTGACACTAAAAACGCACGCCCCAATTCACGATCCGGTCTCACCAACCACAGATCCGTTTGAGAAAGTGCGGTCAGTTTTTGCTGTGTTTCTGATGTGAAAAATTTGGCCGTCACGCCCAGTTTCTGCCAGTCACTCAGGCTACGCTGTTTGCCTTCTTCAATACCGGATAATGCCATATCGATCGGCTGGTTCACCGTGACTTCAATACCCCAAGGCAAATTCGGGTTCCAGCCCTCGGTATGCAAATAATTGGCGATAGAGGCAAACACATCATAGTGTTCCGTCCAAATGTTTTTCTCACCGTCTCCGTTTCCATCCGCGGCATAACGCAAATAGGAACTTGGCATGAATTGGGTTTGCCCCATGGCACCCGCCCAAGACCCCAACATTTTGTGGCGTTGGATATGATCCCGTTGCAGCATTTTCATTGCCGCAATAAATTCTTTACTAAATAACGCTTCGCGACGCCCATCAAACGCTAACGTGGCTAATACGGACAACACATCATAACTGCCTTGGTAATAGCCAAAACTGCTTTCCATACCCCACAATGCCATCAAATAATTTTTCGGGACGCCAAAGGTTTGGCTCGCCTTTTCCAGTTGTGGCAGTTGCTCCCAATAACGTGCAGAAGCCGTCTCTACTTTATTTTCGGTTAATACGCGATTTAAGTAATTGGTCGTGCCATTCGGGTTTATCACCGGCGGCGCATTAGGATCGCGTTTACGAATTCGCCCTGCTTGTTGATCGTCCAAATCCACGGATTTTGGGATGTAGTTAATGTTATTTTGCGCATTCAATACCTCCACAGAAACCCCTTCTGCAGCGGCTTTGCCTTTCAAGAAATTCACATAATCATTGAAATTCTCTAATGTGCGAGGCTTACTATAAACCGCCTCTGCCGCAACAGCGTGAATACCATGAGTTCCGCTACTTGAAGAGGAAGGAGCATGAGAAGAACAACCTGCCACAAATAGTGCGGTGAAAATAACGGATGTTTTTAAAAATGAGGTAAACGTCATGGGCTATTTTCTCAAGAACGTATGATAAAGACTTTTCAATAAGGACGTTGGCAACAATCGCGCCCCGGAACGCAAAGCAAACGTAAACAAGCCGGAAAATAATCCTTGGATACCTAAACGATATTTCAATTTAAACAAACGCCACTCTGCTTTGGCTTGATTTAAACCACGACGACGCCCGACCATGCCATTGCCCACGCGGGCGTACACCAAAATATCCGGCAAATTCGCCACTTTTTGGCCCTGCGCCACGAGCTTAATCCACAAATAATAATCTTCTTGCAGATCTTCATATCCACCACAATTTATGACCGCACTTTTTTGATACGCCACCGTCATGTGATTGAACGGACAACGCTTTTGCGTGAATTTCACAATATCTTGCGCCGTTGTCGGCACATTGCGATATGCCACAATGTCGTTAACATTGTCACCAAACTCAGCAATCTGCCCACCGAAAATAATCGTTTCCGGATGTTGTTCAATAAATGCCACTTGTTTTGCAAAACGCTCTGGCACACAAATATCATCTGTGTCCATACGGAAGACCCAATCATGCGAACAATGTTTTAATCCTTCATTGAGCGCTTTGCCTAAGCCTAAGTTTTTCGGCAACTTCACTAAGTTTAAGGGTAATTTTGTTTCGAATTCAGAAACCACGGCTTCCAATTCCGGCGTTACCGCACCATCAAACACTAACACAATCTCATCTGCTGGATGGGTTTGAGCCACTAAACTTTCAAAACATTCTCTTAAAT
>OGJD01000067.1_pt1 | contig 107341 bp, 85 predicted proteins | sample 1571971 | NCBI WGS metagenome assembly OGJD01 (sample SAMEA2582117, study PRJEB24529) | metagenome | biome: Human gut stool | place: China | collected 2011
TGGGCGTAGGATATCTGAGAGGAGCTGTCCTTAGTACGAGAGGACCGGGATGGACGGGCCGCTGGTGCATCGGTTAGACTGCCAAGTCTACGGCCGAGTAGCCAAGCCCGGAAGGGATAAACGCTGAAGGCATCTAAGCGTGAAGCCCCCCTTAAGATGAGATATCCCATTCGAAAGAAGTAAACCCCCTTGAAGACGACGAGGTAGATAGGGCAGAGGTGGAAGTGCAGTAATGCATGGAGCTGACTGTTACTAATCGGGTGAGGGCTTGACCAAGAATCGCAGGAAGAATGATTTTCAGGAAATGTCAACATGTATGTAGTTTTGAAGATACAGTAAAAACCAGCTAATTACTAGCTGGTTTTTTTGTGTGGAAAAATAGATAAACAGACTTCTAACGGTTCATATACAGTTTCTTGTTTATATATTACTATTCCGTGAGGTACTTCGACATGTATCTGCCAAAATCCTGAGACATACAATATAAATTTATGCAATTAGTATAAATTTATATTGCGAAATATATTACCTGACATGAAGTAAACATTAACTATTTATAGAATATTATAGAAAATAGGATTAAAAATATATTGTATTATAGAAAAATGAGATTTAAAATTGTCAGTAAAGTCTATAGAATCTAATTTAATCGAATTGAGTATGCTTCCTATTTCAATTGTGGAAAGCAATAAGCAGTGGGAGAGATTTAGGGAGATACATGGGAGGGTTTTTACATGAAGATTTATGTAAATGGAAAAGCTGGTCATGACGGTAATGGTACGGAGCAGATGCCGTTTCGCCATATCAATGATGCAGCGAAAATTGCACAACCGGGGGATGAAGTTCTCGTAGCTCCTGGAATTTACCGGGAATATGTAGATCCGGTTCATGCCGGTACAGAGGAGAACAGAATTACTTATAGAAGTGTGGAGCCTCTTGGAGCAGTTATCACTGGAGCAGAACGTATCCAGACATGGGTTCCTTATAAGGAAGATGTATGGGTATGTCGTGTAGCGAATAGTCTTTTTGGTAGCTATAATCCATATACAACTATGGTTTATGGAGACTGGTATTTTGCAAAAGCTGATAAACATACAGGATGCGTATATCTCAATAATCGTGCTCTTTATGAAGCAGGAAGCGTGGAAGAATGCATCAAAGGTGCGGTTTATGAGTGTAGCTGGGTTCCGGAAGAATCTACTTATAAATGGTATACAGAGCAGGATCAGGAAAAAGATGAGACAGTAATTTATGCTAATTTCCATGGAAAAAATCCGAATGAGGAAAATGTAGAAATCAACGTACGTCGTGAATGCTTTATGCCATCCAAAACCGGTGTAGGATATATCACAGTCAGTGGTTTTGGAGTTACCAAAGCAGCTACTACCTGGGCTCCTCCGGCAGCTTATCAGGATGGCATGATTGGCCCTCATTGGAGTAAAGGATGGATTATTGAGGACTGCGAAATTTCTAACAGTAAATGTGCAGGTATTTCTCTTGGAAAATATTATGATCCTGATAACGATCATTATTTTACTAATAAATATGTTAAGAGCCCTACACAAATGGAAAGAGATGCGGTATGCCGGGGACAGTATCATGGATGGCTTAAAGAAAAGGTAGGAAGTCATATTATCCGCCGAAATAATATCCATCATTGTGAACAGGGTGGTATTATTGGCCGAATGGGTGGTGTATTCAGTATTATTGAGGACAACCATATTCATCATATCAACAATATGATGGAACTTGGTGGAGCAGAGATTGCAGGAATTAAGATGCATGCTGCAATTGATGTTATTATGAGGAGAAATCATATTCATCACTGTACGATGGGAATCTGGTGTGACTGGGAAGCTCAGGGTACGCGACTTTCTCAGAACCTTCTTCATGATAACCAGCGTCCGGCATTTGCAAAACAGCTAAAAGGCGGCATGATGTGTCAGGATATTTTTGTTGAGGTAGGTCATGGGCCGACTCTTATTGATAACAATATTCTTTTGTCAGATGTCAGTCTGCGTTTCGCTACGCAGGGAGTGGCTATGGTACATAACCTGATCTGTGGTGCTTTAACTTGTGTGGGTGAAGGAACCGGATGGCGTTATACTCCTTATCATATGCCTCATCGCACAGAGGTCATGGGATTTATGACAATACTTCATGGAGATGACCGTTTCTATAATAATATTTTTGTGCAGAAATGGCCTTCAGAAGATTTTATTACAATGCATGATTCTGACGATGGATTTGATTCTGAGAATCGAAGAGTCGGAACATGGATGTTTGATGAGTATCCAACTTATGACGAATGGATTTCCCAGTTTGATTTCACAAAACCTGCTGATATGAAAAAACTGGAACCAGTTCATTTTGATCATTTACCGGTGTGGAGTGAAGGAAACGTTTATCTTAATGGAGCCAAAGCATGGAAACATGAGAAAGATGGTTTTGTTTCTTCTGAGAACGCAAAGGTAGAGTTGACAGAGAAAGATGGAAAATATATTCTGGATACGAATATATACGAGATTCTTGGAGATTTCTCGGACCGTATGATTAATACAGAAATTTTAGGAAAAGCTTTTGAACCGGAAGAATTTTTTGAAAATCCGGATGGAACACCGATAAGATTTGACTCTGACTACTTTGGTGGACATAGAGGTGCTAAGGTAATTCCTGGACCTTTTGCAGAGAAGGAAGAGATTGGGAAGAACGTTAATATGAGTACTTGTGCTTTAAACAAACTGTAAAGCAGTTATGAGTAAGCAGCGAAGCGGATTGCCAATAAATATATCTGTTGCGCTTGAAAATGGAAATATATATAAATAATGAGACCCTCACTGTTATATTTATCTGGCAGTGAGGGTCTTGTTTTCCATAAAGAGAAGTAAGTCAATTAAGCAGATAAAGTCATTCGCTTACGTTACGTGTTTTTATGCGGAATAACTTTTTGCAGTTTATTGGTACTTGCTTAATCTGGTTAAATAGAAATTATTTATAAAATAATTCAACAATCTTTAATACTACTTCAACAGCGATATCCATACCTTCTACAGTGATGTGCTCATAAGGTCCATGATAAGCATGTCCGCCGGTTCCGAGGTTTGGGCAAGGCAGGCCCATGAAGCTTAATTGGGCGCCGTCAGTGCCGCCGCGGATCGGAGTGATCAGTGGTGAGGTATTGCATTCTTTGCATGCAGAAACTGCGCAGTCGATCAGTTCCATGCATGTGTCGATGATTTCTTTCATGTTTCGGTATTGTTCTGTGATGGTAAGGTTTACAGTTCCGGTGCCCCATTTTTCATTTAAGATTTTGGTGATGTGTTGCATTATTTTTTTGCGGGCTTCGAAGGATGAGATATCGTGATCGCGGATGATGTAATCGAGAGTAGCGTTTGATACATCGCCGTTCATGGAACAAAGGTGGAAAAATCCCTCATAGTCTTCGGTATCGCGTGGAGTATCGGCTGATGGAAGCATGGAATTAAATTCCATAGCGACTAATGCTGCATTTACCATGGTGTTTTTGGATGAACCGGGGTGGACGTTGACGCCGGTAAATTCTACAACTGCTCTGGCTGCATTGAAGTTTTCGTACTGGATTTCGCCTTCTGTATCGCCGTCGAGTGTGTAGGCGTAATCTGCATCAAATTTTTTTACATCAAAATGCGTTGGTCCCATTCCAATTTCTTCGTCTGGAGTGAATGCGATGGAGAGTGGGCCATGAGGGATATTTTCACTGTTCAGTCGTTCAATCATGGTCATGATTTCGGCGATTCCGGCTTTATCATCTGCGCCGAGAATTGTGGTTCCGTCGGAAGTAATCAGAGTTCTGCCTTTTAAGGTTGAGAGATGAGGAAACATTTTTGGGGAGAGAACTCTGCCGCTGGTTCCAAGTGTAAGTTCTTTGCCGTCATAATCTGGAGTAACAACGGGAGTAACCGGATGATCGCAGAAATCAGATACGGTATCCATATGTGCGATAAAACCGAGCTTTTTGCGAGATTCATATCCGTTGGTTGCCGGAATGTGTCCATAGACATAACAATGTTCATCTACACTGGCGTCATCTACTCCCAGTTCTTTTAACTCCTGCACAAGCTGTCTGGCAAGGTCGAACTGGTATTGTGTGGATGGAGATGTATTGGTTTCTTCATTACTTGGGGTGAAGACTTTTACATAAGATAATAAACGTTCATATGCTTTCATAAATTTAATCCTTCTGGCTGAAGCTGGAATTGTATTTTGGAAAAAGCTTTCTGCCTTAATGAGTTAAGTATAACACGTTAATGAAATTGCGCAAAAAAATTCATGCTTTTTGTAAATATTTTTTATATTAGCGTAATTATAGTGCATGGGATATATTTTTCTCTATATGGAAGATGTACTTGAGATATGCTAAAATGAATACAGGTGTAATTTTCTAAGCAGAAATTATTGTAGTGGTGGAGAAAATTACAGAAAAAGAATTTATAGCAATCTTGAGACTGCTATAGGAAAGGCAAGAGGGGGAAATGAAGAAAGAGGAAAAGTGCGCAATTCAGGAGAATGGCACAAAGAAGCAGAGTACAGAAGAACAAAGTCCGAAAGAATATAGTCCGTTGGAAGAAAGTACATTAAAAAGGAAACTGCAATATTATAGTGGTGAAATTCAGCGTGATGTGGGGAATCTTGTGAAATGGCTGATGATAGCAGTTGTTATAGGATGTATTGTAGGGGCGGCCAGTACGCTGTTTTCTTTTGCACTAAAAGGAGTGACCAGTTACAGGAAGGAAAATGGATGGACGTTTTATTTGCTGCCGGTGATGGGACTGATTATTGTATTTCTGTATGAGAAGTTTGGTAAGGATGATGGAGGTACGAATCAGGTACTTTCTACGGTAAGGTCGCAGGATGATGTGCCGCTTTTGTCGGCACCGCTGATTTTTATTTCTACGGCTCTTACGCATCTGGCCGGAGGTTCTGCAGGACGTGAGGGAGCGGCGATTCAGCTTGGCGGAAGTATTGCGAATCAACTTGGAAGATGGATTCATCTGGATGAAGAGGATCGGCATGTGATCGTTATGTGCGGTATGAGTGCGGCATTTTCTGCATTGTTTGGAACTCCGATGGCGGCGGCTGTGTTTGCACTGGAAGTTGTAAGCGTAGGTGTTATGTATTATACGGCATTGATGCCATGTATGATTGCCTCACTAATTGCGTCTGGATTCGCAGCAGGAATGGGAGTTACGCCGGAGGCTTTTCATGTGGTGGATATTCCGGAGCTGACGATTGAGACTGGCTTGAAAATGGGAGTTGTGGCATGTGGATGTGCAGTGGTCAGTATTGTATTTTGTATGGTGTTAAACGGTGTTGCCGGGGCTTATACAAGATGGATTAAAAATTCTTATGTTCGTGTAGTTGTGGGTGCCTGTCTTGTAATTGGAATTACATTGCTTCTCGGGACAACAGATTATATGGGAGCTGGTGCGGAATTGATTGAGCAAGCAGTGGAAGAAGGGCAGGCAAGGCCGTTGGATTTTTTCTGGAAGCTGATTTTGACTGCATTGACGATGCGCGCAGGATTTCGTGGTGGTGAGATTGTACCGTCGTTTTGTATCGGGGCAACTTTTGGATGTGTGATGGGTAACTGGCTGGGACTTTCACCGTCTATCTGTGCGGCATGTGGTATGGCGGCTGTGTTCTGCGGAGTAACGAACTGTCCGATTACATCGATTCTGATTGCATTTGAGATGTTTGGATTTAAGGGTGTTTCTTTTTACCTGATCGCGGTGTCTATCAGTTATGCGGCTTCAGGATATTATGGATTGTATAAGGATCAGACGATTGTGTATTCAAAGTATAAGGCGAAATATGTGAATAGGCATACGAGGTTCTAGAAAAGCAAAAAATTGACAGCATTAATAAATAAAAAACAGAAGCTGGTTTATAAAAAATGTGCCGGCTTCTGTTTTTTGTATAATTGAAATTATATGTTAGCTACAGAATGAGAATTCTGTAATTCTCAGTATATGCTTTCGTTATGCTGTAATTTTACGTGCGTCACGTTCAGCAGCTACTTCTTTTGGCGTTTTTTCACGAAGTCTTGCAGCACCATGATAATTTTTTGTTGGAATCAGTGGATCGTTTGCAAGGTGTTCTTTGGCCATTTTAATAGCTTCTGTGTATTGTGGAAGCCATTGTTCCTGAGCAACCAACATTTCGTCAATCATTTGCCAGATTTCAGGTGGATTACATACGGCACCTGTTAGGGGATCCATCATAGCAGCCTGTTTTAAAAGTTGGACATCTCCATGAACTGCGGCTTCAACAGCTAGTTTCTGCACCCAGATTGACTGTGAGCATACTGCTGCGCAGCCAAGTGGCAGATCACCTACTTTAGGAATACTAATTCCATTTCCGTCTACATAACAGGGAACTTCAACTACAGACTCCCATGGAAGGTTTGTGATGCATCCTTCGTTCATAATGTTGAAATGGCCTCTGTAATGGCGACCTGTTTCCAGAGATTCGATAATATAAGAAGCATGTTCTTTGCTACGTTCTGAACCATCTAATTTCTTGGCTGGTTCAGCCAGAATTTTAGGAAAATCTGTTTCAAACCAGTTACGTTCTTCTCTCGTGACGCGGAGATATCCCCCGGTTTCTCCATTAATCCAGTTATCAAGATTAATCCAGTCTTTAATTTCATTAGGGCGTTTGCGATACCAGGCTACATATTCAGAGAGATGTCCATTAGATTCAGTGGAATAATATCCAAAACGTTTTAACATATCAATGCGCACTTTTTCTTCCTGACTAAATTTTGGATGTGCTTCAAATCCTGCTAAAAGTTTAGGAATCATATCTTCCTTATTGTGTTTTACAGAAATATACCATGTCTGGTGATTGATTCCTGCGCAAATGATGTCTAATTTTTCTCTTGGAATACCTAGAACTTCTGCAATTTGTTGTTCTCCATGTATTTCTCCATGACAAAGACCGATGGTATGTACCTTTCCATATTTGTTACAAGCCCATGTTGCCATTGCATTTGGATTGGAATAGTTTAACATGATGGCATCAGGTTCGGAAACTTCGCGGATATCCTTGCAGAAGTTAAGCATTTCTGCGATAACGCGCTGTCCGTACATAATTCCGCCGGTGCATAATGTATCACCTACACATTGATCGACTCCATATTTTAATGGAATTTCCACATCTGTTTCAAATCCTTCAAGTCCACCGATACGAACGCAGTTGATGATATAGCGGGCATTTTTAAATGCGTCACGACGATTAGTTGTTGCTTCAATTTTAATTGGAATATTATTTGCATCCAGATCTCTCTGGCATAATTCCCTTGTTTTTTCAAGATTGTCTGGATTAATGTCAGTGAATGCAACTTCAATATCGTGAAGTTCAGGTACAGACATGATGTCTGTAAATAATGTTCTGGCAAATACGAGACTTCCTGCGCCGATAAATGCAATTTTAAAGCTCATGAAAAACAACCTCCTGTGTTTTTTTACAGTATATATCCAGATAAAATATTTGGTGACAGTTATTATCGTTTCCGAAACAAAATGTAAGATATTGTCGCATTTAATTTTGGCGTGGGATGTAAAAAGAAAAAAAATGTGATAGGATTATAACATGATGTCAGAGAAATTTTTACTGCTGATATTATAAAATTGATAAATATAAGATATGCGAGTAGGAGAATCGGTCATGTATAAAGTATTTCAAGGTGAAAAACAGTACTTTAAAGTAACGGCATTTTATGCGTTATCATTGGCAAAGTATCATATGAAATGTCATGCTCATGAGAGTTTCGAAATCATGTATGTAACATCTGGAGAGTGCAGGATTTTCTGTAAGAATGAATGGTTACGACTGAAACCTAATGAATTTATATATATTTTACCTGGAGTACAGCATCAACTGGAAGTTACAGATGGGCAGCCGTGTTCGGTATTGAATCTGGAATTTGGATTGACTTCAGAAGAAACGGCGGTAAAGGCAGATGTCCTGTTTGAAAAAATTCAGGATTTTCAAAGATGTTTTCAAATACAATATGGATATGTTGCTACAAATGATTGTAGAAATATAGGGTATGCTATGAAAGATTTGTTGTCTCATCTTCAGAAAAGTCAGAAAAAAGTAGATTATAAGGAATTTCTTTTTGGACTTCTGTTTAGTAGAACAATGGTGGAATTAACATATTGTATAAACTTAAAGAAGAATACGCAAGGGATTGTTTACCTGAAAAAAGCGTGTGATTATATAAATAAACATTTTTTGGAAGAGATTAGTATACCAGAGATTGCGGCATATGTGGATATTAATAAATCGTATCTGCAGGCATTATTTACAGATAAAATAGGCTGTACGATTAATCATTATATTAATCAGAAAAGACTAGAGCAAGCAGTATTTCTGCTATGTAATAGCAGCTTTGGAATTACAGATATTGCATTTTCTTCCGGCTATAACAGCAGGCAGCATTTTTCCTATACTTTTGAAAAATTTTATGGGCTTACGCCATCAGCATATAGAGGACTTCATGCGCGGAATATGACTGCTGACACCAGAAATATCAGGTATTGTCTTGAAAACAACAGAAATTTAAAGGGAGAGATTATGTAAATGAGAATAAAAAAATATATATTTTTTATTATAGTTCTTATAGGAAGTCTTATAGGGAGTGAAAATTTGAAGGAGATAAAAGCAGAAGATAACGGAAGTATGGAGGATGTAATTGAACTTTCGCTTTTGTATTCTGGATCAGATGTAACATGGGTGGCGGCGATGGAAACTTTATGTGATGAATTTATGGAGCAGAACCCTGATATTATTATTAATACAGAAAATTCAGGAGAAGCAAACTGTGAAAATGAACTTAAAGTAAAGGAAGCACTAGATGAATTTCCAGATATTTTTGAGTTGGAAAATGTAGATACATTTGCTGAAGCGGGGAAATTAGGGGCAATCGATGCAGAAGTGAGTGATATGGTGACTAATGTAGCTGTGATTGGTAAAAAAAGCTATGGTTTGCCGATATATGCAACTACAAATGGTGTGATCTATAATAAAAATATATTTAAAAAATATGATCTGGAGATACCAGACTCTTATGCGGATTTTATCCAGATTTGTGATACGCTGAAATCAAAAGGAATTTGTCCACTGGTAATCGGGGGCAATCAGGAAGAGAATATGACATATTGGCTTAATTATTTCTTTCAGAAGGATATTCTCGAGGAAAATCAGGACTGGCTAAAAATGCGAGAAGAGGGAAAGGTAAAGTTTACTGATGCAGAATCCATATATATGTTGGAGGAATTAAAAGAACTTTTTTCAAAAGGCTATATTCTGGAAGACTCTGAAAATATGACGGAGAATCAGATTGTAACTAGAATGACGGAAAACCAATTTGCGATGGTATATGCGGGACCATGGCTTTTTACTAAGATTATAGATGCGTATCCGATGTGTACGGAATCTGATAAAACTCCATTGGGAGAGGAAATTGCAGAGGATAAGGATTCGGTAACTTATCGCCTGGGATGGTTTTTTCTGGAAGATGATAAAGGTAACCTGACAGCTTTGACGAGAAACGATGCTTATTGGGCGATATCAGAAACATGTGCAGAAGATGCCAGAAAAAAAGAAGCTGCTCAGAGATTTCTGAAATTCTTTTATACAAAAGAAAATTACAGAAGTATGATTCAGGGAATGTATGGACTTCCAGTAACTAAGGAGGCAATTATTTATCCAGCACCCTCTGCCCAGCAGAAGCTTCTAAAAGATTACAGATATGCTGATAAGAATACGGTATATTTGGGAATGCAAGGAACAGCAACTTCTTTCCTGTCAGATGTTAATAAAGCATTAAAAGAACTTTATACAGGAGAATATACGGTAGAAAAGACTGCGGAAGAAATAGACTTGGCATGGGACAGAGAAACGTGGGAGGAATAATTGTTATGAAGAGACCACAGATTAGATTTAGGAGTTTCTATGCAAAATTAGTAATTATGTTTTTACTTATGGGAATGATTCCTTTTTTGTTTATGGGAATGATGATCTATAACGTATATTCAAATACCATGTATGAAAATATTCTTGGAAATTTCTCTATGACAGATCAGATTATGGCAAAGAATATTTCTGACCTTATATCTGAACTTTCTGATGATACGGAATATATATATAAGAGCAGTGTATCTGATTATGATTACTTTTATGAATTATTTGAAGATACAGAGATGTCTGAGACGGGGCGGAATGCAATGATTACAAAAGTTCTTCGGACGATTCTGTATATGAATGAGGCTATAGATCATGTATTTTTTGTTACTCCGGATGGAAAAATTTATTCTTCTATGAAAGCACCAGAATTGCTAATTAATGAGTATGAAATGCAGGACTGGTATAAGAGACATTATTTGGCTGCTTCCAGAGATGTACAGATTATGCCGACTCACGAAACAAAATATTATAGAAATTCAGAGAAAAATGATTTTACAATTTACAGGAATATTATGAATACGTCTACAATCCAAAAAGCAGGATCAGAAGTATTAGGAACTTTGTTTATTGATATTTCGGCAGATTATTTAAAAAAAATGTTGACACAAGAAAGCTATGGTACGAATCATGAGATATACGTAGTGGATTCTGTTTCCGGGAGATATATTTATCATTCACAAAAACAGTATGAAGGCATAAATGCTCAAAATGATGGAATTCTCTTGGATGACATGAAAAATAATGAAGATGGATATCTGGAAAAGAAGAAAGAATGTCTTGTATATCAGAAGATTGATGGTACAAATTGGATTGTTATTGATAAGGTAATACCTGGAACAATAGAATCAGCTTATAAGATGATAAGAAACACAACAATATTGTTGATTGTAGTCGGTGTGAGTTTATTGTCTATTTTATATTTGTATTATTCAAAGAAATTGAATAAACCTGTACAGATGTTAAAGGAAACCATGAGTTGCATTGAGAAAGGTGATCTGGATACGAGAGTACATATTCATTCAAATGATGAATTTCAGGACATTGGAAATGGAATGAATCAGATGGCTAAGAATCTGAGCAAATATGTTCAGAAAGCATATGTTGCGGAAATCAGACAGAGAGATGCAGAACTGGAAGCTCTGAAAACGCAGATTCAGCCACATTATTTATATAATACATTGGATGTTATAAGAATGTCTGCAATTACAAATGATGACATGATTGTAGCGACTATGATTGACAGTTTGTCAGGACAGTTGAAATATTTGATTGGAACAACAGGTAAGATGGTTATGTTGCAACAGGAAATAGCGTGTATTTCTAATTATTTTAAATTAATTGAGGTACGATATGATTCTCGCTTCTCTCTGAGTGTGGAAATACCAAAAGAATTGTGGAAATGTAGAGTTCCACATTTAATTATTCAGCCGGTGGTTGAGAATGCAGTCAAGCATGGTCTTCGTCCAAATAAGGGATCCGGAGAAGTTGTGGTACAGGCAAAACAGAATATGGATTTCCTTGAAATTACAGTTATGGACAATGGCGTAGGGATGAATAAAGAGAGGCTGAAAGAAGTTCAGGCACTTTTAAAAAGTGATGACAGAGTGGAAAAAGAAGATATCAAAGGAATGAGTATAGGAGTAAAAAATGTTTCTGACCGTATCAAACACTTATACGGAAATGAATATGGACTGGAAATTGATGCATATGAAGGAATGGGCACTATAGTGAAGTACTGGCTGCCACTAATCTGGGAGGATATTTAAGATGTACAGAATTGTAATTGCTGATGATGAGCCACTAATTATACGCGGACTGAAAAAGATGATGAAATGGGGAGCGATGGATACAGAGGTTGTCGGACAAGCTGAAGATGGAGACCAGCTTTTAAATCTGTTGGATACTCTGGAACCAGATATTATTATATCGGATATCAGTATGCCGGAAAAAACCGGGCTAGATGTTTTAAAAGAAATAAGTAAACGTAAACTAAAAACAAAGGTTATTTTTCTGAGTGGATTTCAGGAATTTTCTTATGCGAAAGAGGCTGTAACATACGGAGCAGTAGATTATCTTCTTAAACCTGTTTCTGTAGAAGAACTGGAAAGTGCTATTAACAGAGCGAAGAATCAAATTATTCAAGAACAGCCAGAGGCAGTCTGGAAAATTGAACAGCAGAATGTAGAAAATGTTTTTAAAGAGATGAATACTTTTCCGGTAAAAAGAAAAAAAAGAAAATTGCATATCTCACAGGAATTATTGAATGAAGGAAAATATTTTGCAGGTATTTGCTTTGTTCTGAAAGGTGACCTGGTGCAGAGAATACAGGATAGTAATCGCTTTGAATTAATGAGATTTGCAGTTTTTAAGGAAATTGAAGAATATCTGGAAGAGAATAGAAATGGATTTGTGACTAAAAGAAGTGAGAATAGCAGCAATATCATATTGGCATTGCATTCAACAGATACTCAGAGGGAAATCGAAGCAATTATATTTAGAATTAGAGAAATCATCCATGGGAAATATGGAGTAGAGCTGGTTGTTGGAATCGGAGAAATTACAACGCAGGCAGATAAAGTGGAATATCTTTATAAAACTGCCAAATTTTCTGCGGGTATTTATTACTTTACACAAGAGGATACAATTTATTACGAAAATATAGAAAGAGTATATAATTATTCTTTTGAAGAGTTTGAAAAGAAGTGTAAAGAACTGACTCAGAAGATATTGGGACATGATGAAAACTGGAAGGAATCCTTTGATGAAAGTTTGAAAATTATAAGAAATCTCCACTATGGAAGTTGTTATGCAGTGGAAAGCAGGTGCATTATTCTGGCAATGAATGTATGTCATGATTTGTTGGAGTGTAAGGTGATTGATGAACAAAACAGAGAAAAACTGGAACGGGAAGTAGAGGCGCTCAGAGGACAGAATACATATGAGGAGCTGAAGAAAAAATTTAAGAATATTATGGAAAGATTTATAAGTGAATGTGTATTCTGTAAAGGTAGTCAAGAGAACGACTCAATCTTTAAAGTAAAAGAATATATATTAGAACATTTCAGCGAAGATATTACATTGGAAAAAATGGCACAGATGGTTTATATGAATCCGTATTATTTCAGTGCTTTTTTTAAGAAAGAAACAGGTGAGAATTTTAAGGCATATTTACTGGAGGTCAGAATGAAAAAAGCATTACAGTATCTGATGGAAACAGATATGAAAACATATGAGCTTGCCAGTTTAGTTGGTTATAAGGATGTGCGGACTTTTACGGATAAATTCAAAGATTTTTATGGATACAGTCCTGCAAAATATAAGAAAAACCACAGATAATTTTACGTGGGATTTTTAATTGAAAAGAGCGGTATTATTTGGAAGTCCCACTTAAATTGTTGTAAATATACAAAGGGTATGCTATAAACATCATATGAAATATACCGAATCACTAAAAACACACAAAGGAGGAAAAGGAATGTTTAAAAAAGTAGTATCCGCAATTATGGTTGCAGCAATGGTGGGAACGATGGTAGCACCAGTAAGTGTATCCGCAAAAGATGGCGGAAAAACAATTGAATTATGGACTTGTTGGACAGAAGGTGCAGACACAGAAAAAGCAAGTCAGGAAATGATTGAGAAGTGGGAAGAGGAAACTGGGAATACAGTAAATCAGACAAATTTCACATATGACATGCTTCACGAAAAAATTCTGACAGCTGCTGCGGGTGGAAATGTACCAGATTTAATTTGGGGGCTTCCAGAATATGTTGGCGAATTCTATAATATGGGAATTGTAGCTGATCTTACAGATAAATTCAATGAATGGGAAGACAAAGATGCTCTTTCAGATTCTGTTGTAAATGCAATGACGATTGATAATAAGATCGTTGGTATTCCATACGAAATGACAGTTCGTGCATATCTCGTACATGATGATGATCTTAAAGCTGCCGGTATTGAAACCCCTGCAACATGGGAAGATTTACTTGCTCAGTCGGATTACTATGATAATAATGGCAAATATTTGACAGAGCTTGCATGTACAGGTGTTCGTGCTTCTCAGGAACTTTTGGTTTATCTTGCACAGTATGGTCTGGAAATTGCATCTGCACAGGATGATGGAAAATACAAAAATACATGGAATGACAACAAAGATGAACTTGAAAAAGCAACAAAAGTATTCCAGTTCTATCAGGATTTAATTGATAATAAAATTATTGATTCCAGTTCTAAAAACTGGGGGTGGGAAGAAACAGACGAAAACTTTGCAACAGGAATCACATCAACATATGTAACTGGTAACTGGCTTGCAGAGAGAGAATCTTCTAATCCGGATACTATGGGTGATGTATCTGTAGCTCCGATTCCATATCCATCTGATGGACAGCCTGCTACATACATGGAGTGTAAACCAATGTTCGTTATGGAAGGCAGTGAGAACAAAGATGAAGCATTTGATCTTGCAACTGCATTCTGCAGCAAAGAATGGCAGGAAGCAGCATTTGCTGACAGATCTCCACGTTCTGACGTATCCACAGATTCTAAATGGAGCAAGGACTTCTCAGCACTGGCTGATACAGGTGTAACATTCCCTCCTGTAACATTAAGTGGAATCAATCAGGCAATGGTAGACTCTATTGCCAAGGTTCTTCAGGAAGGTAAAACAGCAGAAGAAGCAGCTTCCTGGCTGAGCGATGCAGTAAATGCATCCTTACAGGAAAATGGAGAACTGAGCGAATAAATGTTTAAAAAGAAATGCTGGAATGTGAAAGCATTCCAGCTTTTCTTTTCTGAAAATGTTGAGTTAGGAGGCTACATATGTCAAATTTACTGAAAAAAACGGACGGAAAACTGACAAGAGATCAGCAGGCAAGAAGATATGCGTTGGTCATGTTATTGCCGGCTCTTATTTTCCTTGCCTGCCTGATTGCATATCCTCTGGGAAAAGTTCTCCATGATGCTTTTTCACATGTACATCTGATAAATAAGAGTATGACAGGTTTTGCTGGTTTTGATAATTTTAAAAAAGTAGTATCGGACGAGCATTTTGCACAGGCAATAAGAAATACCATTTTTTGGACTGTATTTTCTGTAGCAGGTGAATATATTATGGGTATGCTTACTGCAGTTTTATTAAATCAAAAATTTAAAGGAAGAGCAATCTTCCGTACGTTGGTATTTATTCCATGGCTGGTTCCAATTATTGTTGCAGGTATGACATGGGATTGGATGTTAAACCCGGATTTTGGTATTATCAATTATTTACTTTTGAAAGCAGGGTTGATTTCAGAGAAAATTAATTTCCTTGGTGATTCCAGATATGCAATGGCAACTGTTATATTTGTAAATATTTGGAGATCTTTCCCTTATTATACAATTTCTTTCCTGTCTGCAATGCAATCGATTCCTGCAGATCTGAATGAAGCGGCAGCAGTAGATGGTGCTGGAATGTTTACAAGATTCTTCAAAATCACTTTACCGCAGTTAAAATCTGTATCACTTGTAATTGTGTTTATTCATATTATCTGGACTGCAATTAACTTCGACTTTATCTGGGTTATGACAGAGGGTGGACCTAATTATGCAACAGAGACACTTCCTATTATGATTTACAGGTATTCGATGAAAACATTTGATGTTGGTGCTGCGTCTGCGTTGTCAACAATGATGTTTACTGCAATGTTTATTATGTTCCTTTTCTATTACAGGAAGAGAATGAAAATCAGTGATGATTTAAGCTAAAAAGGAGGAAAAGGAAATATGTTGAATAAAAAAAATCAGACGATTGTAAAAACCGTTTCATATATTCTTCTTATTATAATTGCAGTATATTGCGTATTTCCGTTTATTTGGATGGTAATTTCTGCATTTAAGCCAAAGGATGAGATTCGTACAGCAATTCCTTCCTTTGTTATTCATGCACCTACGTTGGAGAATTTTAAAAAGGTATTGTTTCAGGCTGGATTTATAAATTATATTAAGAATAGTTTTATCGTATCAGTAATTGCTTGTGGACTTTCTATGGTAATTGCTGTAATGGCCGGATATGCATTAAGTCGTTATTATAAACAGAGACTTGTAAAAATTTCTAACTTCGCAATGATGTTGTCTCAGATGATTCCTGGTGTTCTTCTGCTGGTTCCGTTATATATGATCATGCAGAAATTTCACATTTTGGAGACTTATCTTTGTCTGATTCTGGCATATACAACCTTTGTTATACCTCTTTGTACATTCATGATGAGCAGTTTTTTTGATACTGTACCGATGGCACTTGAAGAGGCAGCAGAGATTGACGGCTGTGGAAAGGCACAGACTATTTTCAAGATTATTTTACCTTTGTCTGTTCCAAGTTTAATTTCCACAGGATTATATGCATTTATTAATGCATGGAATGAGTTTATGTTTGGATATATTTTTATCTCTACTGATAAATATAGAACATTGACACCAGCAATTATGCTGTTTAAAGGTGCGAATACAATTGACTGGGGTGGTTTAATGGCTGGTTCTGTTATCGCGGTAATTCCTGTAACTGTAATTTTCTTGTTCCTGCAGAAATATTTCCTTGCAGGATTAATGAGTGGTTCTGTTAAGGGATAATAAATAGAAAATGGACCCAGAGGACAAATTAAAAATGATTTTAGATATAGAAAGTACTGGTGAGACATCATGAAGAGAATTGATATTAAAGAAAATAATTTAAACATGGTCTATGAAATTACAGATGAAAACGAGATCAAGTTATTACATTTTTCAACTTTACCATTTGAGGAAGAGGATATTAATTCCTGCGAAGGAACAGCTTCTTTCAGACCAGTAGAAGTTTTGCTTTCAGGTCTGAATCGTCCAGGTGAACGTCACGGAACAAAATATACCTATACTGCTCCTGGTTATCGTTTAAAATATAAAGATATGAAAGACTATCGAAATGAAACTGGAAGAAAACTTGAAATTTTAATGGAAGACAAACCTACGGGACTGGAGGTTTGCAGTAACATTCAGTTCTATGATGGAATCTCTGTGATTAGAAGCTGGACTGAGTTAAAGAATAATGGAAAGGAAGACCTTGGGGTTGAATATGTATCTTCTTTTGCATTACTTGGTATTGATAAAGAAGGGCTTTTAAGTACAGATCAAAAACTGGAAGTTTTGATTGCGCGCAATGCATGGCAGAAAGAACTAATCTGGAATCGTTTCAGCATGGACCAACTTGGAATGTCCATTTCACAGCCGGATAAAGTAAGGCGCTCTTCTCAGACAATTAGTGTTGGAAATACTGGAAACTGGTCGACTAAGAATTATCTTCCTATGGGTTGTTTGAAGAATAAGGAGACAGACTCTATTCTGTTTTGGCAGATTGAACAGAATGGATCCTGGTACTGGGAGATTAGTGATCAGGATGGACATATGTATCTGCAATTATCCGGACCTACGGAACATCAGTCTCATTGGTGGAAGAATCTGAAACCGGGTGATACTTTTAAAAGTGTTCCAGTAAGTATCGGTTCTGCGTGTGGAGATGTGGAAGAGGCAGCTGGGGAACTCACGAAGTATCGTCGAGCTATCAGAAGAAAGAATGAAGATAATGAAAAACTTCCGGTAATTTTTAATGATTATATGAACTGTCTGTGGGGAGACCCTACGACAGAAAAAGAAATTCCATTGATTGACAAAGCAAAAGAAGCAGGATGCGAATATTTCTGTATTGATTGTGGTTGGTATTCTGCTGGCTTCTGGTGGGACGGAGTTGGAGAATGGTTGCCATCTAAAGAAAGATTTCCAGGTGGTTTAAAGGAAGTCATGGATTATATCCGTTCAAAAGGAATGATTCCTGGGGTATGGCTGGAACTTGAAGTTATGGGAATCAAATGTCCTAAGGCAGATAAAGTTCCGGATGACTGGTACTTTATGAGACATGGAAAAAAGGTTTATGATAGAAGCAGATACCAGCTTGACTTCCGTAATCCGGAAGTTATCGCTCATGCGACAGAGGTAATTGACCGCCTGGTAAATGAATATGGTGTTGGATATATTAAGATGGACTATAATATTGAACCTGGAATTGGTACAGAACTGAATGCGGACAGTGCGGGTGATGGACTTCTCGGACATAATCGTGCATATCTGAAATGGCTGGATGAAATTTTTGCAAAATATCCGGATTTGGTTATTGAGAACTGCTCAAGTGGTGGTTTGAGAATGGATTATGCGATGCTTTCACGTTATAGTATCCAGTCTACCAGTGATCAGGAAGATTATGTAAGATATGCTACAATTGCAGCAAATTCTCCAATGGCATTAACTCCTGAGCAGGCGGCCATTTGGTCTTATCCCTTGACCGAAGGTGATAAAGAGGAAGTTATTTTTAATATGATTAATGCAATTTTACTTCGAATTCACCAGAGCGGTCATCTTGTAAATCTGAGTCAGGAAAGATTTGATCTTGTAAAAGAGGCAATTTCGTATTATAAAATAATTCGTGGAAATATTAAAAATGCAGTACCGTTTTGGCCGTTAGGTCTTTCTAAGTATCGTGATCCATGGGTAAGTATGGGATTAAATGCTGACAAAAAAGACTATGTGGCTGTATGGAGAAGAAATAGTCAGACGAGTTTTGCAACAATTCCTGTTACACATAGAAAAGGACAGGAGTTGAAAGTAATATGTGGTTATCCGAAAGAGGAACCTTGTGATTATAAGTGGAATAAAGAAGCTGGGGAATTAACAGTTGAACTTCCGAATCCGGTCAGTGCGAGACTATTTTGCCTGGAAGAAATATAAAAATACTTATAAAGAGATTAGATAAAAGTGGATATTAAAAAATAAAAACAGGGGATTTATTGTATTTATCAATAAATCCCCTGTTTTTATTGAGTTTTTGAATTTTTGATCCTCATTTGAAAAGAGTATAATGGAAGATAGAGCAAATAAAATTTGTAAAAAATATCAAGGTAAAGGTAGGTGAGAAAAATGTATTATGTTGGAATTGATATTGGATCGACAGCTTCTAAAACGGTTGTGACTGGTGATAAGGAAATTAAATTTGTGCTTCCTACAGGTTGGAGCAGTAAGGAGACGGCTTCGGAAATAGCAGAGAGGCTTCTGAAAGATGGGATTAATGTAAAGGATGAGGAGGTTCGAGTAGCCGCTACAGGGTATGGACGTGTGGCGGTGGATTATGCGGATTTTGTGATAACGGAGATTACGTGTCATGGAAGAGGCGGAAGAGAAATGGCGGGAAATGACTGCGCTATTATTGACGTAGGCGGTCAGGACACGAAGGTAATTCTGGTAGAGCAGGGGATGATCCAGGATTTTCTTATGAATGATAAATGTTCTGCAGGGACGGGCAAGTTTCTGGAGATTATGGCGAACAGGCTGGGAGTTACGATTGAGGAATTATTTGAACTGGCCTCACAGGGTAATGCGGTACCAATCAGTTCGCTATGTACGGTGTTTGCGGAGTCTGAAGTGATCAGTATGATCGGAGAGGGACGAAGCAGGGAAGATATTGCGGCGGGAGTGGTTCATTCTGTGGCAGAAAAGGTTGCTCAGCTTGCAAGGAGAAAACAGCTTCCTGGGACAGTGATTCTTACGGGAGGACTGAGTGAATGTCCGTATTTTGCAGGGATTCTCTCGGAGAAACTGGAATGTAATGTCAGTGCTATGAGAGACGGAAGGTATGCAGGAGCACTTGGCGCGGCATTACTTGCAAGAGAGAAAACGAAATAAATGAAATAAAACTATATAAGAAAGAGAGGTACATATAAAATGGAAGTAATTAAAGATTTACCTGAAGTATTTGAGGAGTTTGCAGAGCAGAGGAAGAATTCATTTCTTGCAATTAAGAAGATTAAGGACCAGAATATTCCGGTTATTGGTTCTTACTGTACGTATTTTCCACAGGAGATCGCGATGGCGATGGGTGCGGCTTCTGTAGGTTTATGTTCGATGTCTGATGAGACGATTCCGGTGGCTGAGCAGACACTGCCGAAAAATCTCTGCCCATTGATCAAGGCAAGCTATGGTTTTGCAGTGACGGATAAATGTCCATTCTTTTATTTTTCAGATGTTGTAGTTGGAGAGACTACCTGTGATGGTAAAAAGAAAATGTATGAGTTTATGTCTGAGTTTAAAGATGTATTTATTCTGGAACTTCCGCATAAACAGACAGAGGCTGCATTGCAGTATTGGAAGAGTGAAATTATCCGATTCAAGGAATATCTGGAGAAGAAATTTGACGTGGAAATTACAGAGGAGAAACTGCGTGAAGCAGTTCGTATCAGTAATGAAGGACGTCGCGCATTGAAAGATTTCTATGAGTTGATGAAAATGGATCCGGCACCGATGAAAGGAGAAAATCTTTACAATGTTTTGTATGGAACAACCTTTAAATTTGACCGTTCTAAGGTTCCGGCAGAGATTGATGCACTGACAGCGAAGGTAAAAGAAGAATATGCAGCAGGCAAAAATGAAGGAAAGAAACATCGTATCCTGATCACAGGATGTCCAATGGGCGGAGCTACGATGAAAGTTGTGAAGGCCATTGAAGAAAACGGCGGCGTGGTTGTTGCTTTTGAAAACTGTTCCGGTGCAAAGAGTGTGGACAGACTGATTGATGAGAGTGATCCGGATATCTATGAGGCAATTGCGAGACGTTATCTGAATATCGGATGTTCAGTTATGACTCCGAATCCGAATCGTTTTGAGCTTCTGAATGAGCTGATTGATGAATATCAGGTAGAGGCAGTTGTGGAGATGACTTTACAGGCCTGTCATACATATAATGTGGAAGCCGGTAAGGTTGGCAGATTTGTAAGGGAAGAAAAGAAGATTCCGTATCTTCATGTGGAGACTGATTATTCTCAGTCGGATGTGGGACAGCTGAATACACGAATAGCTGCGTTGATCGAGATGCTGTAATTCAGGAGTGGGGTATGTGTATTTCTGTCAGTAGAGAAAGCTGAGTGTTAATATCCACTGGACGAATACATTTATCCACTGTGAATTATGTTTTGGTGAATAAGCTCAGAAAATACAAAGTAAATAATAACAGAAAAGGCATGCAAATCTTTTAAAAACAGAAAGAGTTTGCATGCTTTTTGCATTGCAGGAAAGATTAAGAAATGGTAAAGTAAATGCTGTGCTATAAAATTAAAAATAGGATTTTACTATAAATAAGTGGCAGTTACGGAGATTAAGGATAACGCTGCGAATGAAAAACCTATGAAAAATTGAGGGAAAGAAGGAGAATTTTACTTGGAAAAAAATAATCAAGGTACGCGGGAGGCGAATTCACTGGGACAAAATCCACTTGGTGTAGCACCGATGGGTGGACTGATCGCAAAGTTTGCGATTCCTGCGATTATCAGTATGCTGGTCAGCGCAATGTACAATATTGTGGACCAGATTTTTATCGGACAGGGTGTGGGAATGCTGGGAAATGCAGCTACCAATGTGGCATTTCCTGTTACGACGATTGCCACTGCACTGGCGTTGCTTCTGGGAATCGGAGGTGCGTCGAATTATAATCTGGAAATGGGAGCAGGACGGGAGAAGAAGGCCAGTGGGATTGCAGGTACGGCTTTATCTTCACTGGTAATCAGTGGTGTGATTCTTGCGGTGATTGTTCTGGTGTTTTTGAAACCGTTGCTGATATTGTTTGGGGCAACTACGGATGTGATGCCGTATGCGGTTGATTATACAGGAATTACTGCATTTGGACTTCCGTTTTACATTTTGTCTGTTGGCGGCAATCATGTTGTCAGAGCGGACAGAAGCCCGACTTATTCTATGACTTGTATTATGATAGGTGCGGTTATCAATACGATTCTTGATCCATTATTTATTTTTGTATTTGGATGGGGAATTAAGGGCGCTGCATGGGCAACTGTGATTGGGCAGATCGTTTCTGGAATTCTGGTAGTTGTATATTTTTGGAAATTCCGAAATATGAGTCTGACAAGTGAGATGCTGAAACCGAAAATGAGATACCTGAAGGCAATTATTTCACTGGGGCTTGCTTCCTGTATTAACCAGATTGCCATGGCAATTGTGCAGATCGTGCTGAATAATATTCTGCGTTATTATGGTGGAAATTCGGTTTATGGAAGTGATATTCCGATTGCGTGTGTTGGAGTTATTTCTAAGGTAAATCAGGTATTTATGGCTATCTGCATTGGAATTTCTCAGGGAAGTCAGCCAATCTGGGGATTTAATTACGGAGCGAAAAAATATGACAGAGTTCGACAGGCGTATTGTTATTCTGTAACTGCCTGTACGGTAATCGCAACGATATTCTTTTTATGTTTCCAGCTGTTTCCACACCAGATTGTGGGGATTTTTGGAACAGGAAGTGATCTGTATTTCCAGTTTGCGGAACGTTATCTGAAAATCTTTATGTTTATGACATTTGCAAATGGAATTCAGCCAATGTCATCCGGATTCTTTACATCTATTGGAAAAGCGAAGCTGGGTATTGTTATGTCGCTGACACGACAGGTAATTTTCCTGTTGCCATTGATTGTTATCTTCCCGTTATTTATGGGAATTGATGGTGTGATGTATGCAGGTCCGATCGCTGATGCTGCGGCATTTGTGCTGGCGATTGTGTTTGCCAGAAGAGAGTTGGCGAAGATGTGTGGAGTAGAGGCGTAAGAAACTTAAGAGATATAATAGAGTAGCAAGAGTTAAATGTTATAAAAGCATACAGAATAAGAAATTTTTTTATTTCAGTAAAGGAAAAAGTCCTTCCGAGATTAACGAGATAAGAATTTATCTGAAGCATCTGGAAGGACTTTTTAAATAAGAGGGTATTTTTTAGTTGCTTTCGATACATAGTTTTACACGGAATAACTGTTATGCAGTTTATTCGGAGAGACTTACTTGATTCGGCTAAAAAATATCCTGCTGTGTAAGATTATAAAACTGATCGAACAGTTCCACCTGGAAACTCCCGGGGCCGGAGCTGTTTTTTTCTGCTTTTTCCCCGGCAATGCCAAATTCTGTAGCAGCAGATACGGCAGCAGTGAACGGATCGGTAACTGCCAGATAAGTAGCACAGATCATTCCAAGCATACATCCGGTTCCGGTAATCTGCGACATGGCAGGAGTGCCGCGCATAATGAATGTACATTTGTCGGCTGAGACAACCATATCTTCTTTTCCGGTAATAAGGAGTGTGGTGTTCCACTGAGCTGCTTTTTCCTGGAAGAGTTCCAGCAGGTGGGAACGGTTGGCGTCTGTGAGCGTATCCTGTGTACCTGCGTCGATACCGATCGCGTGAGCGGTCTGTCCGGACATCGCAAGGAGTTCGGACATATTTCCTTTTAGAAGTTCTGGCATATGAATGTTCATAAGTTTTTGCGCAAATTCATAGCGAAGAGTGCTACATGCAGTTCCTACCAGATCGAGCATGACTGGAATGTGAATGATGCCAGCAGTTTTTAAGGACTTCGGCATGGACTCCATACGGGCATCGGTGATGTTACCGAGGTTTAATGCCAGTGCCTGCGCGTGGCTGGTGATTTCGGCTACTTCCGCAGGGTGTTCTGCCATGATTGGGCGGCCTCCTGCCGCCAGGATGATATTGGCACAGTCATGGATAGAAATCGGATTAGTGATGCAGTGAATCAGCGGCTGTGCTGCTCTGGTGAGTTGTCTGGTTCTTGTCTGATTTTCGATCATATACTTTTGCTCCAAGGCATTGCTGAAATTTGGCAAGCATTCCTGAGTGGCTTAATGCTTTCAGGAAGAAGTAGGCGATGGTACCGCCCATGCAGGTTGCTGCCAGAAACATTGGTGTGTAAAAGAATGCGTTCAGTCCACTTCTTCCCATAAGAAATGCCATGACAGGATAGGAAACCAGAGAACCGATAATGCCGGTTCCGAAGATTTCACCGATCACTGCGCAGATGATTTTTCCATGGGATGCGCGGTAGAAAACACCGGATAAAAATGCACCGAATACGGCACCTGTCAGTGCCAGTGGTGGGATACCCATAAACATCATACGGATAATTCCGATGAGAGTGGCACACAGAAGTGAATACCATGGCCCCAGAAGTACGGAACAGACGATGTTGATCAGGTGTGCGGTCGGGCACATTCCCTCGATTCTCAGAATTGGTGAAATGACTACGCCGATGGCAACCATCATGGCGAGCATAACCATTCGGAATGTTTTTGCTCTGTCTGTGTTCATTGTGAACCTCCTTAAGTTGTAGAATATAAAAAATCTGCCGGAATAATACACTGGCAGATTTCGATTCATTCATACATTCCCTACGCTGGCATTATCCATATCAGGTGCGGTCGAAGATATATCTTCCTCTCAGCCTGTCACACAGGCTCCCGTTGTTATTATCCATATGCAAATTTTTTACTGCTGTTAGGGTAACACAACAGTATGGAAAAGTCAATGAGAGATGATTGTAACTGGTTTTGGTTCGTGTTACAATTTAATCAAATCAAACAAGTAGCGAAGACGGATTGTGTATATCCGTCTGGTCTGTAAACTAGGTCAGGAGGATACGGTCATGGCGAAAAAATTTTGCATTACAGGAACTTGTGTTCCAGAGAAAAACTATATGGTAGATATCAGTGACAGAATTGACCGCATCACAAAAGATTACATCGAACAAGGACAATACTTCACGATAAACCGTGCGCGGCAGTATGGGAAAACAACAACTTTATTTTTACTGGAAAGAAAACTCAGGGAAGATTATCTGGTATTGAGTTTGAGTTTCGAGGCGGCAGATGAATATTTTGAATCTTTGACCAGTCTGGCAGAAGGACTGGTGCTTGATATTGGAGAATGTCTTCGGGAACAGAATGTTGCGGAGAAAACGGTAAATGACTGGAGCAGCCCTCTTTCTGAAAAGTTTCCAATGCGTTCGCTTGGAATGAAAATCACATCATTGTGCAGATCATGTGGAAAAAAGATAGTTTTGATGATAGATGAAGTGGATAAAAGTTCTGATAATCAGATTTTTCTGTCCTTTCTTGGATTGCTGAGAGAAAAATATCTAAAATGGCAGCAGGGGAAGGATTCTACATTTCAGTCAGTGGTTCTGGCAGGTGTGCATGATGTAAAAACTTTAAAACTAAAACTGCATCCACAGGAGGAATCGAAGTATAACAGTCCATGGAATATTGCGGTAGATTTTCGTCTGGATATGAGTTTTTCAGTTAAAGATATTGAAAGCATGCTGAATGAATATGAGCAGGATCATCAGACGGGAATGGATATTCGGAAAATCAGCCAGCTGATTTATGATTATACAAGTGGTTATCCGTATCTGGTTTCGCGGATGTGCCAGATTATGGATGAGCGGATTTTGGGAACGGACGAATTTTTGACAAATGTGTTGGTATGGACAAAAGAGGGAGTTCTGGAAGCAGTGAAATTGTTATTAAAAGAGCCAAACACATTGTTTGATGATATGACGAAGAAATTGCTGGATTATCCTAAATTGAAAGAGATGATGCAGAGTATTTTGTTCTCAGGAGTAAGTTTTCCGTTTAAGAGAGAAACTCCGTTAATTGATCTGGGAGTGACATTTGGATTTCTTAAGGATAATCATGGAATTGTTGCGATTTCTAACAGAATTTTTGAGACACAGTTGTATGATTTGTTCTTAGCTGAGATGGCAATTAATGATGCGATGTATGTGGCGGCGGTTTCTGACCGGAATCAGTTTATTATTTCCGGAATGCTTCAGATGGATCTGGTTATGAAGAAATTTTATGAGCATTTTGAAGAAATTTATTCCGATAATGATCAGAAATTTATTGAGGAAAATGGAAGAAAATTATTCCTGCTGTATTTAAAACCAATCATTAATGGGACAGGAAATTATTATATTGAGGCGAGAACGCGAGATAATAAGAGAACAGATATTATTGTTGATTATAGGGGAAAGCAGTTTATCATTGAGCTGAAAATCTGGCATGGTGATGAGTATAATAAACGTGGGGAAAAGCAGTTGTTTGAGTATCTGGAAGCTTATAAGCAGGAGAGAGGATATCTTTTGAGCTTTAATTTTAATAAGCAGAAGAAGACAGGGATTCATGAGATAAGATACAAAGAGAAAAAGATTCTTGAGGTTGTGGTGTAGATGTCGGTTTGGTAAGTTTTATGTAGAAAGATTTGGAAATAAAATGCCTTGAAAATTTGAGAGGATATATTATATATACTCTTATATTCAAGGCATTTTGCTACTTTATACTTCTGATTACATTCCAGAAGGATTCAGAAATCGATAGCAGATTTGTCTGTTCCATAATTCTCCTGCTTTTGTAATGTGATATGGAAAGTCAAAATTGCCTGGGGCATCCAGGTAACTTTGAAATTCAAATGCAAGAGCACAGCTTGGGCTTGTGAGTTGATTATCTTTCAGCTTTATTCCGTTTTCAAAATAACCTCCAGAGTATATAACTGCGCAAGGAGCGTCAGATGTAATCTGAAGTTGAATGGAATTGTCTGGGGAAGTGCATGTCAGGTCAGGTGTATTTGGTGAAGACAACGGCATTGTAATTCTTTCATTTTTATCATGATTTGGACTATCATGGTTTAGGATAAATTCGTGATTAAATCCTTTGTTTCGTTTCAGCTGTATATCGTCCGGATATGCTTGCATCTGTTCCAGAAGTGATATGGACCGACGAAAATCAAAAGGTGTGTTTTTAACTGATACAATGCTTTCAGGAATGAATTCAGGTGTATTGCATATATATTTGTCTGCCTGAATTTGCAGTTTATGAGTTAATGCAGAACTTGAGTAATCACCGGATAGGTTGAAATATGTATGGTTTGAAATATTAAAATATGTATCTTTATCAGAAATTGCCTCATATCGTAAGGTGAGAGTATGATCTTCTTTTAGGGTATAGATGGCTTTTATTTCCCGTTTTCCGGGAAATCCATCCAGACCGTCTTCTAATATGATTCTAAAAACTACAGTAGCACTTTCTACTAAAGTATGGTTATGTTGAGCGGGACATATATCAGTGGTAGTTTCGATAGAAAAGGCATCGGTAGCATTAGTGTGAGTGGAATATTTATCGGAAGAAATCAGTCTGTTATCAAAGTTATCTTTAGTATCAATTTCAGCAGATACGAGTTCCCAGTTTTTAAAAGATGCATTATGAGATCCACCATGAAGAGTATGAGTATTATTTTCATTAAGCGATAAAGAGTAAACGCTGTCATTTATAGAAAGCCTTCCATGTGAAATTCGACCTGCGCATGGCGCGAGTGTGGCACCGGCATAGAGTGAATTGGAAAAATAATCGGTATCCTCATCAAAAGCAAGCGCAATATTTTTTAAGTCACCATCAGAAGCAGGAAAAAGAATTTGACGTATGGAGGCTCCGATGGAGCATAAGGTTACAGAAAAACCGTCATTACAGGTCAGTCTGACAGTGATATATTGCCTGCATATATCAGAAAATGGTGATTTTTTAGTACTTTGACTGATTAACATATCAAATATTCCTCACTTTCATATTACAATTCAGATTGTACTTTTTTATTATGGTACATAGCCATACTGTAACGTAAAAACAGTATTTTTTCAAGAAAAAATAAAATGACAGTTATAAAAATGACGGAGAAAGATAAAAAAAACAAGGGAGAAACAGATAAAGAAAACATAATTGCACAAAATATAAATCTATAAAATGTAAAAAGTGTATAAAAATGAAAATCATTTCGTGAAATTATAAACAAGCTACACAAAAATAGCAATTTTTTAAAACTCCATAGCAATTTCAAGTAATGCAATACGGAAGCATCACGTCTATAATAAAACTCAGATAAGGTTACTGGTTACAGAGTGAACGGTAATCAGATAAGAGAAGGAGGGAAAGCACATGAGTAGTGTACTCGAGTTTAAAAATATCTCAAAGTATTTCCCTGGTGTAAAAGCGCTGGATAATATATGTTTCAAAGCATATGGCGGAGAGGTACTTGCATTTCTTGGAGAAAATGGTGCCGGAAAATCCACATTGCTGAAAGTACTTAATGGAGATTATCAACCGACAAATGGAGAATATCTTCTGGATGGTGTACAGAAACATTTCAGTTCCCCCCACGAAGCAATTCAGGAAGGAATCAGCGTAATATACCAGGAACGCCAGATTCTGCTGGAACTGAGTGTGGCTGAGAATATTTATCTGGGACGTATGCCATCAAAGAAATTTGGAATTATTGATAAAGCTAAAGCAAATCAGATGGCACAGAAAATTATTGATGATTTTGGGCTTCCAATATCGCCGACAACCAAGGTTGAAGATTTAAGCATTGCATATCAGCAGATGGTAGAGATTATGAAGGCATACAGCCGTGAAAATCTTAAAGTTATCTGTTTTGATGAACCTACAGCCAGTTTAAGTGATGCAGAGATTGACAGCCTTTTTGAAGTTATAGCGAAATTGAAAGCTCAGGGCAAGATCATTATTTATGTATCTCATCGAATGAAAGAAATTCAGCAGATTGCAGATAAAGTAGCAATTTTTAAAGATGGTCATTATGTAGATACAGTAATTACAAAAGAAGTTCCGGAACAGCAGCTGATCAAGATGATGGTTGGACGTGATCTGGGTGATATCTTTAAGAACCTGGACAGAAACGATAAGATTGGTGATGTTCTTCTGGAAGTCAAAGGTGTATCTTCAGATTATGTAAAAGAGAATTCCTTTGTACTTCATAAAGGAGAGGTACTTGGTTTCTCAGGTCTGGTAGGAGCCGGAAGAACAGAATTGATGAGAGCCATTATTGGCGCAGATAAAATGAAAACCGGTGAGGTTTATCTGGAAGGTAAAAAAATCGTAAACAGATCTCCGAAGGAAGCAATGGATAACGGTATCGTACTGGTGCCTGAAGACCGTAAACTGCAAGGTATTCTAAGTAACCTGAGTATTGCAGGAAACATCAATATTGCACTGATGGATAAGAATTCGAATAAACTTGGTGTGATAGATAAGAAGAAAGAAGCGGAAGAAGCTGACTGGGGAATCAGAGAGTTTAAAGTTAAAACACCATCCCCTGATAAAAAGATTGTAGAGCTTTCCGGTGGTAATCAGCAGAAATGTATTGTTGCCAGAGGAATTGCAACGAATCCGAAAGTCTTGATCCTGGATGAGCCTACGAAGGGTATTGACGTAGGTGCAAAATCAGAATTCTACAGTATGATCTGTAAATTTGCAAAACAGGGACTCGGCGTAATTCTTATTTCTTCAGAAATGCCGGAAGTTATCGGACTTTCAGACAGAATTATTGTTATGAAATCCTTACGTATTTCCGGTGAGGTAATGAGAGAAGAGGCTACCGAAGACAAGCTGTTAAGCCTGGGAATGATGGGGGAGGAAGCAAATGAGTAATATTGAAACTAAAAAAGAGAAAAAAAGCATTTTAAATAAAATCGGTGGTGATAAGCTGATTTTGATAGCAGCGATCATTATTGTATTTGCATTATTTACATTTTTAAATAAGAACTTTCTGACATGGGCGAATATGGTAAACCTGCTGGTTGCCGCTTCACTGGTCGGTCTGGTAGCGGTTGGACATACATATCTGATCATTGCAGGACAGAACGACCTGTCACCTGGTTCTCTGGCAGCTTTCTGCGGAACACTGGCAGCATTGTTACTTTCAAAAAATGTTCCGTTTATTCTTACAATAGCTGTTGTTTTACTTGCCGGTGTGGCAACAGGTTTCTTTAATGCATGGATGGTTAATAAGATTAAACTGGAAGCATTCATTGCAACTCTGGTAACACAGAACATTATGAGAGGATTTGCTTACATTATCTGTGATGGTAAACCAGTATCTATCAGTAATAAAGCTTATCTGACAATCGGAAAAGCAAGATTACTGACGATTCCTGTATCTGTATGGCTGATGATCCTTGCATTTGTAATTTTTGGATTTATCCTTGCAAAGACTAAATTTGGACGTAGCGTATATGCAATCGGTGGAAGTCAGGAGGCAGCAAGACTTGCAGGTCTGAATCCACAGAAAATTGTTACAAGTTGTTTCGTTATCATTGGAGCTTTGACAGCATTAGGTGGAATCGTATTTTCATCCCGTATGAACTCCGGACAGCCAGCAGCAAATATTAACCTTGAGTTTGATGCGATCACAGCTGTTATCCTTGGCGGTGTTTCCTTTGCCGGTGGTGTAGGTGACATGTTCGGAACGATTCTTGGTGTTATCCTGATTCAGGCATTTAATACAGGTCTGATCATGGTAAATGTTTCTACTTTCTGGCAGTATGTAGCAAGAGGTGCACTTCTTCTTTTCGCTCTGACATCTGACTTTATCCGTAAGCAGAAACGTGAGAAAGAGCTTCTGGAAGCAAGCATGAAGAACATTAAATAAGAGAAACTTTCACACGTGGGGTGTGACTGAATATAGCAAAACATATATATCCTAAGGAGGAAAATGACATGAAGAAAAAAGTGATGAGTGTAGTTCTGGCAGCAGCAATGGCAGTAAGTATGGTAGTACCTGCAGTATCAGCAAGCGCAGCAGATAAGCTGGTAGTATATGGAATTTATAAAGCCGGTGATCAGACATGGTTTATCGATGAAGGTGATGCGGCAAAGAAAGCTGTTGAGGATGCCGGCGGAGAATTCATCTATGTAGATGCTAAGATGAGTCCGGAAGAATATTTAAAAGCAATTGATAATGCAGTTGCAAACAATGCAAGTGGTATCATTACCTGTACACCTGACCAGACACTTTCTCAGGCAGCCGTTGATAAGGCAAAAGATGCAGATATTCCGATTGTTGCATGTGATGATGCACTTCAGGATGATGCAGGAGAGAAATTAGCTCCATGGGTAGGAATTAATGCTTATGCAATCGGACAGACAAATGGTGAGTGGATGGCAAATTATGCAAAGGACAATGATCTTGTTGGAAAAGATGAAGTTGGTCTTCTTATCATGACTATGGATACTGTTTCCAGCTGCGTACCGCGTGCAGAAGGCGAATATGATAAATTCAAAGAAGTATGCCCGGATTTCAATGAAGACAATATTTTCTATGCAGACTATGATGGAACTACAGATAAAGGAAATACTGCAGCAGCAGCTGTACTTACAGCAAATCCACAGATTACAACATGGATGGTAATGGGTGCAAATGAAGAAGGAACTATTGGTGCATGCCGCGCTCTTGAAACAGCTGGTCTGGATGCAAATGCATGTGTAGTAGGTCTTGGTGCTTATATGGCAAAAGATGAGTGGAATGACAAAGGTGCTGATGGAACATGTATGAAAGCAGCTGCTTATTTCTCATCTGATTCTGTAGGTCAGGGATCTGTAGATGTTCTGATGAAACTGATCAATGGAGATGACGTTGATATGGAAACAGCAGTAGATGCAGAAATTGTTACACCTGAAAACTACAAAGATGTAATGGGCGATGCTGCTAACTAAGAGATTATATTTTCAGTCTTTTATTTCTGAAAGATAATCGGTATCAGTTAAGAATAATGTTTAATAAAAAAAGAATCAGAGATTGCGAGTGGCAGTTTCTGATTCTTTTTATATTTGGTTCGCAGACTGGGACTTATTTAGTATCTTCGGAAGACAGAATCATTTGCTGTCTGTATTCGCTTGGAGTCATATTTTCCCACTTGCGGAAAGTGGAACAGAAACTGCTTTCGCTGTTAAATCCTGAACCAAAGGCAATCTCCTTAACAGGGACATCAGGCAGCTTTAACAGGAATTTAGCAGAATTGATTCTTGTGGCAATAAGGTATTGATGAGGAGTGAAGCCGGTCTGAGCAGTAAACACACGCGAAAAATGAAAAGGACTCATATTGGCATTTTTGGCAAGCTGTTCCAAGGTCAGAGGTTCACTGAAGTGTTCATTGATATATGCCCGGGATTTTTCTACTACTTTGAAGTGAGAAGTGGTATTTCCGGAATATGCCCGGGTATACAATAGCGTATTAAGCATTTGCGTGATCATTTCTGAAGCTTCTCCCTCTTTCAGTGGTTTGGAATTACGAAAGACATGTAACATCTGATCCAGACCATTTGTAATGGGAAATGAATTGGAAGGAGAAATAATGTTTCCATGGCTGGCGGTGATAAGATCATAAAAATCTCTGGCGAGTGGACCGTCAAAATGTATCCAGGAAACTTCTGCGTTACAGTCAAAGCCATATTCGTGAGGAACGTAACAGTCAATAAGAACAACCTGTCCGGCAACAGCATTCTGAAGTTGCTGATCTGGAAGAAGAACCTGACAGGTTCCTTTGGCAATATACATTAAAAGAAAACTGTTGTATTGAATTCTGGAGCGCCAGTATCCTGGTTCATAGTAAAAATATCCGATTTCTTTCGGATAAAGATAAAGTTTGGAAGCAATCGTGCTTGGCTGATAGAGATAGTAATCAGAAGCGGGATTTACTAAGTTTTCTTTTGTTCTCATAATGACTCTCCTTATAGCAATTTTTTTAAACTCATAAGCAAGTTACAGTAATGAATATTCAGTAATTAACATATATAATTAAGCTATCACAAAAAGAAATAGAAAGCAATAAAAAAACATTATGAAAATTCATTGTTACAGGAAATCTGGAATGAATTTTAGCTACGTTATTGAAAATGGAGTGGATAGTAACGTAGTTAGATTAATGATTTGTATTTTCGCAGTTGAGAAAAAGCTAGTGTACAGACAAATTGATACACTGGAATGTAAATTGGGAGGTAAGTAACATGGAAGAAGTAAGAATCTGGGAAGAGGAAGTGATCATCCCTACTTATGAGATCGGTGCAGCAGAAAAGAATCCGATTTTTTCTGAAAAACGAGTATATCAGGGAAGTTCCGGAAGGGTATATCCATATCCGGTTATTGAAAAAATAGAAGATGTCAAAAAGGATAAAGCATGGAAAGCTGTTTATCTGGAAAATCAGTATATTAAAGTGATGGTTCTTCCTGAACTTGGCGGCAGAATTCAGAGAGCATATGATAAAACAAATGGATATGATTTTGTATACTACAATCATGTAATTAAACCGGCACTGGTTGGTCTGACAGGACCATGGATTTCCGGTGGTATCGAATTTAACTGGCCACAGCACCATCGTCCGACTACATATCTTCCGGTAGACTATACAGTTACTGAACATGAAGACGGAAGCAAAACAGTTATGGTCAATGACGTGGATCAGATGTATGGAACAAAAGGAATTGCAAGTTTCACTCTGTATCCTGATAAAGCGTATATTGAGATTCGTGGACAGCTTTATAACCGTACGCCAATGGCTCAGACTTTTCTTTGGTGGGCAAATCCGGCAGTACCTGTAAACGATTATACACAATCTGTTTTTCCGCCAGATGTACATGCGGTTATGGATCATGGAAAACGAGACGTATCTAAATTCCCTATCGCTACAGGTGTATATTATAAACATGATTACAGCGCCGGTGTGGATATTTCCCGTTATAAAAACATTCCGGTTCCGACCTCTTACATGGCAGAAAAATCAGATTTTGACTTTGTTGGTGGATATGATTACAGAGAAGAAGCAGGAATCCTTCATGTAGCAGACCATCATATTTCTCCAGGTAAGAAGCAGTGGACATGGGGCTGTGGTGATTTTGGTAAAGCATGGGATCGAAATCTTACAGATGAAGACGGTCCGTATATTGAGCTGATGACAGGTGTATATACAGATAACCAGCCAGATTTTACATGGCTGAAGCCTTTCGAGGAGAAAACATTTAAGCAGTACTTTATGCCATACAAAAAAGTTGGCTATGTAAAGAATGCAACGATTGATGCTATGGTCAATATGGAAATTGAAGGTAATGAAGTTTTCTTACGTGTTTATACAACCGGAGAAGAAAAGAATGCGAAAGTAGTTCTGGAGAAGAAAGATGAAGTAGTATTTGAAGAAACTGTTGATATTTCACCGGTAGCTGTATATGAAAAGAAAGTCAACGTTCAGGCAGAAAAGAAGACAGATATCACTGTCCGCGTATTTAACGCAGAGGGAAGAGAACTTGTAGAATTTACTCCACTTGAAGAGAAGATTCCGAAGATTCCTGAACCGGCACAGGCGGCAAAAGATCCACAGGAAATCCTGACATGTGAAGAACTTTATCTGACAGGACTTCATATTGAGCAGTATCGTCATGCAACCTATCTTCCGGATGATTATTATCTGGAAGGACTGAAGCGAGATGAAGGAGATATCCGACTGAATACAGCTTACGGTATGCTTCTGTTCCGTCGCGGTCTTCTGGAAGAAAGTGAGAAATACTTCCGCAAGGCACTGGAGAGAATGACATGGAAGAATCCGAATCCATATAACAGCGAAGCATATTATGATCTTGGTCTGACACTGTTCTATCAGGGACGTTATGACGAAGCATATGATGCATTCTTTAAAGCAACCTGGTCAAATGAACAGCAGGAAATGTCCTTCTATTTCCTTGCAGCGATTGCTGCGAGAAAAGGATTCTATCCGTTAGCTCTTGAATTAGTGGAAAAAGGTCTTGTGAAAAACAGCCATAACATTAAAGCAAGAGGATTAAAGGCAGCAATTCTCCGTAAACTGGGAAAAACAGAAGAAGCAAAAGAATGGCTGAAAGAGAATGAAAAAGTTGACTGTTTCGATTATGTATCTGCATATGAGGAAATCCTTCTTGCAGAGGTTGAGAAACAGGATGATATGAAACAGGCACTGAAAGCCCGTATGCGTAATTTCCACCAGAACTTTATTCAGGCAGCTATTGATTATATGGAGAGCGGATGCTACGAGGAAGCGCTTGGTCTGTTAAATATTTGCGATAAAGAATGGCCGATGCTGTATTACCATCGTGCAGAATGCCTGTATGAACTTGGAAAAGAAGCAGAAGCAAAAGAGATGATTGCAAAAGCAGATGCCGCAGATTCCTATTGCTGTTTCCCAAACCGTCTGGAGGACATTAAAGTACTGGAACTGGCAATGAAGCTTCAGCCGGAATTTCCAAAAGCTTATTATTACATTGGTAACTTATGGTATGATAAACGCCAGTATGAAAAAGCAAAAGAAGTATGGGAAAAATCAGCAGAACTGGACAATAATTTCCCGACAGTGTTCAGAAATCTTTCACTGATTTATTACAACAAGTGTCAGGAATCGCAGAAAGCGAAGGAAGTTCTGGAACATGCATTTGCGCTGGATACCACAGACAGCAGAGTATTCCTGGAACTGGATCAGTTATATAAGAAGTTAGATTATTCCGTAGAAAAACGTCTGGAATTCTATGAGAAATATCCGGAAACTTTTGAAGAACGTGATGATGTATTTATCGAATATATCACTCTTCAGAATTATATGGGAAATCATGAAAAAGCGTATGAACTTCTTATGGGAAGAAAGTTCCATCCATGGGAAGGCGGAGAAGGTAAGGCAACTACCCAGTATACCCGCGCACTTGTCGAAATGGCTAAGAAAGCAATCGTAAAGGAAGACTGGACAGAGGCAAAAGAATTACTTGAAAAAGCGCTTGTATATCCGGAAAATCTGGGTGAAGGTAAACTGGAAGGCTCTAAGGATAATAATATTAATTACTATCTTGCTCTGACAGAGAAAGCTCTTGGAAATGCAGAGAAAGCACAGCAGCTTTTTGCAGCAGCAAGCACAGGAACAGATGAACCGGCAGGAATGATGTTCTATAATGACCAGCCGGCAGATATGATCATGTATCAGGGACTTGCATTAAAGGAACTGGGTAAACCTGTTGTTGCAAATTCCAGATTCTATAAACTGATCAGTTATGGGGAAGCACATATTTATGATGAAGTGAAGATGGATTACTTCGCAGTGTCCTATCCGGATCTTCTGATCTTCGATGAAAACTTCACCAGAAAGAATAAAGCGCATTGTTGCTATCTGATGGGACTTGGAAATCTGGGACTTGGAAATCTGGAAAAAGCGAAAGAACATTTTGAAGAGACACTTCAGCTTGATCCGCATCATCTTCTGGCAAGACTGTATTTAAGAGGAATTGAAGGTTGAAAATTTTTTGGAAAATCTGACAGTAAATAAATACACTCTAGAATAACAATAAACACAATATGTAACAATGATAAAAATGCCTTGCAAATATAAGAGAGTAATGCTAACATTACTACAAAGCATATTTCTCTTATATTTCAAGGCATTTTTGCTATCTTATAATTCTAACTACATTTCAGAAATCCATGCTTTTAAATCCGATTAATTATGATGAAAAGCAGGAGTACTGGAATATGGCTTAGTACAATAAGTTCTTTACACTCCTGCAAAAACAGGAGGTGTTGCCTATGGCAAAAAGAAAGAACAGAAAAGTTACTTTAAAGAGGAAACGGCAGGAACATGGCGGTGTAGCTGCAAATCGTAAGTATAAAGATACGGTATTTCGTAAATTATTTTCAGACAGGAAGAACTTGTTGTCTTTATATAATGCAGTTAACGGGACTGCATATACAGATGAGACACAGCTGGAGATCGTGACACTGGAAAATGCGATTTATATGGGAATGAAAAATGATCTGGCGTTTATTATAAATACGAATTTGTTTTTGTATGAACATTAGTCAACATATAATCCTAATATGCCGCTAAGAGACTTGTTTTATATTTCTGGTGAGTATCAGAAACTGGTAAATTGGAAATATTTATATACATCTACTCGTATGAGAATCTCTGCGCCAAATTTTATTGTATTTTATAATGGGAAAGAGGAAAAAGAAGATAGCTGGATTGATTATCTGTCAGAGTCTTATGAGAATCTAACAGGAGAACCGAACCTTGAACTGAAGGTTATGAGCAAGTAGCGAAAGCGGATTGCGAATATCCGATTGACTACAAAAGAAAACTATAGCAATTCTATAAAAATCTATATCAATTATTATAGTAAAATTTTCAGAAAATAAGGTTGACGGAAGTTGACTTGTACAACATAATATAGATATAAACACTGTTCAGATAAATTTCGTACAGTAAAAACGAAATAAATGGAGGGATTTTTACATGAAGGTATTAAACTATGGTTCATTAAATGTGGATTATGTATATTCTGTGGACCACATTATTGTAGGCGGTGAGACTCAGCATTCGTCTAAGCTGGAAGTTTTCAGCGGCGGAAAGGGACTGAACCAGTCTATTGCTCTGGCAAAGGCGGGAGTTCCTGTTTATCATGCCGGGATTGTTGGAACAGATGGGGATATCCTTCTGGATGCATGTAAGGAAGCAGGGGTAGATACCAGATATATCCGCAGAATGCCGGTAAAAGGCGGTCATACCATGATTCAGGTAGATAAGAATGCGCAGAACTGTATTATTCTTTATGGTGGAACTAATCAGATGCAGACGAAGGAATTTGTGGATGAAGTTCTGGCAGATTTCGGAGAGGGCGATTACCTGATTTTACAGAATGAAATCAATATGCTGGACTATATTATTGACCAGGCTTATGAGAAAAAGATGAAAATTGTAATGAATCCGTCACCGTTTGATGATAAGCTGAGTACCTGCGATCTTAGTAAGGTGTATCTGTTTCTTTTGAATGAAATTGAAGGAGAGCAGATTACCGGATTTAAAGATAAAGATCAGATTCTGGATGCCATGGCAGAGAAGTTCCCGAATGCCCGCTTTGTACTGACATTGGGCAGTGATGGGGCAGTTTACTATGATGGGAAAGAGAAAGTTTTCCAGGATATTTTTAAGGTAAAAGCGGTGGATACTACGGCGGCCGGTGATACGTTTACAGGATATTTTATTGCGGCAACTATTGAAGGAAGAAGCATTCAGGAAGCTTTGAGAATGGCTGCAAAGGCATCTTCCATTGCAGTTTCAAGACCGGGAGCGACACCGTCTATTCCGGAAATTGGAGAAGTAAAAAAGGAGCTGGGAATCAATTAACATCAATTAACCATATAACCAGAAAATTTAACCGAATCAAGTAAGTCCCCTGCGGGGGATGCGAGGAGCAATAAGCAGTGGGTGGGACTTGCTTGTATCAGGAGGGGTATAGGCCCCTCCTGATAAACTGCGGAGCAGTTATTCGGTGTAGAGCCACGTAGCAAAAGCGGATTGCGAATATCCGATTGAATGGGGATCGAAACACGATTATGTAACTGTACAGAAAGGCAGGTTAAATCTGATGAAACAGGAAAATTACATAAAGGGTATGATAATGATCATCCTGTCGGCGTTTTTCTTTGCTTGTATGAATGTGAGTGTGCGTCTGGCAGGTGATTTGCCGTCAGTGGAGAAGAGTTTCTTCCGAAATCTGGTGGCGGCGGTGTTTGCGGCGATTATTCTGTGCAAAAATCGAACAGCACCGAAGGTTGATAAGAAATACTGGGGGCCGTTGATTCTTCGTTGTGTCTGTGGTACGCTGGGGATTCTTTGTAACTTTTACGCAATCGATCATTTATTAGTGGCAGATGCTTCGATTTTGAATAAGTTGTCTCCGTTTTTTGCAATTGTTTTTTCTTTCTTATTGTTAAAGGAGAAAATTAAACCGGCGCAGGCGGCATGTGTGGCGCTGGCGTTTATTGGGTGTCTGTTTGTGGTGAAGCCGGGATTTCATAATGCGGCATTGATGCCTGCACTGATTGGAGTGTGCGGTGGACTTGGAGCTGGAATTGCGTATACGATGGTTCGTGTGCTTGGGACTCATGGGGTGAAGGGCCCGGTCATTGTGTTTTATTTTTCCTTCTTTTCCTGCTTATCGGTGGTTCCATGGATGGTATTTCACTTTACTCCGATGAGTATGAAACAGCTTGTCACATTACTGATGGCTGGGCTGTTTGCTGCAGGTGGGCAGTTTACAATTACGGCGGCTTATACTTATGCGCCGGCCGGAAAAATTTCTATCTTTGATTATTCACAGATTATTTTTGCAACGTTGCTGGGATTCTTTCTGTTTGGGGAGATTCCGGATAAATACAGTTTTACGGGATATGCGTTGATCATTCTCGCATCTTTGGGAACATTTATTTACAATATGAAGATGGCGAAAGAAAATGGTTGATGCTATTTTGGTGGTATAAAGTAGTGTAAGAGCTACGTTGCGAAAGCGAATGATTCCGCATGACATGGGAACAAAATGAGTAGGGGGATTTTGCGCTAGTTCTTTGGGAATATTCCTTTATAATATGGAAGTAGAGAGAAGTAAATAACCATAGGGGTTTAGGATTAATTATGAATGAACAGAAGAAATATATATTAAGCCGTCTGGCAGAACTGTTGCGAATTGACATTTTCTGTCAGTCAGAGGGAACTCTGGTGGGCTGTCAGAGAAATTCTAAATTAAATCCCATTTTCAGCAGTAAACAACTTAGACAGAAACTAATGAAAGAGGCAGATGGACAGAATCTGCCTCTTCTTCATAAAGAGGAAGACAGTATTTATTTTATCTGCGTGAAATCAGAAAGAAGTATTATTTTGCAGGACCGTTAAGTCTGGGGGAACTGAATAAAGTAGAACTTCATAAGTATTATAAACGTTATGGAATCAAAGCTGAGAAAGAGAGATCACTGAAAAGATTCCAGTTTTCAGAGATGATGGATATCGCCCAGATGATCCGATATAGGAATACAGCAATAGAAAAACTGACTTCAGAAGTAAAGCGAAAGCTGGAGCAGAAACATACATCAAGTTATGTAGAGCAGAGTAAAGACTACGTGAGAAAGCATTACAGGGAAAAAATTTATCTGAATGATATTGCAGATACATTGGGGGTAAGTGCCAGTTACCTGTCAAGGCTGTTCAGTAAAGAAACCGGAGAACGGCTGCAGGATTATATTACACGCGTGAGAATAGAACGTGCCGCAAACCTTTTGATATACTCAGATGAATCATTATCAAAGATTGCTGAGTATGTCAATTTTCCATCACAGAGCTATTTCGGAAGAGTGTTCCGGGAGCAGATGTAGCTGTCACCAAGAAAGTACAGAGAGATTCATAAATCGAAGGAATTTTAATAATATTGACAAAATATAGATAAAATAAAGACAAAAACAGCAAAATAAGGATATATAAAAAGGAATCCCGGGGCTATAGTAAACTTATCAAAAGAAACCGGAAGGGTTGCTGTGAACGGAGTAAACAGTAAAACCGAAAGGGAAGAGGAAAAGAAGAAAGAGATATGTTTAGCTTAGCAAGTAAACACAATGATCCAAATGCCAGTCTGGCATGGAGCGAGCGTATCGGTTATGGAACCGGAGGATTTGCCTTTAATATGATCAATGGTATTATCGGTTCATTCCTGACTATTTATTTTACCAGTACTGTAGGGCTGAATGCTGGTATTATCGCAACTATTTTTGCTATATCAAAGGTTTTTGACGGAATCTCAGATGTGATCGTATGACGTATGGTAGACCGTACTAAATCAAAGCTTGGAAAAGGACGTTCCTGGCTGTTGAGAATGTGTATTCCATTCGGAATCACCACGATGTTGTTGTTCTTTGTTCCGCAGAATTTCCCGGAAATGGCACAGTATGTATACATTTTTTTGATGTATAACATTGTAAACGTAGTGTGCCTGACAGGAATGCTGGTACCGTATTATTCAATGATTTCTCTGGTAACAGCTAATCCTTATGAACGTGGATTCCTGGGAAATGTTCAGCAGATTTTCCAGACACTTGGAAATTTCTGTGTTTTCTCTACAAAAGAGAGAGTACATTCAGCAGACAGTGCAGATGAAAGTGATCAGAAATCTGCAAGCGCCGGAAGAGAAGCTGGCACATGGGAAACTGTAAAAGCACTTCTGAAGAACAAATACTGGGTGATCGTAACAATTGCAAGTTTTGTAGTATTCTTTGTAATTATCATGTATAGATAATAAAAAGTTATTTTTAGTCTACACCAGTAAAGTCCAGTATTATTTCAAGCGGTTTATTAATTATTGAATTACGCTGTTTGGCAGTTTTCTTTATAATATTAGCTACGATTTTCCTCTAAGAAGAGGAAAAAATGAATTTGAGGAAAAAAGACGGATTTTATATGATGTATATACAAAATGTAGCGGGTAATGGGCAAATAAAAACAAACATCAAAAAAATGGGAGGGTTTTCGAATGAAAAAAACAATGTTAACAGTGGTGGCTATGAGTACAGCAGTAGCTCTTGGTAGTGTTAATGTACTGGCGGCGGATGCAGGAAGAAAAATAGGAATTAATAGTTGGGTTGCTGGTAATTATGCATTGGATATTCTTGCAAATAATGCACAGTATGCGGTGGAAGCAAATGGAGATGAGACATTAGTATTTAATGATGAGGGAAATGTGGAAAAATTGACCTCTAATGTAGAGAATATGATTTCTGCTAATGTAAATGGCGTTCTATGGATGGGAATGTTTGAAAATATGTTTGCAGTCGGACCATCATTACTGGAAAATGCAGGAATTCCATTTGCTTTGTATGATAAAGTACCAAGCGATGAATCTATGATAGAAGTAATTAAGGGTATGAAATGTTTTGCAGGTGCAGTTGCAAACGATAATTATGATGCAGGAGCATCTATGGCGAAAATTGCTCTTGAAAAAGGTAGCAGAAAAGTACTGATTGCAGGTGCAGAGGTAGGTGATCCTAATACAGATGCCAGGGTGGAAGGATTTAGTGATGCTTTTGAAGAAGGTGGCGGAACTATTCTTTCTGTAACACGTGTGGCAACTGGAGAGGCAAACGGAGAACAGCAGGCCTGTGATAATATGTTGGCAGCTTTCCCTGAAGCAGACAGTTTTTACTGTACAGGCGAAGATTTTACATTACAGGCAATGAATATTATCGCCAAGACACCATTGGATCATGAAGTAAAGGTATATGGAACAGATTTAAACCCAACTTTGCTGGAAAGCTTGCAAAATGGTTCGCTTGCTGCCTGTAGTGGGGCAAACTGGGTTACTGCACTGTTTTCAGCAGTTCTTTTGGAAAATACAATGGATGGACATAAACTTACAGATGAAGAAGGTAAGGCTCCATTTATTAATAATGTAAAAATTGTTACTGTACCGGCAGAATGTGCAGATCTGTATCAGAAATTTTTCATTGATGAAAATCCTTATGAGGAAGATGAGATTAAGAATTTAATGTATAAATATAATTCAGATGTAACATTGAATGATGTAACGGAGACAATTGATAATTACAGTTTGGAAGATAGACTGATTGCCAAATATAATGCAGGTAAGGTGACGAAAGAGGAACTTGAGGCAGTTGGAATCGAAGTAGAATAAGGGAAATATCTATAGTTATCTGACAGGAGGTACAAAATCGAAATTATGGAAAAGAACGGTGAAAATAAGACGGACATTTTTTCAACAGACGGAAAATCTGGTCAGATAATTGAAAAATTGATATTTCCAATTGGATTGGCAATTGTATATATCTTTTTCGATTTTCTGCTTGGAGGTGGTGTTCTTTTACAGAAAAACGCTTTCTTAACATTAATATCTCATACAGTGATACAAGCATATATAGCATGGGGACTGATTTTTATTTTTTCAGGTGGACCGGATTTCTCTATCGCTGGAGCGATGGTATTGGCAGCTAATGTAGGTGCAGTTGCAGTAACAAACTGGCATCTTGGATATTTTGGATTATTTTTCTTTTGTATTGGGGTAACGATAGTGTTACAGTTACTGGCAAGTTTTGTAAGAATTCATTTTAAATTGCCTACATGGGTAAGTGGGCTTGCTATGTTAATGATTTATGAAGCAATTGGCGCAGTTTACAGTACTTCAAGATCTGCCAGGGGACTGACTACGATTACTCTTGGTGCAGATCAGTGTAGAAGCCTTGGTAGAGGTGCATGGCCGATTTGTTTTCTGATTGTTGGAACAATAGTTATGCATTTTATTTTTTCAAACACGAAAATAGGAATTAACTACCGCGCTTCTTCGGTAAACCCTGTTGTAGCAGGATATATGGGAATTGACAGCAAAAAGTCTCAGTATATTGCTGCAATTGTCGGAGCTGTCAGTGTTGGAATTGCGGCTGCATTAACAATGAGTACTAATGCAAAATTGGCTACGTATACCGGACTTGGAAGTATTAGTGTAATTGGAAAAGCTCTTGCTACATGGCTTCTGGCAGGAGCCATGGAAAAAAGGCTCAGCAAACCGGTTTGTATTTTATTAGGAGCTTTTTTTACAGCATTTCTGTTTAATGTTATGACGCGTTTAAATGTACCATCCGGCACATGGCAGGATGTGGCAAATGCAGGATTTATTCTGGTATTTGGAGCATTATCCTTTGCGGGAACAAAGGAGGTAGTAAAATAATGAATGAGATAATATTGGAAATTCAGAATTTATGTAAGTCTTTTGGTGTCACGAAGGCAAATCAGAATATTCAGCTAAATCTTAGAGCAGGTGAGGTTCATTCACTGGCAGGTGAAAATGGTTCTGGAAAATCTACTTTAATTTCTCAAATTGTGGGTATTCAGAAGCCGGATTTTGGTTGTATGTTGTTAGAAGGGAAATCTTATACACCAGACTCTCCGCTAGATGCGCATGCAGCCAGAATTGGATTTGTTGTTCAGGAATTGGGATTGATTGACGATTTTGATGGAAGCATGAATATGTTTCTGGGAAACTTTGAACAGTTTCGTAAGTTTGGAATTATTGATACAAGAAAAATGAGAAAAGCAGCAATGAAAGAACTTGCAAAATGGAATTTTGGTGAAGTTCCAATGAGAAAAAAAGCCGCTAATCTTTCTATTGAAAAAAGAAAAATCATTGAAATTACAAAAGCACTTTCTGTAGATCCCAAAGTGTTGATTCTGGATGAAACTACACAGTCTCTTTCTCATGATACGAAACAAAGACTCTATGAAATTATCGAAGAAAAAAAGAAACAGGGATGCGCGATTTTGATGATTACACATGATTTGGATGAAATGTGTAGTATATCTGACAGGATTACTGTTTTGCGAGATGGAAGATCAGTAATAACACTTGAAAAAGAAGAAATTGGCGTGAACAAAGTGAGGAATCTGATGGTTGGACGTGAGGTAGAGGCTGATTATTATCGTACTGATAGTGAATGCCTTTATAAAGAAGATGAAATTGTCTTACAGGTGCAAAATATTAGTAATCAGTCTTATAAAAATGTTTCGTTTGATCTTCATAAGGGTGAAATCCTTGGCTTTTGCGGATTGAGTGATGCTGGTATTCATGAGATTGGAAAGGCAATATTTGCACTGGAACCGCCTAAAACTGGAAGAGTAGTATTAACTGGAAATGGAGCAGTTATTCGAAAACCACTGGATGCGACCAAAAATAAGATGGCTTATGTACCAAAAGACAGAGACAGTGAAGCATTGATGTTGGATGCCTCTATCAGAGACAATATTTTTATGCCATCTGTTCAGGAACTTCAGAAAATAGGAGGATATATCAGTCCGGCAGAGTGTACGGCATTAGCGAAGGAAGCTAGAGAGAGGTTAAGTATACGATGTATTGGTGTGAAACAGGCGGTATCTTCATTAAGCGGAGGAAACAAACAAAAGGTTAATCTTGGAAGATGGCTAATAAAAGATATTGATGTATTAATCTTAGACTGTCCGACTCGTGGTGTGGACGTTGGTGTAAAAGCTTATATTTACCAGCTTATGAGAGAAATGAAGGAAAAAGGAATGTCGATGATCCTGATTTCTGATGAACTGACAGAAGTTTTAGGAATGTCAGACCGTATTATTATTATGCGAGAGGGAAAAGTTGTAGGTTCTCTGAGACGTGATGAAGACTTTACACAGCAGAAAGTAGTGGAGGGAATGATTTAATGAAAGAAAAAAATATTTCGTGGAGCAATATACTTCCGATATGTACTTTGCTGATTGTTGTGGTTGTATTTTCTGTTATCAGTAAGGGTCGTATTCTTACAGGCCAGAATATGCAGACGGTACTTGACCAATCTCTGACAGTCATGATCGGCGGGATGGGGATGATTTTTGTACTCAGTCATGGAGGTATTGATTTGGCAGTTGGTTCTACAGCCTGCGTAGCAGTTTTTATTGCGGCTAAGATTGCCATGCCATATGGAGTAATTCCGGTATTTGTGATCGCAATTCTTGTTGGAACATTGACTGGTTTGGTAATTGGTGTGTTTTCGGCTAAATTTAAAGTACCTTCTTTCATGGTTACAGTTGCTATGCAGACAGGCTTAAGAGGAATTGCAAACTTTTTTTCGGCATCCAGTGGAATCATTGTAATGTCACCGGATTTTATGAAACTGAATACATTAAAATTTAAAATTCCATTCATCATTATATTACTAATTCTGATGACATATTTATTTGAATATACCAAGATTGGAATTTATTCTAAGGCTATTGGAGAAAACGAATTATGTAGTAAGATTTCTGGTATTAATGTTGTTAAAATTAAATGTATTGGCTTTATGATTAGTGGAGCTCTTGCAGGGATTACCGGAGTATTTATGATGTTTAGAACCGGTGGCGCAAATAATATGCTTGGAAAAGGATTTGAGATGCGTGTTATCATGGCATTGCTTCTGGGCAGTGTTCCTGTAGTAGGTGGTATGGATTCTAAAATGTTTAAGGTTGTAATTGGTGCACTTACTGTTCTGGCGCTGGAAAATGGACTTTCTGTATCTGGTATTTCTGGTGGTCTGTACCAGCTAATTGAAGGAATCATGTTGGTTGTAGTATGCGTTATCACTGCTTCTGTAAAAGCAAAAGCAATTCTGCATGATGAAAAGATAGCATTGCAGCAACAAAAAACAGTAAATTAGAGTAAAAAAGAGAGGGGAAGATATCATTATGTCAGAAAAATATCCAGGAAAGAAATTATACCCACATCTTTTTTCAACTGTCCGTATTGGAAATTTGAAATTGAAAAATCGGATTATAGCAGCGCCTACAAGTCCAAGCATGATTACAACAGAGGGGCACTTTACACCTGAAATGATTGCTTATCTGGAAGAAAAAGCTATGGGAGGATGCGCTGTTGTAACTTATGGAGAGGCCATTCCTCATTCTGCAACTGGGAAATCTCACAATAAGCAGCTTCAACTGGATTCTTTTGGAGTCAGACAGGGACTGACAGAAGCAGTAAGGAGAATCCATAATGCAGGAGGACTAGCTAATATTCAGATTTCTCATGGTGGAATGTATGGTGGACTGGTATCAGTTGGTGGTGATGTGGATAAAAATCAGGTTGCTTATGGACCAAGTGATATAAAAATGCCTGCTGGAGATGTAAAAGAAATGCCGAAAGAAGTTATTAGAGAGATTATAGAATCTTATGAAAAGGCGGCGAAGCTTTGCAAAGAAGTAGGATTTGATATGATACAGATACATGCAGCTCATGGATGGCTGTTTAATCAGTTTTTATCTCCTGTGTTTAATCACCGAAAAGATGAATTTGGAGGGACTCTTGAGAATAGGGCGCGATTTTTGATTATGGTTTTAGATGCGGTAAGGAAAGCTGTGGGTCCGATATATCCAATTGAATTACGTATGAATGGAGATGACTTTCAGGAGGGGGGATTGTCCCTTCCAGATTATGTTGAAGTGGCCAAGATGGTAGAGGATAAAGTAAGTCTGTTTAATATTTCTTGTGGAAATCATGAAGATCCGGAAATGTTTTGTCGGACCCATCCAAGCTCATTTTTTCCAAGAGGAGTAAATGTATATCTGGCAGCAGAGATTAAAAAACACGTTTCAAAACCAGTAGCTTGTGTAGGATCTTTGAATGATCCTGCTCAGATGGAAGAAATTATTGCTTCTGGTCAGGCAGATCTGGTAGAACTTGGACGTGCACTGGTGGCAGATCCATATATTCCGAAAAAGGCACTGGAAGGAATGGCGGAGGATATTTCTCCGTGTCTGAGATGTTATGAGTGTTTTGGTGCAACCGGACAATTGGAAATGATAAAGTGTACAGTAAATCCTGTGCAGGGCCAGCAGCTTCAACAAAAAGAATTTATGCCAGCGAATTCGTCTAAGAGGGTATTGGTTGTCGGCGGAGGTCCGGCAGGGATGGAAGCTGCCATTACAGCTGCAAAAAGAGGACATGAAGTAACATTGGTGGAAAAACTGAGCAGACTTGGAGGAAATCTTCATCCTGCCGGAGCGGCATTTTTCAAGGAAGACATTCAAAAGTTATGTCAAGTTTTAATTCAAAGGGTATGTTGTTCCGGAGTAACAGTTGTCTTGAATAAAGAAATTAGACCTATAGATATTCAGGAAATATCCCCAGATGCTGTTATTATTGCAATAGGATCAAATGAATTAAGACCTCCGATTAAAGGTATGGGTGGATCAAATGTCATTATGGCGGTTGATGCGGAACTTCACCCTGAAAAATTGGGCAAAGATATTGTAATTATGGGAGGAGGTCTGGTTGGTACAGAAGCTGCTATTTCATTTGCAAAGGATGGACATAAAGTAAGTATTATTGAAATGAAGGATGATATAGCACTGGAAGTAAATTCATTTTATCGAGGCGGACTGATGCCACAGGTAAAAAAGTGTGCAGATATTTATACAAAGACTAAGGTAAAAGAAATATTATCAGAAGGTGTACGTGTGGAAAATGAAGAGGGCGATTTTATAATTAAAGCGGACAGTATAGTATGTGCACTGGGATTTCGCTCTAAATGGACAGAAGTAGATGCTTTGTGTGAAAAAGCGGAAGATTATTATATTGTTGGAGACTGCAAAAATGTTGGGCAGATTTATCAAGCTATGAACGATGGATATTATGCTGCTATGTCAATTTGAAAAGAAGAAGTGTATACGAAAAACGGGATGGGGAAAAATACCCATCCCGTTTTTGATTTATATTGCTTTAGATATTTTATATTTGTTATTCTCCAAGAAAAAAATGTGTTAACTCCTCACGGGTTTTCAAATGTCTGAGCGCTTCAGGATTGGAGAACTGCCAGTAAAACAGAAGTTTTAAATGAAAAATCATCAGTAAATCTTCTTTTTTAAAAAGAGCCATAACAATGACACTGATTTTATAATCATTCCACATGATTCGGTGTTTCAGACTCATGAAAGAAAGACGGGTTCTGGTGGCGGGTATATGGGAACTGAGAAGTACCACTCCAGGCTTTAAAGCAAAACTGAAATATGTTTCACGACTTAAAATATCAAGTAAATGTTTTTCTTTAGCAATACCATCATGAATAAAATCGGATGCAAGTGTTTCAATAATTGGAAAAATTTCAGTAAAAGTTTCATTTTCATGCCAGTATGCATCTTCAAATAGCTTTTGGGGTGAATAAAATGGTACATTGCAGATTTTTTTCATGGAATATATTCGTATAGGAATATCCAGATAAGTAAAATCGGCTCCTGGATTGATATCAATGATTAGTTTCTTTTCCACTGGAAAGTTAGCATTCTTTCCGCTGATAGTGGTGAAAATCAGATCAGTATCTGAAAAATCGAAAGTATTTTTGCTGTGTATTGGCAGAAGATGAGTAATATCAATATAGTCATGAAAACGGGACAAAAGTTGTCTTTTCAGAGCCCAGTTAGTCGTAAAGTTTTCATGGCAGCACAGGACTGTGCGTAGTTTTTTTTCCGGATGAAGAGCCTGATAGTAACTTAGCGCGCCAGAAATCAGAACTGCCAGATTAGTAAGCTCGATCTCATTTAACATACGTCCTATATACGAAACAGAAAATTTTTGAAATAGATAGGCAAATTCGCATTCTCCAAGTAAAGATTGTTTTATATAAGAGAGATTCTGCTGATGAGAGAAGATACATTTTCCTGTTCTGAGTTCACGAAGATATAGAACCAATGTCTTATAAAAATCTCTATCATTATTAAAATCAGTCTGGAAAGTAGTTTTTATTTCTTGAAGAAATGCGTCAGCGGTTTCTAAGGTGACTGGACCGAAATAAGAAGAAGCATTTTCGCTGTCAATGGAATTTCCATCCAGAACATGCATGTTAAGGAGAAATGAATAAATATCATCTTTTTCAGAAACAGAAAAAGAGCATTTGCAGTAGCTTTCCAGAAGGGAAAATAATTCTCGACAGGCAAGATATATATTTGTATTTTCTTTAATGATAGGGACAGACGGAGTAAGTGAGTGGTCGGTCTGTATGCGGTAGTACATGATAGCAATAGAAAGTTTCAGAGCAACCAGAGAAGGATCTTCCATATAAATATTGTATTTCTGAAGAAGCTTTGGCAGTCTGTCAGACAGAAAAATAATTAGATCTTCATCGAGAAAATGATATCCATAGAAGGCATTTCCTCTTGAATTATAGTCCCAGCCTTTATGAAATAAATCCAGAAGAACAGCGCGGAGTTTACACTCATCATGCTCAAAAGCCACTTCATTTTTGGACAAAAACATTTGAATATATGGTTCTGACATAGCGTATTTCTTTTTTAAGGCATGAAGATCATAGAGTAATGTTGTGTGACTGGTAAAAATTTCGTCTTCTAAATCATATAAATTGAGCGGTTCTGTTGCCAAGCATAGACGAAAAGCTAGATAGCGGATTCGCTCTTCTTTTGTAAAAAATGCATAGTCTATGCGATTCAGCTGACTAATTTCTGAAGGGTTTTCTGCCTGAAGCAGATAGCCTTTGCTCTGTACGGACAGAATTTCTGCTTGGTATGGTTTCAGCATATGATTTATTTCGACAATGTCATTTCGGATAGTACGGGCGGTTACTTTAAACTTATCTGCCAGAACTTTTCCGGTAATATAATTATCTTGCTGTTGAAGTGTATAGAGTATTTTACGTTGTCGTAATGAAAGTGTTAGATTTTCCATTTGTTCATCTCCCCAATATTTTCAGTGTTTGTAGATTTTATGAATGAGGTAATTGTTTGGTAGTTGATGTCTATATTGTACCAGAAAACATTTCCTCTTCAAAGAGGAAAAACCTAAGTTGAGAAGAAAGCTTTGAAAAGATACTATTAAGACATGAAAACAAACAGGGAACGAAAGGGAATAAAAAGGTGAACGGATATGAGTTTTGACTACTTTTGTAAAAGCAATATTACGTTTGGATGTGGTTCCATTAAAAAACTACCAGATATTATAAAAGAAAATAATATACACAGAATTATGGTGGTTTATGACAAAGGTGTAAAAGCAGCTGGAATTGCAGACCGAGTTTTAGAGCAGATTGAAGGAGTGGATGCAGAATATATTGTATTTGATGAGGTAATTCCAAATCCAACAAATGAGGTTGTGGAAATAGCTTATGAAATTGCGGAAAAAAATCAAGTTGATGGTTTTATTGCAGTTGGTGGAGGAAGTAGTATTGATACTGCAAAAGCAATTAATCTTCTAATGACAAACTCGGGAAAGATAGAAGATTATGCAGGAATTGGAAGGGTAAAAAATGATTGTCGACCTTTGATTGCAATTCCTACGACAGCAGGCACCTCCAGTGAAATTACAAATGTAAGTGCCTTGATAGATACTAAAAAAATAATCAAATATGTAGTGATTGATAATAAAATCGTACCTGCAAATGTAATCGTGGATCCAGAATTTACGATAACAGCACCTCCTGGTGTGACGGCGGCAACAGGAATGGATGCAATTACTCATGCGGTGGAAAGTTACATATCCAGAGAGGCAACACCACTTACGGAATATCATTCGTTAACAGGACTTCAGATTTTATATCACAATATTGAGAAAGCAGTAGAAAATGGAACGGACAAAGAGGCAAGGGAGCAGATGATGCTCGGCTGTATTATTACAGGTTTTGGATTCGCGAATGCAAATTTGGGTCTGGTGCATGGAATCGCACATACATTAAGTGCTCATTTTGGTTTTGCGCATGGAATGGCCAATGCAGCTGTCTTGCCCTATGTTATGGAATATAACGCAGAAAGCTGTCCGCAAAAGATGATTGAGATGGCAAAAGCGATAGGAATATCAGTAACGGGAAATGTGGAAACAGATAAATTTCTGCTGGCGGAGGAATTAAAACAGTTGATTCACAGACTGAAGATAAAGACTCTCTCGCAACAGGGAATTTCAAAGGATAAGTTTGAAATGTTGGCGGATGATGTATTGAAAGAGCCGGTTCTTGGATTTAATCCAAGACAAAATATTACAAAGAACGATGTAATTGCAATTCTTGAAAAAGCCTTCTGAGAAGGAGGTATCCATTTGTGAATACAAGTGAAAAAAAGAAAATATATCTGGTTATTATATGCATTTCTTTTCTGCAGGGTCTACAGTTCTGGATATCACCTCTTCTGGGACAGATAGCAGCGCAATATCCGAAAACGGATGTTAATTTGGTACAGATGCTGGTAACAGCACCTGCAATCGTATCAGTAGTTGTGGCATTGGGATGCGGATGGTTATGTACGAAGATTTCTAAGAAGAGTCTTTTACTTTTAGCAGCTATAATATCAGGAATAACAGGAATTATGCCTTGGATAGGAGATAGTTTTGAACTATTGTTTTTATCCAGGATGATTTATGGAATTGCACTTGGATTGTCAACGACACTGAATACCGCAGTTGTAGCAGATTTTTTTCATGGAGAAGAAAGAGTTTCTGCAATGGGAATTCAAGCTGCCAGTATTGGTGCTGGAATGGTATTTATTACAACGGTAGCAGGAAAAAGCGGAGCGTTGGAATACAGAAATGCAAGTTGTTTGAATTATCTCGGATTTTTGGCATTTATCATCATTTTGATCTGTCTTCCCAGACAGGGAAAAGAAGAAAAGTTCTCAGGAACAATACGATTAAACAAAGAAGTATGGATTACTTCTGCATTTGCTTTTTTGGAATTTTTTTTCCTGATTACATTTTCTACTAATATTTCAATGCATTTAAATGGTGCTTTAAAAGGAAACAGCGCAGCATCTGGAATTCTGACAGGAATTTTTTCTGGAATACAGATTGTAGCAGGCTTTATTCTGGGTTATGTAACAAAATGGACGGGAAAATTGACTTTATCAGTGGCAATGATCAGTTTTTCTATAGGATCAGTTTTTCTAATACTGTTTCCATCTAATATGTTGTTTCTGATTATAGGAGCAATACTTTGTGGTTTTTCTCAGGGGATTTTCATTCCAACGGGAATGGTAGCGATATCTAATGCAGTAGATACAACCTCATGTGCAATGGCTTCTGCACTTTTTACCTGTGGGATGAGTCTTGGACAGTTTCTGTCACCAACAATGTTAAATAGATTATCGGATATGCTATTTGGAACAATAACTACAGGTAATGTATTTATTGTAGCAGCTTCAGGAATGGTAATATCCGCATTTTTGGCAGCGCTTTGGAAACTGTCTGATTATAAAAGAAGAATAGAGACTGAAGGAGGTTTGAAATGAAAAAAAAATTAGCATTATGTACACCGATTCCAGAAGAAATGATGGAATTTATACGAAAAGAATGTGATGTGACAATCTGCGGAGAACTTAAACATGGAAAAGGAAATGTAACAGAAGAAATGACCAGAGAAGAATGCAGGAATCACGAGCTGATAGTGCTGGGAGATGAATATGCTGGAATGGAAACTATTCAGGAGTGGGTAAATTCAGGCATGAAATTTATCGGAGTAGCAAAGGGAACACCTGCTACGGTAAATTATGAAGCTATCTCAGATGCAGGATTAGAATTATCTTATACACCAGGGAGAAATCGGGTAGCAGTTGCAGAGTATACCATTGGGCTGATGATTGTACTTGCAAGAAAGATTACCTTGAGTTGCACAGGTCTTATTAATGGTGAACATGTTGGAGAAGCTGTAGATGATATTTATGATGTGCCAGATGTAAAAAATGTAACATTTGGACCATTGGATGCTAAACATCCGTTTATGGACTATGGAATTGGATTTGAATTATATGGAAAGATACTGGGAATTGCCGGATATGGAGCGATTGGGCGGGAAGTAGCTGTGAGAGCTCTTTCTATGGGAATGAAGGTTCTGGTTTATGATCCATATATGACAGCAGAAAAGATAGAAAAGGATGGTGCTAAGAAGGTAGAACTGGATATGATGCTTAGTCTGGCAGATATGGTCAGTGTACATCTTCCAGTACTTCCATCTACTAAGGGAATAGTAAATAAAGATTGGTTCTTCAAAATGAAATCATCAGCGTATTTAATTAATACAGCAAGAGCAGCAGTAATCGATCAGAAGGATTTTATTGAAGCACTTATGAGTAGGCAGATTGCAGGTGCGGCGGTGGATGTGTACTGGCAGGAACCAGTACCAGCAAATCATCCGTTGCTGAAGATGAGAAATGTAGTTTGTACACCGCATATGGCAGGGCTTACTACAGATGTAGATTCCTGGTCAGGAACGATGATGGGGGAAGAAATTATCGCTTATCTGGAGGGGAAACCGAGAAAATATATTTGGAAACAGAAAAATTAAGGGGGAGCAAAATATAATGTACGAAGCACTTCGAAAAATAGTATTAGACGCCATTCAAGAGGCAGTAGAAAAAAAACTGATTAATGGAACATCTGGAAATATTGCGGCCAGAGATTCCCAAAATCCCAATATTATTGCCATCACTCCAAGTGGAATCTCTTATACCGGAATGACGGTGGAAGACATTGCGGTAGTTGAAATGATGGCAGATGGAACAAATAAATGGATAGAGGGAAATTATAAACCCTCGTCGGAGCTGCCGATGCATTCAGCGGTGATGCGTGCAAGAAAGGATATTAATGCAACTGTTCATACACACAGTATGTATGCAACAATCTGCGCAATGGGAGAAAATCCCAAACTTTTGCCAATCACACCACCTCAGTGTGAATTCACACCAGTTTCCATTGTTGGATTTACTATGCCGGGTTCAGATGAAGTAGCAGGCAAAGTAGTAGCTTCACTGGGAGAAAAGGGCAGAGTATGCCTGATCAAAAATCATGGAATGTTTTCATGTGGGAAAGATATGAAGTCAGCGATGCATGCGACTATTTATACAGATGAAATGGCAGAGACAACAGTAATTGCGAAAACACTGGGAATTTATGAACCTATGTCAAAAGAAGCTGTTGCAGCAATGAAAGCTCTGATCGAGGCAGATCAGGCGGTATAAAATTTGCTTCATGTAAAAGAGGTGAACAGATGGCAGAATCAGAGAGAAGATACGTAATCGGAATGGATTGTGGTACTTCCAATATGAAAGCAATTATTTTGGATGATTTGGGAATGATTGTTGCGGAAGAAAGCAGACCAGTAACTTCTATAAATATTGGAAATGGTGCAGTAGAACAGAATCCAGATGAGTGGTGGGAGAATGCAGTATCCATTTTTAGAGGATTAATGGAGAATATTGGAAATGATAAGAAAAAGAGAATATGCGCTCTGGCAATCAGCTCTCATACAGTAACAATGCTTCCTCTTGATGAAAACAGAAGTCCGCTACGAAATGCATTAACCTGTCAGGATGGACGATCAGGAAAAGAAATGTATAAAATTGTGAACCAGATAGGAAAAGAGCGATTTACAAAAATTGTGGGAGGACAACCGGCAGTTGCATTTCTCCCCAATAAAATAGAGTGGTATCGAATTCATGAACCAGAGCTATTTAGCAAGACCAGATATTATAGCCAGGCAAGCTCGTATCTGAATATGAAGCTGACAGGTACGCTGGTGACAGATATGGATCAGGCGGCCCGTACACAGTGTATGGACATCAATCGCATGATGTGGTCAGAAGAAATTGGAAACGTGCTGGGAGTGAGCTTAAAGGAAGTAATGCCAGAACTAAAAAATGTAGATGATGTCATTGGAAAAGTTATAAAAGAGGCATCAGAAGAAACGTTGTTACCAGAAGGAATACCGGTTCTGGCAGGATGTAGTGATGCATTAGCATCTATGTATGCTATGGGACTTTGTAAATTGGGAGATGCAGGGGAATCTTCGGGAACCACTTCGTTAGTATTTGCAGGGACAACACAAAAAAGCGCTTCGGATCGGCCATTGGTAACTAAGCCATGTAGGATAGAAGGTATACCATGGATTTATGATGCACCAATTCAATCAACTGGTTCTTCAATCAAATGGTTTATCGATCATATGGCTGCGGAAGAAAAAGAAGAGGCAGAAGATAGAAAATTAAATATTTATGATTATCTTAACGAATTGGCATTAAAATCGGAACCTGGTTCAAAGGGAGTGATTTTTTATCCGTATCTTCTTGGGGAAAGGGCACCACTTTGGAATGAATATGCCAGAGGGATGTTTATTGGACTGGGAATGGATACTGAACGATGCGATTTGGTAAGATCAATTTTTGAAGGAACTGCATTTGCCCTTCGCCATGTAGTAGAGACGATTAAACACACAGGAACAAAGATAGAAACTCTTCGCATATGCGGTGGAGGTGCCAGAAGCCATACTTGGTGTCAGATCAAAGCGTCTATGTTGCGTGTGCCGGTTCTGTTACTAGATGAAAAATCAGGTGATGTTCCGGTAGGAACAGCGCTTCTTGCAGGACATAAAGCAGGAATTTTCCCAAATTTATCAGAAGCAGCGGAAAAAATCATCAAAATAAAAGAAGTCATTTATCCGATTGAAGAATGGGCTAAAGTTTATGATCAGCTATATCCGTTTTATATTGAAATGTATCAGAAGCTGGACGTTAGTCTTAAGAATTTGAGAAATATAGCAGAGCAGATTTCTGCCTGTAGTAAAGAATAAAACAACGTTAAAAATAAAAAGAAAGGAAGATGATATAAATGAAAGCAGTAGCCAGTTTTGGAATTGTGAATGCAGATACTAGCGGACCTGGTGCATTTTTAAGAGCTGCAAAATGGTACTGGGACGAACTTGTTGATATGTTTGCAGCAGCAGGGTTTCAATCTATTATGATTCCTATGGTACCAAATACGGAAAATGTATCTAGGAATGGTGCGCCAATTTGTACAGCTTCAATTAGGACGAGATTTGGTTCAGAAGAAGAGTATCTTAAATTTCTGAATGATAAAGGAATTAAAAATATTGAGGTAATCGGAATATCAGCACAAAGTCAGTATAATAGTCTTTTTGAAACAGGTCTTCCAATAGAAAAATTTTTTGATGGATTCTATGAGTATGCATTGGATAACATTGAAGCTCTGAAGGCATTTAACGGAAGTACATTGCTGGTTTCTCCCACTCCAGGTGTCGGATTTCTGGAAAAAGAATTTGGTGGAGATCAAACAAAACTACAGAATTTTTTAAAAAATGCTGCAGAATGCATGAATAAGATTGGAGAGCTATGTAAAGAGAACCAGATTCATATGGCAATTCGAAATGAATTCTGGACTTTGCTTCGCGGTGCTGAAATTCATAATTTTATGAAGCTGGTAGATCCAGAGCTTGTATCTTATGCACCAGATCCGGCACATCTGGCTATTGCCGGAGAAAATTATCAGGATGTTTTTGCAAAATATGCAAAACAGGCACAGGCGATTTGTTTTACAGATACCAAATTTGTGGATGAAAATGAAGCGTATCGTTCTATTTCCCCTGAATTTCCACAGGAAGGAAGAATGCAGAGAGTATACTATGATTTGGGATATGGAGATATTGATTTTGAAGCAATCTATAAAGAATTAAAAAAAGCTGCATTTAAAGGTCCGGTGATTCTTGAGTCTAAATATTCACTGGATATTCCTAAAGGAATACTTAGACTAAGGACATTCTGGAACCGTCTGGAGAAGCAATATGCTGCAAAGGAGGGAATCTGATGGAAGAAAGAAATATTCAATATACTTATATGACGAATCTTTGGGGAAATATTAATTATAAACAACTCAATAATTTTGATGAGTGGTATATGGGAGATTTTGGAGCTGCTTATTACTATCAGGACTGGGATAAGATTCTTCGTTATTTCGCCGGTGCAGGATTTAAAGGAATTGAACTTATGGTGTTCTCCGTTCCGAGTATCGTAAATGCATTTGGTTCCATGAAGAATTTTAAGGAATTTGCACAGGAAAGAGGAATTGAGCGCATCACAGGTATGTTTTCCCATCATGTGGGATCTCAGGATAAACGTAATCATCCGGGAATTTTTGCTTATGAGCAGCAGGCAATTGATGCGTTGGCAGAATGCGGAGGTATTAATCTGATTGTTCAACCGGCCGGACAGTATTATGGAACTGGACCTTTGGACGAAGAAGGATTAAAAAATGTAGCAGAATGTATGAATACGGTAGGTCGTATGTGTGCAGAAAAAGGGCTTGCAGTTTCTATCCATAATGAATTCTGGTGTGCAGTCAATAAATATGATCATGAGAAATTTCTAGAGATGACAGATCCAAGATATGTATTTTACTGTCTTGATACTGCACAGGTAGCTATTATGGGAAAAGATATTCTGCATTTCTATGATACCTATCATGACAGGGTACAGTATTTTCATATCAAAGATACTACATATATAAATGCACCAGATGAAAAACGTTTTGGTCCTGGAGCAGAATTTGATGAAAAAGGAGGTCGCTGGTTCTGGGAACCGGGAGGAGGACTTTTGGATTTTAAAGGTTTATGGGAACTGATGAAAAAATATCAACACAAAGGTTGGATAGGTATTGAATCAGATGGAACACCAGATCCTCTTTCAACGATACTTCTTACAAAAAATTATATTGATACTGTATTAGATCCAATTTATAAATAATATTTTTAGGAGGAAGAATAAATGAATACACAGTTTGCAAAATTTTTACAGATCGGAATCATCGTAGAGAATGTTGAGGAAGCAGTAAAACATTATGAAAAGGAATATGGAATTGGTCCATGGAGAATTAGCCCGCTTGATTCAGCAGAGTTTCCTGATTTTACTATGAATGGAAAGAAGGAACGTTTACAGACAGTTATGGCGTTCTGTGACTGTTGGGGATTTGAGATCGAGTTAATTCAGCCGATCAGCGACAGTCCATACAAAACATGGTTGGAAGAGCATGGACCTGGTATGCATCATATTGCACTGATTACCAGAGACGATTTTGGAACTGTACTGGAAGAACATAAACGACTCACAGGCAGGGATCCGTGGCTGTGGTGTAAGGATCCGGTAATTGGAATGGAATTTGCGTATCTTGATCTGCACAAAGAACTTGGTTTATATCTGGAAGTTTACAATGAAGAAAAAAAAGGCGGACTGGATGCAAATTTTAGGCTTGCAGAAGAAAAATAAGTATAGTTTTTAAGATAAATGAGTGGTGAAAAAAGGAGAAAAATAATATGGAGTATGTAAAATTTAATGGAATTGAAAAAAAAGTAAGTAAATTTTTCATGGGAACATTTGGAATGTTTCCGGATAATAAAGAGAAACATTTTCAGACATTAGATGCAGCTTATGATCTTGGCATTACGGCTATCGATACTGCTCGCGCTTATGATTCAGAACCGACAGTTGGTGAATGGATTAAAACCCGTGGAGTGAGAGAAAATATCGTATTACTTTCAAAGGGAGCACATCCGTCAGATTATCGTCAAAGAGTTACACCGTATGATATTGATTCGGATCTTGCTGAAACATTAGCAGAGCTGCAGACAGATTATCTGGACATTTATTTGCTTCACAGAGATAATACAGATCTTCCGGTAGGACCGATTGTAGAAAAAATGAATGAACATCAGGCAGCAGGAAGAATCAAAGTATTTGGAGGATCAAACTGGACACATACACGTCTAGAAGAAGCAAATGAATATGCATATGCACATAACCTTACGCCAATGAGTATTTCTTCTCCTAATTTCAGTCTTGCAGAACAGGTAAAAAATCCATTTGCTCCTGGTTGTGTAACAATTGCAGGAAATAAAAATGCAGAAGCACAGGAATGGTATATCAAAAATCAGATGCCGGTTCTTGCATATTCTTCATTAGCAAGAGGTCTTTTTTCAGGCAGAATTACACGTGAACTCCTGAAAAATGACCCAGAAAAAATAGATATGTTCTGCCGTATAGGATATTGTTATGAAGAAAACTTTGTCAGACTGGATCGTTGCAAGGAAATTGCAGATGAAAAGGGTTGTACAATCCCACAGGTTGCTATGGCATATGTGCTGGATAGTCCATTAAATGCTTTTCCGATTATCGGAGCTGCAAACAGAAGTGAGATTGAATCTTCGCTGGGAGCATTAAATGTAAAATTGACACCTCAGGAAGTACTTTATCTGGAACTCAAGACAGATAGTAAAAAATAAAAAGTCGATATAAAACGTTAAAAAATAAAGGGGGTATACAGTATGGGCAGATTGTTAACAATTATGACATGCCAGTGGGCAGATCTTGATATGGAAACCATGTGCAGAAAAGCAAAGGAAATGGGATATGATGGGCTGGAACTTGCCTGCTGGGGAAAGCATCTGGATGTAAAACGTGCGGTAGAGGATGATGATTATGTGGCAGAGATAAAAGCACTTTTGGCAAAATATGATTTGAAATGTGAAGCTTTGGCAACTCATATTATTGGACAATGTGTAGGGGATTATAATGATCCGAGATTAAATAACTTTGCACCAGCAGAACTTGCAGATAAACCAGATGAAATCCGAGCATGGGCAATTCAGACTATGAAGTATGCAGCAACTGCAGCAAAAAAGATGGGATGTAATGTTGTTACTGGTTTTACAGGTTCTCCAATCTGGAAATACCTGTATTCCTTCCCTCAGACACCGGAATCTATGGTAGAGGCAGGGTACCAGGAGATTTATGATCTCTGGACCCCAATTCTTGACGAATTTGTAAAAAACAATGTCAGATTTGCACTGGAAGTACATCCTGGTGAAATTGCTTTTGATTATTATTCGACAAAGAGACTGTTGGATAAGTTTGCGGATCGCCCGGAATTTGGATTGAATTTTGATCCAAGTCATCTGATTTGGCAGGGCATTACGCCACATCTGTTTCTTCAGGATTTTGCAGATAAGATTTATCATGTACATATGAAAGATGCAGCGGTAACATTAGATGGAAGAAGTGGTCTTCTTGGTTCTCACATTGATTTTGGGGATTTGAGAAGAGGCTGGAATTTCCGTTCTTTAGGGCATGGAGATGTGGATTTCGAAAATATTATTCGTGTATTAAATGCCATTGGATATGAAGGACCATTATCAGTGGAATGGGAAGATAGCGGAATGGAAAGAGAATATGGTGCAAAGGAAGCCGCTGAATTTGTAAGAAAAATCGATTTTCGTGCATCTGATTTCAAGTTTGATGATGCAATTGCGAATTAACGGGAGGAGAGAAAGATGGGCGATAGAAAAAGACTGAGATATGGTATGGTCGGAGGTGGCATCGGTTCTTTCATTGGTGCAGTGCACAGAAAAGCAATTGCCCTGGAAGAAACAGCAGATTTAGTAGCAGCATGCTTTAGTTCCAGAAAAGAAAAGAATCAGAAGACTGGAGAATTTTATGGAATTGCACAGAATAGAGTATATGATTCTTATGAGGAAATGGCAAAAGCAGAAAGTGAACGAGAGGACGGGATTGATTTTGTATCAATAGTGACACCTAATGCAACGCATTATGAAGTGGCAAAGGCATTTCTGGAAGCGGGAATTCATGTAGCATGTGAGAAACCACTTTGTTTTACTGTTGAACAGGGTGAAGAACTGGAAAAAATTGCAAAAGAGAAACATTTATTATTTGCAGTTTTTTATGCATATACCGGATATTCAATGGTAAAATTGGCAAAGGAGCTGGTGGCAGCCGGGGAGATTGGCTCTGTTATAAATGTAAATGCAGAATATTTACAGGATTGGCTGATTGATGAAATTGGTGGAGGAAATCAGACAACCACAAAACTATCTGTCTGGAGAACAGATCCAGCAAAATCAGGAATTTCTAACTGTGTGGGAGATATCGGAACGCATATTGAAGATACGGTTGCTTATATCACAGGTATGCATCCAAAAAAAGTAGCTGCTGTTCTGGATAATTTTGGAATGGACTTGGATCTGAATGCTAATATTCTGGTTGAATATGAAAACGGGGTTCATGGTGTTTATAGTTGTTCTCAAGTATGTGCAGGGCATCTGAATGGATTGGTAATACGCATTTTTGGTACAGAGGGAGCAATTGAATGGATTCAGGAAGAACCAGATAATTTGAAAGTTACTAAGAAAGGTCAGCCAGATCAGAATTATCACAGAGGAACAGGCTATGTTATTGGCAGAGCTGCGGAACGTAATCATATCCCGGCAGGTCATCCAGAGGGACTTACTTTTGCATTTGCTAATATTTATCATGAATTTATAGAGGCAGTGTTGAAGTCAGTGAATGGAGAAGAAATAAAAACAGAGGAATATGATTTTCCTTGTGTCCATGATGGCGTTATGGGAGTACGCTTTATTACAGCATCTGTGAAGAGTTCTAAGAATGGAAGCGAATGGGTTGAATTGCAAGAGTAAATAATTGTTTTTTATGAATAGATAGCGTCAAAAAGACCGTTTTTCAAAGGTGATAAATTGAAAAACGGTCTTTTTATTTAATATTCTTCTGCGAACAGAATCGGTTTTACGAATTCAAGTTTTTTACCAAAGAATCTTGCGATGAAACCAACAAGAAGTGCTGCGATGATTGTTCCTTCTCGTACGCCATCCAGATGATATGCGAAAACAAATGACAGAACCGCTGCGATTACTGCCATGGAAACATCAAACATAACCTTGGTGCTGCCAAATTCGCGGTTCCATGTATTCACAATTGCACGTACGAAGGATTCGCCAGGAAGCATTGCAACGTTTGCCAGAACTTCCAGATATACACCAAATCCTAAAATAAGACATCCAATCAGAAGATATACAAATTTCATGACATAGGTTTCAGGATTTACAGATTTCAGAAGAACCATGGTAAAGTCAATGAAATATCCAAATAAGATGGAAATTGGTATCTGCAGAAGGTGCTCCAGCTTAAAGTTTTTACGAAGGATACAAAGCTGAAGAAAAATTAAAAAGATACTGAAAAATATGGTGAAGTTTCCAAGAGTAAATGAAAAATTCAGACTCAATACATAAGGGATGGATGAGATTGGAGAGGTTCCCAGATTAGCTTTTGTAATCAGGCTGACTCCAAGTGAGTTTACAAATAATCCAATAAAAAATATAAGATAGCGTTTTACTTTATTCAATATTTTTCTCCTCTTTTCGTTTTAGATTGTTATAGATTTGGGTAAACATTTTCATGAATGCCTCTCTGTCTGCCTCGGCAATTCCGTCAAATGCCTGTTCTTCGATTTTTTTAAATTCGTCAGATATTATTTTGATGGATTCTTTTCCCTGATCGGTAAGAAAAATGTGATAGCTTCTCCGATTTCCATTCAGTGTTTTTCGCTCAATCAGATTTTTTTCTTCCATGCGGTTAAGGATAGAAGTGAGGGATCCGGCTTCAATATGACATCCGGCGGCGATTTCTTTCTGGTTTGCACCATCGTGATGTTTCAGATAATCGAGCACCTTTGGCTGACCTAAGGTGAGACCAGTTGATTTGACATTTTCCATTAGCTTTTTTTGAATCAGCATCTGATTTGCCATTGACAGATAGTGAAATGATTCTTCCATGGGGGAATCTCCTTAAATATATTGTTATGTTTCGAACTGTTAGAATTGAAACGATTAGAATTATAACAATATAAAATGGGAATGTCAAGGGTATATTTGAGAGAATAAAACATTGCCAGAAAGTTGCAGGAATGATAAATTATAGTTGTTGTTCACTGGTAGAGAAATATGATATAGCAGTTCTTGATCTTTGTGGCCTGAAGAAGGAACAGGTTATGGATTTCGATGCATTTACTGCAAAAGTGCAGAAGGAGATTCTCTCATCCGGAAAGAGAAAAGAAATCTGTGGAAATAGGTTAATAACTAGAAAGGAAAGATGAGGAAAGAAAATGCAAAACGATTTATTTGAAAAGGCTCCTGTGCATAAAGCGTATTTCAGCTTTGCGTTGCCGGTTGTTTTCAGTATGGTGATCTCGCTGATTTATAACATGGCAGACACATACTTTATTGCAGGAACCGGAAACACAAATCTGGTAGCGGGTGTATCACTTGGCGCACCAATCTTTACACTGATGATTGCTCTGGGTGATATTTTCGGACTGGGCGGAAGCTCGGTGATTTCCAGATTATTTGGACAGAAGAAAGATGAAGATGGGAAGAGACTCAGCGTTTTCTGCTTTTATGGAGCGATTGTCTGCGGTGTGATCGTAGCTGCTGTTATGATGATTTTCAGAGCACCGATTTTACAGGTTCTGGGAGCAGATAGTGATACAATTGTATATGCGTCTCAGTATTATACATGGCTGGTACTTGGAGCACCATTTATTATTCTGGTGTATACACCGTCTAATCTGTTACGAACAGAAGGATTTGCAGTTGGTTCTATGACAGGAACAGTCCTGGGTGCAGTAGTTAACATTATTCTGGATCCGATTTTTATTTCTGTACTTGGTATGGGTGCGGCAGGAGCCGCAATCGCTACTGTTATCGGAAATATATGTACAGATATCTTCTATATTATATTCCTGCTGACAAAGAGTAAAAGACTATCAGCGAATCTGAAAGGATTTCATATCAGCGGGAAAGAATTGGGAGATATTTTTGCCATCGGAATTCCGGCGTCAGTTACGAATTTCATGCAGAGTTTTGGAATTGCTTTGATGAACAGATTTCTTCTGACTTATGGAAATGAAAAAGTGGCAGCAATGGGAATCGTCATGAAAATCAATATGATTGCTATGTTGATTTTGGTTGGATTCGCATTTGGCTCTCAGCCATTGATTGGATACAATTATGGAGCGGGAAATAAGAAGAGACTGCGGGAGATTCTGGCATTCAGCTATAAATTTGAATGTGCGGCAGGTGTAGTATTTGCAGCAGTTTTATGTCTGGCTGCACGTCCATTAATCTCTGCATTCATGGATGACAGTGGAATCGTCAGTGCAGGTGTTCCGATGCTACGCTTACAGCTTCTGGGAGCTGTGTTTACAGCAGTAACACTGGTAAGTACCTGTACATTTCAGTCTGCGGGAAAAGCATTGAATGCGTTTATCCTCTCAGTGAGCAGACAGGGCGTGATCTTTGCGGTAGTGATTTTTATTTTGTCAAAGACTGTGGGATATTATGGCGTATTGTCTGCACAGCCGGTGGCGGATTTCATTACGGCAGTTGTGGCAATTGTGCTGGTACGTACGAGTGTTTATAAAGAGATTCGGGAATAACAAAAGATATAAGCTATACTCCTGTGGGAGTAGGATAAGCATAACTTGGATGAGTTTATAATTGCTGATTTTTCTGGATTGGAAAAATGGAAGATCTATATGAAACAGGAAAGTGTAAAAGATGGAAGTACAGAAAGGATGAAACAGGAAAATGAATAATATTGTATCACGTTTATATTTTGCCAGTGATTATATGGAAGGCGCACATCCTGCGATTATGCAGAAACTGGTGGAGACAAACCTGGAGAAGACTGTAGGATATGGGTTGGATCCTTATACAGAGAGTGCGAAAGAGAAGATCAGAACAGCTTGTAATGCACTGAATGCAGATATATTTCTGCTGGTGGGTGGAACTCAGACGAATGCAACGGTGATCGATGCACTGCTGAAATCTTATCAGGGAGTTGTAGCGGCAGAGACAGGACATATTGCGACACATGAATCAGGAGCGATTGAATTTGGTGGTCATAAAGTACTGACATTACCGCAGAAGGATGGGAAAATCAGAGCGGCGCAGATTGAAAAAATGGTAAAGGATTTCTATGATGATGCCAACTATGAGCATATGGTAATGCCTGGAATGGTATATATTTCTCAGCCGACAGAGTATGGAACTTTGTATTCAAAAGAGGAGTTAACCGAAATCAGTAAAGTATGTCGGGCAAATCATCTGCCGCTTTATGTGGATGGAGCACGTCTTGCCTATGCACTGGCAAGTCCGGAGAATGATGTGACGTTATCGGATCTGGCAGAGCTTTGTGATGCATTTTATATTGGTGGTACGAAATGTGGGGCATTATTCGGCGAAGCGGTTGTGATTCCGCAGAAAGGATTGATTCCGCATTTCTTTACGATTATCAAGCAGCATGGTGCATTGCTTGCGAAAGGCAGGATTGCGGGGATTCAGTTTGATGAGCTTTTTACAGATGGACTTTATGAGAGAATTGGAAAACCGGCAATTGATGCTGCAGAGCAGATTAAAGAAGCGTTGAGAAAGTTTGGATATAAGCTTGCTCTGGATACACCAACAAATCAGATTTTTTGTATTGTGTCCAATGAGGTAATGAAAAAAATAGCCCAGGATGTGGAATTTGGATTCTGGGAGAAATATGATGAGACACATTCCGTGATCCGATTTGCCACAAGCTGGGCTACAACGATGGAAGATACGCATAAGTTGATTCGATTGCTGGATGATATTAGAAAATAAAAAATGATTAATTTACAGGCAGCAGGACCGAAGATTCGTGGAAAGTTGCATAAATAAACGGGATATACCTGGTTAATCAAGAAATTAAACAAGGAGACTGTACATGAGAAAAACAGGATTTGCCACGATCGGCACAAGTAAGATTACAGAGAAATTTTTGCAGGCTGCAAAAGAATATCCGGAGTTTCAGTATGTAGCTGCTTATTCCAGAGATATGAAAAAAGCAGAGAAATTTGCCGGCATACATGGAGCTGAAAAAGCTTATAACAGTCTGGATATGTTGTCAGCAGATCCGGAGGTGGAAGCTGTTTATGTGGCAACTCCCAATCATATGCATTATGAACAGGTAATGAAGCTTCTGAATGCAGGAAAACATGTTCTCTGTGAGAAATCTCTTGCATCAAATCACAGGGAAGCAGAAGAGATGTTTCAACTCGCATATGAAAAGAAACTCGTCCTTCTGGAGGCTATGCGTACAGCTTTTGATCCGGGTATGGAAGTTATAAAAAAGAGTTTGAACAGAATTGGTGAGATTCGAAAAGCGACATTTATATATTGTCAGTATTCCAGCAGATATGACAGCTTTAAAGAAGGAACAGAGCATAATATCTTCAGCAGGGAATGTTCAGCAGGAGCTTTGATGGATATCGGTGTTTACAGTATACATACACTGTTGGATCTGCTTGGAAAGCCAGATACTATCTGTGGATTTTCTGTAATGCTCAGGGGAGAAATCGACGGAGCAGGAACAATCCTTGCAAAATATCCCGATAAAATAGCGGAAGTGTCTTATTCCAAAATCACAGATTCTCTATTGCCAAATGAAATTCAGGGTGAGGACGGAGTGCTGCAGTTCTGGGAAAATAGCAACAGTCCTGAGAACGTGAAGATTGTTTTCAGAGACGGAAGAGAAGAAATCCTTTACCATAGAGAAACAGAAAATGCCATGAAGTATGAACTGGAACATTTCCTGAAAATGCTTCATGGGAAGGAATCAGCAGTAAGACATACACAGCGTTCTCTGAATGCGTTGGAGCTGATGGATGAGATGCGGAAGCAATGCGGAATTTCATTTCCGGCAGATATAAAATAAGCAGATCTGTAACCGGTAAACGACTTGCAGACAGACTTAATGATGACAGGACGGTAACCGGAAATCGCCAGGGGAAAGATAATAAACGTTAAAACGGTAATTATTTTCTTGTGTATAGCAGAGCATTAAAGTATAATAAAATCAGTTTTTTGAATAAGATTAAAGCTATAATAAGGAAATCGGCAAACCAGATGAAAGTCTGGGACGCAAAGCTACAGGGCCTGTAAAATGGCAGCCAGTTGCATAAAATGAGGTGCACTGTCTGTCTGACAGTGCTTTTTTACGGTGCTATCTCATAGACGTAACAATAAATGATTTTATCAGGAAAGAATGAGGAAAATGAGCGTATGAAAAAGGCTAAATATTGTCTGATGGCATTGGTGTCAGGTGTACTTGTAGCATCTGCTGTCTTGTCTGGATGTGGACAGTCAAAGAAAGAAGTATCTAAAAATGATGATCATCTTACAGTTTATCTGTGGGAAAATCGTTTGATGAAAAATATTGCACCCTATATCCATGAACAGTTTCCTGATCAGGATATTGAATTTATTATTGGTAACAATGATACCGATTTATACAGTTATTTTAAAGAACATGATGAATTACCGGATATCATAACAGTACGTCGATTCTCCGGAACAGATGCACAGGACTTACAGCCTTATCTTATGGATTTTGCTTCTTATGATGTTGTTTCCAAGTACTATTCTTATGCGGTGCAATATTATAAGAATGAGGAGGATGAAATCCAGTGGCTGCCAATCTGTGGTATTCCGCAGACGATCATTGCCAACAAAACACTGTTTGATCAGTATGGCGTAAAGATTCCAGAAAATTATGAGGAATATGTACAGGCTTGTCAGCAGTTTTATGATAATGGCATAAAACCGTATTCCATGGATCTTGGTGAAGACTGGTCTAATAATGAAATCATCCAGGCTGCAGCAATCGGTGAGTTTACAAGCCTGGATGGTATTGAATGGCGAAACGGTGCAGAGACTGCAGCGGATGAAACAAAGTTTGATGATACATTATGGAAACGTATTTTTTCAGAAACCAGTCAGTTTCTTAAGGATTCGCACTTTGGTAAAGAAGATATCAATATTGACGTCGATACAGGAATCCAGATGTTTGTCGAGGGAAAATCAGCAATGTTTCATGGACATCCGACGGTTATGCAGCAGCTGCAGAAACAGATGGATGCGGATCTGATCCGTATTCCTTACTTTTCACAGACATCGGATGAATCCTATGTGTACATGACTCCGTCCTTAAACATTGCATTTAACAAAAACCTGGAAAAAGACCGGGAGAAACTGGATACTGCACTGGATGTGCTGGATTGTATGATTTCAGAAGAGGGGCAAAAGCTGATTGCAGATGGAATCGGTGTTATTTCATTGAATACAGATGTTCCAACCATGATGCAGGATGTGCCTGGACTGGAAGAGGAAATTAATAATAATGCTGTTTATATCCGATATTCCGCTCAAAAATCATTTGATGCAAGTCTTGAGGCTGTTCACGGATTACTGTCAGGGGAAATGGATGAAACACAGGCTTATGATACTTTTCGCAGTGTAATGAATCGTAAAGATCCAGAAGAAAAAGCAACGGTGAATTTTGAAAATGAATATTCCATTTCACTGAACGATAGAAATGGCCGTGATGCAGCATCTTCCATTTTAACTACGATCAGAGAAGAAAATGAGGCACAGCTGGCTCTGGCACCATATTATTATTTCACTTCTTCTATGTACAAAGGAGAATGCACCAGCAGCCGGGTTGGCATGATGATTGCGAAGAGTTCAGATACAGCATTATATTTTGCGAAAATTAATGGTAAACAGATTTATGAACTCGTGGAAAATTATCTCGCCGATGCTGATGAGAATTTTTATGTAACCAATAAATACGAATTACCAATTGCATCCGGTATGAAAATTATCGTCAATCAAGCGGAAAGTGGATTTTCGTTAAAGGACTTAACAGTTAATGGTAAGAAAATAGACAAAGAAAAGGAATACTCTATTCTTCTTACAGATACCACAATGTCTGTTTTGAAAAAAATAAATCCGAAATGTGAGATTGAGCAGCTTAAAGATGCAACATTATCAAGTGCATGGATCGAAGCAATGTCAAAAGGACAGCAGCCGTCGGCACCGGAAGACTATATAGAGGTTGAATAGTAAAAGTGGAGATAGAACAAACGGTAAATAAAAGAAAAAAAATAACAAAAATAATAATGCTGTTGCTTATACTACTTGTTATTTTTTTAAGCTTAGCAGGAACAATGTATCTGATAAGCAAGTCTAGCAAGTATATCAGCGAAAATGGAAAAAGCAGTATGAGAGCTGTTGTTGAACAGATACAGCAGACTTATGATTTTCAAGTGAGTGGATACTACAGCCAGCTGCAGTTGGTTGAGGAATTTTTACTTCATGAGAGGGAGCTGTCTCTTGAAACGGATACGAACAAAAAATTCTTTGAAGCATGGGAAAAAGAATCAGAAAGTACACTTGTATTCCTTCAGGAAAATGGTCAGGCAATATCGGCAGGTGGAACAAAAATGCGGATTGATATGCCAAGTAAACTTCTGCTGGACTTAAAGAATGGATACAATATTGGAAAACTGGTGTGTCTTGATTATGATTATAAGAAAAAAGACGGTTATCTGGTTGCGATTCCATGTCAGGAATATACCATCAATGAGGAAACTTATACGGCAATTGGAACTGTGTATGATCATTCGAAACTGGATTCCATGTTAAAACTGAAAGGTTATGACGGGAAAGCATATTTGTTCATGCTGGATCATGACGGAAATATTACGTATACGAACCTGAGTGGTGATAAATACCAGCGTAATTATTCCTTGTTAAAACATTTAAAAGGGGAACAGGCTATTACAGAAGAAGAGGCTGATTTGTTCAAAAAGAAGTTTGATAACGGAGAATCCGGAGTTGCACTTTTGGGAAAACAGAACCCCTATTATCTGGGGTATTGCCCGATAGAAAGCAACAACACCATTTTGGTATGCATTGTGGCAAAGGGAGTTGTTGACAATGTGCTGATGGATTACCAGAAAACGGTGCTGTTTACAACAATACTTATGGCAGGTTTTATACTTTTACTTTTTGCCGGATTATTCTACAGTATTTCCAGACTTAGTCTTGCAGATCAAAAAGCAGAATATGAAAAAAGAAATAATGAACTTCATTTACAAACAATGAAGGAAATGGAAGTAGTCAATCAAAAACTGAAAAAGGCAAAGAACGCTGCAACAGAGGCTTTACAGACAGCGGAAAATGCAAATAAGGCGAAAACGGATTTCCTGTCTAATATGTCACATGATATTCGTACACCTATGAATGCAATCATTGGTATCACATCTTTGATCAGACATGATGCAGGTAATAAAGCAAAAGTTATAGAGTATGCAGATAAAATAGATATTTCATCACAGCATCTGTTAGGAATTATTAATGATGTTTTGGATATGAGCAAGATTGAGGCAGGAAAAACAGTCTTCAAGTATTCTGACTTTTCTATTCTGGATTTTATACAGGAACTTGACACTATATTTCATTCTCAAATATATGAAAAGAAGCAGACACTTACAATTATAAAAGAAAACATCCGTCATGAATGGGTGAATGGAGATCAGGTTCATTTGATGCAGATTTTCAGCAACCTGCTTTCCAATGCAGTGAAGTATACCCAGGAAGGTGGAAAAATTCATTTCCTTGTAGAAGAATATGAAACAAAATCCAGGGCGTATGCAAAGTACCGCTTTTTAGTCAGTGACAATGGTATGGGAATGTCGGCAGATTTCATGGATACAATTTTTGATGCGTTTACCCGTGCGGAAAGTTCCCTTACAAATAAAATACAGGGAACCGGACTTGGAATGGCGATTACCAGAAATCTGGTTGAGGCAATGGGAGGCACCATTGACGTGGAGAGTGAACTGGGGCAGGGAAGCTGTTTTGAGGTCCTCATAGATTTGAAAATTGCAGAGGATAGAACAGTTGCTCTGGCAGCACAAGAAGAAACAGATGAGCAGGATGGTAATATCCTGCAGGGAATGAAATTCCTGTGTGCAGAAGATAATGAGTTGAACGCTGAGATCCTGACGGAACTGTTAAAGATTGAAGGTGCGGAATGTACCATCTGTGAAAATGGCGAAGAGATTTTGAAAGCATTTGAACAGTCTGCTCCAGGTGATTATGACATGATTCTGATGGATGTGCAGATGCCTGTTATGAATGGCTATGAGGCAACGAAGGCAATCCGCAGAAGTTCCCATAAACTGGCAAAGACGATTCCGATTATTGCCATGACTGCCAATGCATTCTCAGAAGACATTCAGCATTCCCTGGCAGCCGGTATGAATGCACATGTTTCAAAACCGGTTGAGATGAAGGTGCTGGAAAAGACGATCAGAAGCATAAAATCTGGTGGGGGGGGTATCGAACCGCAGGTCACTGTACAGTGACAAATGGAAAGTAACCAGACATAAAAGAATCGAAAAGGATAGTTAGGGATAGATAGAAAATGAAAGGAAAAAGAATGATTGCAGGCATTCTGCTTGCGGGAATTATAGCGGTCACCCTGGCAGGGTGTAAAAACACAGATAACACGAAAGAAGAAAACGAAAAGCCTGTTATTACCCTCGGCAGCGACAACTATCCACCATACAATTATCTGAATGAGGATGGTGTATCGACGGGAATCGATGTAGAACTGGCTACGGAAGCTTTCAAAAGAATGGGATATCAGTTGGAGGTTGTCCAGATCAACTGGGAGAAGAAAAAAGAACTGGTGGAGAGCGGAGAGATTGACTGTATCATGGGCTGTTTTTCCATGGAAGGGCGTCTTGATGATTACCGCTGGGCGGGACCGTACATAGCAAGCCGTCAGGTGGTTGCTGTAAATGAGAACAGTGATATCTATAAACTGAGTGATCTGGAGGAAAAGAACCTGGCTGTTCAGTCCACAACCAAACCGGAAGGCATCTTTCTGAACCGGACGGATGAGAGAATCCCCAAACTGGGCAATCTGATCAGTCTTGGACACAGGGAGCTGATCTATACGTTTCTTGGGAAAGGATATGTAGATGCAGTTGCAGCACACGAGGAATCTATCGTTCAGTATATGAAGGATTATGATGCAAGTTTCCGTATCCTGGAAGAGCCTCTGATGATCACCGGAATAGGTGTCGCTTTTGCAAAAGATGATGACAGGGGAATCTGTGAGCAGATGGATCAGACGCTGGAAGAAATGCGTCAGGATGGCACCTCCCTGAAAATTATTAAAAAATATCTGGATGATCCCCAGAAGTATCTGGAGGTGGATGATCTTGGATATTAAGAGAAAGAAAAAAGAAAAACGAATCCAGCTGTTCGGTGGTCTGATTGGAATCTGTGTGGCATTAGTTTCTCTGTTTTATTTCTTTCATGCGGAGAAAGCGGAAGCAGAGAAAAGAATGGTAGAGATTGTAAATTATGTCAAAGTGCAGTGTTCCACCTACACCCATTATAATGAATCTTCGGAATCCAAAAGTCTCCTCCGTGCGATTGAAAGTGCCAGACAGATGAGTACGAATATCGATATGGAAATAGAAAACGGCGGTCATCTGAGCCAGGAGTTCCTAAAAGAAAATCTTCAGACTCTCTGGGTGGATGGTATCCTTGTGCTGGATGCAGTTGGAAAGACGGACTGCGAATACAGCATGGATGAGTCTCTGACCGGTGAGATTACGGCATATCTGCAAAAGGACATTATCATGGATTTTGCCGGATATGAAGAAAGATCTTATTCGGAACGGTTTACCAGGGAAGACGGATCCTATATTGATATTGCAGCCTGTGCCAGAAAAGATGCACCGGGTATTGTGGCAATCTACTATTACACACCTCCTGAATTTGCCAGAAACTATACACTGACGATACAAGGGCTTTTAAATGGTTATAGTATCCAGAAAGATGGAACGGTTATTGTTGCAGACGATGGGATTGTTGTTGCCAGCAATGATGAGAGTCTGCTGGGGCAGAATACAGCCGACAACGAAGTTGTTCAGGCAATGAAAAAGCATACAGACAGTCAGCATATCTATCATTTGAGGAAGGAAGGAACCGGATGTTATGGAATCATGCTGAAGCAGCGTGATTATTATATCTACGCATATCTTCCGGATACAGAAGTATTCCGTAACCTGCCGCTAAGTGTAACAGCTGTCGTTTTTCTTTATTTACTCATATTCGGTATATTCTGCTTCTGGGGATACAGAGCGGATCTGGTACACCGGAAACATGAACAGGAAAAAGATGAAAAATATAAAGCAGAACTTCTGAGAGCAGCAAAAAAAGCAGAAGCAGCCAATGAGGCAAAAACCGAGTTTCTACAGCGAATGAGCCATGATATCCGGACACCGATCAATGGAATCTGCGGCATGATCGATGTGGCAGACCATTATGCAGAGGATATGAAGAAACAGACGGAATGCAGGGCAAAGATCAAAGAGGCATCCCATCTGTTGCTGGAACTGATAAACGAGGTTCTGGACATGAGCAAACTGGAGTCAGATGAAGTGATTCTGGAAGAAATCCCATTTAATCTGAACAGTATTTCTGAGGAAATACTGGGTGTGATCGAACAGATGGCTGCAGAGCAGAATATCCGGATCCTTTGGGAAGAAAAAGAAGTTACACACTGGAATCTTATTGGAAGTCCGGTGCATGTGAAACGGATCCTGATGAATATTCTGTCCAATGCGGTGAAATATAACAAAGAAAACGGATATGTCTATATCAGCTGTCGGGAAATCCCATCGAAACAGACAGCAATGACCACATTGGAATTTGTCTGTAGAGATACCGGGATCGGAATGACAGAGGCATTCCAGAAACGCATTTTTGAACCATTTGCACAGGAACATGCAGGAAGCCGCACAAAATTCGCCGGAACAGGACTGGGAATGCCAATCACAAAAAAACTGGTAGAGAAAATGGGCGGAACCATTTCCTTTGAAAGTAAAGAAGGCACAGGGACTACATTTGTGATCCGGATTCCATTCCGGATTGACACAGATAGGAAGGACAGGACTGAAACGGAAGAAAAAACGGAAACATCTATCCAGGGGCTCCATGTTCTTCTGACAGAGGATAATGAGCTGAATATGGAGATTGCAGAATTTGTGCTTCAGAATGAAGGCACTGTGGTGACCAAAGCATGGAATGGGCAGGAGGCTGTTGACATATTCAGAAAAAGCAGTCCTGGAGAATTTGATGTCATTCTTATGGATATTATGATGCCTGTCATGAATGGATATGAAGCAGCAAAGATGATCCGCTCTCTGGACAGAGAGGATGCAAAAGTGATACCGATCATTGCAATGACAGCAAATGCGTTCATTGAGGACAGAATGAGAGCAAAGGAAGCGGGAATGGATGAACATATTGCCAAGCCTGTTGATAGGAAATTATTAGTAAAAGTAATCAATGAGTTAGTAAAACACAATCAGAGGGAGCAGTTATAATGAAAAAGAAAAAATGGAACAAGTTAGTTTCTGTACTTTTGGTGATGGTGACGGTTATGTCACTTCTGTCTGGCTGTGGCGGGAAAAGTGCGGAAAAAGAAGACGCAGAAACCATCACAGTGTATTTATGGACCACAAGTCTGTATGAAAAATATGCATCATACATCCAGGAACAGCTCCCGGATATCAACATTGAATTTGTAGTAGGCAATAATAATCTGGATTTCTATCGTTTTCTGGATGAAAACGGCGGATTACCGGATATTATAACCTGCTGCAGGTTTTCCCTCCATGATGCAAGTCCCCTGAAGGACAGCCTGATGGATCTTTCCACAACCAATGAGGCAGGTGCTGTCTATGATACATACCTTAACAGTTTCAGAAATCAGGATGGCAGCGTAAACTGGCTTCCTGTGTGTGCAGATACCCATGGCTTTGTAGTGAACAAAGACCTTTTTGAAAAGTATGATATTCCTCTTCCAACGGATTATGAAAGCTTCGTTTCTGCCTGCCAGGCATTTGATGAGGTGGGTATCCGTGGGTTTACTGCAGACTATTACTATGATTATACCTGTATGGAAACACTGCAGGGTCTGTCTGCATCAGAGCTGTCTTCTGTGGATGGACGTAAGTGGCGTACCACCTACAGTGACCCGGATAATACAAAGAGAGAAGGTCTGGACAGTACCGTCTGGCCGGAGGCTTTTGAACGTATGGAGCAGTTTATTCAGGATACAGGGCTGAGCCAGGATGATCTGGATATGAATTATGATGATGTGGTTGAGATGTACAAAAGTGGTAAGCTTGCCATGTACTTCGGCAGTTCTTCCGGCGTAAAAATGTTCCAGGATCAGGGGATTAACACAACATTCCTGCCATTCTTTCAGCAGAACGGCGAAAAGTGGCTGATGACTACACCATATTTCCAGATAGCTTTAAACCGTGACCTGACAAAGGATGAAACACGCCGGCAGAAAGCAATGAAGGTACTGAACACAATGCTTTCAGAGGATGCGCAGAACCGGATCATTTATGATGGACAGGATCTGTTAAGCTACAGCCAGGATGTGGGTCTCAAGCTTACAGAATATCTGAAGGATGTGAAACCTGTGATTGAAGAAAACCATATGTATATCCGTATTGCGTCAAATGACTTTTTCTCCATTTCCAGGGATGTGGTGTCTAAGATGATTTCAGGAGAATATAATGCAGAGCAGGCTTATCAGTCATTTAACACCCAGCTTCTTGAGGAAAAATCCACTTCTGAGGATATTGTGCTGGATTCAAAGAAAACTTATTCCAATCGCTTCCATACCAGCGGAGGCAATGAAGCCTATTCTGTTATGGCAAACACTTTGCGCGGTATTTATGGGACGGATGTGCTGATTGCAACAGGAAACAGCTTTACAGGAAATGTACTGAAGGCCGGTTATACAGAAAAAATGGCGGGCGACATGATCATGCCAAACGAGCTTTCCGCTTATAGCAGCGAAATAAGTGGGGCAGAACTGAAGGAAACGGTCAGAAACTTCGTAGAAGGCTGCCAGGGAGGCTTTATCCCCTTTAATCGAGGCTCTCTGCCTGTGTTCAGTGGTATTTCTGTAGAAATTAAGGAAACGGATGATGGTTATACATTGAGTAAAGTTACAAAGAATGGAAAACAGATTCAGGACAAGGATACTTTTACTGTGACCTGCCTTGCAGAACCACAATATATGGAAGCTTATGCGGCAGAGGAAAATATTGCATTTGATGGAGGGGATACCTCTGTGGAAGATACCTGGACAACATATGTTTCAGATGGTAATGCCATTCTTGCAGAGCCTGAAGACTATATTACTCTGAGGTGAGAAGAATGGATGTTAAGAATCATAATACAAACAGAAAGAAACGGGTTGTGAGAAAACGATGGAATACAGCAGTTCTTATTGTTCTATTCATTGGAATCCTTTTGACTGTTTTCCGATATTTGGAGTTTGTATCGAAGACTGTTTATGAGGAAAGTGTTTCTCACCTGACAGAAATTTTTCATCAGTCTGATAATATGCTAAGTGAGCTGACAAATAAGAATCTGACTTATCTCCATATATGGGGGGAATATCTGCAGAATACTTCCGATGAAAGTGAAATTCGTGAGTATATAGAGAAAGCACAGGAAGATGCAGGCTTTTTAGATTTTTATTTCCTGTCAGCGGACGGGAACTATAAGATGGTAACAGGTGAAACCGGCTATCTGGGATTACAGGAAAATATTGAAGATGAGATCCGGCAGGGAAATGATGTGATAACCAATGCAACAGTTCCCGGAAAATCCCAGCTCCTTGTTTTTGCCACTCCCAAGCCTCATGGAAGTTATCAGGGCTTTGAATATGATGCAATTGCCATTGCCTATGAAAACTCCGATATCGTAAATGTGCTGAATATTTCTGCTTTTAATGGAAATGCCCAGAGTTATGTGGTTCATCCGGATGGTCGTGTTGTTGTGGATCATTCCTCTGAGTCATGGGGAGAGGTGTATAATTTCTTTGGGATTCTGAGAGAGCATTCCAATATGTCTGAAAAAGAGATCCTTAAACTTTCAGAAGAGTTTAAGGAAGGACATACAGATGCAATGCTGATAAATCTGGATGGAAAGGATTACTATCTGGTCTATGAGAAATCCAAACCTCAGGACTGGATCTTTCTGGGACTTGTCCAGGCTGATATCGTTAATGCCAGTATGAATGTTCTGCAGCGTAGCACTATGCTGCTTGTAAGTGCAGTAGCAGTGTGTATTGCCGGTCTTTTTATTGGAATTATTCTCTGGAAAAACAGGGTAAACCTGAAGAGAAAGGATACGGAGATCCTTTACAGGGACGAGCTGTTTCAAAAGCTGTCAATGAGTGTGGATGATGTTTTCCTGATGCTGGATGCCAAAACATATAAAGCAGATTACGTCAGTCCCAATGTGGAAAAAATGCTGGGTATTACAGTAGAACAGATCCGTAAAGATATTTGTGTCCTGGGAAAACTGCATCCCGGGGATGTTGAAGATCCGGAGAAGAATTATCTGGAAGAAATCCAGGTTCATGAGCAGCAGGAATGGGATTTTGAATATGTTCATCAGAAAACAGGAGAACACCGCTGGTTTCATAATGTTGCAATGGGCAGCGAGGTAAACGGGAAAAAGAAATATATCCTGGTTATGTCAGATCGTACCTCTGACAGAAAAATGAATCAGGCGCTTTCTGAGGCGGTCCGCGCTGCGGAGACTGCAAACAAGGCAAAGAGCACCTTCCTTTCCAATATGTCTCACGATATCCGGACACCAATGAATGCGATCATTGGTTTTACCACACTGGCTGTAAGCAACATTGATGATAAAGAAAGGGTACGGGATTATCTGGGTAAGATTCTTTCCTCCAGTAATCATCTGCTCTCACTGATCAATGATATCCTGGATATGAGCCGTATTGAGAGCGGAAAGATTCATCTGGAAGAAACGGAAGTCAGTCTGTCAGAGGTTCTTCATGATCTGAAAACTATTATCAGCGGACAGATCCATGCGAAACAGCTGGAGCTTTACATGGATGTCATGGATGTTACCAATGAGGATGTTTATTGTGACAAGACGAGGCTGAATCAGGTGCTCCTGAATCTTTTGTCCAATGCGATCAAGTTTACTCCTGCAGGCGGAACCGTTTCTGTCCGGCTGAGAGAGTATCCGGGTACACAGAGAGGCTGTGAATTGTACGAAATCCGGGTAAAGGATAACGGAATCGGCATGAGTCAGAAATTTGTACAGAAGATCTTTTCTCCTTTTGAGAGAGAGCGGACTTCCACTGTAAGCAGGACTCAGGGTACAGGACTGGGCATGGCCATTACCAAGAACATCGTGGATATGATGGGCGGAACCATTGAGGTTCAGACAGAACAGGGCAAAGGTACTGAATTTATTATCCGTCTGCCATTGCGGATTCAGCCTGAGAACCACCGTATAGAGAAAATCGCAGAGCTGGAAGGTCTGAAGGCATTGGTCGTAGACGATGATTTCAATACCTGTGACAGTGTGACTAAGATGCTTGTGAAGGTTGGAATGCGTTCGGAATGGACACTTTCCGGTAAGGAGGCTGTTCTCCGCGCACGACAGTCTGTGGAAATGGGTGATGCATTCCATGCTTATATCATTGACTGGCGTCTTCCGGATATGAACGGCATTGAAGTTACCCGTCAGATCCGTAGTCTTGGTGACGATACGCCGATCATTATCCTGACTGCTTATGACTGGTCTGATATTGAAGTGGAAGCCAGGGCAGCAGGGGTGACTGCATTCTGTGCCAAACCTATGTTTATGTCAGATATCAGAGAGACTCTGATGGCTGCTATCGGCCAGAAGCAGGCTGAGGCAGAGGATAATATCCTTCCGGCAGCAGATTCAGATTTCAGAGGCAGGCGCATACTGCTTGTGGAAGATAATGAACTGAACAGTGAAATTGCAGTAGCGCTCCTTAGTGAATATGGTTTTCGGGTTGATACAGCGGAAGATGGAGCAGAGGCTGTGGAGAAAGTTAAGAATTCAACACAAGGTGATTATGACCTGGTGCTTATGGATGTGCAGATGCCTGTAATGAATGGATATGAGGCTACTGAGCAGATCCGTTCACTGGATGATCCTTCACTGGCGGGAATCACGATCCTTGCCATGACTGCCAATGCTTTTGACGAAGACAGAAAGAAAGCACTGGCATGTGGTATGAATGGATTTTTATCCAAGCCGATAGTTATTGAAGAATTGATCAATACATTACAGAATAACCTAAAGTGAGTTTTGTGTTAAAGTGATAAACATTGTTCTTTCAAGTAAGAAAAATGAATCAGCTTGTTTTGAGGATACAGGAAAACGTAGAATGCTTCATCAGAATCCTCCCGATGTCCAAAATGAACAGTTATAAAGCAACGCAGGCAAACAGGTATCTGCCAGATAAGGATAAAACATGCATACCTATCATTGCAATGACGGCAAATGTGATATGATAGGTGATATTTTCTATATGATGATGTTGGGAGATTATATGAAAAAGTTTAAGGCAAATGATAATAAGAGTGAAGAACATGAGATTAACTACAGACAATTTAACAAAAAGCTGGAACTGCTGAATCAGATTCTGTCTCTGATATCAGACATCAATCAGGCATCGAATGAGAAAGAAGTGAAGGACTGTATTCCTGCATTGCTTCAATACACTGGTGAATATACAGATGCAGACAGAGTATATATTTTTGAACTGATGTCTGAAAAGCAGGATTATTACAGCAATACCTTCGAATGGTGCAGAGAAGGGATCATCCCACAGATTGACAATCTGATTCGTATTTCTGTCGATAGTATGCCGGTGTGGCATGAGAAATTTCTTCGTGGAGAAACCATAATTATTCATGATCTGGAGAAAATACGCGAAACCATGCCTTCGGAATATGATATCCTGAAGGTTCAGGACATTCATTCTCTGCTGGTTTTACCTTTGTTTGCAAATACGCAGTTGAGCGGTTTTATCGGTCTGGATAATCCGGAGCTGGTTAATCCCGGTGTTTCCATATCGCTTCTTTCCAATGCAGGCGGACATCTTGCCAGTACACTGAATAATCTGCGTATGTTCAGGATGCTTGAGGAAAAACAGAAAACACTGGAGAGCAATCTGGAGGAACTTCAGAAGGAGAAGCATATCCTGGAAGCTCTCTGCGTAGATTATACCTCATTTTATTTATGTGATCTGGCAAATGATACTCTGGAAATGATCAAACAGAGCATACATTCCAATTGGGCAGAGATTGATGAGATGCCGGAGCTGAAATCCAGTTATACCTCTGGAATCAGATATTATTATGATCATTATGTAATCCGGGAATCAGCACCGGATTTTCTCCGGAAGATGGAACGTCACGCTCTCATAGAGTATCTGCGGAATCACAAACGTTTTGCATATCGTTATCAGTCAGTGAAAAACCATGCCGGGCATGAGTATTTTGAATTGCAGGTGATCCGTCTGGAGACAGGCAACAGAGATGATTATAAGATCATTATGGGATTTCGCTATATTGATGATATTGTGCAGGAGGATATGAAAAAGAAGCAGCAGATGGAAGAGACTATGGCTGATCTGAAAATGAATAATGAGATCATCTCTGCAATCAGCAAAATGTACTGGATCATCTACCGGATGGATCTGATCCATGATACCTATGAGGAGATTTCCAGCAAGGAATCCATGCACCGTCTGACCGGCAGAAGTGGAAAGATTTCTGTTCAGTTTACAAAAGCCAGAGAGAAAATCGTAGCTCCCGAATTTCAGGAAAGAATGAGAGAATTCCTGGATGTTTCCACGCTGGCAGAACGTCTGAAGAACAGAGAGGAGATTTCCACAGAATACAGAGCCATAACCGGAGTCTGGCACCAGGCCAGATTTATTGTGAAACTGCGAAACGAAGCAGGGGAAGTGACCAATGTTCTCTATGTGACGAGAGATATTAATGACCAGAAAATATCTGAGCTGGAGAGCCGGGAAGAACTGAGAAGAACTGCCCAGGAGGCTGAGAAAGCCAATCTGGCAAAGACAGATTTCCTTAGGAGAATGAGTCATGATATCCGCACACCGATCAACGGGATTCAGGGATATGTGGATATTGCAGACCGTTATCCCGATGATCTGGAGCTTCAGCAGGAAGCACGTACCAAAATCAGGACTGCTTCCAGTTATCTTTTAAATCTTGTCAATGATGTGCTGGATATGAATAAGCTGGAATCCGGCAATATACAGCTGGAGAGAAAGCACTTTAATCTGCTGGAACTTTTGCATAACACGAATGAAATCACCAGGATGCAGGCAAATGAATCCGGCATTAATTATTATGTAGAAGATGGAGAAATCATCCATACACAGCTGATAGGAAGTCCGGTGCATTTCCAGCAGATATTGATGAATATCGGCAGCAATGCAGTAAAATATAATTATGATGGTGGTTCTGTGACAGTTACCTGTCGTGAGGTTTCCTATACGGATACCACTGCGGAATATGAACTGACCTGTACAGATACCGGAATCGGCATGAGTGAGGAATTTCAGAAAAAGGCATTTGAGCCTTTTGCCCAGGAAGGGCAGTCAGCCAGAACAAATTATGCAGGTACCGGTCTGGGACTTGCCATTGCCAGAAAGCTGATAGAGCTGCAGGGTGGAACCCTTTCCTTTGAGAGTATACAGGGAAAGGGAACTAAATTTATTCTTCATATTTCTTTTGAAATCTCTGCTGAGGAATCGGAAAAGAGATCCCAGATGTATCAGAACTGTTCAGTGGAAGGAATTCAGGTTCTGCTGGTGGAAGACAATGAGCTGAATATGGAAATTGCTGAGTTCCTGCTGAAAGAAGAAAAAATGATAGTGACAAAGGCATGGAATGGACGGGAAGCTGTAGAAATATTTGAGAATTCAGAGCCCGGATACTTTGATGTGATTCTGATGGATCTGATGATGCCACAAATGGGAGGTCTGGAAGCTACCCGCAGAATCAGAAAGCTGGATCGAAGGGATGCGAAAACCATCCCCATCTTTGCTATGACAGCTAATGCCTTTCTTGATGATATTGCACAGAGTAAAGCAGCAGGAATGAACGAACATTTTTCAAAACCGCTTCAGATGGAGAAAGTGATAGATGCGATACGATTTTATTACACAGCCCGGTGAAAAACAGATTTGTTTTCTGACAGTCGGCATGAATGGATAATAAAGAGGAAATGAATGAACAGAAAGATAGAAAAACGGATAAGAAAAAAAGGCAAGAAAAAAAGATTATGTTTGAGCATTTTAATACTTATCGTGTTACTTTTGGTGCCGCTTTCTGCTTATGCGTCAGAAATTAAAAGTGATGGGAAAACAACTCAGATAATAGAGGAAGAGAATAAAACCGTGAGAGTTGGGTATTTCCCATATGCCAATTTTCAGGAAGGCGGCTATGGGGAACACAAGCAGGGAGCAGGCTATGAGTATCTCCAGAAGATTTCTTATATAACCGGCTGGAAGTATGAATATGTCTATGGTTCATTTAAAGAGTGTATGGATATGCTGGCAGATGGAAGCTATCAGAAATCTGTCGGACCGTCCGGATGGAAAGAAAATACCTATTATTGCAATGACGGCAAATGCATTTGCAGAGGATGTGCAGGCTGCTTTGAATGCCGGAATGGATGATCATGTGGCGAAGCCGGTTGATATGGAGATTATAACATCTGTCATCACAAAATATGTAGAACGATGACTCATTTGTTAAAAAATGGATCGGAAAATTCATAATGGAATGGAACTTGAATAACTGCGCGTCTAACTCATCATTGAAGTAACGGGAATGCGACGCGCAGTTTATTCAAAATCAGTGGTCAGTTGATTTAAAGGATTGTTACAGGCAGTATCAGAGCAATGGTGCTGCCTTTTTTGCTGCTCTGGGTTACTTTTACCTGGCCGTTGTGCTGTCTGGCAATCTCGCTTACAAGAGCAAGCCCCAGACCTGCACCGCCCATGGCACGGCTGCGGGATTTGTCCACACGGTAGAAAGGATCAAAGATTTTTTCCTGATTTTCAGGGGAGATACCGATGCCTGTGTCAGTTACCTCCAGGACTGCAGACTCTGCAGTGTGAATGCTTACAGTGACGGAACCAGAAGGACGGTTATATTTGATTGCATTTTCAACCAGATTATAGACTGCCCGGTACAGAAGGATATAGCTGCCTGTAACAGTACAGTCACCTTCTGTCTGAATAAGCCGGATCTGATGCTTTTCTGCAATCGGGTCCAGATCGCAGAAAACTTCTTCTGTGAGTGCTGCAAGGGAAATGGTATCAGAACGCTCTACAGTCTGAAGGCCTGTCATGTCCAGCAGGATTTCCGCAAGGTGGGAAAGCCGTCCGGTCTGTTCCTGAAGCATGGTGAAAAGCCTGTCGTATTCCTGGTGTGTGTGTTCCGGCTTCTTGTAAAAAACTTCCAGATTTGTCTGCATTACAGCTAAGGGTGTGCGAAGCTCATGTGCTGCACTTGCCACAAACTGCTTCTGTGCAGAGAATGCATTGTCCAGGCGGGTAAGCATGTCATTAAAGGATCTGGTCAGACGTGAGATCTCATCCTCTGAGAGTGGGACTTCCAGCGGTTCAGACAGATTCTGAGCCTGTACCTGGCTGATCCTGTCGCTGAATCTGCGCAGGGGGGTCAGGGCTCTTCTGGTGACAAACCAGGTACAGATACTGCTGAGAAGAATAATGATACCTGTGGCAATCATGCTCTGGAACAGAAATTTATTTTTGGTATTCTGGATCTGGTTTTCCAGATCAGGGATGAGGATTTTGGGATCTACATTGATAGAGATCGGGTTTGAATTGTCAGGGGTGACCAGAACCACATAGTCGGAAATCCCTTCCAGACCGGTCACAGCAGAACGGCTGATAAAGAAATACATCAGTGCACAGGCTGTGATAACCAGTCCGGAAATCAGCAATGTGAGCCGCCACTGGAGGGAGAGCCTGCGAGGGGAAAGTTTTTCTGAATAAAATTTCATAGATAAATCCTTTCGTTATAATGACATAGTAGTATTTGGACGCAGATCGCGAAGCGACTGCGTTCATGAGCAAGTAGCGAAGCGGATTGCGAATGTCCGCTTTACATCTGAAAATATTTATTGTACAGATATGAATGATTTTTATTCTTCCAGAATATATCCCTGTCCGATTTTATTTTGTATAGGATCATATCCAAGGGCAGTTCTCAGTTTTTTTCTCAAGGAAGAAATGTGTACCCGGATGGAATTGCTGAAGCTGTTTACGCTGCCATCCCAGAGATGCTCAATCATTTCCTCAGGGCTGATGATCCGGTTGCGGTGAAGCAGAAAGTATTCCAGAAGTGCGCTTTCTTTCCTGGTGAGAGCCAGTGGTGTACCATCTACACTGGCTTCTCTTGTGCGTGTGTCAAAGGTAATGCGGCTGCATCTCAGGCAGACATCCTCCTGGATAAATTTACGGCGGGTAAGGCTGCGGATACGGGCTTCCAGTTCCTCGAAATGAAATGGTTTGGTGAGGTAATCGTTGGCTCCCAGATCCAGACCCTCCACCTTATCCTGGATCTGTACTCTTGCGGAGAGTATGAGAACAGGAGTGTTGGTATTGAAAGTACGGAACTGACGCAGAATGTCCAGACCGTCAATTCCAGGCAGGTTCAGATCCAAAAGAATCAGATCGTAATTCTCTGTCATACATAATTCCAGTCCCTCTTCCCCGTCAAAGCAGGTATCTGTTTCATATCCGTCCATGCGGAGCCCCTCTGCCATGGAACGGCAAAGCTGTTCTTCGTCTTCTATAATTAAAATGTGCATGATAGTCTCCTTTTTGAATTTCCGGTTTCATAGTTTTATAATATCAAAGTCCAAAGTCCAAAAGCCAGAAGATTGTCAGTGTTTGTACGATAAAATTTTTGACTCTGATATATTATCAATTTTATCATAGCACATTAAGCATAAAATTCGTGTAAAAAAGAAAACGATTTCATATTAAAATATCTGCCTGACTACGTTTCAGATTTGTTTGGGATTGATTACAAAATAAAATTCGAAAAAAAGTTATTTTCTTAACACAGATTTTATTTCTCAGATGCTATAATGTGTGCATATCAATAAAAAAGTGTCTGTCATGTGGGGATGAAATCCAGATTTGCGGACAGATACAGAGAAGTAATTAAAGGTAATATAAAAATCATAACAGTAAAAAATGAAGGGAGTTTACTTACAATGAAAAACAGAAGAATGAGATTAATGGCGATTTTTGCAGCAAGTGTATTAAGTGTGACATCTATGGGAGGTATTGTAACTGTACATGCAGGGGAGGCTCTTGCAGTGCCAGCAGATGAAGCAGGTGTAGTCCAGACGGATGGTAAGGATGTTCAGGCAGCAGAAGATGGCAGTGTGGCAGCTTCCGAGGGTCTGATTGCTGAATCCTTCAAACCCTCAGAGATTGCTCAGCCTGCACAGGATACTTATGAATATCCATTCCTTGGAATGAAATTAGGGATTTCCAAAGACCTGAAAGAGCAGATGGAGAAGAAGAATATTTCCATGTTTACAGATGAGAGATGGGATGACAATGCAGAGGCAGTCACATATGCCACAGCCAGCTGGTGTACCCTGACAGACGAGCAGAAGGATGCAGAGGTGGACAAGATGGGCACCGGATATGACGACTGGCTGAAAAGTCTCAGCAGAGTAGGTGTGATCGGAATGTATGACGAGGAATCCCAGAAAGATCTGGATACGATTACCGGATGCACAGAGCATAAAGAACTGGGCACCAGCAGTGACGGCAAATATAAATATTATCTCAGCACAAACAAGGATGCAGATGCAGACCTGCTAAAGGATGTGGAGGGGATTGAAGTAACACTTACAGAAATGACCCCGTTCCAGATGCTTTCTGCATTTGACCAGCCGCAGGATACTTCTGACAGTACAGATGCAGCTGAAGGAACAAATGTAGGCAAATTTGAAACAACAGGAGTTGACGGAAAAACCTATACACAGGATATCTTCAGCAAATACGATCTGACTATGGTAAATGTTTTTACTACCTGGTGTTCTCCATGTATTAATGAGATTCCTGATCTGGAGAAGCTTTATCAGGAGATGAAGGATAAAGGTGTGGGAGTAGTAGGCGTTACACGGGATACAATAGGCAGTGGTGGAAAACAGGATGAGGAAGCAGTGAAAAAGGCTCAGGTAATTCAGGAGAAAACAAAGGCATCCTATCCATTCCTGATCCCGGATTCCGGAATGATGAACGGACGTCTCAATGGAATCTCCGCTTTCCCGGAAACATTCTTTGTTGACAAAAATGGAAATATTGTAGGCGAGACTTACTCCGGAAGCCACAGCCTGGACGAGTGGAAAGAAATTGTGGAAAAAGAGCTGGCGAATGTAACAGAGGAAAAATAAATGAATAAATTAAAAACCAGCAAAATATGGAACAGTAAATGGCCGGCTGTGATTCTTATGCTTGTGGGAGCCTGCTTTATGGGATATGGAATTTCCCGCGGAGAGCTGGCGGTGGTGTTTACAAAAGCCATTAACATCTGTATGGAATGTGTGGGAATTGGATAAATGAGTAACAAAAAGAACAGCGATAACAAAAGTAATAAGAAACAAAATACAAAAAATATGAAGATTAATGAGTGGCCACGCCACGGAATTCAGGCACTGTGGGCGTTCATTACAAACAGTCATGTTACCGGTTTTGTCACAGGCAAAATTTACACAGGCAAATTGAAAAATGCCTGTGTTCCGGGCCTGAACTGTTATTCCTGTCCAGGTGCTGTTGGTGCCTGTCCTATCGGTTCCCTTCAGGCAGTGATAGGGAGCTGGAATTTCAAGATGGCTTATTATGTGGTAGGATTTCTCATCTTCATCGGGGCTATGGTAGGAAGGCTGATCTGCGGTTTTCTCTGTCCTTTTGGACTGATCCAGGATCTGCTGAATAAGATCCCATTTCCTAAGAAAATCCGTACATTCAAGGGAGATCAACTGCTTCGTAAGCTGAAATATGTGATTTTTGCAGTGTTTGTGATCCTGCTTCCATTGTTCCTTGTGGATATTATGGGACAGGGGGCACCCTATTTCTGCAAACTGATCTGCCCGGCAGGAACACTGGAGGGCGGACTGCCACTGGTGCTTTTGAATAAATCCATGCGCAGTGCACTGGGCTGGCTGTACATATGGAAGAATGTGATCCTTGTCATAACGATCATTCTCTCCATTATGATCTACCGTCCGTTCTGCAAATATATCTGTCCCCTGGGAGCACTTTATTCTGTCTTTAATCCTGTCTCTCTGTATAAATACAGAGTGGATAAAGATAAGTGTATAAAATGCGGAAAATGTGCAAAAGCATGCCAGATGATCGTAGACCCTGTGGAAAACTCCAACAGTCCGGAATGTATCCGCTGTGGAAGATGCCGCAAAGCCTGTCCGACAAATGCAATCCAGTGTGGAATCAAGAGAAAACCACAATCATGAAGAAAATAAAATGATATCAGAGGCATGTATAGAACTGTCATCAGTCAAAATTATTCGGGTTCAGCCATGAGACTATGAATAAAAAGATTGATAATAACAGATATGGAAAAGGGACACCTGACAGATTATAAAAGTAGTCTGTCAGGTGTTTTTGTATATTTTTGGTTACTGTTCACATGCCACTATCCCGCGAGGTGTTTTGGCATGTGAATGCCAAAATCCCGAGACATACCGCGCGAAGCGTGTTACCGGGCACGGAGTGAACAGTAATCTATAATTCCCTGATATCTTCAATTACAGGCTTGCGAACTTTCTTTCTGGTGAGTTCCAGGATATGCAGTGGAGTGATATCTACTGCTTTTGACTTTACCGGGTCCTTGCGAAGATATTTCTGCAATACATGGAAAAGTTCATCCTGATGGTCAGGATTCTCCATATTAATAAAGTCAATCAGGATAATCCCCGACAAATTTCTAAGGCGCAGCTGTCGGGCAATCTCTTTTGCAGCTTCCAGATTAATCTTACGATAGGTTTCCTGCATTTTCTTTTTGCCTGTAAATTTGCCGCTGTTTACATCAATAGATACAAATGCTTCTGTCTGTTGGATTACCAGAAAACCGCCACTGTTCAGCCAGACTTTTTCGTGCTGAATCTCTTCCAGCACAGTTTCCAGACGGTGAAGTTTATAAAGCGGCAGAAGTTTATCTTCATAAAAGCGCAGTTTATCTTTTTCTTCCGGGCTGTTGTTTTCAAGATAATCAGAAATCTGCTGAGAGATTTCCGGAATATCCGTTACGATTTCTTCAAGATTTCGGCTGTTGGCATCCCGGACTGCAGAGATATAAAAAGGCTCGGTCCGATAGACACAGCTGAAGCAGGTACGTGATCTGCCATCTACAGCAGCTTTCTGATACAGACCTTTCAGATACTCCAGTTCTTTTTGAATTTCCTCTTTTGAGGCATCTGCGGCATTTGTGCGGACAATGATTCCAAACTCTTTATCCGGGCGGTTGATCTCTTCTTCCATCCATTTGCTGAGACGACTTCTGTCTTCGTTAGAAAGTTTGGAAGATAATCCGAACTTCTTATCTCCTGTTGTAAGAACAAGATATTTTCCAGTAAAATTCAGATTGGTGGTTACTGCCGGAAGCTTGCCTTTCATTGCATCGCGACTGATCTGTACCAGAATTTCGTCGCCGGATTTTAACGGGCGATTTCCCTTTCTTACAGAAGTGTAGATCGCATTTTGCGCATCAGAAAGCTGGAGATAACATTTCTCATTGGCTGAGATCTGTACAAAAGCAGCCCCGATATTGGCAGCGACATTCTCAATCTGTCCGACATAAATATTGCCAAGAGAAGATTTCCTGTCAACCGGTTCGAAACGCAGCTCCATGATTCTTCCATCTTCTTCGTATGCACATACATAACAGGAAACCTGTCGGATTTCCATTTGTGTAATGACCAGTTTACTCAACTTCTTCACCTAATGCTTCCAGAGTTACAAATTTATGTTCTTCTTCATTGCCTTTGTCTGCGTATACTTCCAGACGTTTGATCGTATAAGCAAATTCCGGAAGTTCAACACCAAGCCAGGAAAAGAAAGTATCTGTTACAAGCTCTGGTTTTGTATAATTGGCACTTGCGGAAGCAAGCATCATGAAAATCTTATCGCCCTGAAGTTCCATTTTATAGATAAAAGGGCGGATATCGATTTCTTTTTCGCTTCGCTTCGTCTTTTTCATTACTTTAATCTCCGGCTGTGCAAGGAAATCATTGATTTTATCTCTCCAGGAGATTTCCGGTTCTTTTCCAGGACGGAATTCTACGTAATAATCGGCTGCTGCCACCAGAGACATTGCCTTACCTGCCTTTCCGTCTTCTACCTGACGGGTACTGATCACATGAACACCTTCAACCATTACTTCATCCAGACGTCTGGTAATCTCTGAGGTAGGAATTGTTTCTACAAGTTCCAGGTCAAAATATTCTCCCAGACTCTCAGTGCCGACACCAAGTGGTGCTGCAAAAGACATAATCATATGCGGGCTGTATCCGCCGGAAAAAGCTACCGGAAGATTTGCCCTGCGGATTGCCTTCTGGAAATAACGCATCGTATCCAGATGTCCAACAAATTTAACCGGACCCTCTTTGCTGAATTTAATTCTTACCTTCATAACATACACCTCCGCCATAACGCATAGCACCGCAGCCGGAACATTTCTGTCGGCAGTTTGGTGTTACGGTTTCGTTCTTTGCCTGCTCCCATTCGTGGATCAGGAACTTCTTAGTCACTCCTGCATCAATAAAATCCCATGGCAGGATTTCGTCTGTAGAACGTTCACGGAGTGTGTAGAAATCAATATCTGTATCAGTTTCTGCAAAAGATTCTTTCCAGGTATTATAATCAAAACTCTCTGACCAGGCATCATAGATTGCGCCTTTTTCATATGCTTTCAGGATAACCTGTGCACAACGGCGGTCACCTCTGGCAAGGAATCCCTCCAGGATTGTCACATCCGGTTCATGCCAGTTGTATCGGATACTTCTCTGATTTACCTGTGCGCGGATCTCACTCTTAACTACTTTCGCCTTTTCTATGAAATCTTCTTCTCTGTACATACCGGCCCACTGGAATGGAGTAAATGGTTTCGGAACAAAGAAAGAGGTACTTACGTTAATCTGAACTTTGCCGTTACGTTTTTCTTTTGGAACTTCTTCATAATAAGTTTCTGCGATTTTCTGGGCAAGATGGGCGATACCTTTCATATCATCTTCCGTCTCTGTCGGAAGACCAAGCATAAAGTAAAGTTTTACCTGATTCCATCCGCCCTTGAAAGCCTCTCCTGCACCATGAAGGATATCCTCTTCAGTAAGACCTTTGTTGATAACATTACGCAGACGTTGGGAACCGGCTTCCGGAGCAAAGGTAAGGCTGCTTTTCTTTACATCCTGTACCTTACTCATAACATCCAGGGCAAACGCATCAATACGCAAGGATGGAAGGGAAATGTTTACGGCATTTCCATGGAACTCTTCGATTAAAAAGTTTACCAGTTCTTTCAGTTCAGAATAGTCACTGGAACTTAAAGAGCTTAAAGAAATTTCTTCATGTCCGGTATTCTGAAGCATTTCTCTGGCACTTGCCTTCAGAGTCTCCACATCACGCTCTCTGGTAGGACGATAAATCATACCTGCCTGACAGAAGCGGCATCCGCGGATACATCCACGCTGGATCTCCAGGGTAACACGATCCTGGGTTGCTTTGATAAAAGGAACAACAGGCGCTTTGATTGCACGATATTCTTTAGTAATGTCTGTAATCAGCTGTTTACAGACTTTTTCCGGTACACCCTCTCTGGCGGGAGTAAAGGAAGCAATGGTTCTGTCTTCCTTGTAAGTTACATTATATAAAGATGGAACATAGATTCCCGGAATCTGAGAAGCTGCGAAAAGAAAATCTTTTCTGGAGCCGCCTGCTGCCTTATTTGCCTTATAAGCATCAAACAAAGCATCATAGACAGTTTCGCCTTCGCCGATATAGAACATATCAAAAAATTCGGCAATCGGTTCAGGGTTATATGCGCATGCACCGCCGCCGATCACAATAGGATCATCTTCCTCACGGTCTTTTGCAAGGAGTGAAACATGACTCAGGTCCAATACCTGAAGGACGTTGGTATAGCACATTTCATATCCAAGAGTGATTCCAAGGAAGTCAAAATTCTTTACCGGTTCCTGAGATTCCAGTGCAAAAAGCGGAATCTCTTTCTCACGCATGATCTTATCCAGATCCAGCCACGGAGAAAATACACGCTCCGCCCAGACATCCTCACGTTCGTTGAACATATTGTAGAGAATCATCATGCCAAGGTTTGACATGCCGATCTCATAGACATCCGGGAAGCACATGGCAAAACGAATGTCTACTTTATTTTTATCTTTCATCACAGAGTTGACTTCCCCGCCGATATAGCGGGCTGCTTTGTCAACACTGAGCAATATTTCGTCACTAAGTGCTAATTTTCTCATTCTTTTCCTCTCACAATTTATCACTATTTGCCAAATACAGAACTTCTTCTGTTTAGATTTGGATAGTGCCTTTTTTCTGAATAAGTGGGAAAAATAATGCTCATTTTTGAACTTATTTTTACCCCGAAAACGGCATTTGGTCACGGCGGTACCGGCTGTGATATATGCCGTTAATTATCCTATTATAATACAGGTCATTTCAGAAATTCAAGAGAAATCGTGTGCTTTTGTGGAAATGGTGAAAATTGTCTGCTGTCCCTCCTTTTTTACAAGACGCTTCCTTCATACGCCGTTGACAAACAGCTCTGTTCTTTCCTTTCTGGGAAATGTTCAATTTTCAAAGTTCAATGCCAGAGTTTTGCTGGCATGATCCTCAAGATTCCGAGAGATCATATCTGAATCTCCTCTGCATTTAAAACTATTTTTTCTTCACAGCCATTATACAGGATTATACATTCTGTACGGCATATGGAATTTAAAGATATTTCTGTGACACACTTATTTTTCCATTTAAAACCAATGGTAATCCCTCCAGGTGCTTTAAGACCGCTTATTTCCCCATCCGTCCACTCATCTGGCAGTGCAGGAAGCAGAAAAATCTTATCTCCTTCATATTGGATTAACATTTCCAGAACAGCTGCTGCAAAGCCAAAATTCCCATCAATCTGAAATGGTGGATGGGCACAAAGCATGTTGGGATAGATGCCACCTCCTGTCAGACTACATTCTTCTTCTCTGGTAAAGCGCAGTTGTTTTTTTAGAAGTTTTAATGCATGATTCCCATCACCAAGTTTTGCCCACAGGCAGGCTTTCCAGGCCATGCACCACCCGGTTCCTTCATCCCCTCTTCTTTCCAGTACCACACGACAGGCATTCAGAAGTTCTGGACTCTCCCTGGAAATCAGATTTCCAGGGTACAGGCCATATAAATGGGAAAGATGTCTGTGGTGAGTATCCGTTTCCGGATAATCATAAAACCATTCCTGTAGCTGCCCTTCTTTTCCGATTTTCCAGGGCGGAAGTTTTTTCAGAGCTGCTTTTACCTGGGCTGTTAGATCTGTACAGTTCAGAATTTTGCAGGCTTTCAGATAGATTTCAAACAATTCCTTCAAAATACTTATGTCCATGGTGGAAGCAAAGGTAAGGCTATGGCTGGTATGATCCTGAGTTGCAAAAGTATTTTCTGGTGACGTGGAAGGAATTGTCACAAGAAAATCTTTGTATGGAACCAGGTAGCCAAGATAAAATTCCACAGCTCCTTTTATTAAAGGAAATGCCCTTTCTTTTAAAAATGTTTCATCAGCAGTGTAGCAATAATGTTCCCATAAATGCCGACACAACCATCCGGAACTCATAGGCCACATGGAATAGGTACAGGGATTTTCATCCTGTCCAAAGTGTCCCACCGGACTGGAATGCCCCCAGATATCCAGGTTATGGTGGCTTACCCAGCCATTTAAGTGATAAACATCTTTTGCTGTTGTTATCCCTCTTTTTGCCGTTCGTTCTATGAGCTGGAACAAAGGTTCGTGACAGTCACTTAAATTTCCTTTTTCTGCCATCCAGTAATTCATTTCAGTGTTAATATTTACCGTATAATTACTGCTCCAGGGGGCACGCATGGAATGGTTCCAGATTCCCTGAAGATTTGTACATTGGGAACCTGGTTTTGAGGAAGAAATCATCAGGTACCTGGCAAAGTAGAACATTTTTAACACAAAGTTATTTTCTTTGGTATCGTTAAGGGTAAAACTTACCCGGTCAAAGTACTTTGCATATTCTTTCAAATGTGCTATTTTCACCCTATCATACTGATAAAATCTCAAACGTTCCAGCATCTGTTTTTTCCGGGATAGATAAAAATCCTTCTGTTCAAAGTCTGTCAGTCCAGATAAATAAACAAAAACATTCCGGGCATCTTTTATATACAGCTTGTTTTCTTGCTGAACAGTTTTCCCATCCGTCTGCACATACAGACAGAAGGCAAAACGGATTCCCAGTCCTTCTTGATATACAATCGGATTCTTGCAGGAATAATAAGGAGGAGCAACAGAAACAGGAGCCTGTCCCTCCATAAGAAGTCCGTTTTTTTCAAACAAAGAAGTCTGATGGTGTATCTGACTTTCCAAGGACAATGCCATTTCAAGGCTACAATCTTTGCCGGAATGATAATGAAGTGCCATAACAGGTTCAGCCATACTTACAAAAAATTCCCTTTGATATCTCTTTCCTTCCTGGCAAAACTCCACATTTTCTATGGCTTCTTTAAAAGAAAGCTGTCTTTTATAGCTGCCTGCTTCTGTCAATACAGGTACTTTTACATCAATCTTTAAATTACCGGCTGGAAGATAACTTTCTGTCCAGTCACCAAGCACATTCTCCCGGCAGTAATCTTCTGCTTCCTGATATTTTTCATCAAAGATGTTATTTCTGAGAAATTCCCAGTCAATCTCCCTGTTTGAATTTTCTTTACGCTTCCCGGTTCCAGACCAGAGGGTGTCAAGGTTTAATTCAATTTTTTCATTCTGAAATCGTCCATAAGACATTGCCCCCATGGACCCGTTTCCAAGGGGCAATGCTTCATACCACTTGGCGGCCGGCTGCTTAAAAGTCATTGATAAATAATCCATCTTCTCATCCTCTCCAGAAATATATTTCTAGTCAGCCTGACCACGATCTTGGTATATTCCCACAAATGATAACAGTGGTAAAACTCTGAAATCCCGGATCAGAATTTTTACTTCTTTTACATTCTCTCGAAAAACTGGAATGATCTTCTGATATCCAATTACAGTTCCATCATATATCTTTTCCCAATCAATATTTTCGTCTGTCTTTACGGCTACTTGAAACGCTTCCACTCTCTGGCTGTACTGGATTGCTTCTTTTAGCACCAGATAACCAACACGCCTGACTTCTGGCAGGGAAAAAATAAGTTCAGTCGGAATTTTACCCTCTTTAGGCTGATACCAGGTATTAGAAGTACCCTCCAGCAGATTGCATACCGGATGGTCCGGATTCTCATCTTTGGAAAAAACATCTGCCGTTTTTGCCAGATTACAGGAAAAGGCTTCCTGTTTCCACTCTCCAAATTCCCTCAGACGGTTTACGTCATTTTCATGGAGCAGTCCATTTGGCATTGGTGGGATATTCAAAAGAAAAGTTGCATTTCCTCCTGCTGAGCCTAGATAAATATGTTTTAATTCTTCCAGGCTTTTGACATTATTGTCCTCTTCTTTATGATAGAACCATCCAGGTCTTATGGAAGTGTTTATTTCTGCAGGATACCAGATCAGATCATTTTCTCCTTTCAGGACTTCCCGGCTTCCAAGGTCTTCCATATCACTGGTGATTTTTCGCTGACGAAATTCAGCATCGTCTGACTGCTGGCTCTTTTCCTGAACGCTTTCTGCCAGTGCAGTGCGGGCAGGGACAACACTCCACTCTGATTTTCGCACATCACCGGCTTCATTTCCGCACCATCGAATATCCGGTCCGCATACACAGATGCAGGCATCCGGCTGGTATTTACGCACACAGGCATAATAGCGCTCCCAGTCGTAGACCTGCTTTTTCCCATTTGGCCCTTCCCCGCAGGCTCCATCCAGCCATACGCTGAAAATGTCCCCATATCCTGTCAGAAGTTCTGTGAGCTGGGAAATATAGTAATCATTGTATTCTTTCCCGCTTCCATAACAAGGCTGGTTTCGGTCCCATGGAGAAAGATAGATTCCAAACTTCATTCCGTACTCCCTGCAGGCATCCGCTACGTCTCGTACTATGTCTCCCTGCCCGTTTTTCCATGGACTTGCTGTTACGCTGTGAGCTGTGTATTTTGTTGGCCACAGGCAGAATCCATCATGATGTTTACAGGTGAGGATCACACCTTTCATACCTGCACTTTTGGCCGCCTCCACCCACTGTCTGGCATCAAATTCTGTCGGATTAAAAATTTCCGGATCTTCGGTTCCGTCTCCCCATTCCCGATTTGTATATGTATTCATTCCAAAGTGAAAAAAGGCATAAAATTCTGTAGCCTGATAGGCAAGCTGTCTTTTTGACGGAACCACTTTAATCAATTCCTGATCTGTTGGCATTTGTTCCCTCCTTATTCATAAACATTTGTTTCAAGATATCAAATAATTATCCTTTTAGTCCTCCGGCTCCGATTCCCTGCAGCAAATATCTCTGACCAATGAGATAAATGATGATCGTTGGAATCATAACAATCACAAGACCAGCAAATAAAGCGCCCCAGTCAGTGGCGTATTTCTGCACTTCAAACAGATTTGCCATTCCAATTGGCAGGGTTTTCTTTGCATCTTCTGTGAGCAGCACCAAAGCCAGGGGGTATTCGTTCCAGAATCCCATTGCGCTTAACATGGTGATTGTTGCTATTCCAGGCTTTGCCAGGGGTACCATCACTTTTAACAGAAGCTGAATATTGGTAGCTCCGTCAATCCTTGCGGATTCTTCGTAATCACGTGGGACTGCTGACATAAATCCCTGTAAAGTGAAGATACAAAACGGAAATTGCATAACTGCATATACCAAGCATAGTACAGGAAGGCTGTTAAGACCATTCACCGCCTGCAGTTCCAGGAACAGAGGAATCATAATATAAGTTGCCTGAAGGAAGATACAAGCCATATAAATAGTAGAAATCAGTTTGCTGCCTACAAAACGGTATCTTGCCAGTACATAAGAAATAGGGATCACAAACAGAAGCAATAAAAGTGTGGACACAATTGTTACAAAAATGGAATTTCCAAAATAAGCGGCAATATTTGCTTTTTCCCAGGCACATACAAAGTTATCCAGATTGAGTGCTGCTGGCAGTGCATAGGGATCTGTCAGATATTCTGCATTGGTTTTAAATGCAGACATCAGATTCCAGAAAAGCGGATATAGAAATACGATCGTGAACAGAATCATTAGGATTCTGGTGCACCAGGTTCTTACAGTTTTCATCAGTTTCCTCCTATTCCTTTTCAGACGACAGTTTACGTGAGATCATGGCAAGAATCACTGCCAGTATCAGAGTAAACATGGCAATGGCCATGGCATATCCGAAGTTTGCGTTTCGCATACCCTGGGTGTACATGTACTGTAAAAGGACATTGGATGCTCCATTTGGGCCGCCGCCAGTCATGACATTGGACAATGTAAAACTTAAATTGATGGTTCCGGACAAAGAAAGGATATAAGTTGTTCCAATAGATTTCCGAAGTAGTGGAATGGTAATCTCAAAGAACTTCTGGACTCCCGTTGCACCATCAATAGAGGCTGCTTCATAAACCTCCTGGGAAATTCCGTCAATGGACGCCACATGCATGACCATATAGTAACCCACTGCCTGCCATACCAGTGCTGCACCGATACACCAGAGCGCTGTTTTTCCTTCTCCCAGCCAGGCATGTTTCCAGGTAGACAGATGGAAAAGATCCAGCATATGGTTAAAAATTCCCCTTGTAGGATTAAAAACAAAGGACCACACAATACCAACCACTGTCATGGAGACGATGCTTGGAAAAAAGAATACCGTACGGTAGAAGGATTTTTCTTTCAACTGTCCCTGTGTGAGGATAAACGCAAATACAAGGCTTAAAAAGATTGTCACAGCGGGGATCACAAGCATTAATTTAAAGGTATTATACAGGGCCTGAAGGAAGTCCTTGTCCCGAAACATGTAAATATAGTTATCAAAAAATACAAATTTACTGTTAAACCCAACGCTTAGTGCAGTAGAACTGGTAAAAGAAAGATAAATGGCGTTCAGCATTGGTGCGATCATGAAAACGATCGTAAGAATCAGTGCCGGAAGTGTACACAAGGCAATGAATAATTTTGGTTTTTTTACCACGTTTAGTCACCTCTTTTTTATTTTAGGATGCCCGACAGATTATTTTGCCGGACAACGGATCTTATGGCTATCAGAGTCAAGAAAAGCTGCTGCATATATTGTGCAGCAGCTTTTCCAGGAGTGTTACTGTTCAATTCCAAACATGTGTTACTGAATGTTATATGTTGAAAGTAACTATCTTACATGATCAGTTCGCAGCTTCCATATCTGCACGAACCTGAGCAAAAGCGTCTTCCACATTCTGTGCCCATTCTTCTACTGTCATTTCATCATTCATAACAGAAGTAATCGGGTTGAAGATCTCGTCTTTTGGATTGATCTTACAGTCAGCAGGAACTGCTGCAAAGCTCATGATCAGGGATGAAGCGTTGGCTTCTTCATAGATTCCGTACATGTTGTAAATTGCTGTGGAAAGCTTGTCTTTTGCTACTTCACGAGCACTCTTTGTAGCATACAGGGCACCGGAAGCTTCTGCAAATGCAGATACGGATTCATCACTGTACAGGAAACGAAGGAATTCTTTTGCAAGTTCTGGATTCTTGGCAGCTGCCGGAATGGAGAACTGCTCACAGCTGTCAAATACATAATGTACGTCATCTGCATTCTCGGTTGGGATTGGAGCCATGGCAAATTCAAATCCATCTTCTCTTGGTGCATCCTGCATTTCATTTTCCATCCAGGTTCCGTTTGTGATGAATGCTGCCTTTCCAAGCATCATTTCTGTCTGGGATTCGGTATGGTTCATACCAACAGTGCCGTCAAGGAGATAACCGTTATCTGCAATTTCCTTGATGTGTGTAAGAGCTTTTAATACACCTTCGTTGTTAAAAGAACCTTCCTCATAATTTGCAATCTTTTTCAGTGCATCTTCGCCACATTCGTTTGCGATTGCCGGCCAGAGCATTTCTTCCATATAACCTGGATAAATTCCCTGATAGGTAAACAGTGCACGTCCGTCAATCTCTTTTACGGTATCACCAAGAGCAAAGAATTCATCCCACGTCTTTGGCACTTCCAGATTATTCTCATCAAAGAAAGTTTTATTATAGATCAGACCCTGCGGACCGCTGTTAAATGGCGCAAGATAAATCTCATCGTCTCCATAAGGTGCACATTTTGTACTTTCCAGGATTCCATCTGTAATATCATCCCTAAGTGTACCGGTTCCGGCATAATTTTCACCATCAAATACATCGTTCAGATTTAAAAGCGCATGTTCTTTGATAAGGGACAGGATTACACCATCTTCTCCACCATCATTGAGACAGATAAAATCAGGTGCATTTCCGGCAACGATCTGTGGACGGATAATATCTCCAATGGTAGGGCTGATTGTCATATTTACTTTTACCCCTTCATGGCTCTGTTCAAAAAGTTCTACCATCTGGTTCCAGTAAGCATCTCCGTATCCTCCCTGGAAAATGGCAATATTCAGTTCCTGTTCTTCTGTTTCTGCAAATGCGGTGAGTGGGGAAAGCACGGTAGCTGCGCTCATGGCAAGGATCATGGCAGAAGCTGCAAATCTTTTTTTCATAGGTTGGTTCCTCCTTTTAATTGGCTCTTTATTATGTTTGCCTGATGATGTTATTATAAGCGCAATTATGCTCGTGGTAAATTGACAAAACGCTCCTGTATATAGAACATCTTCTTGTGTAAATTGTCCTATATGGATTTTCTTGTGCTATATATGTACGTTTTTTTTGCATTTTCGTTTTAAATGGATTATCCTGTCTTTTTCCTGTATAATGAACGTATAAAGGAATTTTGGATTGTAACATCAACTGATTATAGTAAGAGAAAAGGAATATTAAAATGAGAAAAAGGCGGCATTACCAGGGATTCCGTAAGTTCAGCATTAAAACCAGGCTTATGATTGCGCTTCTGATGATTTCCATTATACCATTAGCAGGAATCAGCGGCTATTCTTTTCATATTTTTTCAGTCGCACTTAGGTCAAAACTTTCCGCTTCCATTTCCCAGACTTTGTCCATGATCAATCTGAACATGGTCAGTGAAATTGAAAAATACCAGTATCTGTGCGGCTCTATCTGTGTCAGTCAGGAAATCAAAGATGGTCTTCTGAACAAGGATATGACAGATATGGAAAAAAACAAGGCAATCACTGAGATTCAATCCATGGTCCGCAGTAAGATCATCTATCCTGCACAGGCAAAAAATATAACTGTATATGATACAGATGGAAATATCTTTTATGATCTGGGGTATGACGGATTCTATCAGGAGGATGTGGATATGCTCCTGGACCGGCTGGAGACAGAAACAGGGGATGTATGGGCTTATGTTCATACTTATCGTGACAGGGACATTCTTGTTCTGGGCCGTAGAATTTATGAGCAGTATAATCAGAGCCAGGTGATTGGTTATACGTTGATCTCTATTGATGAAAAGATCTTTTCCAAAACGGTACTGGAGCCTATTGGTTTGGCTGATTCTTCCAATATCATGTATCTGAATACAGATGGCACTATTCTTTCCTCCTGGGACAGAAAAGTAGGAATGGGTCAGAAAGCAGATGAGGAATTACTGGAAAACATAGAGAACAGACTGCCAAAGAAAACGGATTCCTTCAGTATTGATGAAGACGGACAGGAACAGCTGGTCACATATATCTTTAATAAAAATCTGAATCAGCTTTTCGTGTATACCATGCCCTATCACTATATCAATTCGGAAGTCTACATCATGCTGAAAAGGATTCTGATCGTTGCCGTTTTTCTGGTTCTTCTGTGTGTTGCAATTGTCTCAGCCGTATACCTTGGAATCACATCACCAATCCGAAGTATGTTGGGTTTTTGTAAAAAACTCTCTGACGGAGATTTAAGTGTCCGGATCCAGGATACCTGTTCGGATGAGTTATCTGATCTTTCCGGAAGCATGAACCATATGGCGGATACCATTGAACGGCTGATTCATCAGCAAAAAGAACAGGAGGAGAAAAAAAGAGAATTAGAATTACAGATGCTCCAATACCAGTTAAATCCACACTTTCTGTTTAATACCTTAAACAGTCTTCGATTTGTGGCTGCTATGCACAAAGATCAGATCGTCAGTGATGGTATCCAGGCACTTAGCAGTCTTTTACAAAATACACTTACCAATAAGAATGAGTATATTACCATCCAGGAAGAGTTGGAAAACTTGGAAAACTATTTTTCCATTCTTAGAATCCGTTATGCAGGAAGTTTTGAATATTCCATCCATACAGAAGAGGATGAACTGCTTTCCTGCCTTATTCCAAAACTGATTCTTCAGCCTCTTGCTGAAAATTCGGTCATGCATGGTTCTTCCGATGACGGCTCTGTCATGGAAATCATGATCACATGCTGGGAAGAAAATGGAAATATAATGATAGAGCTTACAGATAATGGGAAAGGGTTTGAAGTAACTCCTGCTGCACTTGCGCCCCACAAGGATCGCAAAAAAATCGGAGTTTCCAATGTAAATGACCGAATACAGCTGAACTTTGGCCGGGAATACGGATTGAAAATTGAAAGTCATCCAGGTGATGGGACAACCTGCACTTTAACTTTACCTAAGCTGAACACTGACCACAGGGATTCCGTTTCAGAATGTAAAAACACAGAAAGGAATTAATATGTATACCATACTTATTATAGATGATGAACCAATCGTAAAAATTGCTCTCCGTTCTATCCTTCCCTGGGAGGAACATGGTTTTTCTATCTGCGGAACTGCCTCAAACGGTCTGGAGGCGATGCCATTGATTCAGAAACATCAGCCAGATGTGATCATTACAGATTTAAAAATGCCGGAAATGGATGGACTGGAACTAATCCGTACCTTGAAGGAAAAGGGATATCCTGGAGAAATCCTGGTACTTAGCAACTATGAGGATTTTGATTCTGTGAGAAGTGCGTTGCTCCTCGGGGCAGCCGATTATCTGCTGAAAATAAAAATTCAGCCAGATAATCTTTTGGCATGCCTTAACAAAACAACGGAAAAACTACAGAAAAAAGCTGGAGAAAGATCTGCTTTAAATGTAAATACTTCTTCGAATAGAACAGGGCTACTCCTCTCCTTTTTTCAAGGAGAGGCTACACTTCCGGCATTTTTGCAGGCACATTCAGAGACTGATCTTTCTTTTATGGAGAAAAGCTGTGCAATCTGCTATGTCACTTTTGAAAAATACCTTTCAAATGAAGCGTTTTCCATATCTGGGAAACTTTTGTGTGATATGATTCTTGATGCAGTACAGGGAGTATTACAGCCTTACATTCTTGTTCTAAGTGATTTTAGCGCACTGGTTGTTTTTTCACAGAAGGAACTGATTGTAAGCCAGGTAAAAGTTGAGCAGCTGATAAAAAAATTATATAACCGTTTTACGATGTATCAATCCTTTGCTCCCGATATGCCTTACCAGGAAAATCTTAAAAACTATGAAGAGGCAAGGAAGATTTATCAGACTTTTATCTCAAATGAAGGGCACTATAAAGACGATGTGGCAAAAACCTTGACCTATCTGGAAGAGAACTATATGCACCGGCTTACACTTGCTTCCATTTCTTCTAATGTCAATCTTAGTTCCAGTTATTTGTGTCGGGTTTTTAAATCTGAAGTGGGGACAAATATTACCAGTTATTTGAATAATCTCAGGATACGGAAAGCGGCTACTATGATAAAGGAGGATAAACTTTCCCTAAAAGAAATATCTGCTATGGTAGGAATTGAAGACCAGCTTTATTTCAGCAGACTATTTAAGAAATGTATGGGAATTTCACCATCTGAATATGGAAAACGGTTTCATCAGTAATTTATGATAGAAAGACAGTTCTTCTCTAAAAGAAACGGCAGAAGTTCAGCAGCAGATTTGATCTGCCACTGGATTTCTGCCGTTCTTCTTAGTAGGATGCTAGAGCTTGCTCAAAAAATCATTCCTGCAATCTGCAGAACTAAATTTCATACCACTTGATTTCATTTGCTTTCATATGAAGCGTAAAACTGCTGCCATCTCCCCGGTAAACAACCGTTTTCTGCGGTTCATAAGTATTATTTACCACACAATATTTGCCATTTTTTACATAGGCGTGAACTTCCACGTTGTAGTTTGTGGAATACCAGCAGTTCAGCTCCTTTTCAGCGGATGAAGACCACAGGACAGCACGATAAAGAATTCGGCTGTTCTTAAAGCTGTAGGGGAGACCACTGACATAGACACCACGGCCTTTTCCAAAAGTTTTTACCGCCATTTGCACTTCCTGGTTATTCTGAATTAAAATGGTAGTGTCCGGAAGGGCAAAGATATTTTTCTTACCTTCTCCGAAATCTACAGTCCCGTCTGTATCAGCCAGAATGAAATGGTCCTTATGCTCTTTCCAGTTATATTTATCTGTATTTAAGTTAAATCCCCGTTCTTCTTCTACTCCCAGAACATCATCCAGCTGGAAGAATTTTCCCTGCCATTGATGGGCAGCAGGCTCGCCAACTCCGATAAAACCTCCGCCGTTATAAACAAATTCTTTTACAGCTGTGATAATTTTTTCCTGACACCAGTATTCACCGCCACTCTGGGCTGTATCAGCATCTCCTGCATTGATTACTACATCAAATTTTTTCAGCAATTCCGAATCTGCCAGGATATCGTCGAAGCTGATAAAGGAAACATCAAACGGCGCTCCACTCAAAGCTTCAATAATTCCAAAATAGGAATAATTCTGTTTATAATAAATGGCATGATGTACCATATGATTGCCCCAGGAACGCATTTTTCCCCAACAGTTTAAGACGGCAACCCTTTTCACGCAATACGGTGTTACACCCTGGATATTGTCATAAAGGGTACGGAATTCCTGGCATACTTCTTTGATATACTGAACAAAATCCGGGAACTGAAGTGCCAGTTTCAAATATCCGCCGTATCCGATCCGCTGAATCGGACTTCTTAAAATGGCACGTCTTGCTGTTACCCAGTTTACCTTTGCTTCTTTTACCGGATCACCACCTTCATGGAAAGTGTCCGGGAAGAAATAAGGAAGAAAACGGCCTTCTGTATATTTTACATTTTTAATATCACTAAACAATCGCAGTGTTGCACCATTTCCTACGCTTCCAACTACTGCATCAAGTCCGATGGATGCAAATTCATCCATAAACGGTTCCATGCCGATCCAGTGATCTCCCATGAACATCATAGCTTCTTTTCCATATTCGTGAACGATATCTACCATTTCTTTGGCAAGCTTTGCTACTTCCCTTCTCTGGAATGCCTGGAAATCTTTAAATTCTTTGGATGGAATCCGGTAGGTATTATTCATGTAACCCTGATCGATGATATACTCTGGGCGGAAAGGATAACCTGCTTCCTCTTCAAACTGTTCCAAAATGTATGGGCTTACTGAAGCTGAATATCCAAACCAGTCTACATATTTTTCCCTTGCAAACTCATCAAAAATCAGAGTGAACTGATGGAAAAAGGTGGTAAAACGTACCACATCAACATAGGGATGAGTGTCCAGAAAGCGGCGCAGGCGTTTCAGAGAATGCGCCCTGGTCTTAGGCTGCCGGACATCAAAGGTAATTTGCGGTTCTACATTTTTCCAGTCATTTACTACTGCGTTGTACATATGAACCGGGTCCCACATGATATAAGCCAGAAAACTTACGGTATATTCATGGAACAGTTCTGCAGGCTGGATTACTACATTCCCGTTTTCTTCCTTATAGGTCCATTTGGTGGTGGGGACTATTTTTCCTGTAGTTCGGTCTATTACTTCCCACCATCTTGTAATATCATCATGGGTATTTACTTTCAGCATATCCGGATACAGATGATCCATCAGATGAATTTCCAGTTTGTCTGATGTTGCGGTATGAAAAGAACTCATAATATACATCTGCTGGATCTCATCCGGATTTTCTTTCGCCCAGGCATTATCTTTTCTTGTAGTGTAGTAAGTAGCATAGATTTTGGCTCCGGTATCTTTTAATTCCTGGGGAAATTCTGTTCCGTCACAGTCACGTATGGCATCTGCTCCCCATTCATCCATAATGTTTTGTGTTTCTTTTACCATGTCCAAATCAGTTGGAATGGTAATCCGTCCTTTTTTCTTTTCCATTTTGTAACCTCCACTGCAATTATTTTTTGGATCCACTTTCAAAAATTTTATGTTTGCAATTATGTATATGTTTCTTAAGTTTAAGAATACGTTTTTACAGACGGGATTTCTAGGGACTTGTTGCGATACTTTTTAGAAATCTTGCGATTTTTATCTGACTATGGTATTCTGGAACTGTTCAAAAACAAGTAGATTCTCATACGGCGTACGAGTTATGTTTGTATGAACAAACGGATTCACAATTTTTATACAATCAGGAGGTCTTATGAGTACACGGTCTTTTTCTTTTATAGACGGAAATCCCCTTTCTACGGAAGCAATTCTGGTAAATGCCTCTTCTTCCCATTATGGTGAGGACTGGTCCAGCATCCGGCATACCCATCCGTTTACAGAACTTTTTTATGTCTGTGATGGAAATGGAGAGTTTTTCATTGAAGACCAGGTCTTTTCTATTGCAAAGGACGATCTGATTATTGTGAACCCTTATGTCCAGCATACGGAAAAATCCCAGCCTGACACACCTCTTTCTTATTATACGGTAGGTGTAGATGGAATCAGCTTTTCCTTCCACGACAAAAGAGAATTTCGGATTTTCAACTGCAGGGAAAAAAAGGCAGATCTTTTGTTTCATTTTCATTCTCTATTTCGGGAATTGGAAGAAAAAAAAGAGGGCTATGAAGAAATATGCAAATATAATCTTGCAATTCTCATTGCCCAGCTTCGCAGAATTACTGTATCTGGATTCCAGCTGGTTCCTTCTTTTCATCCAAGCAAGGAGTGCGCTATGGTCCGGCGCTATCTGGATTCTCATTACAGTGAGAATATCACGCTGGATCAGCTTGCCAGTTTCAGTCATCTGAATAAATACCACTTAAGTCATGAGTTTACCAGATATTATGGTATCTCTCCAATTAGTTACCTGAACTGTCGCAGAATTGAAGTCTGTAAAGAACTTCTGGAAAACACAGATTATGAAATTTCAGACATCGCACATATGGCAGGTTTTTCATCCCAAAGTTATCTGGCGCAGAGTTTCCGGAAATCTTGTGGTGTTACAGCCGGAGACTACAGACGTACTATAAAAGAGAAAAACCTGACGGTAAAAAACAAACCGTTTTAAGATACTTTTCTTCCATAAAAAAATCCATGATCTTTTTATGTTTATACGGGGCTTTTTCTGGATTATCCCATTCGACACCATAGATGATCCATTCACCTGATACGTTTCCCATAAGTTTCTCCTATACAGAATATCTGTTCGAACTTTAATTGTTGCATAATTACGTCTTTGGTAATAAAAGGTCACGTTGCATTCCGAACGTTCATTAAAATCCAGTCAACATCATATTAAGAATTTATTTTTTGTAAATAATAAAAAGGTGCATAAAACAGTTACATCTTATACACCTTTACTATAAAATCTTATGTTACACAAGTGTCTGCCCCATTGCTGATGCAGTTTCCTTTAACTTATCGATGGCATAGTCTGTATATTTTGAAATCTTATCGGCAGGTTCCTTTTCCTCGATCATCATCTGGGCCAGGGACATTGTTTCTTTTTTAATTCCTCCCAAATAAAATAGATTTCTATTTTCGTTATATTGTTATCGCTACCCTGAGTTTTTACTTTCTTCCTGAGTGATTGTCCACAATAGATAGCATACCATACTGGTTATAATAAATATACAATAAGCCGCCATTCTGAATTACATATTTTCAGAATTAGCGGCTCTGCGTCTTAGTGTCTGGCTCTTAAGCTGACTGTCTTATGATTTTTATGAATATCCAAGTTTTGGATTTTCATAATCGCCACGGGCTTTATTTCTGCATAAAAATTTTGTTTTTGCAGTTCGTTCCAGATACCTGCCATTCATTCCCTGAAAAAGAAATAAATACTATTTGATGTTAGAATTATTAAAGTAAAACTTGCAGATAAAGAAAGGAGTTTCCACATATGAAAAGAAAAATCGCATATTTTTGTTTTACAACATGTCTTTTAACAGCAGGTATTTTCGCTGCACTTGGCAATCCGGTCTCTGCAAAGGCAGAAGAACAGGATTCCACACAGGAAGAAGCCAGTTCAGAAACAGGTGACAGTGCACAGTTAAAAACACTTTTAGAAGGTTCCGGATTTACTGTACAGCAGGGAAGTTTTTATGAACTTGATACAGTCAAATCCGCTTCCGAAGGAAAACTTATGAGTTGCTTTGGAAATAATGCCGGATCTTCCTACATGGTATTTAATCTTCCGGAAGCACCGGATCAGGAAGTTCCGAATCCGACATTTCCTCCTGACAACTGGCAATATAAACTTCGCCAGGATGAAGCACTTGTACTTGTTACGCCTCTTCCACCAGAAAGTGTTTATTATTCCTTTATCAATTACATCATGTTTACTGAACAGAAAGAAGGAAAAGATTATACGAACGAATCAGGATTTTTCAGTGTCGGAGATGAAACCACAGGTCTTTATCATCCAATCTTCGGTTCTATAGGAGAACCGGTTAATATGCTGAATATTAAGCACAGTGGTGACAGTGAATTTGGCAGTACAGCGGTTATGGTAATCAGTGCGAACCAGACAGTAACAGACCAGGTTACTGAACAGCTTAAAGCATCAGGATTTGATGAAAATATGATCAATGTGATGCCAATCCCGGCAGAAACCTATCATATGGGACTGGAAAAAGGTGCTGATACTTTCTGCTTCCTGGGTCGTATTTCCCAGCCATCTGACGCAGATGCTTATGACGAATATGTTGCCACTCTTGCTGATAAATCTGTTGTTTACCGTGTAACTCCAAATACAGAAACAGAGGCAGCACCATATGAAAATGCAACGGTGACACCTCGTGGAACCGGAAAACATGAAACAGAAGTTATGGATAAGCCTGCTGAGCATCTGGAGAATATTCGTGAAGCAATTATTGTAAAGTATGCCGATGAATATACATATGAAGAGCTTTCAACAGAAATTGCTGTTCCGGAAGGACTTACTGCATATTATAATGATACTAATTCACAGGGTGACAACCGTGATGCAATGTACGTTATGACACGTGATTTTACCCTGGATTCTGATGATGACTTTATTGTTGTTTATGGTGCAAATCATACTCAGACAGGAAAAGCGAGATAGTGAACCTCACATGACTGAAGTCACATGCTTCCAGACGCTTTAGGCGTCAGACTGAATATCGGCGGATACGCCTGTAACTTAGGTTTGCGCAGATATGCGCTTTTTCCCA
>OGJD01000069.1_pt1 | contig 106505 bp, 95 predicted proteins | sample 1571971 | NCBI WGS metagenome assembly OGJD01 (sample SAMEA2582117, study PRJEB24529) | metagenome | biome: Human gut stool | place: China | collected 2011
TGTGTATGGGTGGTGGGGGTGGAGGGGGGGCAAAACCTAACAAAAGTGTTAGGCTTTTTTCACACACAACGGCCGTGGTTGTGCTTTTGTTTTTGCAGTGTGTTCTTTCGGGTGGACGGCTGGACTACATTGCGTTTAGGCGCATTCTATAGCCCCCCTTGGTACTAAGTATCCAAAACGGCTTTAGATGATCGTATACGCAAAATACGGAGGTCTGGGGTATATGTGTCAAAGAGAGGAAGCGCGATTTTCTGCAAAAAACTGCAGTTTCTGCGTGCTTTCCACCCATCCAGAGCAACAAGGCGCAACGGTTGGCAGTCCTCTCACGCGCACGCGCACGCGCGCGAAGCGTGGACGATGGCGCTAACTACTCTATAAAACTCACGTTGATAAGCCCGATGCACAAGCTCAAGACAGCAGAAAGCACTACCAAACATATAAAGGAATCCTGAGCCGTAGGGGAGGGGCGGGTTAAAAGTCGAAGTGAAAGAGTGCTAGACCGCGCCTTAACTCAATTTTTTGTGCGTGCAAAATTCTGAGCGGTTTTTTCCCCGGCAGTCTCTCTATAGCCTTCCTGAAACTAAACAAAACCAAGGTAATCGAAAACCGTAAGAACGAAAACGCGCGGGGCGTTACGGCCGTGGTGTGTGCACCTAAAGCGGTGTTTTAAGCGACCCTTTTATAAGCCCCCGATTAAGCCCCCGAAATTGGGTATCGCCTCTTTTCCCCTGTGCCACAAGGGGGATTGGTGCCCGGGGAGAGACTCGAACTCTCACGATTATTAGTCGGTGGATTTTGAATCCACTGCGTCTACCATTCCGCCACCCGGGCATTCAGCAAATTTTTTAGAGAAGGGAATTATGCCATACTTTTTTGAGTTTTGCAAAAATCCTGCTTTTCGCCTCCCAAAATATTCGCATTTCCTCTTCTGTTAGGAAGTACTCACCTCCTCCTCTAAATTCCCTTAATTCCTTGATATAAAAGGGTTTCCAATTCTTGAAAAGCAAAACCCTCTCCGAAAAAGAGAGGGTCCAAAATACCGTATTTACGTGATCGTTAGTTTCCGACGCGATGAATCTCTTGGCTAGGATCTTCGCGCTTCACGCGCTCAATCAGCGCGTCAATTGCTTCCCCTTCTGGGCTCTTCCAATTGGGGTCAATATCACGCAGGGGCACGAGCACAAAAAGGCGCTCAAGCATCCGTGGGTGCGGCACGATGAGGCGTGGGTCAGTACTCACCCAATCGTCATAAGTGAGCACATCCACATCGATGGTGCGCGGTGCATTAATGACGCCTGCTGGGCGCACACGGCCAAAGGTTTGCTCTAAGCGCTGGCAAAGGGCGAGCAACTCAAAGGGCTCGAGCGACGTTTTCACGCGCACCACCGCATTTAAGTAGTCGGGACCTGTGGACTCCACAGGAGACGTTTTATAGAAGTGACTCACTGCCACAATTTCTACGCCCGCAGCGCTTTTTAGCGAAGTGAGTACTTCATTTAACGTTGCCTGACAGTCGCCTAAATTAGCGCCCAAGGCTAAATCAGCTTGATGCAAAAAGTCTGTCATAGCGAATTACGAGATCGGTTGACCGTCCATCGCCTTGGCGATTTCTTGCTGCGTCAATTTTTTCCCTTTACGGCGACGGCGAGAACGGGGTTTCTCGCTGTTGGCGTCAGCTCCCTCTTTCTTGGGTTTCGGGGCACTATTGTTCTTAGCGCTCGAACGAGAGCGAGAATTCCCGCGCGGCTTCTTGTCTTCGCGAGGCTCATCTTTATGCTTAGAGCCCACGCCTGGCGGCAGCGATTCGGCAATCCCCAACTCACGAGCGGACTTGCGCTCAGGGTTATAGGTCTCATTTTTGCGCGTATTTGCACGGCGCGCATCACGGCGACCTTCTTCAATCAACTCTTGGCGTTCTTCTTCCGAGGCGACAGCAAACTTTGCCCACCAACGGCAGAGCTCAGGATCCACGTGACCCACGGCTAAGCGTAGCATCATGAAGTCATAAGCCGCTCTAAAGCGCGGGTGCTCGAGCATCGCGTACGTCGCACGACCCGTGCGTTTTTCCATACGCGCCTGAAGCATCCACACATCATGCATGTCGGCTTGGAAACTACGCTGAATATTGAGGAGCTGACACTGCGTTGCTAAAACTTCGCTACTTGCGACATGCAAGGCTTCCAAGCGGCGCATCTTACGTGTGGTTTCGTTATAGCGCCAGCGCTTCACAACCTGAGGCCAAAGGAGCGTCGCAAAAAGAAAGAAAGGAGAAATTTTCTTACCGCGAGCGATACGCTCATCGGTTCGTTGAAGCGCAAGCTCCAAGAATTCTTGTCCATCGGGCTCAGAGACAATAATGTCAAGCACCGGGAGAATGGCTTTGTGAAGACCATCCTGGCGAAGCTTTCTCATACAAGAGAGCGCATGCCCACAAGTGAGAAGCTTCAAAATTTCGTCAACTAAACGCGCCGAAGGCACGTTTTCGAGCAAATGCGCCATCTTCGAGATCGGCGCCTCGGTGTGCGGATCGATCGTAAAGCCCAATTTGGCGGCGATACGAATCGCGCGCATCATACGCACGGGATCTTCACGATAGCGCTGCTCTGGGTCACCAATCATGCGTAAGTAGCCGCGTTTAATGTCTTCAAAGCCGTGGTGATAATCAAACACCTCTTCGGTCTGCGGATCGTAGTAGAGCGCATTCACCGTAAAGTCACGGCGGACGGCGTCTTCCCACATTTCGCCAAAGACATTGTCTGAGAGCACACGACCTGTACTGTCTTTACGCTGACCAGAGCCCTGAAGCGCACGGAAGGTGGAGCACTCAATAATTTCGCGGCCAAACATCACGTGCACGATCTGGAAACGGCGACCAATAATCACAGCGCGTTTCTGACAGCGGCGCACTTGTTCTGGTGTGGCATCCGTCGCAACGTCAAAGTCTTTTGGTGTCGCGCCGCGCAAAAGATCACGCACAGCGCCTCCCACGATATAAGCGCGATACCCACGGCGCTGAAGCGCTTCGCAGGTTTTCTTTGCTTCTACGCAAACGAGCGACGGGTCAATACGGTGCACCGAAGCGGGAATCACACGTGGCTCTTTCACTACCTCATGCTTTGTGGGTTGAAAGAAGTCTCTAACACGGTCAACAATTCGATTGAACATCTTACAGGTCTTCCTTCGCAAAAAGTTCCATGACGGGCCAGCCCTCGCGGAGAGCGTGGGTGCGTAACTTCTCATCGGGATTCACCGCAAACGTCCTGCCACCCTTTTCACTCACATAAGTCAAAAATGGCAAATCATTGATGGAATCGCTATAGCCTTCGAGCTCGACAGGACCCTTTTCAAAATAGGGGGCGAGGAAAGCTTCAATGAGACGGAGTTTACCTTCACGGTAGGAGTGGGAGCCGACTAAGTTCCCAGTGAATTCGCCCTTTTCATTTTCTTCTGGCGTGGCAGAAAGAAGGGTGCGAATCCCTAAGCGCTCGGCAATGGGAGCGGTAACAAAGCGGTGCGTACCAGAGGCAAGAATGATTTCATAGCCTGCAACACGGCGAGAGGCGAGAAGGTCAAGCGACTTCTCTCTGATCTGTGGCCAGACGGTCGACTCTAAGAATTCTTCGCGAATCGCATCGAGCTCTTTGCGCGGGAAGCGCTTCAATAGACCAAGCTGAAAGCGAACTGCATCGTCCGCGTCCATGAGGCCTGCACTGTAATCTTGGTTAATCTGGATCGCCTTACGTTCAAGCGCTTCGCGCTCAGAACCAGCATGGTTAATCACAGCTCTTGTCCATGCATCTCCGCTATCAATCGGCAGGAGTGTATGGTCCAAATCAAAAATGGCAAATTTCATACAAACAAATTGGGTGGAAGGCTTGTTCTCTTGAGAAGAGAATCTTCCTTATTTTTCTGAGAGTTCTGCGCGAGCGCTCTTAATCTCTATTGCCTCGCTTCACCCATGACGCACAAGTGAAGGATCGCAGAGCGCTACTCACAACTCCATTATTCCGCTGTATTCTGCGCACCCGCACTACGCTCAGCCAAAATCGCCACGGCTTCTCTCAGAATGGGTAACGTCACTTTGCGCTTTTTCACAAGTCCTAAGTGGTCCGCTTCTTCGAGCACACGCGTCAGCGTGCGCATATCACGCGCCACGCTCACTGCAAGCCAGTGCTGCATTTCGGAAGTCATCTCAAACCCGCGTAATTGAGCCTGACGAGCGAGCTCTTCCATACGCGCTTCTTCAGAGAGCGGCGTAATGGCGTAACTCAACCCCCAAGCCAAACGACTTTTCACCACATCGGGGAGATTAAGGTCTCGTGCGGGCAACTTCCCACCACAAACCAAATGCGCCCCGGGGGTATTACGAACGGAGTTTTGAAGTGCTAACAGCTGACGACACCAGCCCAGATCGAGATCATCGACATCGTCAACGGTATAGAGTTTTACTGCAGAATCAAACAGAGGGACTTTCAGTGCCTGCTCAGGAACCAAGCTTTTCAGCAGATGCGTTACCCCGGCCCCTTTCGGACCGTGGATATACACAAAAGTTGGCCCCATGCCGAGTTGCAATTCGCGCAAAATGCCCACGACTTCCGTGTTGCTTCCAACAATAAAATTATCAAGACTGGGAAGTTCCCGGTCCTGAAAATCAAGGAGAAACTGATCAGAATCGTTCATGGTAAAAGTGCAAGTTTGCCGTCACAGAGCGAATAAAAAAGACACCAATCGTCAAGTCCAACAGTTTACCGCGATTTGCGTTTTTTAACACGTGCTCCTTCCTTCTTTGTTGCGATCACTTTGCGTTAAGTGCCTCTCTCAAGCGTTAAAAACTCACGTTTCTTCGTATTTTTTGGAGAAAAAAGAGCTTGTTTCGCTTATACTTCTCCCAACTTTTCTTTCCTCCAACGTTCGATTGAGTTTCCCTTTCTCACGAGCCTTCGGGCAGGAGCCACTCATCGGACATTTATCCTGAGCGAGACCTACTCATGAGCCAACTTTCTTATGCGGCTGCCGGCGTTTCCATTGATGCAGGTGATGAACTTGTTGAACGCATTAAACCCCACGCTAAACGTACCCTGATCCCTGGTGTGCTCGGTTCGATCGGTGGTTTTGGCGCCCTCTTCGAAATCGGCAAAGAATACAAGAACCCAGTGCTCGTCACTGGTACGGACGGCGTTGGCACTAAATTGATGCTCGCCATGCAACTTAACCGTCACGACACCGTGGGCCAAGACTTGGTCGCCATGAGCGTGAATGATATCTTGGTGCAGGGCGCTCGTAGCCTCTTCTTCCTCGACTACTATGGTTGCGGCAAGTTGGACGTAGATGTCGCTGAACGCGTTGTTGCTGGCATCGCTCGTGGTTGCGAATTAGCTGGTTGCGCCTTGATTGGTGGTGAAACCGCTGAAATGCCTGGCATGTACCCTGAAGGCGAATACGACTTGGCTGGTTTTGCCGTCGGTATCGTCGAAAAGGATCAGATTATCGATGGTCAGTCCATCACCCCGGGCGATGTGATCTTGGGTCTTGCCTCTAGCGGCCCGCACTCCAATGGCTTCTCCTTGATTCGTAAGATCGTGGAAGTCTCTGGCGCTTCTTGGGATATGCCTTTTGATGGTGCCACGCTCGCTGATCGCGCGATGGAACCCACCCGCATTTACGTGAAGCAGGTTCTCGAAGTGATGAAATCTGTGAAGATTAAGGGCATGGCTCACATCACAGGTGGCGGCTTAGTGGAAAACATTCCTCGAGTCTTGCCTGAAGGCGTTTGCGCTGTGGTTTGCAGCCATAGCTGGAAGCGTCCCGCAATCTTTGACTGGTTGCAGGAAGCTGGCAACATCGATTCGCACGAAATGCACCGCGTCTTCAATAACGGTATCGGGATGGCTGTCGTGGTCGCTCCTGAAGATGCCGAACGCGCCAAGGCGCTCTTTGAAGCGCAAGGTGAAAAGGTCTTCACGATCGGCGCCATCAAGCCGCGTGAAAAAGATAGCCCCGCCTGCGTCGTGGTTGGCTAATCTTTCCTAGCCCTATTTCTAAAAAAAGCGCGAATCTTCAAGGGTTCGCGCTTTTTTCGTTTAGTCTTCAAACACGATGCGGCAACTCTCTTCGAGTCGCTCTTTCGCATCGGGCTTCATTGGGTCAATGAGCGTCAAGCCCTCCATGCCTCGCATCCACGTCATCTGGCGCTTCGCGAGCTGACGCGTCGCAGCAATGCCTGCAGCGACAAAGGCCTCGTACGTCACCTCTCCCATCAAGAAGTCAATCGCTTGGCGGTAGCCCACTGCGCGCATCGCAGGACTCTCACGATCAAAGTCAGGGCGCGCCATCAGGCGTTTGACTTCATCTAAGAACCCTTGCTCCAGCATCAAGAGGAAACGCTCTTCAATACGAGCATGAAGCACCTTACGGTCTTCCAACATCAGCCCCGCTACGTGATAAGGGAGAATCGGCTGGCGGATCTGCTCACTGTGGTAGCTCGAAAGCGTCTTTCCTGTCATCTCATAGACTTCGAGCGCACGAGAAATGCGCTGACTGTCGTTTTCTGAGAGGCGAGCGGCAGTGGTAGGATCCACAGTCATCAAGCGCGCATGCATCGCAGGCCACCCTTGAGCGCGCCCTTCTTCCAGGATTTTTTCGCGCACCGCTGGGTCGGTTGAGGGCATATCATGCAAGCCTTCGGCTAGCGCCTTGTAGTAGAGCATCGTGCCGCCCACAATCAAGGGAATACGACCCCGCTCACGGATTTCTTTCACGAGTCGCACCGTATCCGTGACAAAGTCGGCCGCACTATAAGGCTCCCCAATGTCACGCACATCGATTAAATGGTGCGGGCATACCGATCGCTCTTCTGGCGTTGGTTTGGCACTTCCAATATCCATCCCACGGTAGACGAGCGCCGAGTCCATGGAAATAATTTCCACGGGATGGCGCTCAGCTAAGTAAAGCGAGAGCGCAGATTTCCCCGAAGCCGTGGGCCCTAAGAGCACCATGGCTTGAGGTTTTTGCGCGCACACGTTTTCCGTCATGCTTTACTGTCCTCGCAAGAAGAACTTATCCAAATCCTTCACCGTGAAAAGACGCCACGTGGGGCGACCATGATTGCACTGGTCAGCACGCTCAGTCTGTTCCATGGCTCGCAAAAGTGCATCCATTTCTGGGATCGTCAAATAGCGATGCGCACGCACGGAACCGTGGCAAGCGATCGTCGACAAAATATGGTTGCGAAGAACCGTCATGCCTTCGCTTTCGCCATATAGGCGAAGCTCTTCGAGCATTTCACGCACCATCGCGGAAATTTCATCCAAGGGCGCATCCGCGCAAAGCGCTGGGAGCGCACGAATGGCGAGCGCATTGGACCCGACAGCAGAGATATCGAAACCGTAGCTTGCGAGCACTTCTTTATTTTCTTCAAAAGTCGCAAAGTCCGTTGCCGAGACCTGAATCACCTGCGGAATGAGCGAAGGTTGCACCGCAATCTTTTGCGCATCCACCTGCTTTTTCAGGCGCTCATAGGTGATACGCTCAGCAGCGGCATGCATGTCGACAATGATGAGCCCTTCGGCGCATTCTGCCAACACATAAATCCCTGCAATCTGCGCAATCGGGCGACCTAAACGACCTTCGGGAAGCCCTTCTGATTCGCTCCAATCGGACGACGCTGAAGAGGGTTCTACCGTTGACGCAGGAACTTCTGCTGCCCTCATCCCAGAGAGCGAGTCACGCACTGCGCCACCGCTCACATTTTCAAAGGGGTCACGAATGCTGCTTGGTGCCACACCTTGCGCAGCAGCTTCCGCCACATCGCGAGAGGCTCCAAAGGAACGCATCGCGTTTTCGACATTGACGCGCTCTTCTTTCGGCGTAAAGAGTGATTGCGGGCGACTCGGATGCCAAGCCCCTGTACTACTCGGAATCGAGGGACGAGGCGTATCTGTGCGACCTAAGCCCGCGCCTTGCGACGGGGCAAACGCTTCGAGGGCACGCTCTACGCTTGCCGCGTGTTGAGCCGAACGCGGATCAACGACTTCGTCCTCTTCAACTGCAATTTTTTGAGATTCCGACGGAGCGAGCACTGCCTTGATCGCACGGCTGATGAACTGGTGCACTTTGCTTCCTTCTTTGAAGCGAACTTCCATCTTCGTGGGGTGCACGTTCATGTCGACTGCCGCAGGATTGAGCCACAAATAAAGGCAATACATCATCTGGCTTTGCCCGTGGAGCACATCCTGATAAGCCGTACGCACAGCATGCGTCAAGACTTTATCCTTCACAAAGCGCCCGTTGACATAGAAGTACTGCGCATCAGCGCGCGTGCGAGAAACCGTGGGTAGGCCCACCAAGCCCTGCAGGCGCATCGAGCCCATATCGACGTTCACTTCACGGTTTTGCCCTTTAAATTCATTTGGCATCACCGCTTCAATACGCTCCGCGGGATCTGTGACACGCGCTAAATTGAGCGTTGGTTTCCCATTGGCGATGAGCGTGAAACTCACATCTGGGCGAGCAAGCGACAAGCGCTCCAGGTATTCCACCACGTGCGCCGTTTCCGTCGTTTCGGACTTCATGAATTTGCGGCGTGCTGGGGTTTTATAAAAGAGATCCAGCACTTCAACGCGCGTACCCACAAGCCCCGCGGCAGGACTCACTTCGCCTTCGTGATAAGCAAAAGCAGATTCTGCGCTAGGCGTACGACTGCGAATCGTTAAGTCAGACACCGCGTCAATCGAGGCCAAAGCTTCACCACGAAAGCCCAGACTTGCGACTTGTTCAAGGTCCAATAAATTGCGAATTTTGCTCGTCGCGTGGCGCTTTAAGGCGAGGGGCAATTGATCCTTTTCGATCCCACGGCCATTATCGGTCACGACAATACGTTTGAGGCCGCCCCCATCTAAGCGCACTTCAATTTCATCCGCGCCCGCGTCGATAGCATTTTCCACCAATTCCTTTACCACGGAAGCGGGGCGTTCAATCACTTCGCCCGCCGCAATTTGGCTAATCAACTGGCTAGGCAATTCCGCAATCTCACGCAGTTCTGGAAGGGGAAGAAGGTCTAATTTTTCCATGACTTTGTTCTTAAAAAACAGGTCTATACAAATTCCTCTTTTGAGGAATCTCAGATGTTAGGTATCATTCAGTATGATAGAGAGCTAGAGCGTTTTATGCACGATAGCACGCTTGCCCTTTACATACACAAAAACAATACGTCGACCCCTCTTCTGGTTTCAAGCAACTCAGGAAGAGCAACCTGTCAGAAATTCCAAGGATTCCGGTTTTTATGGATTTCACCGCCCTTATCGTTAATCTTTTCACTAACGCAGATGCGTTCTTGGTTTCCCTTGCAACTAACTACGGTATGTGGATTTACCTTGCCATGTTCCTCATCTTCTTCTTGGAAACTGGCTTTGTGGTGATGTCTTTTCTCCCCGGGGATTCGCTTCTCTTTGTGGCAGGCACCGTTGCCGCCTCTGGCACGACGAGCCCCTGGCTTTTGATGCTTGCAGTGATTGTGGGCGCCATTGCTGGGAACACCTTGGGTTACGAACAAGGTCGTTGGTTGGGGAACCGTATTTATTCGGGCAGTATCAGCTGGATTAATGAAAAGAAATTGCGCACAGCGCATGACTTCTACGTGAAGCACGGTGGGAAAACGATTCTTCTCGCGCGTTTTGTGCCGATCGTGCGTGCTTTTGCGCCTTTGATTGCTGGTGCCGCCAAAATGAATGGCGTGCGCTTTGAAATCTTTAGTGCCGCAGGCGCTGTACTTTGGGCCTTCCTCTTGATTGGCGCGGGTTACCTCTTCGGGAACATCCCCTTTATCAAGAATAACCTCTCGATTATTTTGATTCTCGGCATGATTGCCGCAGTGTCGGGCCCGATTCTCGTGGGCGCAGTGTGGAAACTACTACACAAAGAGAAATAATACTCGAGTCCTTGCGTTTCACAAGAAGGGCAAGGACTTTTTTCATTGAGGAGTGGCTGAAATACTAATGGGATGACTGCTTTATCCTGATTATCTCTCAGGTGGCTTACCTACCTAGTTTCAAAAACTCGGCCTCCTGCTTTTTTGAAGTTAAAACATCGACTTTCTAATCCAAAAGGAAACTGGATGAAAAAATTCCTGATCATTCTCGGCGTTGTCGCCGCAATCGGTTTGACCGCCTGCCAAGGCTTAGAAAAACTGTTTGCCGTCACAGACGAGAAAATTGCAATGTGGCAACCTCTTCTCCGCTAGAAAAACGCTACACCGCCTTTGGCAACTATGAGGTTGAGGTGGTGCGCTACCCAAGCGATGATAAGCTACTGAAAACCATCACCGTTTACTATCCAAAAGCCCAAAATCAAGCCTTCCCACTAGTTGTGATGGCAAATGGCACGGGGATGGCGGTCTCTAAATACGAACCAGTGTTAAAGCACTTGGCGAGTTGGGGCTTTGTGGTCATTGGGAGCGAAGAAGACAATTCGTGGAGTGGCAAAGGCGCGAACGAAACCTTGAATTTCGCCTTGAAATTAAACGAGGACTCGAGTAGTCCGCTCTACCACAAAATCAATCGGAAAAAAATCGGCGTTTCAGGGCATTCGCAGGGTGGCGTAGGCGCGATCAACCTTGCGAGCAACCAACCCTTAATCCGCTCGGTTTATACCGCTAGCACCACAAAACTCGGACTGTCCGTCCTTTTAAAATGGCCTTATGACGTGAGTCGTGTGAAAGTGCCCTACTTTATGACGGCAGGCGCTCACGAGTCGGATGCTGGCGACGGGAAAGACTACAACAAGGGCATTGCACCGATTATGTCGCTCAATGAAAACTACGCGAAACTCTCCTCCCCTGCGGTCATGGCGCAACGTGTCGGTACTGACCACGGCGGAATGCTGTGGGTACCAAACGGCTATATGGTGGCATGGTTCTTGTACACGCTCAATGGCGATACCGAAGCTAAAGCCGTCTTTGCTGGAAATAAGGCAGAGTTAAAGCACAATGCCAACTGGACTCAAGTGAAAATTAAAAATATCCAGTAGCCAGACCGAGCACACTGGAAAAGGGACGCCCACGGGCGTCCCTCTTTCTTGGTCGAAACGAGTTAACCCAATTTCGCAATGCGATCAATGAGTCCCAGCGTCACTTCAAGACTCTTCTCAAAGGACTTCATCGGCATAAATTCGCAGTTGCTGTGGAAGTTATGCGCCCCCGTGAAGTAGTTGGGCGTCAGGATCCCTTGCGTTGAAATAAAGGACCCGTCCGTGCCACCGCGCATGGCGATTTCTTTGGGTTCGACACCCGCTTCTTTATAGACTTCAAAGAGAAGGTCTAAGCCAGCGCGATTTTCTGGCGTAATCGCATCCGCGATGTTCCCATAGACGTCTGCCATTTCAAGCGAAATATCAGCGCGCGGGTTGTTCATCTTGAGGTGTTCAACCACTTCTTCAATCTTGGCTTTCTTATGAATGTAGCCTTCTAAATTATGGTCGCGGATCTTGATCCCCACAGTAGCCACTCTCGGATTCGAGACGATGCTGTGCACCCAGATAAAGCCTTCAGTGCCTTCGGTGCACTCTGGTGTTTCTTTGCGATCAAGAGCGTTCACAAAGTCGCAAGCAATAAGTGTGGGATTCACCAAGACGCCTTTAGCGGACATCGGGTGTGCGGTCACGCCACGAATCGTGAGCGTTGCGCCACCGGCGTTAAAGGTTTGGTAGACAAGTTCACCCAACTCGCAGCTATCAATCGTGTAGGCAAAGTCCACAGGGAACTTTGAGAAATCAATCTTCTTTGCGCCCAGCAGACCAATTTCTTCATCAGGCACAAAAACGACATGAATCGTGCCGTGCGGGCGGTTTTCCTGGATCACGATTTCAAGCGCCGTCATCACGTTCGCAATGGCAGACTTGTTATCCGCGCCCAACACAGAAGTGCCATCGGTCACCACTAAATCGTCTCCGATATAGCGCTCGACTTCGGGGTGCTCTGCAACACGCATCCAAATATCTTTTTCTTTGTTGAGGCAAATATCACCCCCTTGGTAATTCTTGATCACCTGCGGGTGAATGTCGGGCGAGAGGCCTGCGTCGACCGTGTCCATATGAGCGCACCAGCCCACGGTGGGAACTTTGACGCCTTCGGGCAAATTAGAGGGGAGTTTAGCCGTCACCACAGCGTAGTCGGAGATCTCCACGTCCACGAGTCCCAGGGCGGTTAATTCTTTGGCCAAAAGACGTGCCATATCCCATTGTCCATCGGAACTGGGGACGGTTTTTACCTTGGTAGAACTCTGACTGCTGATGGCAACATAGCGCAAGAAGCGCTCGAGAAGTTTGTCTTTTCTCACTCTCATGCTCCTACAAAAAGAGGTTGGTGGTTGGTCAATTCTTCCATCGTATCACCTTGCCTCAAGAAGGCAAGAGTTCATCGGGTTTTCTCTAGGAAAGAGACCTCTTTTCCCGCATGAGTAGAAAAACGCGAGACGAAAAGAAGGAGCGATTGACAAAATCAAACGCTCCTTGTGCTTTCGCTTGCCCTAGAAATTACTTCTGGCGGCGTTCTTCAAGAATCGCGACAGCCGGCAAAGTCCTCCCTTCCAAGAATTCCAAGAAGGCGCCACCGCCAGTCGAGATGTAAGAGATACGCTTCGTGATATTGAAGGTGGTAATGGCGGAAATCGTATCGCCACCGCCAGCAATCGAAAAAGCACCACGGTCAGTCGCTTCTGCAATAGCTTCGGCCATTTCGCGCGTGCCGTTGGCAAACGGAGCCATTTCAAAGACGCCCACAGGACCATTCCAAACGATGGTGCCCGCTTCTTTGATGATGGCAGCCAACTGCGCGGCCGTCTTCGGACCTACGTCCAAAATCATTTCGTCGTCAGCGACGTCGTTGACGTCAGCCACACGATGTTCAGCGTCCTCTGCAAAAGCCTTTGCGACCACAACGTCAACAGGCAAGGGAAGCTCAGCACCCTTCTCAGCCAACACCGCCAACACAGCGCGGCATTCTTCCACCAAGTCGGGTTCAGCCAAGGACTTACCAATCTTCTTTCCAGCAGCGAGCAAGAACGTATTGAGGATGCCACCGCCCACGACCAAGCGATCGACCTTTTGGGCCAAATTCTTCAAAATCGTGAGTTTCGTGGAAACCTTAGAGCCACCAACGATCGCCACGAGCGGGTGCTTAGCCTGTTCAACCGCCTGCGTCAACGCATCGATTTCGCCAGCCATCAAGGGACCTGCGCAAGCGACTTGCGCGTAGCGAGCCACGCCCACAGTCGTTGCTTCAGCGCGGTGAGCGGTCCCAAAAGCGTCGTTCACAAACACGTCGCAGAGCTTCGCATACTTCTGGCTCAATTCATCGTTGCACTTCTTTTCGCCCACATTGCAGCGACAGTTTTCAAGCATCACCACGTTACCTGGTTGCACAGAAACGCCATCAACCCAGTCTTGCAAGAGTGGCATTGCCTGGCCCAGCAATTCAGACATACGAGCAACAATCGCTTCAAGGCTATCTTCAGGACGCACAGTGCCTTCCGTCGGACGCCCCAAGTGGCTCACCACCATCACAGCGGCGCCTGCATCGAGGGCCATACGAATGGCGGGCACGCTTGCCACCAAACGGGCTTCGTTAGTGATATGACCCGCTTCATCGCGCGGCGCATTGAGGTCACTACGAATCAAAACACGTTTCCCTTTCAAGGCACCCGAGGCGGCCAGTTCTTTGAGGGTAGTCACTTGCATTTCTTTGTCTCTCTTAGGCAATCAGAAGGCAGAGGGCCTTCGGTCAAGAAAAAATCAGTCTTTTATGAGGAAAAACCACGCCACAAGCGCACGTGGCGTCGATAGCGTGGTTTTTCAAAGGAACATTTCGCGAAAAAATTACTTCGCAGCCATCATGGTGGTAGCGTTGTCCAACATACGGCAGGAGAAGCCCCATTCGTTGTCGTACCAAGCCGTCACCTTGACGAGGCGTTCGCCCGAAACCTTCGTCAACGTGGAGTCGAAGATCGAGCTGCGCGGATCGTGGTTGAAGTCGCAAGAAACGAGCGGCAGATCGTTGTAGCCCAAAATGCCACGCAAATCGTCGCCTTCGCTAGCAGCCTTCATAATGGCGTTGATTTCTTCAACGCTCGTGGCGTTCTTCGCAATGAAGGTTAAGTCAACGAAACTCACGTTGATCGTCGGCACACGAACGGCAAAGCCGTCGAGCAAACCATTCAATTCTGGCAACACCAAGCCCACGGCCTTAGCAGCACCAGTCTTCGTCGGGATCATGGAGCGCGTAGCTGCACGAGCGCGACGCATATCCTTGTGGTAAACGTCGGTCAAGACCTGGTCGTTCGTGTAGGCATGAACCGTGGTCATCAAACCGCGTTCGATACCGACCGTACGGTGAAGGGCTTTTGCCACAGGGGCCAAGCAGTTTGTCGTGCAAGAGGCGTTCGAGACAACGAGGTCCGTAGCCTTCAAGACTTCCTGATTCACGCCGTAAACAACGGTGGCATCAGCAGTCTTGCCAGGAGCGGAAAGAAGAACCTTCTTCGCGCCCTGTTCGATATGCACCATGCTCTTTTCCTTGGAATTGAAAGCGCCAGTACATTCCATCACGACGTCAACACCCAAGTCACCCCAAAGAATTTCCTTCGGATCGCGGGTGTTAAAGACACGAATCTTGTCGCCGTCAACGTAGAGCGTATCATCGCCCTCTACCTCAACCTTGGAGTTGAAGCGCCCGTGGCAGGTGTCGTACTGCAAGAGGTGAGCATGAATGGGCAACTCTCCCGGCGCGTTAATCGCGACGATTTCGATGTCATGCTGTTTGGCGTATTCGTAATGAGCACGGAGAATGTTTCGACCGATACGGCCAAAACCCGTAATAGCAACGCGAATAGTCATTTTTTCACTGGTCCTCGAAGAAGGTTATTTCAAGAGTTGTTCCACTTTAGCGACCACCTTTTCAACGGTGAAACCAAAGTGTTCCCAAAGCACACCTGCGGGAGCACTTTCCCCAAAGGTGTCAATACCAATCACGGCACCCTTGCCGGAGAAGTACTTGTACCACATATCCGTCTTAGCAGCTTCAATCGCCACGACGGGCACGCCTTCAGGCAACACGCTCTTACGGTACTCTTCAGTCTGTTCGTCAAAGAGGTTCGTGCAGGGCATGGAAACCACGCGAGCCTGAACGCTACGAGCCGTCAATTCCTTAAAGGCAGACATTGCAAGACCCACTTCGGAGCCCGTTGCAAGTAAAACCACTTCAAGCGCTTCTGCGCCAGCAGGCGTTTGCGCAATCACATAGCCACCCTTAGCGATCTGATCAGCGTCGACTTCTTCGCGATCAATAAAGGGCACATTCTGGCGCGTCAACACCAAGCAGGACGGACCACGGCGACGTTCAATAGCGCTTGCCCAAGCGACGATCGTTTCGATCGTATCGGCAGGACGCCAGACGTGCATACCCGGGATCAAACGTAAGCTCGGCACGTGCTCAATCGACTGGTGCGTCGGACCGTCTTCGCCAAGACCAATCGAGTCATGGGTAAAGACATTGATCACACGCTTTTTCATCAACGCGGACATGCGCAAAGCGTTGCGAGAATAGTCGGAGAACGTCAAGAACGTTGCAGCGTACGGAATGAAGCCGCCGTGCAAAGCGATACCGTTCATAATGGCAGACATACCAAATTCGCGCACACCGTAGCTAATGTGGCGAGCAAGCATATCGCCTGTGTTAAGCGACTTCACGCCCGTCCAATTGGTGAGGTTAGAGCCCGTCAAGTCAGCCGAACCCCCTAAGAGTTCAGGGAGCGCCGGTGCCAAGGCATTCAAGGCCTTCTGGCTAGCCTTACGCGTAGCGATCGTTTCAGCCGCAGCTTCAGCTTCGCACAATGCCGTCATCACGGTTTCGGGCCAGTTTTCAGGCAAGTCGCCATCCAAGCGGCGCTGGAGTTCGCGAGCGAGATCAGGGTGCGCCACGCGGTAACGATCATAGAGTTCGTTCCACTGGCATTCGATCTGCTGACCTTCCTTGCGATGATTCCAGGCGTCATAGACTTCCTGCGGAATTTCAAACGGAGCGTAAGGCCAATTGATGGCTTCACGGGTCAAACGAATTTCTTCTTCACCCAACGCTTCGCCGTGCACCTTAGCCGTGCCCTGACGGTTGGGAGAGCCCTTACCGATCGTCGTCTTCGCAATGATCAAAGTGGGCTTATCTTCGGAGCGCTTCGCCTCTGCGATAGCAGCGTCCACGGCGTCAATATCGTGACCGTCCACAGGACCAATCACGTTCCAGCCGTAAGCTTCAAAGCGACCGCGCGTATCGTCACCGAACCAGCCCTTCACATCGCCGTCGATGGAAATGCCGTTGTCGTCGTAAATCGCGATCAGCTTATTCAACTTCCACACACCAGCCAAGGAGCAAACTTCGTGGCTGATGCCTTCCATCAAGCAACCGTCACCCAAGAAAACATAGGTGTGGTGATCAATAACGGGGAAGCCTTCGCGGTTAAATTCCGCGGCGAGCATCTTTTCAGCGAGGGCCATACCCACGCCATTGGCAATCCCTTGACCCAACGGACCAGTGGTCGTTTCAACGCCCGGAGTGATATCCACTTCAGGATGCCCTGGGGTCTTGCTGTGCAATTGACGGAAAGCTTTGATATCGTCGATCGAGAGATCAAAACCCGTCAAATGCAAGAGTGCATACTGCAACATCGAGCCATGACCGTTCGACAAAATGAAGCGGTCGCGGTTCGTCCATTGCGGATTCAGGGGGTTATAACGAAGGTGGCGGGACCAGAGAGCAGTGGCAATATCAGCCATACCCATTGGCATACCCGGGTGGCCAGACTTAGCTTTTTGGACAGCGTCCATGCTCAGAGCACGAATGGCGTTAGCCATCATTTGAGCGGAGACAGAAGAAGTCATAGTAGTTGCAATGACGGGGAAAGGATTATGAAATGGGATAAAACGAAAGCTCACCTGCGGTGCGCTTTCGTTAATCAGTCAAGCGGGAGCCCTTACCGCACCTCTCTTTGAGTCCAAAGAAAAGTCTTGGAAGGCAGGATTGCGCTCACTTGGCCAATGCAAAACAACTAGTAATTTTATCGTATTTGGACCCATTCTCTCAGCAATTTCTCTAGACTTTCTGCGCTTTTTGAGCCCCACTACCCTAAAGAGGCTAAAATACGCTTATTCCTTTTACCGCATATTCGTGCGCCTTTTCCAATTGCCCAAGCTATGTCTGCTCCTCGCTTTTATCTCGATATTGAGACCGCTCTTCTCGACGAAGCGCTCAGCACCGCTACCCCCGTGACGCTCACAGCCGATGCCGCGCATCACGCAGGACGCGCTCTTCGTCTTCGCACAGGCGAAGGGGTGAGCATTTTTAATGGTTCGGGGAAAGAATGGCGCGGTGTCATCTCCTTTAGTAAAGAAAGTACCACCGTGGCGCTCTCTGAATCTTTAGCGCCGCAACGCGAGTCTCCTCTTTCAATCACCCTAGTCCAGGCACTTGTTGCTCCTGAAAAAATGGACTGGATTGCGGAAAAAGCGGTGGAATTGGGGGTAAGCCGTTTAGTGCTTGTGCCCTCTCAGCGAAGTGTCACCAAGCTCACAGAGGATCGCGCACAAAAGCGCCTTCAAAAGCTCGAAGCTTTGATTGTTTCTGCCGCTGAACAATGTGGTCGCAACACATTGATGGCGGTTGACTTTATCCCATCGCTAGAAAAAGCCTTCAAGGAAACGGAGGCCCAAGTGAAATTAGTCTTTGCCCCAGGCGCTCAAGCGCAACCCTCCGCCTTTGAAGGGAAAACGCATTTTGCGGTAGCAATTGGCGCTGAAGGCGGATTTAGTGAGGAAGAAATCGCGCTTGCTCAACAATACGGCTGGACGCCAAAACTTTTGGGTCCACGCGTGATGAGAACAGAAACCGCAGGACTTGCTGCGGCGGTTTGGTTAAATACGCTTTTAGGCGACTTCCAATAACAAAAAGACCACGGAGCATTCCCTGCCCGTGGTCTTTTTGTTTGCGCTTTCTTGAGACTAGCCGTCTTGCGTAGCGATATTCACCCAATCTTCAAAAGCAAGGGTGGTATGCGTCAAGTGATTCGAGTCAGGCGGCACCTTGCCACTTTGACTCAAGAGAATCGCATCTTGTGCGTTACCACTCGCGGCAATCGCCAAACGATAGCGTTCTGCTAAAACACGGGCGCTATAGCCACGATCCGAAGAAAGGTTCGCTGCACCGCTATACCACTTCAAGGCCTTACGCACGCTACCGGTGCGCTGAATGAGTTCATTCAAAATATCGGTCCCAACGCTCATATTGGCATAGGGATCAAAGGCCTTAGTTTCGCCGCCAAAGGCGGAATATTTGCGACGATGTACGCTCGTCATCACCTGCATCAAGCCTTCTGCACCAGCAGGGGAACGCGCCTTGGCGTTGTAACTTGATTCGATGGCAACGACAGCCATAATCAAAAGAGGATCGACATTCTTCGCTTCGCCGATTTCAATCGCCATATTGGTCAACTGTTTGGCACGATCAAGCGAAATACGGTAAGAACTACTCACGTACTGAGCAACCGACTGAGAAGCGCTTTCCAAGCGTTCAGTAATCGTTTCGAGCGTTGGGGTCTCTACGCTCAGACTGTCGTTTTGAGCCTGAGGGGTATTATCAGCCACCATGGTGGGCTGCAACAGACTCGGAGTATTCGATGGAGTATTGGGGTAAGAAACGGCATCAACAACAGAGTCCTGCACGTTTAAGGAAACGTGTAAGTTGAGTGGCCCTGTATAGTGTGCTTGACCGTTTTCCCACACCAAGAACGTGCTCACCACAGCTAACGCTAGCGCGATGAACACGAACACTCTCCCTCTAATTGTTCGAGGTGTATGGGGTTTAAACATTGTGATTGAGGCGCTCTTGGACACAGGATTTCCCTAGGGAAATCGAGAGACCATGGGAGTACCTTCCCAGGTCTACCGACGTTTCGGCTGCCCTCCTGCTTTCCATAAAAATGAACACCTCGCGATAGTACCAAGAGAATTTGTTTTTTTCAACAGCATTTTTGCTCTTCTTTTTGCTGGGTTAAATGTAACAAAAGGGCATTTTGAACCTCTTCGTCTGAACGAGAGTTCATTCGCTTTTGCTCTCCTCGCTGGTTGGGCGCATTTCTTTTTTTGAGATGTTTTTGATCCTCAACATGGAAGGATTTTTCCCCGTGAGTTGCACAAAGTCATATTTGCTACAATGACTTTAACGATGTTGTCCTTTTTCGTTTGGAGGGGACCATGAAGAAAATTGTCATCCACCGCGGTGGAATTTTAAGTGCAGGCTACGATGCCTCACGCCGCTGGCTGGAAGTCGAGTTTGAAACGCATCGAATCATGCGTGTCGAAGGGATTGGCTTTGAAATGGCGAATCGCTTTTTGCACTCGGATATGCCAGCGCACTATTGGAAAGAAGAGATCGAAGAGAATTTCCGGATTCATGAAATCTCTGCCAAAGACTCCTTACTTGGTAAAGAGGAAGAACGTGCTTCTTCAAGCCGTGAAGGACTCAAAAAACTCTTCGGTGACCTCTGAAATCCCGTTGACGCCTTGTTCTTTCGCAAAGGATCTCATCTTCCTTTAGCGGAAGAATATGGTGGCCAATCCTAAGAAGATCAAGAACCCGCCCGAGTCGGTTGCAAAAGTCAGCAACACCGAACCACCCAACGCAGGGTCTCGGTTGAAATGCTTCAAAATGAGTGGCACAGAAAGACCCACCGCCGCGCCTTGAGCGATGTTGAGCAACATCGCTAAGAACATCACCAACCCCAAAAGCGGTCCCTGCGGGGAATCCCAGTAAAGCGCCCAGGCACAAAGCCCTGCAATCGCGCCCCACAAAATCCCATTAATCACCGAAACGGCGATTTCCTTTTTAATAAGGTCACGCTGGTTAGAATCCGTCACTTGACCAATCGCCAGAGCACGCACCAAAAGCGTCAAAGTCTGGTTCCCAGAGTTACCTGCCATCCCAGCGACAATAGGCATTAGTGCAGCGAGCGCCACCACGCGTTCAATCGTCCCTTCAAAGGCTGAAATCACGCGCGAAGCGAAAAATGCGGTACAAAGGTTAACGCCCAACCACAGCCAACGGCTCTTTGCCGTTTGCCAAGCGGAAGCAAACAAATCCTGCTCGTCATCCAAACCGACTGCCGCGAACGCATCTTCGTCACTTTCTTCACGAATCACGTCCACGATCTCGTTCACCGTCAATCGGCCAACAAGACGTCCAGACTCATCAATCACCGCCGCACTCACCAAGTCGTAACGTTCGAAGGCCTGAGCGGCATCGCTCACGTCATCGAGCGGGCTGAGCGTTAGCATGTCTTTTTGCATGACGGTGCGCACCGCCACGACAGGGTCAGTCGTCAGAATTTTCGAAAGGGCAAGCGTCCCCTTCAAGTGGCCCAAACGGTCCACCACGAACACCTGGTCGGTGTGGTCAGGGAAACTATCAAAGCGTCTCAGATAGCGCAGCACCATATCGATCGTGGTTTCTTCTCGAATCGAAACCACCTCGAAGTCCATACGTGCCCCCACGCTATCTTCTGGGTAGGACATTGCCGCGCGCAACTGGGCTCGTTCTTCATGAGACAAGCCTTCTTGCACTTCGGCCATCACGTCTGGTGGCAAATCATCGACCAAGTCCGCGATTTCGTCAGTATCGAGGGTTTCCACCGCGTCGACCAACTCATCGCGATCCATGGCGTCAATCAAGGTTTCACGAACCCCGTCGTTCACCTCAACGAGCACTTCACCGTCAGACTCGCTTTCCACCAAGTTCCAAACAGCTAGACGTTCATCAAGCGGCAACGCTTCGAGCACCCATGCGATGTCCGCAGGGTGCAAAGAATCAATCACTTCGCGCAATTCAAGCGCGGCTTCGGGACTTATGGGAAGCGCTTCATCGTCTTTGTCTGAGCGCTCAAGTTGAACGTTGCGATGGCGTTCTTCGTCTTGAGCAAGGATTTGTTGAACCCACTCTAGTGCACGAGAGGCTTCATCGGAATCACGCATCGTGTCTTCTTCGACATCTTTGCGCTGATCGAGGTCTTCACGATCGTCGGACATTTCTGCCTCCTCTGGTGTTCTAGATTACGGGCTCTCTACGAGGTGGAATCTGGAGTGAGGGTGTACACTTGTCGCCCCTCGACGCTTTGTGCTTGAAGAGAGAACACATTCAAGCCACGGATGCTGTTACGCAATTGCCTATCAGGCTTTTACGCAGAACTGCCCCTATTCTACTGAAAGAGAAGAACTTTTTTCTCGTCTTTTCTCAAATCAAGCGAAAAAAATGCGAGATTTTCCTCTTTGATTTTCCTCTTTTTCCTTGATTAAAGTCTTGGAGAAGTACTAAAAGGCAAGGCTCAAAAGGCTAAAACAGGCGCGCTTTGCTAAGATCGAAGCTTCAAGAAGGATTCTCCAGAATGACGCTTTTTCAACTTCGTCAAACCGCTCTACTTTTAATCACCGCCCTCATTTGGGGCGCGACCTTTGTTGCCCAAGCGCTTGGCATGGACTCAGTGAGTCCCTTTGTGTTTACCGCAGGACGTATGTTCTTGGGGGTTATCTTTTTGTTGCCTATCGTTTGGTTGCTTAAAAAGCGACTAGAAAAATATCACCCCGCTGAGGCTGCCCGACGCAAGACGCCAGAATACCGCCGTGCCCTGCTTTTAGGGAGTGTGCTCTGTGGGCTTTGCCTTTTTGGAGGAGAATCGCTCCAGCAGTTTGGGCTCTTTCACGACACTGAAGTGGGAAAAGCCGGCTTTATCACTGCGCTTTACATCGTGATCGTGCCGATTTTGGGGCTCTTTTTAGGAAAGCGCCTTAACGCCTCCATTATTTTGAGCGTCATTATTTCTGTAGTTGGCCTTTGGTACTTGTGCGTGCCCGAAGGGGGCTTTAGTTTGAAGTTGGGGGACGCTCTGATTGCGCTTTGTGCGCTCGTTTTCTCCCTACACATTCTTGTGATTTCACACTTTGTGCTCAAAGTCAACGGCATTGAGCTCGCGGTGGGTCAGTTTGCCGTGGGCTCCCTTTTGGGTGCTATTTCCATGCTCATCACAGGCGAAACACCAACCCTTGAAGCCCTTGAGGCAGCGCTTCCCGCCATTTTATGGGCAGGCGTAATGAGTAACGGGATTGCGTATACGATGCAAATTGTGGGTCAGCGCGGCATGAACGACACGATCGCGAGTCTCATCATGAGTCTTGAGAGTGCCTTCTCGGTCCTTTTTGGTTGGTGGATTTTAAATGAGGCACTCTCTTCTCGAGAACTCTTTGGGTGCTTACTAATGGCGATTGCGGTGGTACTCGCCCAAGTGCCACTCTCTATTTTCTCAAAGAAAAAGCAAAGTTAAGCCGTGAAGCAAAAGGGAGCTCAGCTGAGCTCCCTTTCCTATTCCCTTTTTTAAACGTTTTCAGTGGTTTCAGGCGCACCTTCTTCAGAGGCGGCTTCACTTCCTTCGGCGGGCGTCTCAGCGCCTTCCCCTTCAGGCGTTGCCACTTCTTCAATGGGCTCGTCCTCATCGTCCGTTTCCACGCTTTCGTCGAGCACCTTGATGAGGCTTGCATCCATCACCAGATCAACCAAGTCGCAGTTGTGAATCTGCAAGAGCACCTTGCGACCGCGCGGCAAATCTTCAGGCATCCCTGGCATACGCTGCATGAAGGGGAGCTTATCAATACGGAGCAAGTCGCCCTTCACAACGATCGCTTCGATTTCTTTTAAGCCATCCTGCATGATCAAGCGCATCGACCAGTAGCGATCCATGCGTTGGTTGAACTCATTGTAAGTCGCGTAGAGTTCTTCAAACTGGCTCACGATCATAAAGAGGTCAGTGTACTTTTCCTCTTCATAGGGCGATTCTTCGCCTTGGAGTGTGGCCAAAATCTGGCGTTGATTCACCATGTCCACATAGCGGCGCAAGGGAGAGGTGCTCCATGCGTAGCGATCCACCCCAAGCCCATCGTGGGGTCCAGGGGTCGTGCTCATACGCACGCGACCCATACGCTGGGAGCGATAGATCCCCTTCATGTGATGCTCTTCGAGCCAAGAACCCCACGTGCTGTTAGCCAAAATCATCATTTCAGCCACAAGCAAATCTAAGGGCTCACCACGGCGGCGACCACGCACTTCAATCTTGGCGTCTTCGCCTTCTCCGTCAAGCACAAAGAACCAATCGACTTTGCCCTTAGCTTCAGGACGGCCACGAATTTCTTCACGCGTGGCTAAAAGGCGTTTGGCAAAATGCCAGAGCCAAGAGATTTCTTCCGCGTACTCAATATCAAGCGTTTTGTTAAGGATTGCCTCTTCAGTGACCAAGCTATCAATCTTGTCGTAGCGAAGATTGCGATTCACGGCGACGCGTTCCAAGCGTGTTTCACTCTTTTCGACAAAATAGGTTTCATCGTCAACGGTGAAGTAGATCGACAAGCATGGCACAAGATGCCCTTCGTCAAGCGAATAGGCCTTGATCCAATTCTCTGGCAACATCGTCGTCTTGAGTCCTGGGGCATAGACCGTGCTCATACGACTACGGGCCACTTTATCGAGCTCATCGTTATGACGAATGCCAAAGGAAGGCGCTGCAATATGCACGCCCACGCGTGTTTTGCCGTTCCCCAGATGCGTCACGCTCGTGGCGTCATCGATTTCGGTCGTTTCCGAGTCGTCAATCGAGAAAGCGTCCACCTCAGCAATGGGAATATTGTCCCAACCTTCTTCCGTAGGACTAGGCAAATCTTCAGGGAAGTCGCGCCCCTTAGGGAAGTGCATCATATAAAAGCTATCGACATGCCAGCGCCATGGGCTCTTAATTGCACCCAAGGAAAGGAGAAGCGAGAGCATGCTCTGGCGTGTCTCAGCCGAGGCGTCAGAAACGGCCTTCCATTCAATCGAATTCTTATCGGGCTTCACTAAAATGCGCATCGCCTGATCGCGAATCTCATCTGGACAGCGACCCGCGACCATCTCATCGGCCCAGCCACGGCGAATCGCATCTTGGCGTTCACGGCGAGCAATGGCTTCAAGCGCTTTCTTCAAAATCTCTTCAGGCGCACGCTTGTAGCTACCGCGCACTTTGCGGTAGAAGTACACAGGGTTACTGTGCAGCGCGAAAAGCATGGCAGCTTTTTGCGCTGGCGTGGGCGTCTCGCTCCAATACTCTTTAGCGATATCTTCGTAGGAGAATTCCTCGTCAGGCACCACTTCCCACAAAAAGCTGGGATCGAGTTCAGTTTGAATTTCTTGGGCGCGCTGCACTAACTCGGCTGGCTGAGGACTTTCAAAAGTAAAGAAGACGTGCGAGGCCTTAATCTTGGTACGACGCCCAGTGGGGAGCTCAACTTGATAGGAGCTACCAGCCTGAGAAAGGGCCGTACCAGCTTTAAAAGAACCGTCTTCTTCGAAAAATAAATACATGACTTTAGTGCCTTTACGTCCACTCGGTGGACGGGCGAATTTTCATTTTTGTTCAATAGGAAAGTGGTTTAGGTTACCACATTTGCTTCGCTTTCCCTTTTCTACTCGCCTCAATTTCCTAAAGCAAAAGCGAGCACACGGTCAACCCAGTCGGCAAAGCCCGTGATGCGATGGTCTTCCCCTGTGAGAAGAAGTCTCTCGCTCCCCTCAGCGCCTTCATAGGTTTTGCGCCACGGGAGCACTTCGTCTTGAAGAGAAATGAGCGTAAGAACGGGCTGGAGCGTCGAAATTTGCGCAGGCACTTCACGATCGAGTTCAATAAAGTCCTTTTCAAATTCGTGCTTCACTTCCACCACGCGCTCTGTGCCGTAAACCTTCTGCTCCCCGATAAAGTCAGGGATAAAGCTCCACGGGTCAAAGCAAGGATTCAAAAGCACCGCTCTTACGCCATAGCGCTTAGCAAAGCGTGTTGCCCAAAAGCCCCCTAGGCTCGAACCAATCACTGCGGTATCTGACAGGTCAACGCGCTCAGCAATTTCAGAAAGCAACGTATCAACGCAGCGTGGCGGATGGTTCAAATCGGGCGCAATCAACTTAATCTGCTCATCTTCAGCACGACTCTTATTTTCTTTTTCAATCGCTTCACGAAGAATGCGCACTTTCTCCGACTGCGGAGAAGATAAAAATCCGTGCAAATAAAGAATGGTAGGCATAAATGTAAATCCTTGCTTAGGCGGCACGAGCCTTGAGGCCGTCTAACAACTTCTGATGGATACCTCCAAAGGCACCGTTACTCATACAAACGACAATGTCCCCTGATCTCGCTTCTGCCAAAATCGCAGAGAGAAGCGCTTCAAAATCATGAGTGCAATAGGCCTTCTCGCCCAATGCCTTGAGCGCTTCGCCAGGTTCCCACTGAACCGAAGCACCAGCGTAGCAGAACACTTTGTCAGCACTCTCAAGTGCCCCCGCCAAGTGATCCTTCATTGTGCCCAACTTCATCGTATTGCTTCGCGGCTCAAGTACGGCCAAAATGCGAGCGCCGACGTATTTGCCTTCAATGGCTTTGAGCGTTTCTTCAATAGCGGTCGGGTGATGTGCAAAGTCATCAATCACGGTGACACCCGCTTCAATGCCTTTGACTTCTTGGCGGCGCTTCACGCCAGAAAAGCGTGCAAGCGCTTCAAGGCTACGGGTAGGCTCTACGCCAACGCTTCTTGCGGCGGCAATTGCGGCCACGGCGTTCAATTCGTTGTAGCGGCCTGGCATCGAAAGCGTCAATTGACCAAAGACCTTACCCTTAAACGCGACTTCCCCAGTTTGAGACAGAGTCCAGCCCTTTTCATCGTCAAAATATTCGACGCCAGACCAGCAACCGCGCGCTAAAACGCGATCAAGTGCGGGCGCTTTGGCGTTCGCGACAACAAGCCCCTCTGAGGGCATGGTGCGCACCATATGATGAAACTGCGTTTCAATTGCCTCTAAGTTGGGGAAAATATCCGCATGGTCATACTCAAGGTTATTGAGAATGGCGGTTCTCGGGCGGTAGTGCACAAACTTACTACGCTTATCAAAGAAAGCCGTATCGTATTCGTCCGCTTCAATCACAAAGGGGGCTTTAGGGTTACCTAAAAGCGCCGAGCGGTCGCTCCACTGCGGCACGCCGCCAATCAAAAAGCCTGCATCGAGCCCTGCATCACGCAAAATCCAGGCGAGCATCGAGGTCGTAGTCGTTTTGCCGTGCGTACCTGCCACTGCGAGCACATGGCGACCTTGAAGGACATGGTCGGCTAACCAAGCGGGGCCCGAGGTGTAAGGAAGCCCTCGGTTTAAAATTTCTTCCAGAAGCGGATTACCACGCGAAATCGCGTTCCCAATCACATACATATCTGGCGAGAAGCGCTCGATTTGCGAGGCGTCCCACCCTTCAACCAAATGAATACCAGCATTTTCTAGTGCGATGCTCATTGGGGGATAAACCTTGGCGTCACAACCTGTGACTTCGTGTCCCGCTTCTTTGGCTAACTGGGCCACGCCACCCATGAAGGTGCCACAAATCCCAACGATATGAATATGCATGCTGACTGTCTCCTTCGCTAATCATGCGCTCGTGAAGCCTAGCGCTTCATGTTGAGATAGCATTTTACCGCCTTTGAGGCTTTTTCCAGCGAAATCGACAAATTCCTTCACACAAACTTCATCCGTGCATCCCAAAAAAACGCTTCAACTGTGCAAATCGCTTTTTTCACACACGAAAATCGCTTATTTTCGCGCTATTATTGTCTACTTCCTTTGGATGGGGTTTTGATCAATCTTTTACAGTTTTTTCTCATTTTTGATCAAAAAAGTACCTCTATACCTCGGATTAACCTCTATTAGGTCTTTACTTTTAAGACAAAATTAGGGAAAATTGCGTTGAAATAGACGCAGGTTACTGAAAGATAAGGTTCATCGGGTAGATTTTCCGCGTTTTTGCGAGTATCCTACTCACCCTCTACCTTTGCAGTAAGCATTGGATAGCAATAGAAATTTTGAGCGAGCACCCTGAGCTTCTCCGCTTTTGGGAGAGCATTTGCTCGCATTTAACCTCTACGAAAAGAGGTCGCCTTCTCCTGCTTGCGACCCAATGTAGAAGACGGTTTAACTTAAAGGCTTTGTAAATCATGGACCTCAGAAAACTTAAAACACTGATCGATCTCGTTAGCGAAAGCGGCGTTGCCGAACTCGAGATTACCGAAGGTGAAGATCGCGTGCGCATCGTGAATAATCACGGAGCGAGCACTCCTGTCCATGGCACCTCTACTGTTGTATTGCCTGCAGAAATCCCTGCTGCCGCCATGGCTCCCGCAGCTGTTGCTGCTCCTGCCCCTGCTGCCGCTCCTGAAGCTGCCTCTGGCAAAGCGCTCAATAGCCCCATGGTGGGTACCTTCTATCGTGCACCCTCTCCTGGTGCCGATCCCTTCGTTCAGGTGGGCGACACCGTGAAGAAGGGTCAAGTCGTTGCCATTATTGAAGCGATGAAGTTGCTCAACGAAGTCGAAGCCGAAGAAGACGGCGTCGTGCGCGAAATTTGCGTTGAAAACGGTCAGCCGGTTGAATACGGCCAGCCTCTCTTCATCCTTGAATAACGCTCGGATCTCCCGATTATGTTTGGAAAAATTCTCATTGCCAACCGTGGCGAAATCGCGTTGCGTATTCAACGTGCTTGCCGCGAAATGGGCATTAAAACGGTGGCCGTGCACTCCACGGCGGACGCCGAAGCGAAGTACGTGCGTCTGGCTGACGAGAGCGTCTGTATTGGACCGGCTTCCTCTGCACAGTCCTACCTCAATATTCCTGCCATCATCTCCGCAGCGGAAGTGACTGACGCTGAAGCGATTCACCCGGGTTACGGCTTTTTGTCGGAAAACGCCGACTTTGCCGAACGCGTGGAAAGCTCTGGCTTTACCTTCATTGGTCCTCGTGCTGAAACGATTCGCCTGATGGGCGACAAGGTGAGCGCCAAGCAAGCGATGCGTGACGCGGGCGTGCCTTGCGTGCCGGGCTCTGACGGTGCGCTCCCAGAAGATCCGCAGGAAATTTTCCGTATTGCTCGCCAGATTGGCTATCCGGTCATCATCAAGGCCTCGGGCGGTGGTGGCGGTCGTGGGATGCGTGTTGTGCGCACCGAAGCCGCACTTCTCACTTCGGTCAATATGACCCGAGAAGAAGCACGTGTGGCCTTTGGTAACCCTACGGTCTACATGGAAAAATTCTTGGAAAATCCGCGCCACATTGAAATTCAGGTGCTCTCGGATAACTTCCAAAATGCTGTTTTCTTAGGCGAACGCGACTGCTCCATGCAGCGCCGCAACCAGAAAGTGATGGAAGAAGCGCCCGCTTTTGGCATCTCTCCTCGCCTCATTGCTAAATTAGGTAAGAGTTGTGTCGAGGCTTGTCGCCGTATCGGCTACCGCGGTGCGGGTACGTTTGAATTCCTCTACGAAAATGGCGAATTCTACTTCATCGAAATGAACACCCGCGTTCAGGTGGAACATCCTGTGACGGAATTGGTGACGGGCGTAGATATCGTTCGCGAACAAATCCGTATTGCCGCTGGCGAACGTTTGAGCCTTCGCCAGAAGGACATCGTGATGCGCGGTCACGCGATCGAATGCCGTATTAACGCAGAAGATCCGTTCACCTTTGTGCCGTCTCCTGGTCGTATTACCGAGTGGCATACGCCAGGTGGCCCAGGGATTCGTATCGACTCCCATGTCTTCTCTGGTTACACCGTACCCCCCTACTACGATAGTATGATTGGAAAGATCATCGCTCATGGGGATACTCGTGAGCAGGCGATTGCCCGCATGCGTATCGCACTCTCAGAATTGGCTGTGGAAGGGATTAAAACCAACGCAGCACTTCACCGAGAATTGCTCATTGACGAGCGCTTCTGCCAAGGTGGAACAAGCATCCACTACTTGGAAGAAAAGCTTCGCAATAAAGCCGAAACTCAGTCATAATGAGAAGAAGCTGGGCTAGTGGCCCGGCTTTTTACCTTTACCCCGCTTCACTTTCAAACGTTGAGCACAAATGAGACAGATCAAACTGCTGACCGACGAACGCAATGCCGAATCCCTTGCTGATATGTTGATGGATGCTGGAGCACTTAGCGCCACCATTGAAGACGCTGATGCGGAGTCCGTTGACGAAAAACCACTCTATGGGGAACCGGGACTTGAACCCACGAATCGTGCATGGCCGCGCTCCATTCTCTCTGTGCTCGCCGAAGAAGACTTTGATATCCAGACGAACTTAGCCATTGCCGCAGAAGCCTTCAATATGGGGAAAATCGAAATTCTCGAAGATACCCCAATGGAAGATGCTGACTGGGTGCGTATCACGCAAGCGCAGTTCCAACCGATTCAAGTCTCTAAGCATCTTTGGATTGTGCCTACCTGGCACGAATTGCCTGATGAAAACGCCATCAATTTGCGCTTAGATCCAGGCGTTGCCTTTGGCACGGGCTCTCATTCCACCACGCACCTGTGCCTACAGTGGCTTGATGAACATGTGAAGAAAGGGGACTCCGTTCTTGACTACGGTTGCGGCACGGGGATTCTCGGGATTGCCGCCAAGCTCGTTGGCGCTGGTGCCGTTTTGGGCACTGATATTGACCCACTCGCAGTGGAAGCCTCTGATGCGAACGCAGAGATGAATGAAGTTGAAGCGCTCTTTGTGGAACCCCACGATATGCCTGAGGGGAAATTCGACATCGTCGTTGCCAACATTTTGCGCGGACCCTTGGTGCAACTCGCCCCGATTCTTCTGGGTCGTGTAGCGGAAAAAGGCTCGCTCGTGCTCTCTGGAATTCTCGCTGAGCAAGCCGACGATATCATTGCCGCTTACGCCAAGGTAGATCCTAGCATTCGTCTCTCGCTTTGGAAGCAAGAGGAAGAATGGGTGTGCTTAGCTGGGCAACGCATCTAAGAGGGTCCTCGTTGCGCGAGAAAAAGTTCTCGCGCCCGTCTAATTTTGATTTGTGAAGAAGAGCTCATGGCAAAAATTTACCGTTGTCCTGCCTGCGGTGCCCTCTGGAGGGTGCCCAATACTTTCTCAGAAACACGCCTTCAGTGCTCTGAATGCCACACTGTCTTTTCCTCAGACAAAGCTGAGGTCGTCACCGTTGACGATGAGAAGCTTCAAGCCCGCCTTGATGTCGCTCGTCCAGCACTCAGCAATGTGGCCGAAGAAGCAGACACGGTCATGAGTGAGCTTGCAAATTCCATTGCTGACTTTGATAGCCGTGCACCCGTTGACGCGCCTAAACGCAAGAAGTCGAGCTGGGGCTGGCTCTTTGGGCTCATCGGTTTTCTCGCCTTTGTCGCTATCCTTGCTGAGGGGGCACTCTTGGGGCACAGCTACGTGATTAAAGAGATGCCCGTCTTAGAGCCCTTCTACGAAAAAGTTTGTCGCCAAGTGCCCTGCCCGGGCTTCGCTTGGTACGATACCAACGCCATTGAAGCGACAGCGAATTTGAGCGTTGACACCAATAACGTTACCACCGTCTCCGCGACGCTTGAAAATAAGTCCACCTTTGCGCAGCACCTCCCAGCGCTAGAAGTTCGACTGCTTGATGAAGCGGACGATACGATTGCGCAGAAGTTGCTCGAACCGGGTAGCTACGGGCTCCCTGCTGAGACCATTCTCAAACCAGGGCAAAAGGCTTCTTTGACGCTTACGCTTGACGAAGCCCTTCCCGTGCCCGCCGCCCGCGTCAAGGTCTCTCCGCTTTAAAGTACGAGGTAGAGCATGTCGATTTTGATTTCTGGTTCTCTTGCCTACGATACTGTCTTTGATCATGAGGACACGTTTCTCAATACGATCAAAGGAGATGCGATCGATCATTTGAACGTGACGTTTCAAGCTTCTGGCATGCGCCGCACGATTGGGGGTTGCGCAGGCAACATTGCCTACTCCTTAAAGCAACTCGGTGGAGATCCGCTCATTTGGACGGCTGTTGGTTGCGATGCTGGTGCCTTCATGGTGCACTTAGAAAACCACAATATCCCCACCGATGGGATTTCGACCTACATGGACACTTATAGTGCCCAAGCGGTGATCACGACAGACAAAAATGGCTGTCAGTTGACGACCTTCTATTCGGGCGCCATGGCCTACGCCGACAAGATTCCTTTTCCGAAAAAAGACGTATCGCTCGCGATTTTGGCGCCCACAACCCACGATCCGCTCTTAGCGCATGCCGCCGCCCTCAAAAAGCGTGGTATTCCCTATTTGCTTGACACTGGGCAGACAACGCCGCTCTTTAGTGGAAAGGAACTGCTCTCGCTAGTGAAAGACTCCATTGGGGTTTGCTTCTCGGTTTACGAAGGGGGGGTCTACAGGAGTAAAACAGGCCTCACGCCAGAAGAGTTGAGCAAACTCTGCCCCGCTGTCTACTGCACTGATGGCGGACATGGCTCCACCGTTTTTATCAATGGGGAAAATCACCATATCCCAGCCAAACCCACAGAGTGTGTCGACCCCGTAGGGGCAGGCGATGCATACCGCGGTGGGCTTCTTTGGGGGCTTGATCACGGTTACTCCCCCATTCAATCAGCGCGCTTTGGTGCGCTCATTGCTGCGCAGAAGGTGGCAGTGGCAGGACCCAACTACACCTATAGCGAAGAAGAACTTTTGAAAGACTATGAGGCGTTCTTCAAAGACGAAGACCTCTAAAAAAATCGAGCCCTTCAACTGAAGGGCTCTCTTTTTGGGAAAATTCTTTTTTAGTAGATGTAGCCGCCTTGCGAGAAGGGCAACACGATCGACTGCAAAATCAGCAAAAGGATAAAGAGGAGCAAGGGCGCAAAATCAAAGCGTCCGATCGTGAGCGGCAAGCGGCGCATAGGGCGCAAAAACGGGTCGAGCAACGTACCCAACAAATAGTGCATTGGGCCCTGCGGGTTCACCCAGCTCGTAAACATATAAATGATCAAGAACCAGCCAACCATCTCGAGCGCCCAGCGAAGAAGCATGGCAAAGGGTGCAATGATCCACATACCTGCAGAGAACGTTGCAGGATGAATCACACAGGCGTGAAGCACCACGGTCAAAATAGCCGCTAAAAAGGCGCCCAAAAGGTTAGGCCAGTCAAAGGCCCCCTGAGGAGGAATAATGCGCGAGACGGGGTTAGACCACCAGTCAGAGACGCGGCGCACAAACATCACAAAAGGATGACGAGGGGAGAATGCCCAGACATAGAGCCATGCGCGCAACAAGAAAATGAAGCCAACGATCGAAATCAAGGATCGCAGCAGGAATTCAACGAGCGTTAAGAGCATTGTCATCCTTTCCTATTGAATAATGAGTCTTTCCATGAGAAAGGCTCATGGACAAAAGAAAAATAAAGTCTTAGCTATTATACGGATTCTCTCTTTTATCGTGAAAGAATCGTGTAACGCCTCCGCGCAGACTAAAGGGCGCGCTGGGGGTCGTTCACTACACGCACGCCAGAGGGGAGCATGCTCTTCACACGCCACCAATTAAAGTAGGGACCTGGGTCCTCTTTTCGTCCAGGGGCAATAAATTCGTGCCCTGTGACAGCTTCAATGGGAAGCGTACGGCGTAGCGCCCCTAGTAAAGGCGAGAGCGCACGGTATTGCGCCTCAGTAAAGGGCACTGAGCCCGTCCCTTCTATTTCGATCCCTACAGAGAAATCATTGCAATTCTCACGCCCTTCAAAGCGCGAAACTCCAGAATGCCAAGCACGGTCAAAAACCGAAACATACTGGCGCACTTCACCAGTGCGGCGAATAAAGAAGTGAGAAGAAACGCGTAGTCCTCGCAACTCTGCAAGTTTAGGATCTTCGGTTTCAAGAAGTCGCCCCATAAAGAGGTCATCCACTGCACTGCCCCCAAACTCTCCCGCGGGAAGCGAAATGTAATGAAGGACAACGAGCGAGATCGGCGTCCCTTGCGGGCGCTCGTTAAAGTGCGGTGAGGATTGGTGCACCGCACTATTTAACCAGCCGTCGGCAAAGAAAGGACGAATGCGCGGCATGAAAGTGCCTTAGTGGTTTTGAGCGTGGCGGCGAGCGCGATCGCGGCACACATCAGAGCAGTATTTGTGCCCCGCTTCGTCCTTAATCGCTTCGGACTGCGGGAAATATACGCCACAGTATTCGCACTGCGTAGTCTGGGTTTCAATCTTCTCAGAAGGACGAATGCCTTGACGTTCTTCCATCTCGCGCATGCGCTCAGACATTTTGTTCTGGAAGTTTTTCTGGCGACGTTGGATAGTCCACGCGAGCCAAATCAGCACTGCTAGCAGGACAAAAAAGATTATGCGTCCCATGAGTGACCTCTTAGCGCAAAAGCTCGTTCGTTAACGAATAGCCAAGGTAGGCGATACAGAAGAGCCCAACGCCCACCCAGAACCAAACGAGAGCGGTCTTGGCACGCCAGCCTGCAAACGTACGACCCAAGAGCAAAATCGCAAAGATCGCCCAGGAAATCCACGTGAGCACAGACTTATGGTCAAGATGCAACCACGTACCATAAGTGTCATGCGTCGTGATAGCACCCAAAACGATGGTCACGGTGATGCACAAAAAGCCCACAGCAACGATACGGAAGAAAATACGTTCCATCACGACGAGCCCAGGCATCGAATCTAAGAAGTCCATCTTCGCGTCGTCTTCGCGGGGTTCTTTTAATCGGCGGTTCTGTGCGCCAATCACCACGGCTTGCACAACGGCGACAAACATAAAGGCGTAGCCCGCAATCGCAAAGAAGAGATGCCAGCGGAAAATCGGCGTCCATTCCACAGCCACAATCGCAGCGCCTGGGAAAAGAATCGGCATGAGCGTGCCTAACCCCGCTAAGCAGAGCACAATCCCGAACTGACCATGGAGTCGGTGAATCCACGTTTCAATCAGAAGAATCACGATGGCAAAAAAGCAGGTCTCGGAGATAGCGTACCCAAAGCCAAAGTGCACTGCGTCGGGGCGGAACATTTCGCCGTGAAGTGCATAGACATGCGCAATCAGACCCAAGAGCACTGGCCAACGCCAAAGGCTAGAAGCTTTCCCCTCACGACCTTTCATCGCACTAATAATGCCGATCCCTGACGCAAGGTAGAGCACGGTAGCAAGCAAAGCGCTAACGCTAAGTAATGTCATAACCAATCCTTTAGGCAACTCAAAAACAAAGAGATCAACACGCATTGGGCGCTATGGACACAGCTGGTCCCAACCCCCTTCGCCCTATTGTCTCTTTGCTGGTGTCACTGATTCTCAAAGTATACCGCCACTCTCGAGGAAACTTTCTTAGAGAAATCCACGACAGCACACGCTTTAATCAAATGCAAAACTCGGGCAGTCTCTATAAAATAAGACTTTTGGTAAGAAATACTTGCGCCGATTGCCTTTTTGAGCAAGCTGCGCAAAGATCACGTATCGTGATAAATTATCGTACTTCTTTTGTCTATGAATTTTAGCCTTTTCCTGCTTAGGAATCGCTGAAATTGACTTCAATCTACGCAAAAAAGTACCCGATTTAGTCAAGGTTACGCATCGTCTGGTCTCTTAAGTAGCATGATGCGTCAGACGCAGTCGTTTGAGCCCAGCTCGCGACTCCTCTAGAAACAGGAATTTTTCTCATATGCTCGACTCGTTAAGCCAACGTCTCTCCAAAATTGTCAAGACCATGCGTGGGCAAGCGCGTTTAACGGAAGAAAACACCAAGGACATGTTGCGCGAAATCCGCTTGGCTTTGCTTGAAGCGGACGTGGCGCTCCCCGTCGTTAAAGAAGTGCTCGCCCGTATTAAGGAGAAAGCCATGGGGGAAGAGGTCGTTGGTAACCTCAACCCAGGTCAAGCTTTAGTTGGTGTTGTTCAGCGTGAATTGACCGCCATTATTGGTGGAGACCTTTCTGCCCAAGAACTCGAATTAAATTTCCACGTTCAGCCCCCAGCCGTCATTTTGCTCGCTGGTCTTCAGGGTTCTGGTAAAACGACGAGCGCAGGGAAACTCGCCAAATACATCACCGAAACCCTTCACAAGAAAGTCTTAACGGTCTCCGCTGACGTTTATCGTCCTGCCGCTATTGATCAGTTAAAGGCGGTGACTGCGCAAACCCAAGCGGAATGGTTCCCGAGTGAAGTCAACCAAAAGCCGCTCGCCATTGCTGAAGCTGCACTTGACTACGCTAAGCGTAAATTCTTCGATGTGTTGATTGTCGACACGGCAGGTCGCCTCGCGATTGACGAAGCGATGATGCAAGAAGTCGCCGAACTCAACACCTTCTTAAAGCCCGCGGAAACGTTCTTTGTGATTGATGCCATGTTAGGTCAGGACGCTGTGAATACGGCAAAGAGCTTCAATGAACGGCTCCCCCTCACTGGGATCATCTTGACGAAGATCGACGGTGACAGCCGTGGGGGTGCCGCCTTGTCGGTTCGTCACGTCACCGGTAAGCCGATTAAATTCGTGGGTTCTGGGGAAAAATTAACGGGCTTTGATACGTTTGATCCTGAAGCGATGGCTAGCCGTATTCTCGGCATGGGCGACATCGTAGGGTTAGTGAAAGACGTTCAGAAGTCTATCGACATGGCTGCCGCTGAAAAGCTTGCCCAGAAGATGGCAAGTGGCGACCATTTCGACTTAAACGACTTCCGCGCTCAGTTAACGCAGATGAGCAACATGGATAGCTTCTCTTCGATGTTTGAAAAGCTCCCAGCGCAATTCCAGAGCATGGCCTCTAAAGTGAACGACGAAGAAGCCAAAAAGACCCTTCGTCGCACGGTTGGCATTATCGATGCGATGACGCCGCAAGAGCGCCGCAAGCCAGAATTGATCAAGGCAAGCCGCAAGAAGCGTATTGCGACGGGTTCTGGCGTCCCGGTGCACGAAGTCAATAAGCTTTTGAAGCAGTTTGAGCAGTCTCAGGCCATGATTAAGCAGATGAAAAAAGGCGGTTTAGGCAAGATTATGCGTAGCCTCGGTCGCTTTGGTAAGGGTGGCTTCCCCGGTATGGGTGGCGGCTTCCCGGGCGGTTTTGGTCGCTAAATGAGATGACTAACCCTCCCTACGGCGAGAGAGTTTTCCTATGAGGAAAGCATGCGTATTTTAGGGTTTGATCCGGGCCTCAACCATACGGGTTGGGGCGCGATTGATGTGGAAGGGAATCACTTCACTCATGTAGAGAGTGGCGTGCTCAATCCTCCCGCAGGAGAGCTTGCCGAGCGCCTAGGCTTTATTGTGCGCGGCCTCTCTGAAATCATCGCTCGCTTAAAACCCGAACTCATTTGCGTAGAAAAAGTCTTCGTCAATATAAATCCGCAAAGCACACTCTTTTTGAGTCAGGCTCGCGCCGCTGCGCTTATTGCCGCGAACTTAGCTGGCGTGAAAGTGCTTGAATATACGCCAAGCGAAATTAAGCTCGCTGTGACAGGTTCAGGCAAAGCCGACAAACTCATGATTCAAAAAATGGTTGCGATGCTTTTGCAGCGCAACGACAAACTCCCCCCCGACGAAGCTGACGCGCTTGGGGCCGCTATCTGTGGGGCGAACCGCCACACGATGCAAAATTACGAAAATCAAGGAACAACGACGCGCACTTACGCCACCGCCAGACATGGTCGCACACAGCGTGGTGCTCGTCAAGCATGGACAAGCGCCTTTAAGGCGAAAGGATCGACGAAATGATTGGTCGTCTCAGTGGTACGCTCTTAGAAAAAACGCCACCGCGTATTTTGGTTGATGTCAACGGGGTGGGTTACGAGGTTGATGTTCCGATGTCAACCTTCTGCAATTTGCCGCTTGAAGGGAACAAAATTGTGCTCTTAACGCATATGGTGGTGCGTGAAGATGCGCAACTGCTCTACGGGTTTAGCACGGAGGCTGAGCGCACCGCATTTCGCGCGCTGATCAAAGTCTCTGGCATTGGTCCGCGTATTGCCTTAGCCGTTCTCTCTGGGATGGCTGTGGCTGATTTAGCTAGCGCAGTTGAGGCTGGCAACGCAGGCTTGATGACGCGTGTCCCTGGTATTGGCAAAAAGACTGCAGAACGTTTAGTCTTGGAATTAAAGGGCAAGCTTCTCGCGCTTGGTGGCGAATCGGTCGTGCCGATGAGCTCCAACGCCAACGATATTTTGAGCGCCCTTGTTGCCTTAGGCTACTCTGAGCGTGAAGCACAGAGCGCTGTGAAGACGCTCGATGCGGACGTCTCAGTAAGTGAAGGGATTCGTTTAGCACTGCGCGTGCTCTCTCGCTAAAGCGATACTGAATTGAAGGAATAAGTTTGATGCAAACCGATGATCGTGTGGTCAGTGTTCGAGCTACGTCGCCGAACGAAGAAAACGTTGACCGTGCACTTCGCCCAGATCGCCTCGAAGACTATGTTGGTCAGGAGGATGTCCGAGAGCAGCTTCATATCTTTATTGAGGCTGCTAAGCGCCGTGGGGAGCCATTAGATCATCTGCTTCTTTTTGGCCCTCCTGGTTTAGGGAAAACGACGCTTGCGCACATTGTGGCGCACGAAATGGGCGTCAATTTGCGTCAAACTTCGGGTCCCGTCTTAGAGCGCCCGGGTGACTTGGCCGCTATTCTCACCAATCTTGAGCCCAACGATATTCTCTTTATCGATGAAATCCATCGTCTCTCGCCAGTGGTCGAAGAAATCCTCTACCCTGCTCTAGAAGACTATCAAATCGACATCATCATTGGTGAAGGTCCTGCTGCGCGATCGATCAAAATCGATCTACCGCCCTTTACTTTGATTGGTGCCACAACGCGTGCGGGTTCTCTAACGACGCCACTTCGTGCGCGCTTCGGGATTGTGAACCAATTGCAGTTCTACACCCCTGATGAGCTCGCTCGTATTGTGAAGCGCTCTGCGCGCTTACTTAACGTTGCCATGGACGAAGCAGGGGCCTACGAAATTGCGCGTCGCTCTCGTGGGACGCCTCGCGTAGCCAACCGTTTGCTTCGTCGTGTGCGCGACTACGCAGAAGTCAAGCACGATGGTGTTGTCACTTCGAAGGTTGCCGCTAATGCGCTCAAGATGCTTCACGTTGATCCGCGCGGTCTTGATTTAATTGACTGCCGCTTCCTCTTGACGATCATCGACAAATTTAATGGTGGTCCCGTGGGGATTGAAAACCTCGCCTCGGCGATTGGTGAGGATCGCGATACGCTCGAAGATGTGGTCGAGCCCTACTTGATTCAGCAGGGGCTTCTGCAGCGCACACCGCGAGGGCGCGTGGCAACGACGCACGCTTGGCAGCACTTTGGGAAGCATTCGCTCAGGAACCTCACGCAGGATCTCTTTGCCCATATGGAAGAAGACGAGCCTTAAAGCCCCCCTTCCCTAGGTCGAACTAAGCCAAATCAAGCGCATTTTTGTGCGCGCTTTTTGCCTATTTTGCTTTTCCTAGCGTTAGAATTTCATGCCTCTCTAGACGTATTAAAAGGTTGTGCTTTCGTAGCATGCCGTAACAAGGTTATTAGACGCCGCGAAGCCCCTTCCTATACGCTAAAGGTTATTTAACCTATACTTTTTAAACGCTTTTATGTCGACATTCACCCTTCCGATTCAGGTTTACTGGGAAGATACTGACGCCGGTGGCATTGTCTACCACGCCAACTATCTCTGCTACATGGAGCGAGCTCGCTCAGAGTGGCTTCGCCAATCTGGGTTCTCGCAAAACAAAGCACGCCACCAAGAAAATGGTTTGCTCTTCGTTGTTGCAGACATTTCCATCAAATACCATCAGAGCGCCCAGCTTGAGGACTCTCTTATCGTGACGGCTGAAATCGAACGCTTAGGCCACGCCTCGATCATCTTTGATCAGAAAGTGATGCGCGGCGACGAAGTTCTGGTATCGGCTAAGGTCCGCGTGGGTGCGATTAACGCAACCACTCGTCAACCGATGGCAATTCCTGCTGAAGCACGAGAAAAGATTCTTCCTTTTGTGAAGCCAAAAGCTGAATAAAGACTTGAAAAAGATTTCCCATTGTTTAAATCCATAACGATTTGTTCAATATGCCTACCACAACCGCAGATTTATCTATTCTGACTTTGATTGCCAACGCTAGCTTCGTGGTGAAATGCGTGCTGGTGATCCTCCTTGGTCTTTCTGTCGCCAGCTGGACGGTGATTTTCCGTAAATACTTCTTCGTGGCTCGTACCACGAAGCAGATTGACGAATTTGAAGATCGCTTCTGGCACGGTGTCGAGCTCACCCAGCTGATGGACTCGGCTCGTCGCAACCAAGATTCGAGTGGCATCGAAGAACGTATCTTCGCCGCTGGGATGACGGAATTCTTGAAGCAAAATCGTCAAGATCCTCATGCCCTCAATAGCGTCTCTCGCGCCATGAAGGCGGTCTACACTCGCGAAATGGACCGCTTAGAAGTAGGGCTTCCCCTTTTAGCCTCCATTGGCTCGACCGCTCCTTACATTGGTTTGTTTGGCACGGTTTGGGGGATTATGAACGCCTTCACCGGGCTCGCCTCGCTCGACAATGTGAGCCTTGCCGTGGTGGCACCTGGTATTGCTGAAGCGCTTGTGGCAACGGCTATTGGTTTGTTTGCGGCTATTCCTGCAGTGGCTGCCTACAACTACTACAACAACCGCATTCTCCGCTTAGCGAACCGTGTAGACGGCTTTAGCGAAGAGTTCCTCAACATCTTGCATCGCCAACAAACGAGGGGGTAAGCCATGTCTCTGCGTGATGGTTCAAAACGCCGAGGCTTGATGGCCGAGATGAACGTCGTCCCCTATATCGACGTCATGCTCGTTTTGGTCATTATTTTGATGGTCTCTGCGCCTTTTGTGAATCCGAGCATGATCAACTTGCCCGCGGTGAGTAAAGCGAGCAAAGCGCCCGAGCAAGTCGTCGAAGTGATCGTCTTCCCAGATGGTCGTCTCTCTATGCGCTCTGGGAAAAATACGACACCAGTGGATATGCCTGGGCTCGTCTCGAGCGTGAAAAGCGCTTTGGGCGACAAGCCTGATACCCCTGTTGTTGTCGCCGCCGACAAAGACGTCAAGTACGACACCGTCATTAATGTGCTTAAAACCTTACAGGCCGCGGATATCTCTCGCGTTGGCTTGTCGCTACGCGTTGAACGTAGCCCTCGCTAAAAGTTGAAGACCATGAGTGAAAAGTCCGAAATCACAACAAATCGTGAAAACGAGAAAAAGGAACTGCAACGTTCGTTGCTACTTTCCGGGGTTGTGCACGTCTTGCTTTTTATTGGCCTCTTCACTGTCTTTCAGTGGCAAACACAGTCTGAGACGGTGTATGCCGAGCTTTGGGCCCCAGAAGATATTTCCTCTGGGAACGATCCTAACGGCGTAGCGAAAAAGTTCCCAGACGAAGAACCTGACCCTCAGGCTCGTCCTCAAGACGATCCACAGGAAGCTCAGAAGGCTGTTGCCGCTAAGACTCAACTCGAAGAAACCTTAAAGCGTGAAGAGCTCCAGCGCGAGCAAGCACGCCAAGAAGAGTTAGCGAAGGTTGAAGAAGCGCGCAAAGCCGCCGAAGAGCAAAAGCGCCAAGAGGAAGCTCGCCGCGTTCAGGAAGAGCAGCGTAAGGCTGAAGAAGCCAAGCTCGAAAAAGAACGCCAAGACGCCATTGCCGCTGAGCAAGAGCGCCAGCGTAAAGAAGCTGAGCGCCAAGCCAAAGAAAAGCTTGAACAAGAACGTCGCAAAGCTGATGAAGAGGCTAAGAAAGCCGAAGAACAGCGTCAGGCGAAGTTAGCAGAAGAAAAGCGTCTTGAAGAGCAAAAGAAGGCCGAAGAAGCCAAGAAGGCGGAAGAGGCTAAGCAGAAAGCTGCTGAAGAAGCGGCTAAGAAGCAAGCTGAAAAAGAGCGTCAAGAACGTGAACGCATTCGCGCCGCTATGCGCCAGCAAGAATTGGCTCGTTTAAATGCGAAGTCCGACCCGAATGGTACGCGCTCTGGCACGACAAAGGGTGATAAGAACAATGTGCGCCAGAACCTTTCTGGCAGCGCTTACGCAAGCTATAACGCCCGTGTGGTGGCTTGTATTCGCCCCAACATCAACATTGATGTCAACCCCACGGTGCGTCGTGGTCAGTACGTGGCGGAATACTCCGTCTCGTTGTTGCCAACGGGCGAGCGTGTCGGCACACCTAAGCAGCTCAAATCCTCTGGCTGGACCGCTTATGACCGCGCAGTGGAAAGCGCCATCATGAAGTGTCAGCCCTTCCCGAAACCCGAGGCTGGTTTTGCGGTGCCGCGTGATTTGAAGCTCACCTTTGACCCGGTGGACGACAAACGCTAAAAAGTCCTTTCTCATAGACTCCTCTAGTTGCAAAAACTGGAGGAGTTTTTTTGGGCTCAAAAAAACTTGGTAGCCGAAGCTACCAAGTTTCCCCAGAAGTTTTTGACTAGAAAACCCCTGTCAAGCGTTCCTGTCAAAAAACTCCTGCTGTCAAGACCATAGCACTGACTCTTTTAATTAAGTCCTTACTAAGGATTAGCTCTGCTGGATTTTTCCAGCGACGAGCTCTGCTGCCACCTTGAGAGGCAACATTTCTTTTTGGTCAAGGTTACGGCGGCAAGCGTATTCCACTTCACCATTTGCCAAACCTCGATCCCCAATTACAACACGGTGTGGAACACCGATCAATTCCCATTCGGCGAACATGACGCCGGGACGCATATCACGGTCGTCAAGAATAACATCAACCTCGCGAGACTTCAGGTCTTCATAGAGTTTATCTGCTTCACGACGCACATCTTCGCTCTTAGCGTAGTTCATCGGGCAAATCACAACTTCAAACGGCGCGATATTATCTGGCCACATGATGCCCTTGTCGTCGTGGCACTGTTCAATCGCAGCACCCACCAAGCGCGTCACCCCAATACCGTAGCAACCCATTTCAAGGAGCTGCGGCTTGCCGTTTTCGTCCAAGTACGTTGCCTTCAGAGCTTCGGAATATTTCGTCCCTAAGTAGAAGACGTGACCGACTTCGATACCGCGCTGCATCTTCAAGACCCCCTTACCGTCTGGGGACTTGTCGCCTTCAACAACGTTACGAAGGTCCACAGCCTTGGGTTCTGGCAAATCACGACCCCAGTTCACACCCTTAAAGTGGAAGCCTTCATCGTTAGCGCCACACACAAAGTCAGACATATTGGCTGCCGTCAAGTCAGCGTAGACCGCAACTTCTTCGCCCACACCAACTGGGCCAATGTAGCCAGGCTTAGAGCCAAAGTGTTGAACGATTTCTTCGTCCGTCGCAAAGCGGAAACCATCCTTTAATTCAGGCAAGTGACCGGCCTTCACTTCATTCAAATCATGGTCAGCGCGAAGCATGATCAAAACGATCTTCGCGGGCAAGGGGTTACCCTTTTCGTCCACGCGATCCGCTGCCAAAATGACCGACTTCATCGAGCGTTCGAGCGGGAGACCCAAGAGTTCCACCACCTGTTCGCACTTTTCACGGTTGGGCGTTGGCACCTTTTCCATCGTTTCCGTCGCAGCCGCGCGAGCAGGAATCAAGGAGAAGGCTTCAGCCAATTCGATATTAGCGGCGTAGTCGCTATCTGGGCAGTACGCAATCACGTCTTCACCCACATCAGCGATCACTTGGAATTCATGGGAACGGCTGCCACCAATAGCACCAGTATCAGCACGCACAGCGCGGAAAAGAAGACCCAAGCGCTTAAAGATACGCTGGTAGGCATCATACATCTTGTCGTAGGAGACCTTAGCGCCTTCTTCGTCACGGTCAAAGGAGTAAGCGTCCTTCATCGTGAATTCACGACCACGCATCACCCCAAAGCGAGGACGACGTTCATCGCGGAACTTCGTCTGGATGTGGTAGAAATTCACTGGCAACTGACGCCAGCTCTTAATTTCCTGGCGAGCGATATCGGTGACGACTTCTTCCGAGGTCGGCTGAATCACGAAGTCGCGGTTATGACGGTCTTTAAAGCGTAAGAGCTCGTCGCCATACTTGGCCCAACGACCCGATTCCTGCCAGAGTTCAGCAGGCTGCACCACTGGCATCAAAATTTCGATCGCACCCGCTCTTTCCATTTCTTCGCGGATAATCTTTTCAATCTTGCGAATGGTACGAAGACCAATCGGCATGTAGTTATAGACACCAGCGGCTAACTTCTTAATCATCCCAGAACGGATGGAGAGCTTCATACTCGTAATGTCGGCATCAGCAGGCGCTTCTTTGAGCGTCGAAATAAAAAAGGAACGGGCTCGCATACGCTTATTTTCGTGTGAGTTAACGGTTAGAAGTGGCGCCAAATCGCCACTCCCGTAGAAATCTTTTCAAGGTCGCCATAAAGAAAAGGGCTTCTCGCGTCCTTTTGTCTTATTGACGTTCTTTCACGAGAAAGGCACTTTCTAAAAATGAAAAGTGCCTTTCTGCAGAACTACTAATTGTACTAGAAGCGACGAATTTAGGCGTCGCCTAGGACCACCATATTATCGCGGTGAATCATTTCGGGCTGTTCCATGTAGCCTAAACGCTCTGGAATTTCGTCCGTGTGAGCGCGACGAAGGCGCAGTGCATCGGTGCTTGAATAGTTCACCAGACCGCGCGCAATGGGCGTGCCATCTTCTCGCACACAGGTGACCACTTCACCGCGCACAAAGTCTCCCTTCACGTCAATGACGCCAACGGGAAGCAAGGACGTGTGCTGACGGATAAGCGCGTTCGCCGCCCCATCGTCGAGCACCAAGTAGCCACTCGAGCGCAAGTGGTCAGCAATCCACTGCTTGCGAGCATGCAAGACCGAAGCGGTGGGTTCTAAGTGCGTCCCGATATGTTCACCGTTAGCCAAGCGCACCAGTACATCTTCTTCGCGACCCGAAGCGATAATGGTGCCCGCGCCAGAGCGCGCTGCGCGCTTAGCGGCCAAAATCTTCGTAATCATCCCGCCCTTAGAAAGCGAGCTTGCCGCGCCACCAGCCATCTTTTCGAGCGCTGGGTCCCCTGCCTTCGCTGTCGCGACAAATTCTGCTTCTGGGTTCTTGCGGGGATCTACCGTATAAAGGCCTCGCTGGTCCGTCAAAATGACGAGCACATCGGCTTCCACCAAGTTGGTGACAAGCGCCCCCAGAGTATCGTTGTCGCCCACTTTAATTTCGTTGGTCACGACGGTATCGTTTTCGTTTACCACAGGAACAATGCCTAAACGCAAGAGTTCACGAATCGTCATGCGAGCATTCAAATATTGCTCACGATCCGTCAAATTCTGGTGTGTCAAAAGGACTTGTGCCGTGCCAATGCCGTGATCTCGGAAGTGCGTCTCATAGGCTTGCACCAAACCCATCTGTCCCACGGCGGCCGCTGCCTGCAACTGGTAGACCTGATCTGGTCGACTATGCCAACCGAGGCGCAACACGCCTTCAGCAATAGCACCCGAGCTCACCAAAATCACTTCTTTGCCCATTTTCTGCAACGTTGCGATTTGGGTAGCCCAACGTTCAATGGCCGCCACATCGAGTCCGCGACCGTCGTTCGTCACGAGAGCACTGCCCACTTTGACGACGACACGTTTGGCATCTTTTAGCATTCTCTTCTCCGATCTGCCAAAGTCTTTATGTTGAGATAAAAAAAAACCGCCCAACTCTTAGCAAAGAGCGAGCGGTTTTCCGCTTCACAAACTAGTGTAGTGTGTTTTGCGTTTCTCGTGTATTAAGCACGCATCACAAAATTGATCACGAAGCAGCCAGCGATCAAATACATGAAGAGCGTGACTTCGCGCCAGCGACCCGTCAAGACATGCAAGAGGGCATAGCTAATGAAACCAAAGCCAAAGCCCGTAGCGATGTTAAACGTGAACGGCATCACCACGATCGTCAAGAAAGCAGGAATAGCCACTTCAAGGCGGTCAAAGCGAATGTTCACCACTTCCTGCATCATCAATGCGCCCACGATCACGAGCACCGGGCTCGTAGCGTAGCTAGGCACAATACCGACGAGCGGAATGAAGAAGAGTGCCAACACGAAGCAAAGCGCCATCACCACAGCGGTCAAGCCAGTACGACCACCAGCGGCCACACCAGCAGCACTTTCCAAGTAGGAGGTTGCCGTCGTGGTGCCGACCACAGCAGAGAACATCGTCCCCACAGAGTCCGTAATAAAGGCCTTGTCCAAATTCTTGATTTCGCCATCAGGGCGCATAAAGCCGCACTTACGAGTCAAACCAATCAACACGCCCATGTTGTCGAACAAGTCAACCATGGTCAAGGTGAAGATAATGCTGATTAAGCCGTGAGAGAGCGCGCCTTTGAGGTCAAGCTGCATGAAGGTGCCAGCCACGTCAGGGAGATCAAAGGAAATCCAGCTCCCGTCAGGCAAGTGAGTCACCCCACAAGCAATACCCAAAATCGTCGTGACGATAATGCCTAAGAGCATCGCAGCACGGAACTTCAACACCATCAAGGTACCCATGAAGAAGAAACCAAAGATAAAGAGGAGCACTTCAGGTTTGGTGATGTCGCCCAAGGTCACAAACGTGCTGGGATCCTTCACCACGATGCCACCGTTTTTCAAGCCGATCAAAGCGATGAAGGAACCGATACCCACCACAATGGCGAGCTTCAAATCCATCGGAACGGCGTTGATGATGTACTGGCGGATACGAGTCACCGTCAAGAGGAAGAAGACGATACCAGAGATAAAGACCGCGCCCAAACCAGCCTGCCAGGTATAGCCAGCAGGACCGCAAACGTAATAAGCAAAGAAAGCCGTAATCCCAAGGCCAGGCGCAACCCCAACTGGGTACTTAGCCCACAAGCCCATCAAAAGCGTAATAGCGATCGTCACGAGAATCGTGCCGCCCACCACAGCGTCTTTTGGCATGCCGCCGTCAGCGAGCATCCCCGGGACCACGAAAATCAAATAGCTCATCGCCATGAAGGTCGTAATACCCGCGAACACTTCCTGAGAAACAGTGGTGTTGTGGTCCTTCAACTTAAAGTAAGACTCAAACCAAGACATTTGGGTAATACCCTTAAAAGATAGAAAAAAACAAACTAAAAAAGGAAGCGCCTGAGGGTACAGACACTTCCTTCGGAATTTTTATTCAGTGGGATTAAAGCGTTCGTCGTCTGCAAAGGCAAGTTCGCTACGACGGTCTTCATCAATCTTCTGGGCGAGCGCGTTCAAAAGCTCATTACAGCCTTCACGCGTTGCAGCCGAGATCACAAAGAGCGGTTCGCCATTCGGGGCGAGAGCTTCACGATACTTTTCAATCAATGCTTCACGCTCGGTTTCTTCCACAAGATCCATCTTGTTGAGCACGATCCAACGCGGTTTTTCAGCAAGCGCTGGGTCATATTTTTCCAATTCAGCCACAAGCGCATGCGCCTGAGCAATCGGATCGCTTTCCGTATCAAAGGGCGCGACGTCAATGACGTGAAGCAAAATCTTGGTTCGAGAGAGATGACGCAAGAAGAGGTGGCCTAAGCCAGCGCCTTCAGCAGCCCCTTCAATCAACCCTGGCACGTCAGCGAGCACAAAGCTCTGTTCGGGACCAACGCGCACCACGCCCAAATGCGGGTGAAGCGTTGTGAAGGGATAGTCTGCAATCTTCGGGCGAGCATTAGAAACCGCCGTAATAAAGGTCGATTTCCCAGCGTTAGGCATTCCGAGCAGCCCCACATCGGCGAGCACTTGAAGCTCAAGCTCGAGGGCTCGGTACTGACCCGGTTCGCCTGGCGTTGCCTGCTTCGGGGCACGGTTAATGGAGCTCTTAAAGTGCAAGTTCCCTAAACCACCCTTGCCACCAGCAGCCAACAAGGCTTGTGCGCCATGGACATTCAAGTCCGCAATCACTTCCCCGGTGTCGGTATCGCGAATAAGCGTACCCACAGGCATACGCAAGGTGATATCTGCGCCGCCCGCACCGTAGCAGTCTGCACCGCGGCCATTTTCACCGTTCGGAGCAAAGAACTTACGCGTATAGCGATAGTCCACGAGCGTGTTGATATTGCGGTCAGCCACGGCCCACACAGAGCCGCCACGACCACCGTCGCCACCGTCAGGGCCACCCTTCGGGATGAACTTTTCGCGACGGAAGCTTGCCGCACCGTTGCCGCCCTTACCACCCTGGACTTCAATTTTTGCTTCGTCAACAAACTTCACGGACGTACCTTTGGGAAATGAAAAAAATTGTGTAGAACAATGTCGAAGACACAATAGCAGAGTTAGCGATCCTTAGCACGCGTTCTCTCAGTGTTAATCACATCGACATCAAAGATTTTTTTAGTCAAAAAAGCCCAGTTGGTCATCCAGCTGGGCTTTTCGGTATTAGTATCGGTACAAAGTTGTCTTTGTACTCACTGCCCTATTAGGCAGAGATCGGTTCGACCGTCACATACTGGCGATTGAAAGCGCCCTTGACTTCGAACTTCACAACGCCGTCAACGAGAGCGTAGAGCGTGTAGTCCTTGCCCATGCCGACATTGTCACCAGCGTGGAACTTCGTACCACGTTGACGAACGATAATGCCACCAGCGTTAACAGCAGCGTTGCCAAAAACCTTCACACCAAGGCGCTTTGCCTTAGAGTCACGACCGTTGCGGGTAGAGCCGCCACCTTTTTTATGTGCCATTTTTGTACTTCTCTATAAAAAGTCGGTTAACAAAATTAAGCTGCGATCGCGTCGATCTTGAGCTCGGTGTAGTTCTGACGATGACCGCCAGACTTCATGGAGTGCTTACGACGACGGAACTTAAAGATACGGACCTTGTCGCCACGACCGTGGGAAAGGACGGTAGCCGTCACGGTAGCACCAGCAAGAGTGGGGTTACCAACTTTCAAGCCCTGGTCATCGCTGATGGCCAAAACTTCAGTGAGAGTCACCTGAGCGCCAGCGTCAGCTTCCAAGGTTTCGACCTTGAGCTTGTCGCCAACAGAAACGCGGTACTGCTTACCGCCGGTTTTGATAATTGCGTACATGTAAAACCTCGCCCGTTTTGCTAAATTCCCCTTGGAGGAGAACCTACAAAACCTTTTTGTAATAGCGGATTAGCGTGTCTGAGGGCTTTCCTCAAATTGGACATCACACTAATCACACGTGTGCGGGAAAACTGGCATTATGCTGATTTTTTCTCGATAAGTCAAGCTACTAAGCTATTTTTTCACTCACCTCTCTGGGCAAGGTGAAAATGCCTCTAACGGGAGGCGCTCAACCGCGCCCCCCTTAGGTATACTGTGTAGCAATCTTTCTTTTTTGATCTTACAGCGTTATGTCTGACACTAAGCCTGTTACCGACCCCAAAGTTTTGGTCAAACAACTTCTTGCCCCGATTGCCGAGGATATGCAAGCCGTCACCGAGATCATTCAGAGTGAACTCGCAAGCGACGTCCCCCGCATGAAAGAAATCAGCGAATACATCGTCAACGCTGGCGGCAAGCGTATGCGCCCCGCGCTTTTGATGCTTATTGCGAAAGCGTTGAGCTACGAAGGCGAACTTCACCGCTATTTGGGTGCCACGATCGAGCTTCTTCACACCGCCACGCTCATGCATGACGATGTGGTTGACGAAAGCGATTTGCGCCGTGGTCGTCCCACCGCCAACAATCGTTGGGGCAACGGTGTCGCGGTGCTCGTCGGTGACTTCCTCTACACACGCTCCTTCCAGATGATGATTCGTGCAGGGAACCTCAAAGTGATGGAAGCCCTTTCTGAGGCGGCCAATCGCTTGAGCGAAGGGGAAGTGATTCAGATGACCAACGCCCACGATCCTAACGTGGACGAAGTACGCTACTTCCAAGTAATTGAACGCAAGACGGCTTGCCTTTTTGAAGCCGCGGCGCGCATGGCTGCTGCGATTTCTGATGCAACTCCTGAAGCGCTTCACGCGGTGTGCACTTATTCGCTCGCCTTGGGGAACGCCTTCCAGATTGCCGACGATATGCTTGACTATCAAGGCGTCACCGCTGACATTGGTAAGAATTTGGGCGCAGACCTTCGTGAAGGTAAAGTCACGCTTCCGCTTCTTTATGCTCGTCAGAGTGTGAGCGAGGCGGATCGCGAAATCATTGATAAGGCTATCCGTGAAGGGGATGGTGACTTTGAAACGATCTCCGCTTTGATCGTCAATTCCGATGCGCTCCAGCGTTGTCAAGAACGTGCTCGTCGCGAACTCGCACGTGGCGCCACTGCGCTTGAAGTGCTCGCTCCCTCACCCTACCGCGATTCGCTCTTGCAGCTTCTCACCTACACGGTGGAAAGAAACAGATAATTCGGGCTCTATTCCGGTTAAAGAGGGAAGGATGAAAACCTTACCTTTTACTTTTGGGAGAAGGCATTGAGCGGGAAATAGGCTTTCTCGAAAAGAAGGAGGGAGGGCAAAATTTACCCCAAACAAGGTATTTCGCTCAGAATTTTTCTCCCACTTTCTAAAAATTCTGATATACTTTCTTTCCTCAGCTATAAATCGGGGTGTAGCTCAGCCTGGTAGAGTACTACGTTCGGGACGTAGGAGTCGGAGGTTCGAATCCTCTCACCCCGACCAGCTATAGCAAACGAAAGAAGGACGGCGTTAAGCGGTCCTTTTTTGTTGCCTGTCATTTTCCCCCTATCGTTTTCCCGATTCTCTTCGCATGGCTCTTCTCTGAGTCTCTCCCACACTTTCAAAATCTGTTAGAGTGAAAAATTAAGTACCTCGCTGCGTACTTTTTCTTTTTTCTCGTCTGGACAAATCACCATGGCAAGAATTATTGGACTCACTGGAGGGATTGCCTCTGGTAAAACAACCGCTTGTGCTTATTTCCGCGATCAGGGTATTCCGATCGTTGATGCCGATGTGATTGCTCATGAGATTACTGCGCCCAACGCTGAAGGGACGCTCACCGTGGCCAAAGCCTTTGGCGAAGACTTTATTGATGAAAGGGGAGCAATGAATCGCGCCAAAATGCGCGCCCTTGTATTTTCCAATCCCGAGGCAAAAGAAAAACTTGAAGCCCTCTTACATCCTCTCATTCAAGCCAAGGCAAAAGCCCAAATTGAAGAAGCAGCCAAAACGCACCCTACTGTGATTTTTGACTGTGCCCTCCTTTTGCAAAGCGAAAAGTGGCGAGAGCTCGTGGGCGAAGTGGTCGTGATTGACGCGTGTGAAGAAACGCGTATTTCTCGCTTAGCCAAGCGCAATGGCTTTTCGCGCGAAGAAGCGCTTGCCATTATGCGCGCGCAACTCCCTCGCGAAGCGCTTCTTGAGCAAGCTGATACTGTCATCGTGAACGAAGGTGATCCTGAAGACTTCCTTCTCTCGCTCACAGACCTATACAAAAAATGGCTTGATGATCCTCTCGCAAACGCATAAAGTGTTCAATCTTGTGCTATTTTTAAAAGTACCTATTGCAATAATGAGCTAACTAAGCGCACAATGTGAGTATCAGAAAGAAGAATCATTTCACTCACGTTCTTCTTTGTCCATTTTTGTTGGACTATTCACGTTTAGCTCCAACTCGTCAGAAAGTCGCAGATATGACAGATACCGAATACCTACTCTATGAATTTCCTTGTAATGAGAAGATTCGTACCCATCTGCGCTTGGAACTTCTTTTCAAGCGCTACGCTTGGTTTTGTGAGCAGTCCGATCCAACCGCTCATCAAACGGCGATCTCTGCGCTTTTCGATTTGCTTGACGCCACTGCTCGCTCTGACCTCAGAAACGAACTCATTCAAGAATTAGAACGTCAGCGTCGCCGTATGGAATCGCTTCTCGGGAACCCCGATGTGGACCAAGAGAAACTGCGCGAAACCATTACCGAAATTCGTCAATCCGTCACCACGGTGGCAGACACCGTCGGTCGCACTGGACAAAGTATTCGAGAAAATCAGTGGTTGCAAATTATCCGCACGCGTCAAACAATCGCTGGCGGGACGTGTGAATTCGATCTTCCACAATTGCACTACTGGATGAATAAGCCCGCCGAAGAGCGTCGTGCTGAACTCTATAGCTATGTCTCCTCGTTGATGCCCATTCGTGACGCCTCTGCGATTTTGCTTCGCTTCTTGCGTGCTAGCGCCGAAGAGCATCAATACACAACCGATACGGCAAGCTTCCAATTCCCGATGACGAACCGTCAGCTCCCAGCGCTCGCGCAGATTTGGGTGCCCACGAAGTCAAACGTCATCCCTGAAGTGAGTGCTAACAAATACATGCTCTGGATTCGCTTCTCGCGCCCAGATGCTGAACATAAGTTGCACCCCGTGCACGCTGAAAAGATTCCTTTCCGTATGGGGATCTGCACGTTGCAATAAGTGCTCACTCTCAGCTTAACCTAACTCTCAGAGCACTCCTCATGCACCAGTGTGGAGTGCTCTTTCGTTTAAATCTTTTTAGTGGTGATACATCATGATGGTGAAATGCCCTACCTGTGGTAAAGAAGTTGAATACAGTAAAACCAACCCTTTCCGTCCTTTCTGCTCGGAGCGCTGCAAGTTGATTGACTTAGGAGAATGGGCAAATAACTCTTACGTGATTGAAGGAGAACCAGGTCCCGCGATGCGTATGGCACCGGAAGAGCTGGAAGTGCTCGCTCGCGAAGCGATGGAAAAGAAAGCGCAGGAAAAGTAACCCGCACAAAAAATAGGCCACCAATCCAAGCAGAGGATGGTGGCCAAATTTTTTCTATGTTTGATAATTAGGGCTTCACGCCGTGTGCGCCCTTATCTTGCCAGAGGCGAAGGCCTGTTGCAGGAACCCCTTCAACATAAATCGGCAAACGTGCTTCACCGTTAACAAGCAACGATTCAAAGTGCTCTGGACGCGTAATGACGTAGTCGTAGTCCATAGCGACAGCCTTTAAGACGTCGTTTAAGTTTTCCACGCGCGCGCCCACGAAGCGGTGCGAGCGATCACGCACGATCTGCGCATGCAGACCATTGCGAGAAAGCGTCAACTGATCAACATCGTCTTCCCAAACTTCAGGCAAATCCACACGATTTAAAATTGCTTCGTCAACGGGAAGCAAAAGCCCTGGGAGGCGTTCCTTAGGCGCATAGAAACCAAATTCTTGCCCTTCCACAGCCTTGGGCCAACCCACAAAGTCATGCGAGCGACGGAAGTGCAAACGCACATGCGCATGCTCGTAGCGATGTTCTTTCACAAACCAAGGGAAAGAGTCAGCGAGCGCAATATCGAGCTCTTCCTTTAATTCACGCACGAGTGCGGCGTGAACCGTTTCCCCTTCTTCGAGTTTTCCACCAGGAAATTCCCAGTACCCAGCGTAGGGCTTATCGGCCGGACGCGAGGCTAACAAAACACGACCATCTTCGCGGATGAGTACGCCAACGGCGACATCAACAATTTTCTGCTCGCTCACGTGAAATCTCCTACATGTGAAAACAAGACTTAAAGTGGCGGCGCACTACGCGCCCCAAACGAAACTATTTTAGCGCAGAGAAGGGTTTTTGGCGTTTCGCTTTAGCACCACACTTTTCCCTTAGCCTGACCTCTCGCCAAAGACCACCAAAAGGGAAGCTTCCCTTCAAGCGCCGCTCGCCAGGCTGCGTCGCTTGCTTCTCCCGTGCGCGTCTTTCCCTCTTCAGAGAGGAGCACATCGCCCGCCATCCAAGTGAGGTCTTCAGCGCCCAGCGTTTCCACGCCAGAGCGTGCGACTTCTCGGCGAAGAGCATGTGCGGCTTCTTGCCAAGAGCGCTCTGGCATTGTTGCTAAGCGCGCAAAAGCTCGAGCGAGGCAAAGGGCGAGTGCACTCACTTCGCTTTCATCTTGCGCCCCAGTAATTTGCACTTCATGCGTCCAGCCAACCTTTGCAGAGGCTTTTTTGAGTAGCTCTTCTAAGACCATTTGCATCGTTTGCGTGAGAAAACCCACGCGCTCTTCGGGCGAAAGGAGTGTCGTTTGAAGGGCCTTCCCAGTGCTCAGAACCGTAACACTATCGGCAGAAGAATCCACCCCGTGAAGCGCATAAAGACGAAGCGCCTGCGCTTTGAGAGGCGCTTCAACCTTCTTGAGTTCAGTTTGACTCAAAGGGAAATCCGTCATTAACACAAGGTGGCGATTAGTGTTTTCAGAGAGATCTCCCACGAGCCACCCGGCTACTTGAAAGCGCGTGCCGTGAGGAAAGAGTAATGGGCGAAAAGTCGAGGTGAGCCAGTCTGGTGCGTCCGCCTCCTCGTTTTGCGTGGCCTTCTGAAAGGCTTCACGCGCCCCTTTAACGATGGGATCAGCCGCCATGAGTTTGGCATCTTCCCCAGTAGAAAAGAGCCAAAGAGAAGACTCAGGGAGCGAAAGTTCTGCCGCAATGCGTGCCGCGCTCCCTGCCATCATGCCGTCAGACAAAGCGCCCAGCCCTGTAATCGCGCCAGCGTGCGAAAAGACGAGAACCTGCGGCATCAGGGGAGAGGCAAAACGCTCAGCGAGCCACTTTCCTTGCCCATCAGAGAGTGCACCAGCGCGGACTCCGCCAGCAAGAAGGGTTCCTTTTTCTAAAAGGAGCGCTATTGTGTCACCTCCCTCATTGACCCCCGCGCGCACGCCATCGACATACCACGCGTGATTTCTCTCGATATTCATACTTCTTTCACTCTTAAAAAATTGACCTGCCAGGTCCGAAAACTTGACAGGTCAGCTTTAGAGATGTCTCTTGGCGATTATCACTTAGAGCTTACCGTGACAATCTTTGAATCGGAGCCCAGAGCCGCAGGGGCACGGGTCGTTACGACCACAGCGGGCAAAGACGGCAGGATCGATTTCCTCTTCGGAATTCGTGCCGTTGCCTTGCGAGATCTGTGGCGTAGCTTCTTCAGAGGGCGCTTCGGCAGCCGTTTCTGCGGCAGCTCCACCCTGCGGATTCTGAGCCTCATCTTCCGTAAAGCGGATTTCCAAGCGCATCAAGTAAGAGACCACGCTTTCGCGGATCTGGTCAAGGAGCGCTTCAAACATGTTGAAGGCTTCGCGCTTGTATTCTTGCTTAGGCTGCTTCTGAGCGTAGCCACGCAAGTAAATCCCCTGACGCAGTGCGTCGAGCGAAGAGATATGCTGACGCCAGAGCTGGTCAAGCATACCGATCAACACAGCACGGGCCAAGTTGTTAAACGGTTCATGACCCACCAATTCTTCCTTGGCATGGTAGATCTCGTTGACGCGATCGATGATTTCCTTCAAGAGGTCTTCGTCCGTGATGTCATCACGTTCGTCGAGCATCTTCTGGAAGTCGATATCGATACCAAAGCCATTTTGCAACTGGGAGCGCAAACCATTGAGATCCCACTGTTCTTCCACCGTTTCGGGCGGCACAGCGGCGCGGAACATATCAGTGAAGTACCCTTCACGCAAGTTCGTCACCAACTGAGCAACGTCGTCGGATTCGAGAATTTCGTTACGCAAGCCGTAGATTTCATGGCGCTGGTCATTTTGCACGTCGTCAAATTCGAGCAACTGCTTACGAATGTCGTAGTTACGACCTTCCACCTTACGCTGAGCGCTTTCAATCATGCGGGTGAGCATCTTCGATTCGATTGCCACCCCTTCTTCCAACTTCAAGCGATCAGCGATGGCGCGCATACGTTCACCACCGAAGATGCGAAGGAGCTGGTCTTCCATCGACAAGTAGAAGCAGGAGCTACCCGGGTCACCCTGACGACCGGCACGACCACGCAACTGGTTGTCGATACGACGAGATTCGTGACGCTCAGAACCGATGATTCGCAAGCCACCAGCTTGAATCACAATGTCGTGCTGAACCTGCCAATCCTTCTTGATTTCTTCAATACGAGCGGCGCGTTCTTCTTCAGAGAGCGTTTCATCAGCACGGATCGCATCGATCATCTTCGTTAAGCCACCGCCCAACACAATGTCGGTACCACGACCGGCCATGTTGGTCGCAATCGTCACCATCCCTGGGCGACCAGCTTCCAAAATAATCTGTGCTTCGCGTTCATGCTGCTTAGCATTCAAGACGTTGTGTTCAATCCCTTCCGCGGTGAGCATCTTCGAGAGCAATTCAGAATTTTCAATCGAAGTCGTCCCGAGAAGCACCGGCTGCTGACGTTCATGGCAAGCCTTCACATCCAAAATGATGGCGCGGTACTTTTCTTCGACCGTACGGAAAACCTTATCTTGTTCGTCCACACGAATCATCTTGCGGTGGGTTGGCACCACAACCGTTTCCAAGCCGTAAATATCTTGGAATTCATAAGCTTCCGTATCGGCCGTCCCCGTCATACCAGAGAGCTTTTCGTACATACGGAAGTAGTTCTGGAACGTGATCGAGGCTAAGGTCTGGTTTTCCTTCTGGATTTCCACGCCTTCTTTGGCTTCCACAGCCTGATGCAACCCATCGCTCCAACGGCGACCCGGCATCAAACGCCCCGTGAATTCGTCCACAATCACGATTTCGCCATTTTGCACCACATAGTGCTGGTCACGCTTAAAGAGCGTGTGAGCACGAAGCGAGGCGTTCAAGTGGTGCATCAAGATGATGTTCTGCGGGGAATAAAGCGTATCGCCTTCTTGAATGAGGCCGCGCTTATTCAAAATTTCTTCAAGGTGTTCGTGACCAGCTTCACTCAAATAGACCTGGTGAGCCTTTTCGTCCACCCAGTAGTCACCAGGCGCCTTTTCATCAGCTTGACGGACCAACATCGCGGGGATGTCGTTAATCACGCGATAGAGATCGGTGTTGTCATCAGATGCCCCCGAAATGATCAACGGCGTTCTGGCTTCGTCAATCAAAATGGAGTCCACTTCGTCGACGATGGCGTAGTAAAGAGGACGTTGCACGCGTTCAGCCACGCTCTGCACCATGTTGTCGCGCAAGTAGTCAAAGCCAAACTCGTTATTCGTACCGTAGGTAATATCAGCGGCGTAAGCGACGCGCTTAACTTCCTGGGACTGACCCGAGAGGATTTTTCCGACACTCATGCCGAGCCAGTTGTAGAGGCGACCCATCCAGTCCGCGTCACGACTTGCCAGATAGTCGTTCACGGTCACCACGTGACAGCCCTTGCCAGCCAAAGCGTTCAAATACACGGCCAAGGTAGCCATCAAGGTCTTCCCTTCACCCGTACGCATTTCAGCAATCTTGCCATCGTTCAAGACCATAGCACCAATGAGCTGCACATCGAAGTGACGCATCCCCATCACGCGAACCGAGGCTTCGCGCACAACGGCGAAAGCTTCTGGCAACAATGCATCAGTGCTTTCCCCTGCGGTCACGCGCTGGCGGAATTCTTCCGTCTTAGCCTGGAGTTGTTCATCCGTGAGTGCCTGCATCGCAGGTTCTAATTTGTTGATAGCTTCGCACTGACGGCGATATTGCTTAATCAAGCGGTCATTACGGCTACCGAAAATTTTGGTGAGAATTTCATCAAACATTTATGTAATTTCTTTCTGGCTAAAAATACTCGGACAAAGGAGTCTTCCGTCTGGAGATTATCTTCTCCTACATTTGGGAGTTGTCCGCGCAATAATCCTTAAATTATCGCATATAACGCACTATCTTTGAATAGTTCTAGGGCATCTTGGTTTCTAGACTTTACAAGTTTTTAGATTTCGGTGTGAGGAAAAATTCTCCTACAGCTCGCCTTTTCTCTACGATAGAATGAAAGCACCGCATTCTTTTTCTTGGACCCACTCATGCCTGAAGCCTTTCGCAGACGAAATACTCGTCTCAACTCCTTCAAGGAGCAACTCGCTAAAGATCAGCCAAACCTTTTGGCTGACCTTCGCTTTGCCCGCAAAGTGGGGCTCACTATCGCTCCGCTTCTCTCGGCGTACCGTATTTCGACGAATTTCTCGGACCCCGCGCACTGTCGTGTGCAAGAAGGCCTTCTGACGCTCTTAGTCGATTCTGCTTCGCAAGAAAACCGTATTCGCCAGCTCAAAGGCCGACTCCTCAGAGAACTCGCGCTTGCACAACTTCCGATCACGGAGATTAACGTCCATATTGTGCCGACGATCGACGAAGTGAAAGAAGAAGAGGAAAAACTCAGCGAACCTCTACCTCGAACAGTCATTGGTGCCGCCACTGTCGCAGCGATGCTCCCCAAGATTAAGGACGATCGTTTGCGCGAAACCTTTGCGCGTTTGAGTGCTACGCTCTCTCCAGACCCCAGTTTGCTGAAAAACGCCGTTGAAGAGCAAATTACCACGCTCTCGCTCAAAATCGCTGAAGACAATTACCTCCTTAACCGTGAGTTAGCGCGTAAAGAAACGGAGCTTGCCTCTCAAAAGCTTGAGTCGAGTAGTTCGCTCAACGCTCGACAGCTTGCTTCGCTTGAAGCGATTGAAGCGCGACTTGCCGTCTCACGCCAAAAGATTCAAGCGGAGATTGAGAAAATCCACGCACGAATCGCACAAAACGATGAAGCGCTAGAACGTTTAAGCCTTGCGTCTCAGTGGGTCGCCACCGATCCCACTAAAGCTGCGCACTTTCTCGTTGATGAAGCAAGCCTTGAAGAAAAAGCCCTTCCCGACTCTTTGACAACATTGTCCCCCAGCATTAAAGGAGCAATGGCCATTCAAGAGCTCTTAGGGAAAACGGAAAACTTTTTCCTTCGTCGCTCACTCGCTAAATTGCAATCCGCGCTACTGCCTTCAACTTCTGAAGAGTACGCCGAGGCGCTCGAGCGAATGATCACAACGGAGATGGAGGCGATTGAGCAACAACTCAATCCCCCTCAAGGAAAAAAGCGCCTAGAGCGCACTGAAGAAATCGTTGAAGCGAGAGCTCGCCTTCGTCAGCTAACCGAGGGGCTCGCCGAGATGAAAATGCATTTGCGCGAGCCCGCTAACATCGCGCAAGCGCTCTACCAATTTTCCATTCAAAAGTAACGAGCAAGTAAAAAAGGGAACGACTTCAACATCGTTCCCTTTGACTTTGTTAACTTTACGCTCTCACTGCCGCCACTTTATCGGCTTCAGCTTCCGAAGTTTGACGCCAGAAATCCACTGGGCAGTCGTTAGCGTCTTCAAATGTGGTCCACTCCCAAGCATCAGGGTGCTTCAAGAGTTCACGAAGGAGCAAGTTATTAAGACCATGACCCGACTTGTGGGCATGATAGTACGCCAGAAGCGGGTGACCCAACACGTATAGGTCGCCCATCGCGTCCAAAATCTTGTGCTTCACGAACTCATCGTCAGAGCGCAAACCCTCGGGGTTCAAAATGCGGAATTCGTCCATCACGATAGCGTTGCCAAGCGAGCCACCCTGCGCCAAACCAATGCGACGAAGCATTTCCACGTCCTGCACGAAACCAAAGGTGCGAGAGCGTGCCACAGCCTGCTCATAGGTGGTCTTTGAGAAGTCCACATCAGCCATCTGTACGGTTTGGTCAATTGCGGGATGACCAAAGGCAATCGAAAAACTCAAACGGAAACCAGACCAGGGTTCTAAGCGAGCCCATTTATCGCCGTCGTGCACTTCAACGGGCTTTAAAACACGCACAAAACGCTTAGCGGCTTCTTGCTCAACAATGCCTGCGCTTCGCAGCAAGAACACAAAGCTCGCGCCAGAGCCATCCATAATGGGAATTTCCGAGGCGTCCACATCCACATAGATGTTGTCGATCCCCAAACCATTGAAAGCACTCATCAAGTGTTCAATCGTCGAGACATGCACGTCTCCCACGTTGACCGTGGTGGCCATACGCGTATCGTTCACATTCAAGGGATAAGCAGGAATCTCCACTGGGGGATTGCAGTCCACACGACGATAAACAATCCCAGTATCGATCGGAGCGGGACGCAATGTCAGGCGGACTTTTCGACCACTATGTAACCCAATCCCTACGCTAGAGATGGGTTCTTTGAGGGTGCGTTGTTTAAACATGCAATGCCTTTTGGATAAATCTCAAAAAGATGAAAAAGGGAGCGGGTGCGTGAGTTTTAGAGCACTCACACGCCTCTCCCTCTTTGTCTCTAGTGAATGCGCTTTCTTCGGAAAGCGCATCACGCTTCTTGCACGAAACCTTACTTACGCAAGTAAGCCGGGATCGTGAAGGTAGGAATTTCTTCAGTGGGGACTTCAGACTGCTGAGGAGCGCTTTCTGCCAGGGCTTCAGGAGCTGCTTCCTGCGTAGGAGCAGGGGCTGGAGCGGCAGCAGGAGCTGCTTCTTCCTGAGCAGGAGCTTCAGCAACAGGCGCTTCTTCCTTCACTGGCTCTGCAGCGGGCTGCTGAATGGTCGAGCCACTTCCGCCCAAGTACTGCGGAATCGTAAAGGAGGGAACCGGCGTATCGTCAGCTGCCACAGCAGCGGCGGCACCAGCTTGAGCACCGAAGTCAGGCAAATTCGTGCGGCCCATACGGGTTTCACCCGGTTCGAGCGGGTGATCCAAACCTGTGGCCACCAACGTCACGCGCACTTCGTCGCCCATGTCTTCAGCAATAGCCGAACCAAAGATGACGATAGCCGAGCGGTGAACGAAGGTGTTCAAGACCGACATCGCTTCGCGAATTTCGCTCAAGGTCACCGATTCGTTGCCAGTGAAGTACACCAACAAGCCACGAGCGCCCTGCAAATTGGCGCCTTCGAGCAACGGCGAAGCGATCGCCTTTTCGGCAGCCACGCGAGCGCGATCCGGACCCGAAGCCGTTGCCAAACCGATAATGGCGGTGCCACGTTCGGTCATCACGGTCTTCAAGTCTTCGAAGTCAACGTTAATCGTACCCGGGGTGTTGATGATTTCAGCGATACCGACGCAAGCCTTGTAGAGCACTTCGTTACTCATTTCAAAGCATTCTTTCATCGTCGCATCTTTCGGGCATTCGCTTTCGAGTTTTTCGTTCAAAATGACGATCATCGAATCGACGTTAGCCTTCAAGTTTTCGATCCCTTTTTCAGCGACGCGCATACGGCGACCGCCTTCAAAGCTAAAGGGCTTCGTCACAACAGCCACGGTCAAAATGCCGAGTTCTTTGGCAATTTCAGCAATGACTGGCGCCGCACCCGTACCCGTACCACCGCCCATACCTGCGGTAATAAAGAGAAGGTGTGCATCACGGATCGCTTCAGCAATTTGTTCATGCTTTTCAAGAGCCGCAGCGGCGCCGATTTCCGGCTTCGCACCAGCTCCCAACCCGGTCGAGCCGAGCTGAATGTTCACATGAGCATGCGAGCGCTGAAGAGCCTGATGGTCGGTATTGGCAGCAATAAACTCAATACCTTTAGCTCCCTTAGCGAGCATGTGCTCGACAGCGTTACCGCCGCCACCACCCACACCGATCACTTTAATCACGGTGTTCATGGGATCAATTTCTTGCAGGATTTCGTAGGGCATGGTTGACCTCAAATATGAATCTTTTAATTATTACCTAGTTTGGAGTTTTCTGCAGTACTTTAACCCGCAACAAAGGTATCAATTTTCAGTAATTACCTGTAAACAACGTCTTAAGCCAGCCAAAGCGCGTGGAAAAACCTTTCGGTCGATGTCCATGCTCTTCGCCTTGTGCGAGGGCTTCGCCTGCAGACGAAATCAGCCCCATCGCCACACTAGCTTCTGGCTTCATGATGAGTCCTGGCTGGCCACGAACGTAGCGAGGCGTACCAATACGCACTGGCACGCCAAACACTTCCTCGGCCACCAATTCAATTCCACTCAGATTCGCGCCACCACCAGTGAGCACAACGCTGTGAATAAAGGGAAGCATTCCTGCTTCTTCTAAATCTTTCTTGTAGAGACGGAAAATTTCCAATGCGCGACCGCGCAACGTCTTCACCAGCAACTCCTTGGAGTATAGGCGCGGAAGCACCCCCTTCTGGTCTCGTGGTTGCACCGTTTCGCTACGACGCACGCGCGACAAATCGCAGTGTCCAGAGGTGAGTTTCATCTCTTCGGCCTGCTCGAGCGTTAGTCCGAAAATAATCGCGATATCGCGCGTAAAAAATTCTGAACCGTAAGGGCGCACGTCCGTAAAGGTAATCACGTTTTCGTGGAAAAGCGAGATCGAGGTCGTCTGTGCCCCTAAGTCAAAGACCACCGTGCCACAGTACTTTTCCGTCTCAGAGAGTACTGCACGCGCAGCTGCCCAAGGGTGTGGCTCATAGTTGAGCAACTCTAAGCTTGAGCGCTGTAAGCAACGGCGCATATTCTCGGCGTTTGAAATAGATCCAAAAACCGAGTGGTAAAGTGCTTCAATACGGTCAGCTGAAAAACCAATCGGCGGCGTCGGTGTCACCACATCGCCCGCGCGGTACCCTTGCGCAATCATCTTGATGAGCTGACGATCTTTGCGGTTCACATTTTCTCTGGCGTTAGCTTCAGCAATCGTCACATCGTGTGGCGTCACTTCGCGACCACGCACAACAGCCGTCCCCACACAGTCTTCGCTCGTCAAGGTAGAGCCCCCGATAGCCACGACAGCCTCGGTGAACGGAACTTGCGCCGTGTACTGCGCCTCTTTAATGGCAGAACGAATCGACTTGACTGCCCCTTCGATATCGGTCACCACCCCATGGCTAATCCCTTCAGACTGCACAAGGCCGTAACCCTCAATGCGATAGAAGCCTACCTCTTCGGCTGGGCGCGCAACAACGCAGAGCACCTTAGTGGTGCCCACATCTAAGCCGACAAGGATATCAGGAGGATTATTCATAGTTCAGTTAACCGTTATTTGTGCAGACAAGTTAATGTCGTGAGCTACAACGTAAGAATACTACCAACATTTTCAGAGCGTATAGAGAAAAAACCCGATTTTGACCAAAAAAACTTGTTACTTAGCAGGTTTCGTCTCGCTCTTAGGATCCGTTTCCTCAAGGTCTGCGTCTTCGTTAGAGACTGGCACATCCAAGTCTTGCACAAGCGGAGCTTGGTAATCCTTGTCTGGGGGAGAGGCAGAAAACGCCTGATTATAACGAGCATCAATCGAAGTTGGTGGCCCTTGGAATACCTCTCGAATACTAGGGTAAGCCGCCACCACATTCACTAATTTTTCAATCACTTTTTCGCCACGCCCGCGATCGAGCCCAAGCTCAACGCGCGTGGGAGGAAACTCTTTGGAGGAAAAAGTTAAGCTCCAGCTACCTCGGTCACTACAAGAAACCGACGTCACCTCCACGCCCAGTGGGCGCACGGCGCGAGAAAAATCCTGATAGTAGCGCAAAATGTCTGGAATAAGCGCAGCAGTGCCCGAAAAATTCGGGAGCGTCTCCCCCGTCACCTCTTGCTCATCTGGATTCCCGACAAACAGTTCCCCTTGCGCATCAACCAAGCGACCGTCTTCGTAAACAGCAACAGCGCGGCGCGTAGTGAACTGCACATGTAATTCATCGGGCCAAACACGGCGCACACTGGCCGATTTCACCCAAGGAACCTGGCGAACGGCTTCACGCACTTTCTCGAGATTAACGAAGAAGAAATTCCCGTCAATCACGGGTTGCACCACTTCTTTCAAGCGGGTGGGCGAGACTTTGTTCGTATCGCCTTCGATCACTAATTTCGTCAAATTGAAGTACGGCAAATTCACCGCAGCGCGCACGCCAAACCAAATCCCGAAGAAAAGCGCAACGGTGATGAGACCGATGAAAAAGCTACGCAAAAAGGAGCGAATGTCCGCCAGACGATAGGCGCGCTCTTCTTGCGCGCGTCTCGCGGATTCCATAGCTGTAATATCTTCGAGCTCAGAGGGAAGACTCGACTCTTCTACCACTGGCTCTTTGCGCTCTTTTTCTTTTTTAGAAAACAGCATCTTGCTCTACTCTTCTCAGGAGAATTGCCAACCTCAAAGATTAATCGGTTTCGGCCATCGCTAACACGTTGAGGCAGAGGTCTGCATAGGACATCCCCACGGCACGAGCAGCCATCGGCACCAAAGAGTGCGGAGTCATGCCTGGAGAAGTGTTGATTTCAAGCAGAGCAAAACTCCCATCTTGACGCTGAAGCACGTCAATACGAGACCAACCACGAGCGCCCAAAAGGGTAAACGCCTTTTCGCAAAGGTGACTCAATTCCGAAGCTTTTTCTTCAGAAAGAGGCGCGGGGCAAACGTACTTCACCGCGTCGCCAAAATACTTATTCTGAAAGTCATAGTCGCCTTCTGGTGCCTGAATTTCAATCACAGGAAGTGCACGCCCATCAAAGAGCGCCACCGTAAATTCGCGACCAATAATATATTCTTCGACCAAAATTTCGCCGTCGTGCTCTGCGGCATCGTTCACTGCCGCGCGTAAGCTCTCAAGCGTGGGGTTCTTTAATTTCGTCACCCCAATAGAAGAGCCATCGTTAGCGGGTTTCACGACCAAGCCCGTCGCGCCAAAGCGAGAAATCAGTCCTAAGAGTTCTTCGTCAGACACATCAACCGAAATCGCCTCACCAGCTGGCACAGGAATGCCACCCGAGCGCCAAACGATTTTCGTGAGTTCTTTATCCATCGCCACTGCGCAGGTTTTCACACCTGGACCCGTGTAAGGAACGCCCAAGTAATTCAACACCCCTTGCAAGGTGCCGTCTTCCCCACCGCGACCATGAAGCGCAATAAAGGCCTTATCGAATTTGCCGGCTTCGAGCTCCGCCAAGGACTGCTCCTTGGGGTCAAACACTGTCACATCCACGCCACGAGAAAGAAGGGCCTCTTTAACGCCCTTGCCCGACATCAAGGAGACTTCACGTTCCGAGGAGATCCCGCCCATAAAGAGCACTACACGTTCTTTTGTCATTTTCTTTTCTCTTCTTTTAGAGTTTCTTGAATCTGTTTCTTACTTCAACGAAGGTGCCGCAATCGCACTAGGCACTCGTCCAATAGAGCCTGCCCCCATCGTAACGACAATGTCGCCATCCTGCGCAATACGCTCAACCGTCGCCTTTAGGTCTTCCACCGCAACCACAGTGGGGCGCTTACCACCGCGAGCAGCTACGGCGTCAGCCAAGTGGCTACTGTCAGCACCCTCAATCGGGGCTTCACCCGCGGGATACACTTCGCAGAGCACCACTTCATCAATCGGCGCGAGCACTTCGGCAAAAAGCTCAAAGCAGTCACGCGTACGCGTATAGCGATGCGGCTGGAAAGCCACCACTAAACGACGATCTGGCCAAGCACCACGAATCGCGGAAATCGTTGCCGCCATCTCGCGTGGGTGGTGACCATAGTCATCAATCAATTCAAAGTGACCGCGGATACTGCCGTCAGCGTTACGCAGAGCAACTTCGCCATAGCGAGCAAAGCGACGACCCACGCCACGGAATTCCAACAACCCTTGCACAATCGCTTCGTCCGAGACACCCACAATCGTGGCAATCGCAATCGCTGCGAGCGCGTTACGCACGTTGTGAAGGCCTGGCAAATTAAGGACTACCGGCAGAGGCGAATGGTCTGCTCTCAAAACCGTAAAGGCCATCTGTGTGCCTTGTGCGCGCACATCAATAGCGCGCACCTGCGCGTCGCTACTTAACCCATAGCCCACAATGCGTTTGGTGACGCGAGAGCAAATCGAGCACACATTCTCGTCATCGATGCAGAGCACCGCCACGCCATAAAAAGGCAGGCGTTCCAAAAAGTCCACAAAGGCGGTTTTAAGGGTCTCGAAGTTGTGATTGTACGTGTCCATATGATCTTCATCGATATTGGTCACGGCAGAAATCACAGGCGTTAAGTTGAGGAAGGAGGCATCCGACTCGTCAGCCTCTGCCACCAAAAATTCCCCAGTCCCTAAGCGCGCATTCGCGCCAGCGCTATTTAATTTGCCACCAATCACAAACGTGGGATCGAGTCCACCCGCAGCAAGGAGCGAAGTCGTGAGCGAGGTGGTCGTCGTTTTCCCGTGCGCACCCGCAATCGCAATCCCACGGCGCAAGCGCATCAGCTCAGCCAACATCACCGCGCGCGGCACCACGGGGATACCAATCTCGCGCGCCGCCACCACTTCAGGGTTATCTTCCTTCACCGCGGAAGAAATCACGACAACGTCCGCCCCGCGAATGTTCTTTTTATCGTGTCCAGCGAAAACGCGAGCGCCCAAGGTCTGTAAGCGTTCCGTCACAGGGGTCTGGCTCAAATCAGAGCCACTAATGATGTAGCCCAAGTTGAGCATCACCTCAGCAATGCCACTCATCCCCGTGCCACCGATCCCGATGAAGTGCAAGTGTTTAACTAAAAACATGAGTATTCCTTCTCTCTTCTTTGTGCCTTAGGCTGCTTCCTGCGGACCTTTTCCTTCAGAGATGCGTTCAATCAAATCTGCCACATTTTCGCTAGCCCTTGCATGTCCCAGCGCACGAGCACTCTGCCCGATCTTGAGGAGTTTTTCACGCGTGAGCGAGGCTAAAAGATTCTTCACCGCTTCTGGCGTGCAGTCTTTTTGTTCCATCAAAATCGCCGCATCGTTTGAAACCATATAGCGTGCATTACCCAACTGGTGCGCTGTCGTTTTCGCGACAAAGGGAACCAAAATCGCCGGCACACCACCCACGCAAAGCTCAGAGACACTCGTCGCGCCAGAGCGACAAAGCACCACATCGCACTCGCGGTAGCGAGCGGCCATATCAGTAATAAAGGGGAGCACTTCTGCTTCAACGCCTACGCGAGCATAGTGTTCGCGCACTTCTTCGTCGCGATTTTTCCCAGTCTGGTGCACCACCACGGGGCGCTCTTCAGGGGGAAGAAGCGCAAGTGCCTCGGGGAGCACATCATTTAAAACCTTCGCGCCCAAACTGCCACCAAAAACAAAAAGCTTCAAGGGGCCAGTATGTTCTGCAAAGCGTTCTTCTGTGGGAGGGAGTGCCACGATCTCGGCGCGCACGGGGTTCCCTGTGATGACGCCTTTGCTCTTAGCAAAGGAGCGTGCACCGCCAGCAAAACCACAAGCCACCGCCTGACAGACTTTGAGAAGCGTATTGGTTGACATCAATAGGTCCGCGTCGCAATTCATCATCACAAGCGGAATTCCCAACGAGCGAGCCGCAAAGCCCACCGGCACAGCAATATAGCCACCTGTTGAGAAAATAATCGTAGGACGAACTTTGGCTAAAACCGAGCGCGCAGCAAAGAAAGCCTGAATGAGCTTTAAGCCACCCTTAACAGCCCCCAGAAGACCGCGACCACGCACGCCTTGAAAGTTGAGTCCCGTGAAAGGAATCCCCTCGCGACCCACTAAATCACTTTCCATGCCAGTGGTGGTGCCTAACCAGGCCATCTCCCAGCCACGCGCTTTTAATTCGCGCGCAACGGCTAACCCTGGCATTACATGCCCACCCGTTCCCGCGGCGGCAATGTATACCGTGCGTTTTTTCTCTGTCATACCTGTCCCCCTAGCATAAGAATTTTGTTTTCTTTGTCGACGCGCAACAATAAGCCAATCGCCACTAAACTAGAAAGCAGTGCGCTACCGCCGAAACTCAAGAAGGGCATCGTCAGCCCCTTGGTCGGCAATAAACCGCTTGCCACGCCAACATTAATAAAGATTTGTACCCCGAACCAAACACCAACGCCTTGCGCTAGCATCCCGGAGAAAAAGCGTTCCATCTTCACCGCTACGCGCCCAATTTCAAAAGCGTAGCGAATGAGCCAATAATCAAGAAAGAGTACTAGCGCGACCCCAACGAGTCCCGTTTCTTCCGCAATCACCGCCATGATAAAGTCGGTGTGTGCTTCCGGGAGGTAGTAGAGTTTTTCGACCGAACCGCCAAGCCCCACGCCAAAAAGCTCACCTCGTCCAAAGGCAATCAAAGAGTGAGAAAGCTGATAGGCCTTGTCGAGCACATAATCAGGATTCCACGGGTCTAAGTACGCCAAAAAGCGGGCGACACGCCATGGCGTGGCGTAAATCATCCAGAAAACAAACAGGGCAACGACAGTCGACACAAAGAAGAAAATATTAAGCGACAAGCCGCCCAAAAAGAGGAGCCCCATAATCTCTGCGACGATCACGACGAGTGCACCCAAGTCTGGCTGCAAGACAATAAGTCCTGCAAGGAGCACCATGGCGAGCGCCATCGGGAAAAAGCCCTTTTGGAAGGAGTGCATGTACTCTTGGCGCGAAACGATAAACCAGGCGGACATCAAGAGGGCGGCGACTTTCATCACCTCAGTGACCTGCAAATTCATGACGCCTAAGTTAATCCAACGTCTTGACCCATTGACGACTTTCCCGATACCAGGCACCAGCACTAAGATTAAAAGCACTACCGCGCCCGCAAAAATCCAAGGTGCCACCTTAAACCAAACACGCATCGGGATTTGGTAAACAACCCAACAGGCCAATAGACCCACCGCGATACTCTGCAGGTGTTTCACTAAGAAATAGCTACTCTCAACCCCATAGCGTGCATTATCCGCAAACATCGTCGTTGCAGAGTAGACCATCACCGCACCAATACCCAAAAGCGAGAAAACGCAAAGGATCAACTCCCAGTTAATGCCAACGGGAGCTTTGGGTGCTGAGGGTCCAAACGTCTGGGATTTGCGATTCGAGAGATTTAACACGTCTTAGACCCATCCGTGAGTTGGTGAGCACGTGCGATAAAGCGAGCACTGCGTTCTGCGTAATCTTTAAACATGTCCCAAGAGGCGCAAGCGGGCGAGAGCAAAATCACATCGCCCTTTTGGCGACGATTCCAGAGCCACTCAACAGCTTCTTCAAGCGAAGTGAAGCGCGCGAGCGGAACGCCCGTTTCTTCGAGCACTTCAGCAATCTTTGGCGCATCGCGTCCAATGAGTGCTACGGCACCTGTCGCTTCTTTCAGCGCGGGAGCCAAGGGAGAGAAATCCTGCCCTTTCCCGTCTCCTCCCATCAAAATCATGACGCGGCGCTTCTGTGCGGCAAAGCCCTTCACGGCAGCGAGCACAGCGCCCACGTTCGTGCCTTTAGAGTCGTCCACAAAGGTCACGCCATCTTCTGTCGTCAACACTTCTTCCACACGGTGCGGCTCGCCTTGATAGTGACGAAGTGCTTCAATCGCAGGCGCAACCGGAAGCCCCGCTGAGCGCACTAAAAGGAGCGCGGCAAGCGCATTCATCGTGTTGTGGCGACCCAAAATGTGCAAATCTTCTTCTGCGCAAAGGGGTTCGAGTTTGCCTTCTTTACGCCACACGAGCGCAATGTGGCCATTATTGTCCACTAGTCCAGCGTCGCCTTCTTTCTGAGGAACAGAAGCGCCAAAACTATAGACTTCACCACCCTCTGAGAGACGCACTGTTGTGTCATCTTCACGGTTCACAACACGAATGGTTTCAGGCTGGAAAATACGGGCTTTTGCTTGGGCGTAGGCTTCAATACTGCCATGCCAGTCCAAATGGTCCTCGGTGACATTCAAAAATGCCGCCACTTTGCAGTGCAAAGAGCTCGTCGTTTCAAGCTGAAAGCTTGAGAGCTCCAAGACCCAAACATCAGGCAAGCGATTTTCGTGCTCAGCAACAAGCAATTCATGCACTGCGTTGGGACCGACGTTCCCAGCAGTAATCACAGACTTTCCACATTTCGCCACCATCTTGGAAGTGAGCATCGTCGTTGTGGTTTTGCCGTTTGTGCCCGTAATGCCAATCACAATCGGCTCATAGTGGTTTCCCACCTTAATGCGTTCGAGTTCGCGAGCAAAGAGTTCAATTTCGCCCACGACTTCAATCCCTTTTTCGCGAGCAGCCTTAACGAGCGGTGCGGCCGCGCCAAAAAGAGGCGAAATCCCAGGACTCATCACGAGAAGCGTTACCCCTTCGAGCGTCGCTTCGGAAAGCGACCCAGGGTGCACTTCCACGCGTTGCATCGCGTTAAATTTCTCAAGGTTAGGCGGATTTTCGCGTGTATCCACCACGCGCACGGCCCAGCCTCTTTCGAGCAGGTATTCCACACTCGCCAAGCCAGAAGCTCCCATCCCTACGACGAGCGCTAAACAGCCTTTTTCTTCACACTTGAGCGTCTCTACGACTTGCGAACTCATGATCTTTTCCTAATTAACGAATCTTGAGCGTACTAAGACCAATCAACACCAAGATGAGGGTAATAATCCAGAAGCGCGTCACGACTTGCGTTTCTTTCCAACCCTTCAATTCAAAGTGATGGTGAATCGGCGCCATCAAGAAAACACGTTTCCCGTGGGAGAGGCGGAAGTAGACCGTCTGAATCATCACGGAGAGCGTTTCCACCACGAAAATGCCGCCCATCACGGCCAAGACAATTTCTTGGCGCGTAATGACTGCCATTGTGCCTAAGCAACCACCCAACGCAAGGGCGCCCACGTCACCCATAAAGACCTGAGCCGGGTGAGCGTTAAACCACAAGAAGGCAAGCCCAGCGCCCATCAAGGCCGCGGCGATCACAATCAGTTCACCTGCGCCTGGAATATAGGGGAAGATGAGGTAGGAGGAAAAGTCTGGGCGACCCACCACGTAAGCGAAGATCCCCAAAGCGCTACCCACCAAGACGCTTGGCAAAATCGCAAGCCCATCAAGCCCATCGGTGAGGTTCACGGCGTTCGAACTTCCCACGATCACCACGTAGGTAAAGGCCATAAAGCCAATCAAACCAAAGGGCAAAGCGATGTCTTTAAAGAACGGAATCAAAAGATGCAAATTGGGTGAAACATCAAGCGGGAAGCCATTAGCCCACCACTGCGCTAAGGTATCGGCAAGCGTTCCGTTTGCCGGCACCGAAATCGCAAAAGCTAAGTAGAGTGCAGCCACTAAGCCAATAACGGACTGCCAACCAAACTTTTCACGAGCGCTCATCCCTTTGGGATTGCGATAAACCACTTTGCGATAGTCATCAATCCAACCAATGGCGCCGTAGCCCAACGTCACAAAGAGCACTACCCAGATAAAGCGGTTACTCAAGTCAGCCCAGAGAAGCGTTGAAACCGTGATGGAAAAAAGAATCAGCGCACCACCCATCGTTGGCGTGCCATCTTTCACTAAGTGGCTCTGCGGACCGTTATGACGCACCGCCTGACCAAAGTGCAAGGCACGCAAACGACGAATCATCCACGGGCCCAAGGCAAACCCCAAGAAAAGCGAAGTGAGCGCCGCAAGCAAGGCACGTAACGTCAAATAGCTAAAGACGTTAAAGCCCGAAATCGACCCGGATAACCAACGAAAAAGATCTAAAAGCATGATCTATGAATCCTTTATTTTTTTCTTACTTCCCGAGAAACCTTTAGGCCTTCTGGGATTCCGTATTCTTTTCTCTGCGAGCGGTGAGTTTATCAACGAGTCGGTCAAGCCGCATAAAGTGACTCGCCTTCACCGTGATCACCCCCGTGGCATTGCATAAATACTCGTACGCTTCGTCCGCTGTCTCAAAGCTCACAGCGCCTTCACCAAAGGCTTCTGCCGCCATACGGCTCAAAGGCCCAACGCTCACGAATTCGTCAATACCGAGCTCCTTGGCATATAGCCCCATTTCAGTGTGCCAACGAGGCGCTTCTTCTCCCTGCTCTCCCATGTCTCCCAAGACATAGATTCGCTTTTCTCCCGTCTTGCGAGAGAGCGCTAAAAGCGTTGCTTTCACACTGTCAGGATTCGCATTGTACGCTTCATCAATTACCGTCAAGGCTTTTTCACGCAAAATATACGTAGCCCCTCGACCTTCAAGGAGGTTAAAGGTTTCAAGCGCAGGCACAACATAGGCAATATCCATGCGTGCGCTCCAAATAAGTGCCGCCACCGCCAAGAGGTTATGCAAATGATGGGGTGCGGTGTTATTGGGGTGCAAAGTATAGTCGCGCTCTGGCGTTCTCACGAGAAAAGCGCCATCCTCTTTGAGTTCACCTTGAATCAAGGCTTTTACCGCAGGATTGGTACTATAAGTCACCAACGGCGCACGGGCGAGCATCGCTAAATCTCGCCACACAGGAAATTCTGGGTCGTGCGCAGGCGCCACCACAGCGCCGTGCTCGGGCACACGCAAAATAGCCAATCCATTTTCACGAGCGCTTTCACGCGTTCCTGCTAAGAATTCTTGATGTTCTCGGTGTGCGTTCGTAATCACCACGTAGGTCGGATTGATCCAATCGGTTAAACGAGCCATTTCGCCTGGGTGATTGATCCCCGCTTCCACAACGGCACAGCGGTGCTCTGGCGTAATGCTCAAAAGCGTCTGCGGTACGCCCACTTCGTTATTAAAGTTTCCTGCGGTGCACTGCACGTAGTCTCCGCCAAGCGCCACACGAAGCGCAAAGGCGGCAAGCTGCGTCGTGGTGGTTTTCCCATTACTCCCCACCACCATCACGATAGGCACATCGGGGCGCATTTCGCGCGCAAAGTGACCATAAGCCACCCCCACGTTCTCAACGAGAATCTGGGGTATATCACTTTCAACAAGGTGGTCAACCACTGCGGCCACACAACCTGCGCTAGCGGCTTGGGGCAAGTAGTTGTGCCCATCAAAGCTCCCTCCACGAAGCGCAAAAAAGAGGTTTCCTGGCTGAGCACTACGCGTATCGGTGCTCACTCCTCGGCAAGCAATATCGGCAAGAGCGCGAGAGGAAGGTTCAGAAGCGCTAGTACTCTGAATCTTCCCTTCCATCATTTCTGCAGCTTCGCCCAACGTAAACGCTAAATGAGCTTCAAACATCTGGGCTCCCTTTATTTGAGCGTACAAATACGGCGTTCGTTAAAAGCGGCTTTCACGACTTCTTGGTCGCTAAAGTAGTGGTGCACCCCTTCAATAATCTGATAGGTTTCATGCCCCTTACCAGCAACGAGCACCACATCTTCTGGCGCGGCTTCAAGCACAGCGCTCATGATCGCTGCACGGCGATCGACCTCAGTGCGCACGTCGGTTAAATTGCCAACGATATCGTCAATAATCTTCTGGGGATTTTCCGAACGAGGATTGTCGCTTGTGACAATGACGTGATCAGCGAGCTTCGCAGCAAGCGCACCCATAATCGGACGCTTACCGCTGTCGCGATCTCCGCCGCAACCAAAAACAACCCAGAGTTTGCCGTGGCGAGCTTCAGCCACAGGGCGCAAACTCAAAAGCGCTTTTTCTAGCGCATCAGGCGTATGGCTATAGTCCACCACCCCAATCAAAGAGTCCGTTGCGGTCAAAAGTTGCATACGGCCCGGAGGGCTAGGAAGCGTGCCAATTAAGGGCAAAACCACTTCAAGCGAATATCCAAGCACCAAGAGAGCTGCCACTGCTTCCATAGCGTTAGAGACGTTAAAGCTCCCCACCTGCGGCAAGTGCACAGCATTTTCCACACCGTCCACCACGAGCGTAAAGTTGGTGCCAGCACCAGTGAGTTCCACGTTGCGCGCTTCAAGCAAATGATCCGCCACTTTGTGTGTCCCGTTTTGGGTGGTTGCCCAAACAGGGACGCCGTGCTCACGAGCCTTAGCGATCATTTCCTCTGATGCTGGATCATCGATATTAATCACGGCGCCTTTGAGTCCAGGCCAAGCAAAGAGTTTTGCTTTCGCTTGGGCGTAGCTTTCCATCGTCTTGTGGTAGTCCAAATGGTCACGCGTCAAATTCGTAAAGACCGCGACTTCAAACTTCGACCCTAAGAGGCGGCCTTGATCAAGCCCCACGGAGCTCGCTTCAATCGCAAACGCTTTAGCGCCCGCTTCTGCCACTTGCGCATAAAGCCCTTGCAAGCTTACGGCGTCTGGCGTGGTGAGTTCAGGCCCTTCAAAAGCCTTGTCACCTAAATGCGCTCCCACGGTTCCCAGTACTGCGCAATCTTCCCCCAAGCGAGAAAGGAGCGAAGCGATCCAATGCGTCGTAGTCGTTTTCCCGTTGGTACCAGTCACTGCGACACCACGCATTTTTTCTGTCGGGTTATCGTAAAAACCAGCGGCAATAACGCCCAATTGTTCGGCTAACCCCTTCACGGCGAGCGCGGGAACGCCAGCGGCAGGTAGCGGTGCTTCGGGTTCTTCAAGAAGGATAGCAGCCGCACCACGCGCAACAGCCACAGGGATGAAATGACGTCCATCCACATGGGCACCAGGAAGCGCGACGAAAATGTCGCCAGGCTTCACCTCACGGCTATCGAGTCGAAGGTGAGTCTCTGGATGGGTGACACTTTTGAGCCACTCGACAACAGACTGCGTAGCTTGAGTCATCTTTTTTCTCTCTATTCAACACTCTTTCTCGGCGCTCTGCGGCTAGTTTTTAGCCTTCGTTGGAGCACTTTGAGAGAATAAACTTTCCTTGTCGTCGGGGGAGACGAGCAGCGTGCGCAGGGCTCCTTCGGCAACTTCATTAAATACTGGGGCAGCCACACGACCGCCGTAACGACCGTTCTTGGGTTCGTCGACCATCACCGCAATGATGAAACGCGGTTGCGTCGCGGGCACAATCCCCACAAAACTCGCGACCACGTCTTTGGTGTAAGCCCCGTTTTTCGCTTTCAGAGCCGTACCCGTCTTACCAGCAACGGTATAGCCATCAACTTTCACATTACTCGCCGTTCCACCGCGACGCACCGTATCCATCATCATGGCGCGCATACGACGAGCGGTTTCGGGTTTAAAGACCTGAGTGCCTTTCACTTCTGTGCCTTCTGGGCGCTTAAAGAGCGTGAGGTCAATCACGTCCCCATTGCGAGCAAGTGCGGTATAAGCACGCACCAACTGCGTGAGCGAAACGGAAATCCCGTGTCCATAAGACATCGTTGCCTGTTCAATAGGACGCCAAGTCTTGGCTGGGCGCATACGACCTGAGGAGGCTCCCGGGAAGCCAATATTTGGTGCACGACCAAAGCCCAATTCGGAATAGGTGTCGTAGAGCGTAGCGGGAGGAATTTCGAGCGCAATCTTCGCGGTGCCAATGTTGGACGACTTCGCCACCACTTGGGCGACCGTCAAAAGCCCATAGTTATGGGTATCCCCAATCGTGCGATCCCCAATTGTGAGTTTCCCTGGTGCCGTTTGAATGGTCGTGAGCGGATCAACAATGCCCATGTCTAACCCTTTTGCAATGGCAAAGGGTTTCATCGTAGAGCCCGGCTCAAACATGTCAGTGAGCACACGGTTACGCATACGTTCAAAGAGCACCGTAGAGCGATCGTTCGGGTCATAGGTCGGCACGTTTGCGAGCGCAATGATTTCGCCCGTGGTGGCATCTGCAACAAGCACAGCGCCAGCAATAGCCTTTGTCGCCTCAACCTGACGGCTCAAAGCGGAATAAGCCAAGAACTGTACGCGAGAGTCAATCGAGAGCTGAACATCTTGCCCAGCTTCTGCCTCTTTAGTCCACACGTCGTCCACAATACGGCCGCGACGGTCACGAATCACGCGGCGTGCCCCCGCCTGTCCAGAGAGGACATAGTCTTTAGCAAGTTCCACCCCTTCTTGCCCATGATCGCTTCGATCCGTAAAGCCCAAGATGTGTGCCATCACAGGGCCATCAGGATACTGACGACGGCTTTCTGGCGAAATCCCAATGCCTGGCACATTTAACTCACGAATCTGCTCACCCACAGTGAGGTCACGGTTACGCGAGAGATAAACGAAATTCTTGCTACTACTGTTTTTAATCTTGCTGATGAGTTCCTTGTAGGGGATCTCAAGGATTTTCGCGACCTGTTGGAGCTTATCTTTTTCGTTAAAGTCCACAAACTCTGGGTCAACCCAAATACTGCGGCTCGGTTGGCTAGAAGCGAGCACAACCCCGTTTCTATCCAAAATATTTCCACGAGCGCCTTCCACCGAAATCGTACGGGCGTAACGAATTTCCCCTTGGTTTTGCAAGAAGTCGTTATTAAAGACCTGCAGGTAGCCGACGCGTAGCAATAAAACGCCAAGCGCACCCACAATTAACCCCAGTGCCCATTTACTGCGAGCCTGAGGAATAGGTACCACGATGAGTGGTTCAGCTTCACGCTTAGGGCGCGCTTTACGCGCCAAGCGGTCTCGCTCGAGCGCACCTGCACAAAAGTCCCAGATCGCGATGAGTTTTTCTTCAATCCAATGCGTGATGGCGTTCATCATGGCTTAGCCCCCGACGCATTGTTGTTATTGTTTTTCTGCGGCGGAATATCAAAGTCCACGTGCAGGACGCGATGATTTTCATCCATCACAATGTTGACCGTATTTTCTCCGCGGGCGTCTTCAAGACCAATCGACTTCACACCCTCGGTGATACTACTGGGGAGCGCTGCACGACGAATTTTGAGAAGCAAATCCGCTTGGTCATCAGCCAAACGACGGCCAATTTCCACAGCGCGTTCATGCTCGACAAAGAGCGTGCGAATCTCATAGCGTAAGTGCACGAGTTGCACGGCAATCCCTAGCGTCACCACCACGCCCAAAAACAAAAAGAAGAACCAACCAAAGCCCATTCGACGCATGATTAGTGACCTCCCTGCCAAGGCGTATCAGTACGCACGCCAACGCGCAAAATCGCCGAGCGCGAGCGAGGATTAATGTCGCACTCTTCTTTTGTCGGACGAATGCGTTCAATGTCACGATAGATGGGGCGTGGGAGCTCCGCCTGCGTTAAGGGAAGGCGCGGATCGATGTTGCGCTCTGGGTGCGCCATTTCATCAAAGAAATGCTTCACGACGCGGTCTTCAAGGCTATGGAAAGTAATGACCGCTAAGCGACCACCAGAGACTAACAAGTTTGTGGCGCCAGCGAGCGCTGCTTTCAATTCATCTAATTCGTGATTGACTTCAATACGGATGGCCTGGAACGTACGGGTTGCGGGATGCTGTCCAGGATCCTTTTTGTTGACGGGAACCACTGAGGCGACCAAGTTAGCAAGTTCTGCAGTTGTCGTCAAAGGGGAGGTGTTGCGACGAGCGACAATGGCTCGGGCAATTTGCCCAGCAAAGCGCTCTTCACCATAGAGGCGAATCACCTCTTTTAAGTCTTTTTCTTCTACATGAGAGAGCCACTCTGCGGCGGTTTCGCCGCTACTCGTATCCATACGCATATCCAGTGGGCCATCGTTTCGGAACGAAAAACCACGGCGCGCATCATCAATTTGTGGGGAGGAAACACCGATATCTAAGAAAACGCCATCCACAGCGCTAATCCCCATTTCTCGCAAGGTGGGCTCTAGCAGAGAAAAAGGACTGTGGACAATCGTAAAGCGTGGATCAGTAATCGTGCGTGCGGCTTCAATCGCTTCTGGATCGCGATCAAATGCAATCAAACGGCCCTTCTCTGAGAGCTTATTGAGGATGCGTCGGGAGTGCCCGCCACGACCGAAGGTCCCGTCAATATATAGACCATCACGGTTGTGCACTAACGCTTCCGGGGCTTCTGCACCAAGAACAGATATGTGCGTAAACACTGGGCTCGTTTCTGTCACGATTGATCTCGTTGTATCTTTTCACTCCCATAGACCACCTTTGTTCTTCAAAGAGAACATACGATCGCGAGCGGTCTCAGAGAGCTAAAACTCAATGCATTAAAAAGTGAAAGGCACTTCGTTCATATCGACAGCTAGGGCTTCTTGGGTCATCGCCAACCATTTTTCGCGATCCCAGAGCTCGAATTGCTCGCCCATCCCAACGAGTGTCACTTCTTTTGTCAATGCACAAAGTTCTCTCAATTCCACGGGAATAAGTAGGCGCCCACTGCTGTCGCAAGCCACATCGACTGCGCTACCCAAAACAAAACGCACAAAAGAGCGTGCCGTATTCGGTAACTGACAAAGAGCTTTACATTTTTCTTCCCAAACCGGGCGTGGATAGAGCACAAGACAGCCATCAGGGTGACGCGTTATCGTCATCTCTGCTCCGCAGGCGCGCACAAGCGCCTCCTTATGGCGAGCAGGCATGAGTAAACGCCCCTTAGCGTCTAGTGTCAGTAATGATGTGCCTTGAAACACGATAGGAATCCCACAACCCTTTATTGGTACCTGAAAATGGACTTGTCCCACACAATAGGTACAATTTCCCACTTTCTCCCACTTTAATCTATCACTTTACATAGCAAGAAGGTATGTGGTCAAGGCTATTATCAATTTTTTTCTCTTTCTTTCGAGCAGTGAGGTTAATGCCTTTGGCTGAGGTTTAAATGTATTGTTTTTATGAATGTTGTGTTATTGTTGTGAACAATTAAACTTTTTTGATTGGACACTGACGAAAAACAATGTGGTTAGCGTCTTTTTTTACTGCAGAAATCTTCTCTTTTTCTCTTTCTTAAAGACGCTTTTTCGGCTTGTCTACCACTCTTTTACCGCTCAATGCCCGTAAATTATGCTCGATAAAATCATGAAACCGCGCTCAGTGGCTCTCATTGGCGCGTCTACCCGTGCTCACACCATTGGTTCTGACATTCTTAAACGGTTAATCGAATATGGTTTTACTGGACCGATTTATCCGGTCAATCCCAAAGGTGGCGAGATTGAAGGTCTCACCGTTTACCCAAGCGTCAACGATTTGCCCGATAACGTTGATCTGGCGATCATTGTGATTAATTCCACTCAGGTGCTCGATACGATCGATCAGTGCCACGCCAAAGGCGTGGGTGGCGTTGTTGTCATTTCCGCAGGCTTTAAGGAAACGGGGCCGGAAGGCGCTCAGCTCGAACGCGCTTTGGCTGAAAAAGTGAAAGCCTATGGCATGCGCTGTGTGGGCCCGAACTGCTTAGGCGTAGTGAATACGCATCCCTCTATCCGCTTAGACGGCTGCTTTGCCGAATCGCTCCCGCAGCGTGGCGACATTGGCTTTGTGTCGCAGTCTGGTGCCTTGGGTGGCGGGATTCTCAATATTTTGAAGGACCTCAATTTGGGGTTTGCGCAGTTCATCTCCATCGGTAACCAAGCTGATGTCAACGCGGGAACCGCGATGGAATACTGGGAAAACGATGAGGACATCAAACAGGTTCTGCTTTACATGGAATCGATCCATGACCCGAAAAATTTCCGTCGTATCGCAACGCACTTAACGAAGAAAAAGCCCGTGTTGGCCTTGAAAGCTGGTCGCACCTCGGCTGGGGCTTCCGCGGCCTCTTCGCACACAGGTTCCTTAGCGGGTACCGATCAGGCGGCTGATGCGCTCTTGCGCCAATGCGGTGTGATCCGTGAAACTTCTCTCGAACAGCTCTTCTCGTCGGCAAAAGTCTTTAGCCGTTGCCCAATCCCGAAGGGAGATCGTGTGGCGATTGTGACGAACTCGGGCGGCCCAGGTATTATGGCAACCGATGCCATTGTCAGTAACGGCATGCGTTTAGCAGAGATTAGCGACGCGACGAAAGCGCATTTGCGCACGTTCTTGCCAGCAGCGGCTTCGGTGAAAAACCCCGTTGACATGATTGCTTCTGCCCCGCTTGAGCACTATCGTCAAACGGTGAAAGCCGTCTTAGCGGACGAGAACGTTGACATGCTCATCGTGATCTATCTCCCCTTCTTGGGGCTCAAAGACACCGATGTGGCAAAGGCACTCTCGGAAATCAAAGAAAAGCATCCTGAAAAGCCGATCGTGGGCGTCTTTATGACCACCGCGGAATTCTTCTCCTCGCTTGCGGACTTGAACCTGCAGATTCCGTTTTATATGTACGCGGAAGAAGCTGTGGATGCTCTTCTTCGCCTTAATCGTCAGCGCCTCTGGCTTGAACGCCCCGAAGGACAGATTCCGCAGTTTGTGGCCGATATCGCCGCGGTGCGAGCCATCTTTGCCACGGCACTTGCTGAAGGGCGCACTCAATTGAGCACCCGCGAAAGTATGGACGTGCTTCGCGCCTATGGCATTCGCACTTGCCACGAAAGCTTTGCGCATAACGAAGAAGAAGCTGTGGCTGCCGCCAACAAGATGGGCTACCCAGTTGTCATGAAGATGACCTCGAAGAGCACTTCTCACAAAACAGATGTGGGCGGTGTGATCGTCAATATTCGCTCTGAAGCGCAGTTACGCCAAGAGTTCAAGGCACTCATCGCACGCTTAGAAGAAAAGAACCTTCTCGATGGTTTTGAAGGCGTTTTGGTGCAAGAAATGGTCATCAGTACTCGCGAAATGGTTTGCGGTATCGCAACCGATCCGCAGTATGGGCACATGGTGATGTTTGGCTTGGGTGGCATCTTCATCGAAGTGATGAAAGATGTGACCTTCCGCTTGGCGCCACTGGCGGACGTAGATGCGCACGACATGGTGCGCGATATTCGCTCCTATGCGCTTCTAGAAGGCGCACGAGGCAAGGCCGCAGCGAAGATCGACCAGATCGAAGAAACGCTTCTGCGTCTCTCGCAGTTGGTAAGCGACTTCCCGGACATTACCGAGCTCGATATCAATCCGTTGATGATCTCGGACACCACAGGTGAAGCGATTGCCGTTGACGGTCGTATCGCTTTTAAGGTCGAGCACTAATTAAATCGATCCCTAAAAACACCAAATCCCCAGCATTTTCGAATGTTGGGGATTTTCTTTTTTTTGGGGAAGTCGAGAAGAAAGAAGTGCTGTAAGAGTTAACCGATAAGCCGGATTATGTTCCTAGGAGCGAACTCCTAAGTGACGATCATTCATCTAGTACGGCGATTACTCGCCGTCTCAAGCTACCTACCCGCAACCAGTTCGGGCCGAACCATAGGTTGCCTATTTGGTATTGCTCCTCGTAGAGATTGCCCGTTTCACCCGACCCTAACGTCGGCTCGTCTCTGTTGCTCTAATCCTCATCTCACGATGGACAGCCGTTAACTGCTACGATGCCCTGCGGAGTCCGGACTTTCCTCTCGTGGACTAAGCCACCAGCGATCGTCTAGAAAACTCTTACAGCAGAAGCGAAACTCTACGCGAGATGGCGAGTTTTTTCAACTTATCGGGGCATTTCTGTTCTTTTTGTTGTCTTTTTTCATGTTTTTTTGCACGAAAAAACAACAAAAGTTTCGCTTTTTCATAAAATAAGGAACTATTACTTTTTAAAGCTCCATTTTGATGCGCCTGCATCCTCAACAAGAAGCTTCTCTCTTATGGCAAAAAGATTTATCCCTACCGCGCTCACCATGGGCATCGTGAGTGCGTTGAGTTTATCGACACTCTCTCAGGCTCACGCCGAATCGATTTTGGATTACATCATCGATACGACCCCTGCTGGCCTTGTGGAAACGACTAATGGCTCTCACCAGTGGTCTGACTTGCTCGATGGTAGCAAGAAGATCATGGAAGAAGGCAAAACGATGTGGATTGTCCCCACCTATACCAACCACCCGCGTTGGGCCTGGGACAATCGTCGTCAGCAAAATGCTCACCCCTTCGGTATGGGTTTAGGCCGCACAGTGATTGACGGTCGTGGCAACGAACGTTCGCTCTTTTTCGTGACGTTTGTGGACTCCAACTACCGTATTGAACCCACGATGGGCTATCAATGGTTGGCTCGCTTCCCGATTGGTAACACGGGCTTTCACTGGGGTGCTGGGTACTTAGCTGGGACGACCATTCGTGGCGACTATCGCTGGATCCCGCTCCCGATGTTCTTGCCTGTAGCCAAAGTGGGGACCGATACGGTTTCGCTTTACATGACCTACATTCCGTTTACCGACGTGATGTTTATGTATTCCACGATTACGATTGACGACACGAAGTCTCGTAAGGCTCCCTTGCCTGCCACAAGTCCCTGGAGCAAAGCCCAGAACTTCGTCTACGGTGGTATTGGTTGGGAATACGTTGATAATGGCAACACAGAAGACACCGTGACGATGGCTGATAACGACAAGTCTTGGAACGTGGGTTTGCGTCACTACTCGGGTCGCAACTGGGCAACGGATCTCTCGTACCGTCGCTCCAAGCACTTAGTGCGCTTGCCAGATCGTCAGGATACCTATAAGTTTGAATCCTACGCCTTGCAGATTCAGTACAACATCGACGCCACAGACGATCTTCGTCTCTATGCGGGCGGCGGTTTTGGCTACTCGATCATGAAGGGTCAGGGTAAGCGTGCGCATAGCCTTCATCCGGTCACTTCGCTTGGCGCAACCTATGCCATTACGAACAATATTTTCGTCAATGCTGATATGCGCGTGAGCTTCTCTCGCTTCAAAGACAGCGTGGAAGGTAGCCCCGATGAATACTTCAAAGCCATGCCAACCGACTTTAGTCTCTCGGTAGGCTACGCTTTCTAATCGGGCTTAAGCTATTTCACAAATTAGGATGCGACAATAATAAGCGTCCTGTTTAGAGAAGAAAAAGGACAGTGTTTGTAACAGCTGTCCTTTTTCTTACTCAATACCCCTAAAATTAAACTGCTACGATTCCGCCACCCCTTGTCATTCACTATAGGCGAGAATCTTTGACTCTCAGGAGAAATTGCAATGGATCGCAATGATGAATTGTTTGAACGCGCACAAGAAATTATTCCTGGTGGCGTGAACTCCCCCGTACGTGCCTTCCGCTCTGTCGGTGGCTCCCCGCGCTTTATTGACCGCGCCAAGGGCCCTTACATGTGGGACGTGACGGGGAAGCGATTTATTGACTACATCCTCTCTTGGGGTCCGATGATTTTGGGTCACAACAACGATGTGGTGGTGGCTACTATGGAAGCCACGGCTGAAAAGGGCCTCTCCTTTGGGGCTGCTACCGAAGGCGAAATTCGCATTGCTGAAGAAATTCAAAAGATTGTTCCTTCGATGGAACAAGTACGTTTAGTGAGCTCTGGGACGGAAGCAGGTATGTCCGCCATCCGTTTGGCTCGTGGCTACACTGGTCGCAACAAGATTATCAAGTTTGAAGGCTGCTATCACGGTCACTCCGACTCGCTCTTAGTGAAAGCGGGCTCTGGGATGCTCACCTTTGGCAATCCCTCTTCCGCAGGCGTTCCTGCTGGCATTACCGAACACACCTTGGTGCTCGAATACAACAACACCAATCAGCTCGAAGAAGCCTTCCAGAAGTATGGCGACGATATCGCCTGCGTGATCGTGGAAGCGATTGCTGGCAACATGAACATGGTGCGCGGTAACCACGAATTCATCAAAGCAATGCGTGAGCTCTGCACGAAGCACGGTGCCCTTCTGATTGTTGACGAAGTGATGACGGGGTTCCGTGTTGCTTTGGGTGGTGCGCAGTCCTACTTTGGTGTCACCCCTGACCTCACGATGTTGGGTAAGGTGATCGGTGGCGGTATGCCTGTGGCTGCCTTTGGTGGTCGTAAAGACATCATGCAGCACATCGCCCCTGTGGGCGGCGTCTACCAGGCTGGTACCCTTTCTGGCAACCCTGTTGCCGTGGCCTGCGGTCTCGCAACGCTTCATGCCATTCAGGAAGTGGGCTTCTACGATAAGCTCACCGCTCAGACGCAAAAGCTCGTGAAAGGTTTAACCGACGCTGCTAAGGCTGAAGGCGTCCCCTTCTCGGCTGACAGTTTGGGTGGCATGTTTGGCATCTACTTCTTGCCTGAAATCCCGCACGGCTTTGCCGATGTGATGAAGTCCAATACGGAAAACTTCAATCGCTTCTTCCACGGGATGTTGACGCGTGGCGTGTACTTTGCGCCGTCGACCTTCGAGGCTGGTTTCACCTCGATTGCTCACACCGACGAAGTCATTAACGCAACAATTGAAGCGGCCAAGGAAACCTTTGCTACGCTTCGCCACTAATTAACTCTTCCCGCGAATGGGAAGCGAAGAAAGAAACTTTTATGGGTTGGGTCAAACGATTCCTCGCTTTATCTGCCACGCTCTTGGGGCTCTCTGGAGCCGCAATGGCCGCTGGCGGTTGGTCACTTCCAGGGCAGACTTCCTCCAAGTCCGATATTGAGCAGCCTGCAGTCTCGGTGCGTCTTATTGCTGAAAAAGACGCGATCGTACCGCAAGGATTGAACCAGCTCGCCGTGGTGATTAGGCAGGAAAATGGTTGGCACACCTATTGGACGATGCCTGGAGATGCTGGGCTCGCCACGCGCTTTACCTTCTCGCTTCCCAGCGAAATGACGGCCACTGAGCCGCAGTTCCCCTTCCCAGAACGCATTGAAACTCAGGGGATTGTGAGTTTTGCCTACAATGGCGAAACCGTTTTCCCCTTCACCGTTTCCGTGCCTCGTGACGCTGGTAACGGCAAAGCCACGATTACGGTTGAAGCGGACTACTTAGCCTGTAAAGATCTTTGTGTTCCTGGGCACGCTACAGCAAGTATTGAACTTCCCTACAAAATTGCCGCGGACCCAAGTGCCGATGCGGACCTTGTGCGTCGAGGCATGCGTCTCATTCCTGAAAAGCACACCGCAATCAAAGCTTACGGTACGCAAGAAGGGACCAAGCTTCGCATTCAGCTTCCTGCGGATATCGTGAAAGTGCAACACTCCTTGGTTTTCTATCCGCTAGAAGCCAATCAGTTTGTGCTCACCGATCCTGGTCAGTACGCTAAAGATAAAGACGGGGCGACGTCACTTTACTTCACGCTTAATGAAGAGTTTGCCAAGACTGGCGCCAAATCGCTTCGTGGCGTTTTCGTTGCGGACGGCGGTCCTGAAAAGCAAGGCGGTTGGGCAACAGAAGCTACAGTCGATGTGAGTGCTGGCACGGTGGTGCGTCCCTTGAACGCCGATCAACCCAAAATCATTAACCAGGACGAAGAAACCTCGTTGACGCTCTGGACAGCATTGTTGCTCGCGCTTGCTGGCGGCTTCATGCTCAATTTAATGCCTTGCGTCTTCCCCGTGCTCTCGCTCAAGATTCTCTCGCTCGTTGAAGGACAGCGTCGCGGTGAACCCCTTCTGCCTCATGGGCTAGCTTTTACGGCAGGGGTAATCGTCTGCATGCTGATTCTCTCTGGCGTGCTGATTGCTCTGCGCTCCTTTGGCATGGCTTTTGGCTGGGGCTTCCAGTTGCAAAGTTCTTGGGTTGTTGCAGCGCTTTTACTCCTCTTTGTCGCCATTTCGCTCAACCTCTTAGGGCTCTACGAATTCACCTTGGGTAGTGGGCTAGGTAACGCCAATAAAGCAGAGAAAGGAAGTACTTTCCACTCCTTCTTAACGGGTGTACTGGCCGTTGTGGTCGCAAGCCCCTGTACAGCTCCCTTCATGGGTGCAGCACTTGGCTACGCCTTGACGCGTCCCTCTCTAGAAGCCCTTGGGATCTTTGTGGCCTTGGGGCTTGGGATGTCTATTCCTTGGCTCGCACTCTGCGTATCTCCCTCTTGGGTTCGACTCATGCCGCGCCCAGGTGCTTGGATGAACACGTTCCGTCGCATCATGGCGATCCCGATGTTGGCCGCGGCCTTGTGGTTGGGTTGGGTGCTCTCGCAGCAGATCGAATGGCAGGGCCAAATTGCCGTCGGGGTCGCGGTAGTCGCTACCGCGCTCGCTTGCTGGCTCTTTGGCCGTCAGCAGTGGGGCAAGGGTCGCTACACGCTTTTAATTGGTGCGCTTTGCCTTGCAATGGCGGGCATTGTAGGCACAGTGGGGTTAGGCTACTATGACCGCACCTGCAGCGTCGATATCGAGGGCGACTGGGAGGCTTGGTCTCCAGAAGCCGTTCAAGAAGCGCTCTCCCAAGGACGCCCTGTTTTCGTCGACTTCACCGCCGCTTGGTGTATTGCTTGCCAAGCAAACGAAGCAACGGCCATTAAGCGCGACAACGTGCGAGATGCCTTTAACAAGTACAACTACGCTCGCTTCATTGGTGACTGGACGAACTACGATCCACGTATCACCAAAGAGCTTGAACGCTTTAAGCGCTCGGGCGTCCCGCTCTACTTGGTTTATAAGCCCAATGGTCAAGTCACTGTGTTGCCACAATTCTTGACGCCAGAAACGATCATTGACGCGTTAAAAGAAAACGCCAAATAAAAAAACGGCACACCTCAAACAAAAACCGCACCAGGAATGGTGCGGTTTTGTGTTTTAAAAGGCGTTCTTTAGGGGAGCTCATGCACCCATTCGATCACACGATCCAAGAAGGGAATACCTTGCCAGACCGCTTGCCCATCGTGCACAGTCGCAAAAACGGCGTAACGCTTGCCACTCTTTGTTTGCACGTAGCCGCCAATCGCGCGCACATTTTCTAGGTAACCCGTTTTCATATGCGCGTAGGTCTTCGCCGTCTTACGTTTACGCATCGTGCCGTCCACGCCAGAAATCGGCAAAGACGACATGTATTCACTCATATAGGGGCTAGACCACCCTGCGACAAGCATTTGTGCCATTCCGTCAGCCGTAACGCGAGACGTGCGAGAAAGCCCAGAGCCATTGTCGAGCACAAAGCCCTGCGTGTTAACACCCAAGGTTTGCAACCAACTCATAATCGTGGCACGGCTCGTTGGCAAATCATAAGCCTTTAATCCAGGAAGACCGCTCGCAGCTGCGGTGCTCAAAAAGAGGTGACGAGCGATTTGATTGTTAGACCACTTATTCGTGAGGGCGACCACTTCACGCAAAGGCTGCGAGACGTGCACCATAATTTGCTCTGCCTTCTCTGGGATCTTGCCTTCCACAACGTGGCCACTCCACGTGCGACCATCTTTTTCCCACAGTGCGCGGAAAGTGCGCTCTAAGAATTCATTCTTATTAAAGGAGACCATGTTGTAGACCTTGGGACCGCAGGCACTTGGATAGTCTCCCTCAAAAACAACTTCTTTTTGCCCGTTTTCGGTTGCCTTCACATGAAAGCCCTTCCAGTCACCGCACTTACCTTTGCCAAGAGGAATCGAGGCAGGTACAGCAACGCCAGCCAAAGTTGGCACCGTAATCACGTGCGCCACGTTCTGAGTTTCGTCTGGAACAAATTCAAAACTCGTGTTGTTGTAGTTAACGAGTGCCGCATCAGGGAACTGGTTATAGGGGCGGTTTCCCTTACCATCGAAGGCATCTGGGTCGCCCTCTGGCAAATTAAAGAGGCCACGATCCACCACGAAGTCCCCATCGATATGGGTAATGCCGTGCGCGGCCAAGCGTTCTACTTCAAGTTGGAACTGCTCAATAGTCCAGGTAGGATCTCCACCGCCTTGCATGTAGAGCGTGCCGATATGACCATTTTCTGGACGCTTATCCGCAAAAAAGCGCGTAATCCAGTGGTAATCAGGGCCTAAGAGTTCAAGTGCCGCCAGCGTTGTGATCAGTTTTTCCGTCGAGGCAGGGGCCACAGGGTGTTGACCATTGACAGACAAAATCGGTTTTGCCGACCCATCAAGCGCTCTCACGCTAATCGTCATCGCAGAGAGCGGAATCTTAAAATCCTTTGCCGCTTTCGCGAGTGGTGCAGGTAAATTCGCTTCTAATTCAGCTTTTTCAATCGGGGGCTGTGGGGGAGTTGCTTTTCGAGCAAAGGCTGCGTCTTGCGCACATAGCGCCAAACTCATCAAACCAAAAATGGCTACTTTCTTCAATCCAAACGAAACCATGGAAAACTTCATATCTCAACAACGTTTTTTCTAAGACGGCAGATAGGAAAACTCATTCTAATACTGTGAGAAGGACTGCTAATCCTTGCTCTAGCAGAGGAAAGCGCGAAACTGTAACTATTTTTCTCTGAGGACTTGTTTTTCTGACTACCTATCCCCATATAGCTAGTAAAAGTGAAAAAGCCTCCTATTTTCTGGAGGCATGAACCCTTTTGCTAATTAGCGAGTCCATTTGTTCATTATCTGCTCGCTACGCAATTCTTGATTTGGAGTATCAAATGCAAATTCGTCCGTTGCACGACCGCGTTATTATCAAGCGCCTCGAAGCCGAAACTACTACTGCCTTCGGTATCGTTATTCCCGACACCGCTGGTGAAAAACCCGATCAGGGCGAAGTGATCGCCGTGGGTCCTGGCAAGCGCGATGAAGCTGGTCGCATTATCGCTTTGGATGTGAAGGTTGGTGACCGTGTTCTTTTTGGTAAGTACTCTGGTCAGACCGTGAAGGTTGACGGTGAAGAGCTCCTCGTGATGCGTGAAGAAGACATCATGGGCGTGTTGGCCTAATCCGCACTGCTCCGAAATTTAGTTGAACAATTTTTCTAAGGAATACAGAAATGGCTGCTAAGCAGGTTCTTTTTGGTGATGATGCCCGCTCGAAGATGGTTCGTGGCATTAATGTGTTGGCTGATGCTGTGAAAGTGACGCTCGGTCCGAAGGGTCGTAACGTTGTGCTCGAACGCGCTTTCGGTGGCCCCACGGTCACGAAGGATGGTGTGTCCGTCGCCAAAGAAATCGAATTGAAAGATAAGTTTGAAAACATGGGCGCCAGCATGGTTCGCGAAGTTGCTTCCAAGACGAGCGACAACGCCGGTGACGGTACGACGACCGCTACGGTTCTCGCTCAGGCTATCGTTGACGAAGGCATGAAGTTCGTTGCCGCTGGTATGAACCCCATGGACTTGAAGCGTGGTATCGACAAGGCTGTTGGTGCCGCTATCGCTGAATTGAAGAAACTCAGCAAGACCACGACGACGAGCAAGGAAATTGCTCAGGTTGGTTCTATTTCTGCCAACTCTGACTCTGAAATTGGTGAAATCATTTCCGAAGCCATGGACAAAGTGGGTAAAGAAGGTGTGATCACCGTTGAAGACGGCAAGAGCCTCAATAATGAGCTCGAAGTCGTTGAAGGTATGCAGTTCGATCGTGGCTATCTCTCCCCGTACTTCATCAACGTTGCTGAAAAGCAGGCTACCGTTTTTGAAAACGCCTACTTCCTCTTGCACGACAAGAAGATCAGCAACATCCGTGAACTTCTCCCAATCCTCGAACAGGTTGCCAAGTCTGGCCGTCCGCTCGTGATCATCGCTGAAGACATCGACGGTGAAGCCCTTGCCACCTTGGTGGTGAACTCCATCCGCGGCATCCTCAAGGTTGTTGCTATTAAGGCTCCTGGTTTCGGCGATCGTCGCACCGCTATGCTCGAAGACATCGCTGTCTTGACTGGTGGTACGGTTATCTCCAGCACGGTTGGTCTCTCTCTTGACAGGGCTACCCTCGAACAGTTGGGCTCCGCCAAGAAGATCGAAGTGACGAAGGAAAACACCACGATTATCGATGGCGCTGGTGCTGCTGAAGCGATCGAAAACCGCATCAAGAACATCCGCACGCAGATCGAAGTTGCTACGAGCGACTACGACCGCGAAAAACTTCAGGAACGTGTGGCCAAGTTGGCTGGCGGTGTTGCCTTGATCAAGGTCGGTGCTGCTACTGAAGTTGAAATGAAGGAAAAGAAGGCTCGTGTGGAAGACGCTTTGCACGCCACCCGCGCTGCTGTTGAAGAAGGTATCGTCCCGGGCGGCGGTGTTGCTCTCATCCGTGCCAAACAGGCTATCGCTGATTTGAAGGGTGACAACGACGAACAGAACGCTGGTATCCGTATCGTTTTGCGCGCTATGGAAGAACCGCTCCGTCAGATCGTCAAGAACGCTGGCGAAGAACCGAGCGTTGTAGTGAACCAGGTCGCTCACGGTCAGGGTAACTACGGCTACAATGCCCAGTCTGGCGAATACGGTGACATGGTTGAAATGGGCGTGTTAGATCCAACCAAGGTGACCCGCACTGCCTTGTTGAACGCCGCTTCCGTTGCTTCCTTGATTTTGACGACCGACTGCATGGTTGCCGAATATCCGCAGGAACAGAAGCCTATGCCTGCCATGGGCGGCATGGACGGCATGCCCGGCATGATGTAATTGCCGAGACAACGTAGCGGCTCTTACCTGAAAGAGAGTCGCTACGCCCTACAAAGAGCTTCTAAGCCTCGATACACAGCGTTGTGTCGAGGCTTTTCGCTTTTTATAGGTGCAAAAAAACGGAGAGTTGCCTCTCCGTTTCTGATCAATCGATCACTCGCTTATTCAGCTTTTGGCGTCAAACCAGTCAACTTAGCGAATTCATCAGTCTTCGTTTCATTGAGCGGGATGTACTTGCCATCTTTAAGCATCACAGCGAACGGCACGGTACGCGTACCAGCGCGACGTGCAATGCGAGAATTCGTCCAAACGTCCTTGCGCTTTTCCATCGGGATTTCAGCTTCTTTGCCACGAACGTCCAAGCCACGGAAATCAGCATCCTTGAAGTGCTGTTCATGTTCTTTGAACTTAGCAACAGGATCGCTAGCGGCCAAAATCGTTGCGCCTTGCAATTCACTCCACGGATTCAAAACGGCCACAGGGAACCACTTAAAGGTCACCTGACCCAAGAACGGAGCAAATTCCTTGTACTGCCACTGGCACCAGGGGCACTGAGTATCAAAAACGATATAGACAACTGGATTGCCTTCTTTCCCCTTGAATTCCAAACCCTTACTCTGTTCGGACAATTCAACGAAAAATTCTTCAGCATTGAAATCGGTCGGAATCGTGGGCTTCTTCGGCCATTCACGCTTCTTCTGAGCTTCAGCAGCAAAAGCAGCTGGAGCGAGAGCCCCTAAACCTAAGAGACCTAATACGCTACGACGATTTAGTTTCATAAGAGTGTTCCTTCTTGATTGCAACCGCCTTACGGAAAGGCATTCTCTAGTCTACCTAAATCAAGAAACGAAAAAAACTAGGACTTATACGAAAAATTGCTCGTTAAACACTTTGCAACACATCGCTTTTGTTAGAATTGCCTAACTCCATTTTTTCCAAGCAATTAGGTAGAATGACATACTTCGAAATGCTCCGCCAACGCTGGGAAACCTCCGACTCGATGCTCTGTGTCGGCCTGGATCCTAACCCCGCAAAATTCCCCTTAGAGTTAGCTGGTCGTCCCGACGCGCTCTATACCTTCTGTTGTGGCATCGTTGATGCAACTGCCTCTTGGGCCTGTGCATTTAAGCCACAAATCGCCTACTTTGCTTCTGGCGCGGCAGAGGAAGCCCTCTATGCGATCATTGACTACATTCACCAGAACTACCCCGATATTCCTGTCATTTTAGATGCTAAACGTGGTGATATTGGTTCCACCGCCGAGCACTATGCCAAAGAGGCATTTGAGCGCTACAAGGCTGACTGTGTGACGCTTTCTCCCTTTATGGGACACGACACGGTTGAACCCTACTTGGCTTATGAAAATAAAGGGGCTTACTTGCTTTGCCGCACCTCGAACCCAGGTGGGGACGATTTCCAGATGCTAGACGTCGGTGGCGAAAAGCTTTTTGAGCGTATTGCCCGCCTTGCGCAGACTCAGTGGAATACGAATGGCTCTTTGGGTTTAGTGGTCGGTGCCACCTATCCTCATGAACTCCAGCGCGTGCGTGAGATTGCGCCTGATCTCAACCTTTTGGTGCCAGGCATTGGCGCTCAAGGTGGCGATATTCACGCCTCGGTCTTGGCTGGTTTGGATGCTAAGGGTCGCGGTATGGTGATTAACTCTGGTCGTGCCATCATCTACGCGAGCCGTGGAGAAGACTGGAAAGAACGCGCTAGCGAAAAGGCCAAGGAAACTTGCTTGGCTATTCGAGCAGCGGCTAGCGAACGTAAATAACCTCAAACGTTGAGTTTGAAGAACAAGGAGGAACTTGCTTCCTCCTTTTTTATTTCCCCATTATTCTGAATTAGCCATACGGTACGTCAGTTTTTCCAGAAATTGACGTACCGTATGACCAATTTTGCTTTTCTGTTTTTCGTTTTGCAGCTCGACACAAAACCATCGATACGGTTCGTCAGTTTTTTCGAAAATTGACGTACCGTATGGGCATTTTTCTCAAAATGAAAAAAGACTCCCACCAGTGCACTAGTGAGAGTCTCTTTGAAAAAGGTTTAGGAAGCTTCTTCAGTGGAGGGACCCTCTGTGACGGGAATCTGCGTTGTTAAAACCTTATCCACTCGGCGACCGTCCATATCAACCACTTCAAACTTCCAGCCGTCCCAGACCGTTGAATCGCCTTCCTGAGGCAAGCGACCAATCAAGAACATCATCATGCCTGCAAGCGTGGCATAACGTCCTGGAATGTCTTCAGGCACGTTCTTGATATTGAGCACGTCCTTCAACTCAGGAATCGGGATCAAGCCGTCTAACAAGTAGCTGCCGTCCGCACGAGCCGTCACCCAAGCGTCAGCTGGAGACTCAGGCTTAAATTCACCTGCAATGGCTTCAAGCACGTCGCGTGGCGTCACAAGACCTTGCACTTCACCATACTCATCAACCACGAGCGCCAAAGCGGTATCTGTCGTGCGGAAGTTTTCTAAGAGTTCCATCCCCGTGAGAGACTCTGGCACGTAGACGGGTTTCGAGAGGTTTTCACGGAAATTCGGTTTTCCCTTTTCCATCATCTGCTGCAAGAGGGTACGCGTCGTACAAATCCCCTTCACATCGTCAAGGCTACCCTTACAGACCGGGAGGCGTGAGCGGTGAGAGCTCTTAATTTTCTCAATATTGACTTCAAGCGAATCATCCAAGTCAATCCATTCAATGTCAGTACGAGGAATCATCAGCGAAGCTATAGGACGATCGTCCAGGCGGAAAATATTGCGCACCATGTCGCGTTCTGCACGTTCGATCACACCACTTTCTTCGCCTTCATCAATCAAGGCGTGAATTTCTTCTTCAGTGACCTGTTCGCGTTCATCGCCACGAAGACCGAATAAGCGCAAGAGAAGGTACGTTGAAGAGCTTAATAAGCGCACAAAGGGCGCGGCAATCGCAGAAAGAATGTAGATCGGAGAAGCCACACGGCAAGCGATGCGTTCTGGAGCCAACTGGCCCAAACGCTTCGGAACCAATTCACCCACCACGATAGAGAAATAGGTCACAAGGATAACGACCAAGACTAGGCTTACCGCACCAGCGGTCTCTGGTCTCATCCCAAGCCACACAAAGAGCTCAGAGACCGGCCCCGCAAGAGCAGATTCCCCGACAATACCCAAAACGATACCGATTAAGGTAATACCGACCTGAATGGTGGAAAGTGCTTTGGTGGGGTCTTCATTGAGTTCTATGGCGCGTTGCGCACCAGAGGTATTGTTTTCTTTGAGCTGCTGCAATCGAGCTCGACGACTCGTGATGAGCGCAATCTCACTCATCGCAAATACACCGTTTAATAAAACCAGAAGGACGAGAAGAATGACGTCAATCCAACCTAACATACGACTCCAGATCGTCACTTAAGTGGTGCGTGACGACCTTATTAAATTAGCCCTATTTCAAACCTTGCTATGTGAGGGCAAACGAGTCCTTTTCCCAAAATTGGCTTTCACGCACATCCGTTGCGAGGCGTGGGAAAAAGCGACTCACGAAAAAAGAAAGGTTTTTTATTCTATTACACAACCGCGCTAAGTGTGCGGTTTTTGCACACTTGTCAAAACCCGTCACGCATTACGCCAAAAAGAAAAACGCCGAAGATTTCTCCGCGGCGCCTTCTTTTGAAACGTTTTTGAACTCTTTAGTACTCGCAAGGCATCGTTGCTGGATTGCCAAACTTAATCAATTCAAGCAACCCCTGCAGCGCTGTTGCTGTAGCAAAGCGGCGCACCATTGCTCGGTCTCCAGGGACATGAACCACGCGAGAAACGGTCACAATATGCTCATTGAAGCGATAACCCCAACCAATGCATACCGATCCGACAGGCATGCGCTCAGAGCCCACACCTGGGCCCGCGTAGCCCGTAATGCCCACACTCAGGGTGCATTGAGGAAACTGTGCTAGCGCGCCACGCGCCATCGCTTGCGCGACCTCTTCACTCACGACCCCTTTTTCTTCAATCACTTTCGCATCCACATCAAGGTAGCGCGTTTTTGTTGAGGTTTCGTAGGTGACAAACCCCATTTCAAACCACTGTGAACTGCCAGCCACATCCGTAATCGCAGAGGCGAGCATCCCGCCCGTGCAACTTTCTGCGGTCACAATTTTATGTTTGGACTGCAACGTCGCTTTACCCAAATTCTGGGCTAAGGCAGCAATTTGTTCATCAAGATTCATACATTCACCAAAGAGCACTCTCGGCGTCTTGCGCCGAGAATGCCAGTAAGTTCGTTAGTAATGAAAAGCGCCTTTCGAGGTGAATTAACTAAAGAGCCAGCCCAAGCAGCTCACCACGATCCAGGCATAGAAAGCCGCGACGATATCGTCGAGCATCACGCCAAAACCGTTCTTCATCTTTTCATCGATCATATCGCAGGGCGGCAACTTATAGATATCAAAGAAGCGGAAGGCGATAAAGCCAAAGATCCACCAAAGCGGACCCTGTGGGAGAGCCGCAAAGAGAAGAAGGACAGCGACAAATTCGTCAATCACCACACCCTTGTGGTCTTCGACGCCCAAATCGGCAGCCACTTTGCTTGCGGCCCAAATACCAGCCACAAAGAGCACGACTGCCAACACCAGCCACCACTTCGTCGGAATAGACGGCGCAAAAACGATATAAAGGAGTGCGGCCATCACCGAGCCGACGGTACCAGGCGCACTGGAACACCCTCCCACGCCAAAACAGGAAGCCAACATATGGGCGGGGTGCGACCAAATGAAGCGGCTGGTCATAGGAATCTTGTTGGCCGGATTTTCGGCATCATATTTTTTCAGCATAGCTTGGATTTCCTGAAAGTTATGACTACTTCTAGAAGGGGTCAATCCTGCAATTAATTTGCAAAATGGTTAAAGCCCGGGGTCGGGGTTGCTATAACTATACCCGCATCTGTCCTTAATATCAGATTATTACTCGAATCTCTTGCGCGAATCTTACCTATTCGGGAAATCCTTAATGAAGTTGCGCGTGAGAGTTGCTCTATTCTCTCTCGGGCTTCTCTCGGAGCGGTAAAGATGAGTTCATAGTCGTCCCCACCGCTCAAAGCGGCTTCTTGCTGCTGCGCTTCGGTGAGCATCATGAGCGCCTCAGAGCGCGGCATAGCGTCCCAAACAAGGTCTGCGCCCACATCGCTTCTCTCCAAAATATGTCCCAAGTCGGCAAGTAGACCATCGGAAATATCGGCCGCTGCGCTCGCTATATCAAGAAGCGCTTCACCTAACTCCACACGAGCCGTAGGACGCTCCATGCGGCTCTTAAAATACGCCGTCGGGCGATCCATCGCGCTCCAATGCCCCCAAGCAATTTTGAGGCCTGCGTAAGCGTCGCCCGGCGTACCAGAGACCCAAATATCGTCTCCTGGTCTAGCTCCTGCGCGAGTGATCCCCTTGCCTGCAGGAAGTGAACCCATTGCAGTAATGGAAATCGTCACTGGGGCACGTTTATCTGCCACTTCTGCTGTGCGGGTCGTATCGCCTCCTAAAAGGGCGCAACCCGTTTCACGGGCGAGTGCCATCATGCCTTGAGAGAACTTTGCTAGCCACGCATCATCACGATCTGGTAACCCAATCGAGAGGAAAAAAGCACGAGGCGTTGCTCCAGCCGCTGCCAAGTCAGAGAGATTGACGGCAAGAGCTTTATAGCCCACGTTCTCTGGCGCACTACTCGGCAAAAAGTGCGTACCAATCGCCATCATATCGGTGGTGACCGCAATTCTTTCTACTCCTGTATCAATCAAGGCACAATCATCTCCAATACCTTGACTCTTCCAAGCACCGAAAGAAGAATGCGTAAAAAAGCGATCAATGATCTGAAATTCACCTTCTGACATTTCCATGCTCCAACAATTTCCAAGCGTTCTAAACGCAAAAAAGACCGTTTAACTACCTCACAGTGTCAAACGGCCTTTCTTGTGAGGAGAGAAAAGCTCCGCTTTCTTCCTCTATCGAAGCGTTGAATTAGCCCTGTACTTCGGCGGGACGCAAGATTTTTGCAATCCCTTCGAGCACCCCATTGGTGTAGCGGTTGCCACTACCAAAGGACTTCGCTAACTCAACAGACTCATTCATCACAACGCGCCACGGCGTTTCCGGGCAAGCGAGCAACTCGTAGGTGCCGATGTAAAGCACACAGCGCTCCACCATCGAAACCCGCTTCAAGTCGCGGTCGACTGCCTTAGAAACGATTTCGGCGATTTCAACATGGCGATCCAACACCCCAGAGAGGAGCCGCTTGAAGAACTCCTGATCGGCGTGTTTAAAGTCACGTTCATCCAACTCAACTGCTTTAGTTTCGTCAGCGTCGTCTGCAACCAGTTCAGACAAATGCGCTTCGATACTCGCATAGTCCTGCGTTGGATCGGCGAACCATTGGTACAAGCCGAGAAGCGCAAAGACGCGTGCCAAATGGCGCGGAGTGCGAGGATTCGCTTGCGCCTTTTTCTGCTCTGTCATCTGAGTTTCCTATGAATTATTCTTCGTCGTCGAAATCATCTTCCGGCACGAATTCCTTAGCGAAGTTGGCCATTTCAACGGCACAACGGGCGCAGTCACGACCCTTCATGTCCAAACGTGCCTGGCACTGTTCGTCATTTTCGGTCGTCAACACACCGTTGGCGATAGGCACTTCGAAGTCCAAGGAAACACGCATGATGCCAGCGGCAGATTCATTCGCGACCAAGTCGAAGTGATAGGTTTCTCCGCGAATCACAGCACCCAAAGCGATAAGGGCGTCGTATTCGTCAGTCTGAGCCAACTTCTGAAGGGCAAACGGGATTTCAAGAGCGCCAGGCACAAAAACCTTAGTCACATCTTCATCCATCACGCCCAACTTGCGCAATTCATCGATACAAGCATCGAATTCACCGCGACCAGCGTATTCGTTAAAACGAGCCACCACAATACCAATACGAAGGTTGGTACCATCCATCACGCTCGGCACAATATCAACTGCCATTTCTATTCTCCTTAGGGCTTTCGTCGATTGACATTAATTCCCCATCATCCTTGGGGTGAGGAACCCGCAGAGCTAAGCCCTGTGGGGCAATCGGGCGACACGCGCCCATTATTGATCGGTATTTAACAAATCGTTCTTCTTTTCTGAGAGAACGTGCGTTCTGCTCAAATGGAAACTCCAAGAAAGCAGAGAACGCCATTGTGTGCAGGTATTTTACTCGATAACTTACCAAATTGCGCTAATTTAGCGCATTAGACGCGGTAGCCAAATGCAACGTTATTTGGCATAGGCAATCCAGTTACACCGAGTGCCTGCGCTGCATGCCAACCCCAACGTGGGTCACGAAGCATGGCGCGGCCAATATCCACCATGTCCGCTTCACCAGAGCGCAGAATGGTTTCAGCCTGCACAGGTTCTGTAATCAGCCCCGCGGCAATCGTCGGAAGTCCTACTTCTTCTTTGATGCGGGTTGCAAATTCTACCTGATAGCCTGGTGCTACAGGAATATCCGCTTTTACCAAACCGCCCGTGGAGACATCCACAAAGTCGAGTCCATGAACCTTGGCTTTATTCAAGAATTCGATCACATCTTCGACCTGTAAACCCTCATCGACCCAGTCCGTTGCAGAGACACGCACACCAACAGCGATATTGTTCGGGACGCTCAACTTCACGCGATGAAGTACATTCAAACCAAAGCGCGTACGACCGTCGATCGCTCCGCCGTACTCGTCGATACGAAGATTGGATAGCGGAGAGAGGAATTCGTGGATTAAGTAACCATGAGCCGCATGCACCATAATGCCATCAACCCCTGCACGCACAGCACGCTGTGCCGCAGAAGCAAACGCATCAATGATCGCTTCGCATTCGTTTGGTAAGAGTTCCTTCGGCGTGGGCCAGCCTTCAGCAAACGGAATAGCACTCGGCGCTAAAGTGCCCCAGCCACCTTGCAAGGGCTTCATCGGGGTGCCCGTCACGGGATCGGTACTCGCTTTGCGGCCAGCGTGGTTCAACTGAATGAAAATCTTCACATCTGGGGCAATTTCACGCAGCACTTCGATCGTACGAGCAAGCGCAGCTTCGCACTCATCAGACCAAAGTCCCAGGTCAGCATCCGAAATGCGACCATCAGGACGCACAGCCGTCGCCTCAATCGTCAAGAGACCTGCGCCAGAACAAACCAAGGAGCCGTAGTGCACTTTGTGGAAAATTTGCGCCATGCCGCTCTTGGCACGATACATACACATGGGAGGAATGGCAATACGGTTATTGACCGTCACAGGACCGAGCTGCAACGGTGTAAACAGTTGAATAGAACGCATAATTTTTCACCAACAATAGTACGCACTCTCTAGCAGATGAATATCTCGGGGGCTTACGCCTAAGAGCGCGTGAATAAAACAATGAATGACGAGCGCATTTCTCGTCGTTGTTCTTTTATTTTAAAACGTCACGAAGTTATCTGTGGGCGTCTCTTTGCAACGTGATGTCACTCATCAAATTTCCTCAACAAAGAAACACCTTTCAAAAAGACACAAGAGGGAAAGTAAAAACGCTTTTCGCCCAAGAGAAAAATCAATTTTTCCCATTTTGATTTTTCACAGAATTGACAAAGCTTCTCTTCGGAATTTCGATAAAACTCACTATCGATGAGCCTTCTAAGCTTTTTCTTGTCATCACGTCGTTGCTGAAACTTAGGGTTTCCCCTTAGCCCAAATTCGATTAATTACTCTTTATTGAAAATGATTCTCAATTATAATTGAGACAACCATCATGACTAACCTCTTTCACTATTGGAGACACCTTAATGCTTGACTCATCACCCATCTTCACCCAATCTCTTATCGAAAAACCGCTCATTACTGCCCTCGCCCTTGCCTTCACTGCGTTTACGCCTACAGTGCACGCAACCGAGGCAGACAGCAATAGCATCGTTGCCCCTCAAACAGTTGTGGTAACCGCAACACGTACGGAAAAGGCACTTGAAGATGCAACGGCATCCATCGTTGTGATTGGCGAGCAACAACTCGCCACCGAAGCGCCTGCAACCCTTTTCGATGCGCTGGACGGTATTCCTAACGTCAGTGTTGAAGCTTCTAACAGTCCGATTTATGGAAAAGTCTCTATTCGAGGCGGAGATCCCAACCAGAATATTTACTTGATTGACGGCGTTCGCCAAGACAACTACACGATGTCAGGCAACCACCCCGTCGGAATTTTCTTAGATCCAGAGCTCATCAAACAACTGGAAGTGAAACGTGGAGGTGGCTCTGTACTTTACGGTAACGGCGGTATCGCTGGGGTAATTGCCGCGACAACGAAGTCCGCCTCTGACTTCTTGGCACTCGGGGAATCTTTCGGTGCTATGCTCAAAACTGGTTACGACAGTGCTTCTCACGAGTGGAGCAAGATGGCTTATCTTTACGGTCGTACTGACACGATTGATGCCCTCTTTGCGATTACCCATCGAGGTAGCGGTGACTTGAAGCTCTCGGTGCCAACGAGCTCAACTGACCGTGATGCACTAGAAAGTGGGCTCCTGGCCAAGGTGAGCTTTGCCCCAACGCTCGAATCCATGGCAACGCTCACCTACAACTACGATGACGCAGACGACGGCTGGACAGCGGACGATTTACCGCTTGGCTACGACTATAAGCAACACCGTATTACTGGGGCTTATCAATATGAAAATGGTCCACTCGTCAATTTGAAAACCTCCATTCAGTGGAGCCGTAGCGAATACGACTACCAAACCGCGTATAACAATCCGCGCTTTGGGGAAGGCACTATTCGCAATGGGGACAAATTCAATTCTCTTGGTCTTACGCTTCAAAATACGAGTAGTTTTACCTTGGGCGTTCCCCAAGAAGTCACTGCTGGCTTTGATATCTATCGAAGCTCCCAAACTTCTTACTCGAGCAACCCAATGCTTAACGATGGCTCAACCGCAAGTTCTGAAGACTCACAGCGTCCGAACGCCGATGCGCTTGACTTAGGGATTTTTGTTACCGATGCGCTCGCTCTGACGGACAAAATCACTTTAACGCCAGGGGTACGTTTCAACTACTACCGTCGCTCGGCTGACAACCCAAAGCTCGCCAGTTCAAGCGACCATGAAGTGACCCCTAGCCTCGCGCTCGAATTCAAACCCATGGAAGGATTGACTCTCTGGGGAACGGCCTCTCTCGGGTATCGTCCCCCAAGCATGGATGAACTTTTCTACAACCTGCCCCTCTTCAAGATGGGTGGCATGGCTTTCCCGATGCATGGTACGGTGCTTGCCAATCCAGACCTCAAACCGGAAAAGTCTCGCAACTATGAACTCGGGGTCAATGCCAATTTTGGCTCTTTGTTGACCGAAACTGACCGTCTTACGGTTCGTGCTGCGCTCTTTTATAACGACTTCCGCGATGGCTTCCATATCAATGAATGGAAAGACGATATGGGAATGCAGGTCTATCAAGTGGTTAACCTCAACCACGTCGTGCGTAAAGGGATTGAGTTGAGCGCCAACTACAAGGTCGGTAATGCCGCTTTTGATGTGGGCTACGGCTATTTGCGTGCAACGGACAAAGAAACTGGGGAACGTGAAGAAGGCATTTCCCCACAGAACTTCTCCTTCCGTGCAAGCTACCAAATTCCTGCTGCTTCGCTCGGTGCATGGTATCGCTTTAATTGGAGCGAAAAAGCCCCGACTGACTCAATGAGCTCGTACTACAAGGACGTGTCCACACATGCCTTGGGTCTATCCTGGGCGCCGCGTGTGGCGAACTTCTGCGACTTCACGCTCAATGCGTCTGTTGAAAACCTGACCGATGAAAAATATCTGCGTAGCGTCTCCTACCGCATGGGTGGCACAACAGGCTTTGGTCGTACGGTTCGTGTTTGGGTCTCCGCCAAGTTCTAATTTATGGCAGAACCCCAAGTCACTTCACCTCGACGTGCGCTACTGGCATTCGTGATCGAGTATTGTCGATCACGGGCCAGTTGGACGGCCGCCGCCCTTTTACTCATTGTTCTTGCTGGCAATGTCTACAGCGTTCGTCTCTCCTTGTTGATGAACACGTGGAATGGGCGATTCTTTGACGCGCTCGCGGCTGTCGATAAAGAAACGATTATGAACGAGCTCCTCTATTTTGCGGGGCTCGTCACACTCATCATCTTTGTCCTCGTCATGACGGACTACCTAAAGTCGCGCCTAATCCTCAAAGTTAGGCGTGACCTTACGACACGACTTTTTGATCGCTGGCTCTCTAGTAAGTCTGCGCACTATCGTCTTCGAGAAAGCGGCCTTGAGCCCGATAACCCCGATCAGCGTTTACTCGAGGACTCCTGCGCCTTTGTTTCGCTCTCGATTAACTTATTTTTGAGTTTCATCGAGTCGATTCTCACCATTGGCACCTTTACCGTTGTACTCTGGTCGCTCTCCATGCCACTCACCTTGGGCAACATCACCATCCACGGTACGATGTTTTGGGCCTGCATCATCTATACAGTGCTTGGCATGCTGATCACGCATACGATTGGCTACCCACTAAAAGCGCTCAACTTTGAAGCCCAACATCAGGAAGCAGATCTGCGTTACGCCTTGATTGAAAAACGCCGTCATGCCGACGCGATTGCGGGTGCACACGGCGAAAAAAACGAGCGCGCCCGTTTGCACTCTCAACTCTACGGTTTAATTGATCTTTTGATTCGGCGAGTCAAAAAAGAGCGAGACCTCTCGCTTTTCACTGTGGGTTTAGGACAAATCACGCACATGACGCCAATCATTTTGGGGCTACCTGCGCTTTTTGCGGGAAGCATTGCGCTGGGCGGACTCATGCAGTTGCGTGGTGCCTTTGTGGACGTTGCCCGCTCGCTTTCTTGGTTCATCATTGCCTATGATGACTTAGCCAAACTGGCCGCTGTCTCTGCACGTTTAAATGGTCTGCTCTCTGGGCTCTCGGCAACAGAAAAAGAAGCCTCTCTCGCTGTCTCTCCCACTCTTAGCGTTGCTATTCGGTTGAGCTTACCCGATGGTGTGAGAAAAACTGAATTAACGCTCTCGCTTGCCCAAGGAGAATTGGGACTCATCACTGGGCTTTCTGGTATTGGAAAGAGCACTACGCTTAAAGCCATTGCGGGCTTTTACGATCGTTATGAAGGAACGCTTGAGCGTCCAGAGAGCTTTTTATGGCTTCCGCAATCGCCTTACCTCATGAAGGGCACTTTGCGCGCAAACCTCTGCTACCCAAACTCTTTTGATGCTTACTCAGATGAAGAGTTAAAGCACTGGCTCTCCCTGATGGAGCTCGAGCATCTCTTTACCCGTCTAGATGAGACAGGAGACTGGAGAGCGCTACTTTCGGGTGGCGAAGCACAACGCATCATGCTCATCCGAGCACTTTCGACCCAACCAGCACTGCTTCTTCTTGACGAAACCACTTCCGCCATGGATGAAGACGCCGCGCTTCGTATCCTTCAGAGGCTGCGAGTAGCACTTCCTCACAGCGCCATTTTGATGGTGACGCATCAGGAGCTCTCTTCCCTTGCTGATTGCGTCATCACATTGAATACCACCTCTTAACAGAAGAAACGAGATCCTATGCTCAATGCTTTTACTCCTTTTCCACGCTATGAAAATGCCATTTTTGTGGGTGACACGGCCACGGAAGCGCTTGCGCAACTGCGCATTTTTGGTCGTGGTTTAATCGGCGGAGATATTCCTTCGATGGAAACGTTGCACCCAGCAGAAAAGATGCTCGAGTGCACACTCTGCGCGATGCAAAGTCGTCCACAAATTTTGGATTCTGCCGCAAAGCACATTAAAGCAGACTACGTTTTGCTCGAAGACAATGGGCTTTCTGAGCTCAACCCCGTTGAACTCAAAGAACCTCTTGAAAAAGAGGGCTTTAAAGTGCTCACCCTAGACGTGAAAGGAAGCCCTGAAGAAGTGCTACGTCGTGCTGGAGCCCTAATGGGAGAAAAAAAGCAAGCCGAGCGCATCATTAGCGATATAGAAACACGTCTTCGCACTCTGCAATCCCTGCCGAAACTCCCATCTCTACGAGTTCTGCCCATATTAGGCGTTCGGCATCTTGTGGAAAATAAAGGATTCGTTTTTGCGGCAAGTGCTGACTCCGATCTCTCTAAGAATATTTTGAGACCGTTGGGGCTCACAAACGTCGTGAACGATGGACTCAAAGAGATCCTCCCTGGCGTCACAGATCCTGCCTCTCACGGCGGTTGGGAAGCGCTTATTCGTTATTCAGACGCAAATATCGTCGCGCTTTGTGGCGATGCTACGGTTGCCAACGTCGAGTATCTCAAAGTCGTCAAAGCTATTGGGGTTTCTATCCCTGCAGTGCCCCTTCCCTGGTACTGTCGCAGCATGGGATGCCGCTATGCGCGAACATTGGAAATTTGGGACGACGCCCTTCGCGCACTTTTCCTTTAATTCCAAAACAATAGCCATCAAGAGCAATTCCTGATGGCTATTTTGGTTGCTAGAGAACCTCGAGTTTTCTCAATGTGATTTTTTAGAAGAACGAATCTTCATCGTTTTTCAAGGAAATCATACGTTCCACATAACGAGCAATCGTATCGATTTCGAGATTCACATAGGTTTGCGGCTTCAAGAGCTTCAGCGTTGTCACAGCGACCGTGTGCGGAATCAAGTTGATTTCAACGAGTGTATCGAGTGCGGTATCTTCCACGCGATTAATCGTGAGAGAAACACCATTCACCGTAATCGATCCCTTGTAAGCCAAGTACGGGGACAAGTTGCGAGGAGCGCGAATGATCAAGCGATAGGATTCCGCCACTTTTTCCATGGACTCAACTTGGCCCACGCCATCAACGTGGCCACTCACCAGGTGACCATCCACGCGATCGCCCAAGCGCATCGCTTTTTCAAGATTCACTTCGCCAAAGGTATCCAAACCCGTGGTCTTGGAGAGACTTTCGGCTGAAACGTCCACCTTGAATTCTTTTTCGTTGACTTCGACCACCGTCATGCAAGCGCCATTAACAGCAATAGAATCACCCACGCGAACTTCAGAAAGACCCAAGTCCGGTGCAAAAATAGTCAAATGCACGCCGTTACCCAACTTTTCGGGTTCACGGACCTTACCAATCGCTTGGACAATACCTGTAAACATTACAGCTTTCTCCTAAGTAAAATCGTTCGCAAATCATTCCCCACGCTCTTATGTTCCCAGAGGTGCCAACGCAAAGCAGAACCTGGAGTTTCTGGCTCCAGAATCGTCGCAATGGGCTTACCAGAACCAAAGAGGCAAGGCGCGGTATAAAGCAAAATTTCGTCAACGAGACCTGCTTCTAAAAAAGCCCCGTTGAGCATAGCGCCCGCTTCGAGGTGAACCTCGTTGACAGAGCGCTCTGCAAGCAGTGTCAACATTTTACCAAGATCGACTCCTTGCTGGGTTTCGTCTGGTAAAAAAATCACTTCTGCCCCACGGGCACGTAGCGCTCCTGCGCGATTCTCTGGATCATGTGCAGCAACAACGAGCGTTTGCCCGTCTTCAAAAAGGCGTGCTTGGGTTGGGCACTTCAAGTGCGTATCAAGGACAACTTTCAGAGGGAAACGCTTTTGATCGTTTAAGCGCACATTCATGCGTGGGTCATCAGCTAAAACCGTACCAATTCCAGTCACAACGGCACCCGCTTTCCCTCGCCAGTATTGATTGTCTTCTCGGGCCATTTCACCCGTAATCCAAGCCGATCGCCCATCGTCGAGCGCCGTGCGACCATCGAGTGTTGCGGCGACTTTCAGACGCACCCATGGAAGTCCAGTACTCATACGGGTTAAGAAGCCCGCATTCATATACCAAGCCTCTGAAGCACAAACGCCAAGCGTTACTTCAATACCTACTTCTTTGAGCATATTGAGACCTCGCCCCGCGACAGCAGGGTTAGGGTCCGTAATAGCAGCTACCACTCGTCCCATTTTATGCTCAATCAGCGTTTTCGCACAAGGCGGCGTACGTCCGTAGTGTGAACACGGTTCAAGCGTCACATAGATCGTGGCGCCTTCTACATTTTCTCCACGCGCTGCGGCGTCTCTTAGAGCCATCACTTCTGCATGAGGACCACCCACCTCTTGGGTGAACCCTTCCCCTAGGACACGTCCATCGCGCACAATCACAGCGCCCACGCTGGGATTTGGAGGAGAAAGACGACGAGCACGTTCCGCGAGAGAAAGTGCTCGTTGCATCCATTCGGTATCTTGCTGGCTAAAAGAGTCCATCATCGAACGGCCTCAACAGCGCGACGCAGGGCCTCTACCGTGCGTTCTGTCGTCGGTTTGGCGTGCAAGTCCACGGTCGTATCGCTCGTTTCAATCGTCTTCTGAATCAAGACGATGAAGGATTCTGGGTCAGAAATATTGAGGTAGACAGAGGCAAAACGAATGTAGGCGATGATGTCCAATCGAGAAAGTGCATCAAGCACCAAGTCGCCTAAGAGGTTAGAGCGAATTTCGCGCTCACCCATCAAAATCATCTGCTGCTCAATAAAGTCTGCGGCATCTTCAACACGCTCAAAAGAGACAGGGCGTTTACGTAGCGCGAGCATCATCGATGAGAGCATCTTCTGGCGGTTATATTCCGTGCGAATGCCACCACGCTTGACGATGAGAGGCATAAGGAGCTGTGCACGCTCAAAAGTCGTGAAGCGCTTGCCACAAGACAAGCAACGGCGTCGACGGCGAATGACGGCACCTTCATCAGGGGCACGAGAATCGATCACCTGAGTATCTTTGTGCTGACAATAAGGACAACGCATGAAAAACCTCTCTGTAGTTTGTCCAGTGATGAGAACCCCAGAAATTGGGGTTTTGAGTTATGTGTGAGTTTATCCCTCCTTTAGCGCCAAATCAAGCGCAAACACACAAAATAAGGGCTACCACTCGTATCTGAATGATAGCCCTTGTATGTTTTAGATCTTTTCACGCCCTTTTTGGGAGAATTTTGATCTTTTTAGTCCTGATAGACAGGGAAAGCGCTCGTCAACTCATGGACTTCAGCACGCACGCGAGCGAGCACAGCTTCGTCGGTCGGGGCTTCGAGCACGTCAACGATCAAATTCGCCACCTTACGAGCTTCGGCTTCACCGAAACCACGCGTCGTGATAGCGGGAGAACCCAAACGAATACCAGAAGTGACAAATGGCGTTTCCGGATCGTTCGGAATCGTATTCTTGTTGACGGTGATGTTAGCTTCGTGCAAAGCGCTTTCAGCCAACTTGCCAGTGATCTTCAATGGGCGAAGGTCAACGAGCATCACGTGGCTTTGTGTACCACCAGAGACGATACGAAGGCCACGCTTTTGAAGTTCATCAGCCATAGCCTGAGCGTTCTTCAGCATGTTCTCGCCGTAGGTCTTGAAAGAGGGATCAAGAGCTTCGCCAAAGGCCACAGCCTTGGCCGCGATCACGTGCATCAAAGGACCACCCTGCATGCCCGGGAAAACTGCGGAGTTGATCTTCTTTTCCAAATCAGGACGAGAGAAGATCAAACCGCCACGCGGACCGCGCAACGTCTTGTGAGTAGTCGTGGTGATGATATCGGCATGACCAAACGGAGTGGGATAAACACCAGCGGCGATCAGACCAGCGTAGTGAGCCATGTCGACCATGAAGTAAGCGCCAACAGAATGAGCAATATCAGCAAAGCACTTGAAATCGATGTGAAGCGAATAGGCAGAAGCACCAGCGATGATGAGCTTGGGCTTATGTTCCTTAGCGAGGGCTTCAACCTTGTCGTAGTCAATCTTTTCGTCAGCGTCTAAGCCATAGGGAACAACGTTGAAATACTTACCCGAGAAGTTAAGACGCATACCGTGGGTCAAGTGGCCACCTTCAGCGAGCGACAAGCCCATGATGGTATCACCATGCTCTAAAAGACCCAAGAACACAGCGGAATTAGCCTGAGCACCAGAGTGTGGCTGCACATTCACGGCCATTTCCACGCCAGCGGGTTCGCAGAAAATCTTCTTAGCGCGTTCGATCGCCAAGGTTTCCACTACGTCGACGTTTTCGCAACCACCGTAGTAGCGCTTGCCTGGATAACCTTCAGCGTACTTGTTGGTGAGCTGAGAGCCCTGAGCTTGCATCACGGCAGGAGAAGCATAGTTTTCGCTAGCGATCAACTCAATGTGTTCTTCCTGGCGAGCATTTTCAGCCACGATGGCATTCCAAACAGTAGCGTCCGTTTTAGCAATGGTATTGGATCGTTTATACACGATGTAGACCTTCCTATAAAAAGAGAAAAATTAAAAAGAAAAAACAAAAATTTGTGCGTTTTGCCGCTTCTGAAGCGAGCGCTAGCTCCACCACTTCGGGTAAAACTCAGCGCTTTTTTGCCCATCAGACTAAACGCGGATTCAATGTATAAATGCCCAACCACTCGGCCGTTCCTAAGACGTGACAAGCCATAGCGACTTCCACCTCTTCCCACGTAAAGCGTTCTGGCAGAGGTAAATGCTCTACATCCAAGGCAATCACCATAAAGCGATAGGTGTGCCAGCGAGCATCGAAAAATGGTGGGCACGGACCATCATAGCCCGTTCCTGTTTCGCCCAGTTTAACCTCTTCTCCACGAGAGTAGTCGTTAATGCCAGGACGACCAAAACTAGCCGCTAGTTTATTAAGTAATGCCCCCTCAGGGATCGTTTTTACCCCTGCTGGTACATCTATTTGCACCCAATGAACAAAGCGGCGGCGTGTTTGATAAGCAGGCAATTCCCCGCGAGCGTCTTTCTCTTCGCGGTTTGTTGGAACATCATCGTCCAAGCAAGCCACGACAAAAGAGCGTGTTCCAGCTGGCGCATCCGTCCAACTCAATTCTGGATTACGGTTTTCGGAGAGTTCTGTTTCGCCTTGAGAACCGATTTTCCCATAAGCAAAGCGGGAAGGAATCACTGCTCCGTGGGCAAAACTGCTTGATGTAATTTTCATACCATCTGTCCTTCTATCAATTTGTTCTATCCAAAAACACGAATGGGTGAGTCTCTGTTCTCTAGAGATTCACCCATCAAGATTAACGCGAAAGCCAAAATGTTGCAGGGCCATCGTTGACTAAATTCACTTTCATGTCCGCACCAAACTCTCCAGTCTGCACAGGCATACCACCCAAATTCCCGCCTACTAGATACACTTTTAGGCGGGTACTGGGATCTCGAGTT